>Ga0172376_10003972_pt1 | contig 17111 bp, 11 predicted proteins | sample Lak35m_FD_121114 | JGI IMG/M metagenome (GOLD analysis project Ga0172376, IMG submission 121114) | Freshwater microbial communities from Kabuno Bay, South-Kivu, Congo - kab_092012_35m | ecosystem: Environmental > Aquatic > Freshwater > Lake | place: Democratic Republic of the Congo: South-Kivu... | reverse complement strand
TATACTTCACAGAAGATTCAGAGCAAGAATTAATGAAAAAATGGCTAGAAAAAAATTACCTATTGGGACCTTTGGACAAACTTGCACTTTCAGATCAGGTGACTATTAAAAACACCCAAAACCGGGATGGAACATTTGATAAGTATCCCTATATGGATAGTTTTAAATTTTACAACCCTGGAACTAAAACCCTATGTGTTCAAGAGCCATATCCGAAAAGTGGATGGATTACGATTTCGGATACTGGTGGTGGATTTGAGTATTTAGATAGAACATGGTGTGAGAATGAAGGGGAGTGGTATCCAGAGGATGAGTGTGTTTGGTCACAAAATGATGATATTTACATACATCAAGATAATGCGGTTTACTCTGAGTATTACTCAGATTACCTATATCGACCGGATGCTGTTTTTTCCGAGGTGCAAAATAGTTGGCTTAAAGAGGGATACTCTATTACTTTTTATACAGACCTAGAACAGAAGGAAAAAGACGTAGTTGATAGAGATGAAATTACTAATATTTGTTTTCCTAAACTCATAAAAATGAAAAAAAATTACAAGACTGAGTGGTTTAGTCAGAAACTTATAGATTCTGGCCAAACCAGTAGAACGCTAGCAGATGACTACTACGATCTCTTAGTGAAATATTTTCCTCTAGACGATGTCAAAATAAATACTATAAACTATACGACATCAGAAGATGAAAATAGGTATACCTTAAGCACTCGCGAATATCCAAAATTTCTAGTAGTTGAAAAAAGAATAAGACGTGCTATTTTTTTATATCCATCATTACAGAAATTCTTCTGGGAAAAATTCAAATTAGCGATTGCATATCACCTTGAAAGAGACTGGTTTGAGACTAGTCTTAAGCGGTACTGGAAAGAAATAAAGGCGAAAAAAAATATCCAAGTAGAGTGGTAATCAAAAATTTCAATCTATTCCTTATCAGAGAAAACTTAGATAGTGCTAGAAAGTTTTTGGATAGAACTCTTTTGGATCAGAGCGAGGTGGCACAAAAATTATATAGGAGAACTTTCGAAAGGATCATCAAAAAATTAGGTCAGAAATTGGGATGGGCACTACTTTTTACACGGTTTTATTTCGAGCATAAAATTGAAATATTCAGACTTTTTAGTGATGAGAATACACCAGAGATAGGTTCTCTATATGATAGACTTCTTTCTATAAACCCGGGAGATCTACCCAATCAACTTGATGAGTATCCGAAATTCAGTAATGGTTTTGAGAGGCTTTCTGATGATATACGATCTTTAGAAGAAAGAGCAACTGTTAAAGATTTCATACAAAATCTACCCGGTCAGTTTGTAGTAACTAATAAGTTTTCTCAAAGATTTGGCGAAACTATACCTTCTATGAAAGAAGAGTTTAGAAAGGGGACCCCAGATAAACAAAACCAAATTATTCAAGTAGCAATAGCTCTTCTTCAAGCAGGAGTATCTAAATACAAAGATTTTATACAAAAAATAAAAAGATATTATTCTCTAGAAGAGGTTGTGCTAGCCGGTAAAAAATATTTATCAGCTCTAAATCTTGAGCAAGAGCAGCAATATCTAGAAAGGATAAAGAGCTTACCTAAAAATTTTGTAAAGATTCTTTTTGATAAATATTCTATTTACATTGTTAAAGTAGATAGTTTCACAGTAAATCAAAAACTACACGGTATGACCTCACATTGTATAGTAAAAGATGCCGGACATTGGAATTATTATTACGAACCGGACAACACACAATACTATATCTTAAACTTTAATCTAGACTCTTCTGATCCACTTTCAGTTATAGGAGCAACGGTCTTTACAAGCGGAAATTTCAGAGCTATTCACTCTAAATTTGACGGGGCGATGTCTCGAGACAAACTTATTTCTTATTTGGATAGGATACAGAGAGAATTTAATATCAATATCGATCTTATTAAATTTCTAGAACCAGCCACAAAAGAGGAAATTTTAGAAAGAGAAAAAAGAAAAATAGCTAGTATAAAATTGAAAAATCAAGGAATCCCTCTAGACCAGGTAAAGCGCCTTATAGAAGAAGAAGGAGCAGATCCGAATACACCAGGTGGGGAGCCTCTAAAAAATGCAGTAGGAGAAGATGATATATCCAAAGTAGAATATCTTTTAGAGGCAGGAGCTGATCCAAATATAAAATTAGCTAAAATAGGATCAAAAGAAATGTTTTTCTTACTTGTTCGGCATGGATTAAAAATTTCATCTGCTGGAGCTTTACTCAAAATTTTTGCGGATTTTTCTAAAGAAGGTATAGAATATTTAATGAATCAGATCGGAACAAATGACGCAAATATTCTAGAAGGATTTCTACTTAGAAAAGCAGTTCTTCTTCAAGAAGTAGAATCAGTGAAGTTTCTTTTAGAAAAGGGAGCAGATTCAACTATCAGAGCAGGAGAGCCACTCTACCTAGCCATCGAAGAGTGGGATAAAAAAGAAAATGCTTCTCAAGATGTGAGTAAAAAATCTTTTGATGTTGCTCAGCTCATATACAGACATCTAGATAGAAGTGATGTAGGTAGAAAAATCATCCAAGCAGCAGAGCAAGAGCTTAAAGAATCCTCAATCTGGGATAAACTGAAAAAATAATTTTAATAAATAGATCTTATGAAGATAAAGGGCTGGCAAGATTTTATACTAGAAAGTGTTCTACATGGTTCTGATACGTTTTCATATTATCTTAAAAAGATTGATAATAGGATAGCTAGAGAGTTGATGAGGCTTTTAGGTAGAGATATTAAAACAAAGTATAACTTCCTGGAGGTTGCAGATAGTGAGGGTGATATTTTTTTCTGGCCAGATTCTAAAGTTCAGAAAGATAGTTCAATACTTTCAACTAGACCCTCTAAAGGATCGCTTGGAAGAGTTATAGGCGGAATACTTAGAGATAATCAGATTGAGTTTACCTCTAAAGAACTTGAAGATTTCGTTAGAAGATTCGGAGCTCTATGGCTAGCCCAAAACATAGAATCCAATAGATTTCAGGTAGTTGAAGGAGAGGATATTCGTAAATGGTATTTAGAATCTAACTACTCAGAAGAAACCAAATCAGGAGTCGGAACTTTAGGAAAATCTTGTATGAGATATAAACATTGTAGTAAGTTTTTGGATATTTATGTTCTCAATCCAAAGGTAGTAAAGATGTTGATTCTTTTAGACCAGAATGGCGAGCTAAGATTGAGAATGCTTGTTTGGAATTTAGATGATGAGTATTACTGCGATAGATGTTACTATACAAAAGAATCAGAACAAGGCGCCGCTATTCAATGGCTTGAAAAAAACCTAGACAAACCTCTTATAACCGATCTGGACTCACAATATGCCTACAGCATAAAATTAGAAAAATCTACTCTATCTGGTGGTGAATTTACACATTACCCCTATATGGATAGTTTCAAGTATTATAATCACAAAGATATGGAGCTAAGTTCTGAAGAACCTGAAACTGAAAGAAAAAATTGGTATTTACTAAATCAAACAGATGGTGGCTTTGAAAATTTAGGTTTCGTCTATTGTGATAATGAAGGAGAGGAATTCCCCGAGGAGGATTGTGTTTGGAGTGAGCCAACCGGCACTTGGATTCTTCGCACAAACGCAGTGGAATCAACCTATTACGGTGGATGGATATACAAAGAAAGCAGTGAATGGTCAGAAAAACTAGGAAGTTGGTTAATTAGAAGTAATTCGAGAGAAGCTTGGATTGATTTAGAAAGGACAAAAAAGAGTTGGCTGCCGGTCAATTTGACTACTTCTGCTCTAGATGGCAGTCGTATAGAGTATTGGGATGGAGAACTAAATCTAGTGGTAGATAGGCCAGTAGATATTATATACAATTGGTTACTAAAAAAATATCCGGTAAAAGATCTAGAATATCGTGAGGGGATAAAAAAGATACTCATGGATTCGGAGATCCGATATCGCAACTTTCTTGTTCTAAAGGTGTGTTCCCAGGTAGGAATATATTCTGGAGGCGCTTTTTCGGATGAACTTGAGAAGGAAATTATGGATAATTTTTTCTCTGGTGAAGAGAGTGGATTCAACTTAGATGTAAATCAAATACTAGGGCATGTCAGAGGTAAATATGTTAAACTGTTGAGTAAACATTTCGGGAAATAAACTATTTTGTTTTTACAGATTTACTTACAAGTAATTTTTCCTTAACAAAATATAAATAGTCAATCTGTGTATTCAAAAAACAATCTATCGCATGTTTTGGCGTTTCCACAATAGGTTCTTGGTTATTGAAAGAGGTATTCAACAGCATTGGAACTCCTGTTTTTTCAAAAAACATCTTTATTAGATCATAATAATATCCATTATTTTGTTGAGTTACCGTTTGAAGACGAGCGGTGTTATCATTATGTAGTATAGCAGGCACAAATTGTCTTTTTTCTTCTCTTACCGGAACTGCGAAGCTCATATAAGGACTGTCTATATCAAATTCAAACCAGTTTGGTACTTCTTCTCTTAAAACCGAAGGTGCAAAGGGGCGATAACTTTTTCTGTGTTTTACTTTTAAATTAATAAGATCCTTCATGTAACCAAATCTTGGATCTGCTATAATACTTCGGTTGCCAAGAGCTCTTTTTCCTGATTCACTACCTTCGTTGAATAGAGAAATTATTTTTGAACCGGTCAATAAATCTACCACCTTATCAAGATTTATACCTTGGGTAATAGTTAGATTTTCATAGTTTGTAAGAGTATCTAAAATTTGCGATGAAGTATAAGTTTTTCCCAAATAAGAGGTATGTCGTTCTTGAACTCTTGGATTATCTAATATGTGATACCAGGTATATTTAGCAGCACCGATCGATAATCCACTATCATTTGGCGCTTGATCACAAAATACATTATATCCTTTTTCTATTAAAATCTTAGATATCTTACCAAGTGATACACAATTCAAAGACACACCACCAGAAAAACATACGTTTTTGATTTGTTGAGTATTTGGTGTAGTGTCTAAATGTGAAAATACAAAATGAGACATCAATTCCTCTGTTGTGTGTTGAAGTGAAGCCGCTATGTGAAATCTATTTTCATCTGATTTTTCTATTTCACGTTTAAAAAAGTCATGTAAGTTTGGAGTAAGATCATATCTCATAGGTAGAAAGTAAGAGAGGTATTTCATAGGATCACCCAAAGACGACATAGCCATCAGAGTTCCTGATTCATCACCCTTTTCGCTAAAAACATTACCCATATCCAGAATATTTAAAATATGTACCCACCAATGCGACATATTGAAAGAGAATCCTCTATAAACAGGGTTAAGTTTATTGCCGACACCAAGAAATACACAATTCAAGCAATAATACCAATCCGTTTCGTAACCACCACCATCAAAAGTGAATACAAGTGAATCATCGAAATTGGAATTATAATAAGCAGAGGCAGCGTGTGAGGTATGGTGACCTACATAGTTTATGTTTTTTCCTGTATCTATAAATGTTTTTTCATCTATATGACGATGCCAACTCCAAGCACTAGAGAATTCATCAAAATCATTTATGTTGTAATCTCTAAAGATTAAATCTTTAAATCTTTGAGGAAATGGGGGAGAGTCATTGAAAGATCCATCGTGTTTTACTCTTGTAAATCTTTCCAACTCATTGTGTAGAACTATTTTTCCATCTTCTAAAATGCAAAAAGATGCATCGTGTGGGGTAGAGGCATAAGATAATATTCTCATTCAATATTATATATTCTATTCCGGTGTTGTTTAATAAACAAAATTTAGAAATATTATAAAATGAGTTATGAATACACCACTTTCCAACATAACCTTTCCATCTAGAAAATCTATTATAGAAAATAATAAAACTCCTGAACCTGATTCAAGTGGTTATGTTCAGAAGCTAGTTGAAGACGCACAAAAAATAGACCTAGATAAAATTGATTTTTCTAATGAGGGAAACTTTAAGCCTAGATCAAAGATAGTAGAAAAACAAAAGGAATATTTTTGGATTCGTATTTATCTAGAACATGAAGCTAATCTCAAGCAAGAAGATAAGATTATTATTAAAGATTTACTTTACGATGAAGAGCTCGAAGTTGAGTTTATGTTCTGGGGTAAAAAGTATAAAAAAGGTTCAGATGGTAGAGAGCTCACCGAGTTTGATCCAGAAGACGATAAAAAATGTGCAGTTCTAATGGTAGATTCTATTCGAGTAAATACCACCTCGGATGATATTCCCTATATAAGAACTCTTTTTCCTCTTAGTCGGTGGTTTAGGCCCAATTATATCAAAAGAGAAGACCTTCAGTTTATACCTAAAAAAACTGGCATCGCACTTGAGTATTATTCAGTAGATTTTTAAGTAAAACTAAGCTCTTTTTTTATTTATAAAACTATATGTTAGTAGATGCAGTTTATATAGCTCCTAAAAAGAAACTACTCGTTTCTTATGTTGATAAGAGCGGAAATATCAAATTTAAAAATTATAACTGGACTCATCCAAAAAGATACGTTACTTGTGATAGTGGAGATCCAGATAAACACCCTAAATACAAATCTTGGGATGGTAAATGTGCAAAGTTAGTAGATACCGATAATCCTGATAGATACGCTATTTACGAGTATCTGGATGCTCTTCCCGAAGCTGAGAGAGATATTCTTTTTGAGTATAATCTACCGAAGATCCACTTTATTGATATTGAGACTGAGATAGTAGATGGTTTTCCAACAGCAGAGGATACACCCACTCAAGTTCTCTCAATTTCTATTGTTTATGATGATAAAATAATTCTACTTGGTCTAAAAGAACTCTCTATAGAATCTCAAGAAAAAATCATATCCGACACCAATGAATACTTTAAAGATTTCAGAGCTAATTATAAACTGAAATACATTCAATATAGCGATGAGTTTGATCTACTTAGTTCATTTTTCAATAAGATGGTTCCACAAATGCCTCTTCTTACAGGTTGGAACTTCCTTGATTATGACTGGAAATATTTAGTTAATCGTGCTAGAAAGCTTAAAAAAGTTATTGGTGGCGTTGAATATACCATTGATCCGAACGTATCATCACCAACCAAAAGAATGAGTAAGATCTGGATGAAAGAGATTGATATACCCCAACATCGTATGGTGTTTGATTATATGCAGCTCTATGAAATTTGTGATACTTCAATCAAAGTTAAAGAATCTTCATCACTTGATTTTGTAGCTAATAAACTTACCGGAACACAGAAGATTAAATATTCAGGCTCTCTACAAAAGCTATACGAAGACAACTTTGAGCTTTTTATGTATTACAACGCTGTTGACTCGGTCCTAGTTCAGAAAATACACGATGTAAAAAACTATATCTCTATTATTTTCGCTATATCATGCCTTGCTAAAATCAAAATAGTTGATGTTATTTCTCAGATGAATAACTCTCTAGCTTCTCTTGCTATTACCGAAGGTGTCTTAAGATGTAGATTTAGAGAAGAAGAGAATATAGTATTATTCAAAGAAGAGAAAAAAGGAGCAGACGCTGAAGGTCTTAGTGGTGGATGGGTTAAGGATCCGGTAGTAGGTATGAATAAGTGGTGTGCTATCTATGATTTCGCCTCACTTTATCCTACTACTCAGCGTCAGTTTTATATCGCACCCGAGACTTGTCTTGGTAAAAAGGATCGAGCTAGACCTACTCACACCGAGAGTGGTATAGAAATACAGGGTGATAAACACGTTCTATGTGTGAATGATGTTATTTTTGAGAAAAGAGATTCACCTACTTTAAGAATGCTTAAAGATGTTTACTCTGATAGAAAAAAGAATAAAAAGATAATGCTACAAAGAAAAGAAGAGCTTAAGGCGGTTCAAGAAAAAATAAAAAAGTTAGAAGCTAGTATTCTATAACCTATCAGAGAATGTCACTATACAAAGATGTAAATAGATTCAAGCCTAGACAAGAGCAGATAGATTGTTTAGAGCATATGAAAGTTGTACTAGATGAAAATCCTAAAACAAAGTTTTTTCTACTGAACCTACCGGTTGGAACCGGTAAATCTCATCTAGCGATGATGTTTTCTGATTATTATACTAGAAAGATAAATAAGACCGCTAAAATTGATATTGTAACAGCCTCTAAGATTCTTCAAGATCAATACGAAGATGAGTATGTAAGTATTTGTAATCTTAAAGGTAAAGAAAACTACAGCTGTCAACAGTATAGCTGCTCGTGTATGCAGGGAAAAGAGTTTGGAAAGCTCAACAAATCTCCCTGTGAAATGTGTCCCTATGACGATGCTAGAAACGGATGGATCGGTGGTAAAATCTCACTGACGAATTTTTATCTCTACCTAATCTATACAATTTACAACGAAAAACTACTTGATCTAAGAAGTCCGAATGTTCTTATTGTTGATGAAGCTCATGAGCTCGATTCGGTTATATCTGATTTTATTTCTATTAAAATTACAGAAAACACAATCAAAAAATTAAAGTTCCCTGATGAAAGAGGTATCATCAATAAACTTAAACGTGTTACAAATATTCCTACTTACATAAGTTTCTTGAAAGAGTTTGTTATCGATATTTCAGAAAATATAGCTGAGCTTCAAAAATCCATGGGTGAGCAGCCAAGAACAGCAAAAGCCGATAGACGAGAAAATCGTATTGGAAAGATTTTAGGTAGTAAAAATCCAGATATGAAGCTTATGAATATCTTAAATGATCTTACTAGCTACATTACTAAAATTGAACTCTTTCTTAAAGAGTGGGAGGCAACACCTGATAACTGGGTTCTAGAGACTAACTGGAACGAAAAAACTCGTCAAAAAGAACTTTCACTAGAGCCGATTTGGTCACAGGAATACCTCAATAAATATCTTTGGTCTAAATACGATTTAGTTATCTTAATGTCTGGAACTATTATAGATAAGGAACTTTTTTGTGATATTAACGGTATTAGTGCTAAAGATGCTATCTACTACTCTATACCTTCACCTTTTGATCCACAAAATAGAAAGATTTATTATCTACCGATGGGAAAAATGTCCTGGGAGAAAAAGGAAGAAACATTCAAGAACTATGTTCAAGTTCTTCCGAAGATCTTAGGTAAATACTCTGGAAAAAAAGGTATTATTCATACCAACTCTTTTGAGCTCTCTGGTTGGATAAAAGAAGCAATTAGTGATGATAGACTACTTTTTCATGATAGTGAAAATAAAAATGAAGTTCTTCAACACCATTACACAACGGATAAGCCTTCGGTTATTGTTTCTCCATCAATGTCCACTGGGGTCTCGTTTGATCACGATAGAGCTAGGTTTCAGATTATTGCTAAAATTCCCTATCCAAGTCTTGGTTCTCAGAAAAATAAAATGAGAAAACAACAAAATCCAAACTATTACGCCTGGAAAACTTGTTGTGGTATTATTCAAATGTGTGGAAGAGCTGTTCGCTCACATACAGACTTTGCTGATACGATTATTATTGATTCGTCTTTTGGTGATGTCTTAAGGTATTCATCTAAGTATCTACCCCAGTGGTTTTTAGGATCTGTTCAGAGTAAAGGTTAGTCTTGAGGCTTCGAGGCAAGAAGTTGTCTTCTTCTAGCAGCTCCGGCTTTCTGTCTAATCATCTTGATAATCTCTTCACGAGTTCTCTTTTCTGGTCTTCTTCTGCCTAGCATTCTCTCCCTTCTTGATTCACCTAGAGGCTCGATACCTTCTGGCATTTCATCATCACCTTCGATAGTATCTTCAGGAAGATCAAACTCGGTTACCTTTTCTTTGCCCTTAAGCACAGGTGAGTCTTGATTCATATCCTGGATCTGTGCTTCTGGCTCGTAATTTTCGAAAGTTTTTAGAAATTTCATGTATTTTTTTTTCTTTTATATATTAAATTTATTTTCTCGAAAATTTAATTTTAAATTTTATTTTTTTGAGTAATTTTTTTTCCGAGTAGGATAAAATGGTTATATTTGCCTATAAATAGATTATATGAAAAAACTATTATCCTGGGCACTTAATGAGAAAGATGTTGAGAATTTTTGGAGAGCTCAACTTATGAAACTTTTCCCTAGTGGAAAGATGACCTCACCGTTCAATACAGACGGATACTTAGAGGATGACGGTGGTAAAGTGACCGTGTTGTTCGAGGCTAAATACGAACAAAATCTTAACGATAAGTTGTCCCAGGTTTCTATTTTATCACAAACCCTCTTTTATCTGAAGAAATTTGAAAAAAGTGGTCAAAGACTACCCAGAGTGGTTTTTATCGCTGATAAAAATGAAGCATTTGCTATTCACACGAACTCACTTGTTAAGTACCTTGATTTTCCACTAGACTGGAATAGCGCTGCATCTTCTAGTTCAAGATTGAACCCAGAACTTATTGCTAAAATGGCACAAGATGAATCTATTGTGCCATTTGTTTTCAATGTTATTGAAGGTTTCAATTTTGTTGCTATACAAAAGAAAATATTAAGTCTTTCTCATGATGTAAAAAGATTGATTAAGATCACCGGTCAAAATATAACTTCGGTCTATGAATACTTTGAAAAGAATGTTCTTGTTAAAAACAAACTAACGGTGAATGAAACCGCTAACTTGTTTATTAACTTGATTATCAATCCAGAGGACAACTATCTTCATCCTGTAAAAAAACATACTCTTGTAACTAAATCATTTGGTCCAATACAGATCAACGGTGAGAAGTTGATGGCGTTTTTAGACCACTTTGATGGTAATCAGTATAGTATGGAAGAGAAAGAAAATCTTACATCAATTGTTGATAGGCTTATTGAAGATGAAACAAGAAGGAGGAAAGGAGAATTTTTCACACCTACTATTTGGGTAGATGAAGCTCATAAAATGATAACTCAGGCTTTTGGTGAAAACTGGAAAGAAGAGTATGTTGTATGGGATTGCGCTTCGGGAACGCTTAATCTGACTCGAGATTATAACTTTAAGGAGTTATATTGCTCGACTATTGAGTCATCAGATTTACAAACTGCCGATCAAATGGGATATAATCCAGAGGCTGTTAAATTTCAGTATGATTTTCTCAATGATGGTATAGTTGATGGTAAGATTGATATCGAAGGTGATACAAAATTACCAGAGGGTTTGAAAAAAGCTCTGTTGGAGGGTAAGAAGATGATTGTTTTTATGAATCCGCCTTATGGGACTGCTAATAACGCAGGGACAACAGAAGGTGATCATAAATCAGGTATCGCTATGACGGAACTAAACAAGATGATGAAATCTGAAAAATGGGGAGCTTCATCTCAGCAATTGTATGCTCAATTTCTATATAGATTGACTAAATACCAAAATGTAAAAATTTGTCTTTTTTCTCCACCACTTTTCATGAGTGGAAGTTCATACAAAGAGTTCAGAAAAAAGTATTTTGATTTCTATGGCTTTGATAGAGGATTTCTGATGAATGCGGGTGAGTTCGATGGAACGTCTAATTGGGGATTATCTTTCACTATTTGGTCAGATGTAACTGATAATAGAAGTGATTTTGAGTTGAGTGTTGGTAGTTCTAATGAACTAGGTGATGTTGAATTTTTTACAAATAAGGTTATCTATAATCTGGATGATAAAGTAGAAGCTTCGAAATGGGTCAGGAAAGAAACACACAATATCAAAACATTCAATACACCAAATTTAACAAGTGCAATTAAAGTAAAAAATTCAGGAACTATAAGAGGCAGACTAACACTCAATGCTGTCGGATATTTTTTATCACAAGGAAACAATATCTCTGAAAATAACCAAGGAGTTTCTATGTTATCTTCTCCTTCTTCTAAAGGAAATGGTTTCTCAACTACTAAAAACAATTTCACTATAACGACTTGTTTGTTCACTTCTAGAAGACTCATCTCTGGAAAACAAGCTACTTGGATAAATTGGTGTGATGAATATATGGCACCAAATGAATCACATCCTTTATATGAACAATTTAGTTTGGATTCTATCGTCTATTCTCTATTTGAGTCAAAATCAAACCAATCCTCACTTCGTCAAATAGATTACAAAGACAAAAAATGGGATATTAAGAATGAATTTTTCTGGATGTCCAAATCTGATATGTTAAAACTAGCTTCGGAACATTCTTATGATGAACTCTATAGAGATGCCAGAACCACCGATGAAAGACACGTCTATAATCTTCTTCATAATGAAGGTGTATACTCTCGTCTTTCACCGGATGCTCGTGAAGTTCTTGATATGGCGACAGAACTTGTAAAAAAATCATTCCCAATGAGAAAAGTTCTAAACGAGCAACACCCCGAGTATCACCTAAACACTTGGGATGCCGGTTGGTATCAAATAAAACTTATACTCAAAAAGTTTTATCCAGCAGACCTTATTGAGTTCGGTAGAAAATACAAAGCCTTCGAGGCCAGAATGCGGCCACTTGTTTATGAGGTTGGATTTTTGAGGAAATAATATTAAATGGATAAACTACCTATCTGTAATTCATATAAATGATAACCTTGATAAAGCTTCAGGGTAAAAAAATAAAATCATAGTATGAATAACAATCAAATAGATTATTACGAACAATCAAATGTTGAATTCAAAGAATTTTCAATAAATCAACAAAAACACAAAATCATCTTTACACCTAGATCTTTACAAGATATGGTGAAAGGTTCAGGATTTACATTTAATCAATCTATAGCAGAATTTATTGATAATTCTTTAGATGCCGGATCTACAAAAATAGAAATAAGGGCTAGGCGCCAAAAAAACGATTATTTTTCTATAGAAATAAAAGATAATGGAAGTGGTATGTCTGATGATATACTAGAAAAATTTACACAAATAGGATATGGAAATCCAGAAAATTACTCTTCTACACAAATTTCTAATTATGGATTAGGTGCAAAATTTGCTCTAATTAACATTTGTAAAGAAGGACCCGTCGTTATCGAGAGTGTATCTAATGGGAATAAAATAAAATTAAATTTTTATACAGACACACAGGAACCATATGTTTTAATTCAGGACAAAGAAATTACTAACGAGGCTAATTATACAAAACTATACATACCTAACCTTGAAGTTAATGGTGCTAAAATTTCTAAAAATCAACTCGATTCCCTAAAAAAATTTATAGGCGCCACCTATTTTCCACATACGGAACGTGGAAATAACCTAAAAATTGAATTTTTCGTAGATAGAGAAGAACCTGTCAGTATAGATTTCACAGATCCCATTTATAGAAATTTAACAGAAAAGGATGGAGTAGAGAAAAATGATGGACATTGTATAATAGATGGATATCTGATCTCAGTGAGAGGAAGGTGGTTCAATAAGATGCTATTTTCCACAGATAATTTCAATTTACACGATAGTAAACAAGGCGGAACTGGTTTTGCGGCAGCTAGAAGTGGAATTTATTGGAGACTCAACGGAAGATATATCAAAATGGGTGATGGGGATTTCATGAGTAGAGATTCTTTTCAACAAAAACTTAATCATCTGAGAATAGAGGTCGATTTAGATAGAGTTTTTATAGAAACTTTTGGTATAGGGTTCAATAAATCTAAAATTTCAATTGATCGAAATAATGAAAAATTGAAAGTTTTTTTCGATCTAATAAACCATATCGTTATATGGGGTGAGAAGAAATATATGGATCAGAATAAACAAAACACCTCACAAGATCCAGAGATTACAGAAGAAAGAGATAATATAAACAGAGATCTTTCTGCTATTAGAAGACAAATAGGGCATGAAAATTATAATGAACTTTTACCGGAACGCTCAAAAGCTAAAGTCTTAACTGAAAAAGAAAAAACCGATAAAACCAAAAATAGACCTGATGGATTGCAGTATAAAAAATCAAACCTTCAGTTTAGATATGCCAATAATGGAAAATTTAATAGAGCCTTTGATTACGGTAAAGAAAATGGTCAATTAGTCATTGATCTCAATTTAGATCATCCATTTGTTGAAAATTATATAAAAGCAGATAGAGCCTCAAAAAAAGCTTTTGATATGATGCTTCTATCCTTCATAGAGGGATTACTAGATACTAGACGAGAATTCAATTCCGATGTAGATTTTTTCAATTGGGAAGATTACATGGTAGACAATTTCAGTCGTAGGATGTCCAGATATTTTACACATTATTAGAAGAACTTGTAAAAAAGTTATTCACCGTGGAAAAAAGAGAAAGACTAATTCATATTGGTGAGTATAAACTGGATATTGAAAAAGAAGATCGGGTAAAATTATTGTACTTTTGGTATATACCGAAATTTTTATTCGCGATTATTTTTGATATATAAAAAAATAACTTATTATCAAAATAAACTTATCAAAAACATTCCCAACCAGATCTATATGATTAGAACTTTTCACCAATTTATACATCAAACCAACTGGAGAGCCAGTGATAAATACGCAATTATTGGAACAATTCATCCCCATAGAGTTGATAATTTTGATCTTAATTTTTTTTATGGAAACAAGAGTTTTCTTTGGAGTATTCTAGCCCAAGCCTTTCCAAACCTTGATTTCACTTCTGTAGAATCCATAAAAGATATACTTTCAAGAAATCATATATGGATTACAGATATGATAGAAGAGTGTAGTAGGCCACATGAAAAAGAAACTAGGGATAGTCATCTTTATGATCTTGTATTGAACACTAAACTCATAGAAGAAGGTCTTCGCGGTTCAGAAATTCACACCCTATTTTTAACCTCTAGATTTGAAAGAAATTCCGCAGCTGAATTATTTATCAGAGCTTTCAATTTAGATCGTTCTAGTTGGAATGAAGAACTATCACAATTTATTATACCTGCATCAAAATTTGGTAGAGAAATACGAGCAGTAGTCTTGTTTTCACCTTCTGGACGTGCTAATCTAGGTATAAGTAGGACAAAATCATACCTATCTACTAAGGATAGATATAGTGGTGAGAAAAATCCTATATCATCATTTAAGATTGATTTTTATAGAGAAAAATTCGGATTTTTAGTTTAGTTATTTTTATATATACCTCAATGACAAACAATTTCAAGGTATTAAAATGGCAAGATTATTCTAAATCAATAGATTTAGCCCAAGATTTTCTAGAAAATATAAAATCTTCCCTATTTGAGGCAAAGAGCCAAAAGGATGAAAATGAAATAATCAAATACCTCGAAAAGGTTAAACAAGACTTATCCCTAAACTTTGCGTTTGCTTCGACTTTTGGAACTGGTGTGGGATTTGCCCTACCTATTGTTAAAGATCTTATAGAAAATGCAAATCTACAGATTGAAACTTCATCTGAAAATTTGATACTACTTACGATAACTTGTTTTACTATAACTTACCTAGAAATAAAAAAAGGCCAACTCGATCCTTCACAAGTAGATCTCTTAAGAAAAGATTCAAAAAGCCTACTCACTGAACTAAAACTTAGAGGTATAGGTGGTGGTATTGTAAAAAAAATAATCCATGTTTTTGATGCTATCTCACAGATTTTCAATTTTATTTTCAAAGCTTTTGGACTAGTTGTTCAAGGATTTCTAGATATTTTTGCCTATACCGCGATACTTGTTCCGTTTATGAATGGTGTGAAATATATTGTAGGGAAATATGATCTTACCCTTGATAATTTTGTAGGAAATTTCACCTCACTCGGAGTAGGTGTAACATCACTCGCTGCTAAACACGGAATAGATTACATCAAATCCAAACTAAAAAAGAACCTAGGTAAAGATTTTGATGATTTAGATACACCAAAATCACCTGAGAAAGAGGTACAAATCATACAAGATAAGTTTTTTTAGAACATTTATAGCTTTTTTATATAGAAATGAAACATGACTATTTCTCTAGAAAAGATATTCTTTGTTTGGATATTACAAAATAAAAGCTTCTTTGCTAAAGTAGAATCAAACTACTTTAGAAACAAGGAAATTGAAACTATTTATAGAATCATAAAGAAGTATTTATTGGAGAATCCAGAAGCTGATGTTCCTTCAGCTAAACAAATCTGGGAGATGGTGGCTCTTGAAGATAGAGATGGTCTTATTACTCGTGAAATTTTCAAGGCTATTCTTACCACTTCTCTTAATGAATATAATGAAGATCACTTTATTAAGCCAAAACTAGCTACTTGGATACTTACCAATCGTATGAAAAGTGGTGGTGTTGATATTATAGAAGAGCTACGATCACTTGATAATAAAGTAGAACTAGAAGAGGTTCAAACCTCAGCAGGTAAAATTCGTGAAATAGTTGATCTTATGTCTAAAGTTGAACTTGAAGATGATGAAGATCTAGGTAGTGATTTTGATATAGCAGAATTTCACGTTCAAGATAACTCTAAATTTAAAGTTAAATCAGGATTTGAGACTATTGATCATATGCTTGGTGGTGGGTGGGATATCCAAACCTTAAATTGTGTGATGGCCGAGACCTCGAACGGTAAATCTCTATGGATGCAGAACTTCGCCTGTAAGTCTGCAGATAATGGTCATAATGTTCTATACATCACTCTAGAGATGAGTGAAAGAAAAGTTATGAAACGATTAGGTTCAATGCGCCTGAAAGTTCCTATTAACGATTACGATAGAATATCTAAAGATACTCCACTTATCTCTAGAAAGATCGAAGCCTTGAAATCTCAAGGTCAAGATATAGGCCAAGATCTTTTTGAGAAGAAATTAGGTAAAATCATTACTAAATTCTGGGCAGCAGGAACAGCTACCGTAGCGGATTTCGATAATTTTATCCAGAAACTTCGTGATAAAAGAGGTCTAAAGATTGACCTTATTATTGTAGATTATATTACACTTGTAGCACCTCCAAGAGGTATCGGTGGTGATTCACTCTATATTCGTGGAAAGAATATCGCCGAGGGTCTTAGAGCTCTTGGAGCTAAGTGGAACACACCGGTTATCACCGGAATACAAGTAGCAAAAGACGCATGGAACTCGTCGGATATAACTTTAGAATCCGTTCCAGAATCAAAAGCCATAGCAGAGACAGCAGATACATTTTTTGCAATTATAAGAACTGAAGAAATGAAAAGGGCTAAATATTACAGATTTAAATTATTGAAACAAAGAGACGGCGATTTTTTAAGATCACAAATTAAAATTAATTTGAACGATAGTTACTT
>Ga0172376_10003970_pt1 | contig 17114 bp, 16 predicted proteins | sample Lak35m_FD_121114 | JGI IMG/M metagenome (GOLD analysis project Ga0172376, IMG submission 121114) | Freshwater microbial communities from Kabuno Bay, South-Kivu, Congo - kab_092012_35m | ecosystem: Environmental > Aquatic > Freshwater > Lake | place: Democratic Republic of the Congo: South-Kivu... | reverse complement strand
GGCATCATTGTTCTGTAATAAATAGCTAAAAAAAAGTGTGGCTATTTTATACAAAATAACCACATAAAACATCGCTTCAACCCGGCCGCTTGTTTATCAATATGTAACTATCCGATAAAAAGCATAGCCTTTAAAACCGCGGCATTGTGGAGGATGGCCTAGCCTTTTTTGACCAGATAATGAAATTCTTTATTGCCGGCGGCATCCAGCACTTCTTCCTGTAACAGCAGCTCATGGCCCAAATGCATACAGAATTTTGGAATATCCCACGAAGTAGAATTGTCGGTGGCAAAAATCTCCACCACATCGCCCGATTTAGATTTACGAATGGCTTGATGCAACATCATCACTGGTTCAGGGCAACGCAGACCGCGCGTATTTAGCTGAATGGCAGGGGTAATGGATGAATCAGACATAATAAAACTCGGCGAGATACAATTTTTCTATTCTAACACAAAGCCAGCAAAACCACTGAGGCCGCAAGCTGGCTTTATCCGCCTAATAAATCATCAAATTCATTGTTTCGGCGAAAGTCGATAAACAATAGACAACTATATTTTCTGCGGTATGATTAAATCAAGTTTTTTAGATACAACGAGTCTTTAGGAAGGATCATGCACGAGGAATCAGGCCCATCGTGGGGTATGCGTGGCTTACGTAAATGGTTAGGTACTGCACCGGAAACCCGCGATGAATTGCTAAAATTAGTACAAGATTCACGTCGTTTTTTAGAACCCGATACTGTGGCAATGCTGGAAGGTGTGCTGGATTTGCCGGCCACCAAAATCCGTGAGGTTATGACCCCGCGCACTTCCATGATCAGCTTGCAGGAAGGTGATGAGCTGCTGGATATTCTGCATGTACTGGTCGAGTCGGCCCATTCACGCTTTCCGGTCTTTTCTTCAGACCAGCCTGACAATGTAGTGGGGATTCTGCTGGCCAAAGACTTGTTGCCCTTTCTGACCGAACCAACGCCGAAGGTCGATATCCGGGCACTGATGCGTCAGCCACTGTTTGTGCCAGAAAGTGCGCGTTCCGATCAGGTCCTGCGTATGCTGAAAAATACCCAGACCCATATTGCCATTGTAATTGATGAATATGGCAGCACTTCAGGACTGGTAACCCTAGAAGATATTCTGGAAGAAATTGTCGGCGAAATTGAAGATGAGCATGATCAGGCTGATGCCGAAGCACAATATATTATGCCCGATCATGATCCACAGACCGCCAACACCTGGCTGGTACAGGCACTTACACCAATTGAACACTTTAACAATGTTTTAGATGCTGATTTTTCTGACGATGAAGTAGAAACTGTCGGCGGTTTACTGCTTCAGGAAATTGGATTGGTGAGTGATCTGCAAGGTCAAATTATTGAAATTGGGGATTGGCAGTTTAAGATTCTTGAAGCAGATGCGCGCACTATTCATCTGATTCGAGCTGTACGTCAATGAGGACTTATTTCACCAAGCTGTTAGATTCATCCCAACAACACAAACAGCTTCCGCTAGTTTATCCCCTGCTGATTGCTTTAATCGCAGGTGCAATTTTCAGTTTTGCCCTGGCACCGTATTATTACTGGTGGATTGCCCTGCTATCTCCGGCCTTGCTTTATGCGGTTTTACGTCAGCGCTCTGCCAAACAGGCCTTTTTTATTGGCTGGGCCTACGGTATTGGCCTGTGGTTTGTCGGTGCCTTCTGGCTATATACCTCCATTCATGTCTATGGAGATACCCCGGCCATTTTAAGCGTGCTGATGATTGCGATTATGGCCTTGGCCATGGGGCTGTTTACCGCCATTCAAACCTGGCTGTATCGCCGCTTCTTCCCGGAAACGCCGCTAACTTTTGCGCCGCTGTGGGTGTTCTTTGAATGGGCCAAAACCTGGGTATTTACCGGTTTCCCATGGCTATTTGTCGGCTATGCCTTTACCGAGCGTTTTCTGGACAGCTATGCGCCCTTATTCGGGGTGTTCGGGGTGTCGTTTGTGGCCATTATTCTGGCCTGTGCGCTGGTGGAAATTCTGAATAAACGCATCTTCTGGCTGGTGCCGTCATTGCTGCTCCTGGCCGGTGCTTGGGGTGCTTCCCAGCTCAGTTTTGTCAGCCAGAAAGATGAACCGCCGCTGTCCGTGTCCTTGATTCAGGGCAATATTCCACAAGACCTGAAATGGCTGACCGAATATCAACTGAAAACCCTGTTAATCTACAGCGAACTGACCCGTACCGAATGGGGCCGCGACCTGATTGTCTGGCCAGAATCTTCCATTCCAATGTTCCAGACCGATATCGAACCGTTTTTAGCCGCCATGAAAACCGAGGCGGAAAAATCGGGAAGTGCCTGGGTCACCGGTATTCCGTATTGGGACCTGCCTGAATCGCAGCAAAATGGCCAGCCGATGTACTACAACAGTATTATGGCCACCGGTACAGATTCAGAAGGCTTATACAAGAAACAGCGCCTGGTGCCATTTGGTGAATATATTCCTTTATCCGGCCTGTTAAGCTGGGTCTTGCCGGCCTTGCAGAATGATCCGTCCATGAGCGGTTTTTCGCGCGGTGCCAAAGAGCAAAAGCCGCTGATGATTCATAACTCGCCGTTGGGTGCAGCCATCTGCTATGAAGTGGCCTATCCGAATCTGACCCGTCGTAATGCCAGCCAGAGTGATTTTCTGGTGACTGTTTCCAATGATGCCTGGTTTACCGGTACAGCCGGCCCGTGGCAGCATTTACAGATGGTGCAGATGCGCGCCAAAGAAAATGGCCGCTGGTTTATTCGGGCCACCAATACCGGCGTGACGGCTTTTATTGACCATCAGGGCCAGATTGTGCAGCAGGCTCCAATTGATCAGGAAGCGGTGCTGCGCGGTGAATTACCGGCAATGCAGGGCCAGACCTTGTACACTCGCCTTAGTGATTGGCCGGTGCTGATCTTCTCCTTCCTGTTACTGGTTTTGGGCTGGATCTATCGTCCACGTAAAGTGGATGTGAGCTTTAAGTCGAGAAGATAATTCGCCTATGAAGTCCCCCTTTATCAAAGGGGGATTAATTTTATACATCCCTCCCTTGCGAAGCAGCACTTCTCACCCTTTGTAAAAGGGAGGCCTAATAAAAAAACCGAGGCATAATCCTCGGTTATTTTATTTTGTCTACATTTAAAGCTGAGTCACCAGATAGGACAGCATCGCCGCCAGAGAGAGCATCGGCAGATAGCGATAAACTTTTACCACTGCCTGCTCAAAGCAAGAAGCCTGTTCTGGTTCTAGTTTTAAAACAGTGGCTTGTAGCGCCGACCAGAAACTTAAGAGCAAGCACGAGCTCATCAGGCTCAGCGCGAAGAAACCAACCATAATCTGGCTGCTGCCTTCGGTGCTTTGCCAGAGATGCAATAACCCCTGACTCAAGGGAAGCAGGCTTAAAATCAGCAGAACAGACTTCAGCATCGTCCAGTGAAACTGGTTAATTTCATCCGACAAGATTAATGCTTTCATACCATCCTCCAGACAAATATGTGCCTTTTGACTTATTATGAACGGTTTTAATGAAATAAATAGATGATATTGCTCCACATTCCCGGGATTATTGTAATCAGTACTGTTGGGAATAATTCTTATTATGAATCTCAAATCTGGAAGATTATCTTAAATCTATATTTATCAATATATTAGTACATTTTTTATAATTAAGAGCTATTATCACTTCACCTTTAATTGAATAGTCCAATCAGGTGAAGTGATATATTCCATCACAGCATTTATAATCAAGCCGGCTTAAGGCTGATAATAAATATCGGCATCGGTGCCTTCACCGCCCTGCTGACCATCTGCACCAAAAGAATACAGGTCAAAAGCACGGCCTTCAGAGCCTGGAATTACATATTGAATGTCATTGTCCCAGCTGTCTTTTGGATAACCGCCTTTGACATAACCACCCGGCAACCAGTTTTTAGCTGACGCTGGCTGATTGACCAGTGCATCTAAACCACCATCCTGCATGGATGGATAACGGCCATTGTCCAGCTTGTATTGATCCAGCGCGCCGGCCACACCTTTTAAGGTAATTGCGGTGGTATCGACTTTGGCTTTTTCACCACGGCCCATCACGTTCGGGACAATTAGCGCCGCCAGCACGCCTAAAATGACAATCACCACCATTACTTCAATGAGGGTAAAACCGGCCTGTTTATTCAAATAGGATTTCCGTTGCATCAGGTTCTCTCTTGAATCTTTCATCATTTGTTATCTTCAATGGGTCTCGATTTAAATCATATTATTCATATTGACAATAGGCAGCATCACCGCAATCACAATCACCAGCACAATACTGGCCATCAGCACCAGCATTAAGGGCTCCAGTAGTGCCAGTAAGGTCGAAATGAGTGTGGTCACTTCGCGGTCCTGCATGGTCGATGCGCGTTCCAGCATCCGGTCGAGCTCACCCGATGCTTCACCACTTTTAATCATTTGTACCATCATCGGCGGGAAATAACCACTGCGCTCCAGCTGGGTGCCCAAGTTCCCCCCTTCGGTGACTTTCTCGGCCGCCAGATTGACCGAATCACGGATCACCCAGTTACTGCTGACCGCAGCGCCAATTTTTAAGGCATCAACCAAAGGCACACCGGACTGGGTCAGAATCGACAGGGTGCTGGCAAAACGTGCTGCGTTTATACCACGTGACAGTTTACCGAATAGTGGCAATTTGAGGGTTAAACGATCAAATGCATAATGACCGGCCGAGGTTTTTAAAAAACGGACCAACAGAAAGATGCCCAGAATCGTCCCGACCAGCAAAAAGGGCCAAGCCAGACGGATAAAATCACTGGCTTGCATTAATGCCACAGTAATCCACGGCAAGGCGCCTTTGTCCTGATCAAAGGTTTTGACAATATCCGGCACCACATAGGTCATCAGCCCCATCACAATCGCGAAGGACATCAGCATTAAAATAATTGGATAAATCATCGCGCCTTGCACTTTTTTCTGCATGGCAAAGCGGTTTTCGGTGTAGTCCGACAGCTGGTCCAGAATTAAATCCAGATGCCCGGAACGTTCCCCGGCGGCAATGGTGGCAATATATAAATCCGGAAAATGCCCCGACTGCTGCAAGGCATTGGCCAGTGAATATCCTTCTAAAACTTTAGAGCGTACTGACAGCAATAAATTCTGCACATGGGCTTTTTCACTTTGTTTGGCCACGGCGCGCAAGGCTTCTTCCAGCGGGATGGCGGCGGCTACCAGTACCGACAGCTGCCGGGTCATTAAGGCCAGATCATAAGCGGTCATTTTTTTCTGGAACCAGCGCTGGGCCTGATGCTTCTGTTTTTGTTCTACCGGATCAACGCTAATCGGGATAAGGGCTTTGTCACGCAATTGCTGACGAATCTGCCGTGCAGAATCCCCTTCTAAAACCCCTTTTTGCTGCTTTCCTGATGCATCAAGGGCTGTAAACTGATATGCAGGCATTGTAATGCTCTAATTTTCCAAAAAATTATTCAACGCAGTTGCGTCTCACCACCAAAATCATTCATATTCTGAGATATAAATTATTTGCTCACTCTATCATAACTCCAGATCGAGCACGACGACATTTTCATCAGGAAGCAGACCCGCTGTTATGCCAAATTCACCCGTCCATCCCGCCCCCATCTACCGTGTTCGTGTAGCTGTTCCGGTCTATCTGTATGACGGGTTTGACTATATGCTCAGTGCGGCCGAATATCAGCAGGCTGCCGTCGGCGCGCGGGTGCTGGTGTCCTTTGGCCGGCAGAATCTGGTGGGCATCATTATTGAAAAACTCCCGCCCGATCATCCGCTTGACCCCAAGATTAAACTGAAAGCCATTAGCGAGCTGCTCGACCAGCAGCCGATTCTAGATCAGAAAGTTTTAACTTTGTTGACATGGTCGGCGCAGTATTATCAGTTTCCGATTGGCGAAGTGATGCATAGCGCCCTGCCCAGCCTGTTACGTCAGGGACGCCCCTATAATTTACTGGCACGAATGTGGAAACTACTGGATGATCAGGCCGAAGCCAAACTGAAGCGCTCCGAGAAGCAGCAGGAGGCCTATAAAGTCCTGAAGCTGCATCCGAGCGGGACCTCAGAAAATATCCTGAATCTGGCCGGTATTGAAACTGCAACCTTAAAAGCGCTGGAAAAAAAGCAGATTTGCTATTGCGATCTGGAGCAGCAGGATTTTAGCCCGGTGCCGATGACGCTGGCGCAAATGCCGTTAACCCCGAACAGCGACCAGAAACAGGCCATTGAAACCGTACTGAAAGCACAGCATCGTTATCAGGCCTTTTTACTCGATGGTCTGACCGGCAGTGGTAAAACCGAAGTCTATCTGCAAATCATGCAGGAAGTGCTAAAACAGGGTAAACAGGTATTGGTGCTGGTGCCGGAAATTGGCCTGACCCCTCAAACCATTAGCCGCTTCCAGTCACGTTTTCACTGTCATATTGCGCTGCTGCATTCCGGTTTAAATGACAGCAAACGTTTGCAGGCCTGGCAGGCCGCCCAGACCGGCAAGGCTTCGATTATTCTTGGTACACGCTCGGCAATTTATACCCCGCTGCCCAATCTGGGGCTGATTATTCTGGATGAAGAACACGACCTGTCATTTAAACAGCAGGAAGGCTTTCGTTACCATGCCCGCGATGTGGCCTTATACCGTGCCCATTTAGAAAACTGCCCGGTGATTCTCGGTTCGGCTACCCCTAGTATTGACAGCTATGCCCTGACCGAACAGGGTAAAATGACCCGTCTGGAACTGAACCAGCGTGCCGGCCCGGCGCTGATGCCCAAAATTCACATCATTGACTTAAAAGTTGCGCAAAAGCAGCAAGGTCTAAGCCTGCTGCTGATTCAGGAAATCAAAAAACGCCTGCAGAAAAAAGAACAGGTGCTGATTTTCTTAAACCGCCGTGGTTATGCACCGGTGCTGGTCTGTGACAGCTGCGGCTGGCAGGCACAATGCCCACACTGTGATGCCAACTTTACCCTGCATCATAGTCCATATACCCATCTGCATTGCCATCATTGTGGCACCATTCACCGCAAGCCGGAGCAATGCCCGCAGTGCCAGCATAGCGAACTGAAAACCCTGGGCATGGGCACGGCCAAGGTTGAAGAAAACCTGCAACATCTGTTCCCGGACTATGAGGTGGTGCGGGTAGACCGCGATTCCACCAGCCGCGTCGGCAGCTGGCAAAAAATTTATGACCGCATTCAAACCAGCCAGCCACTGATTCTGCTTGGCACCCAAATGCTGGCCAAAGGGCATCATTTTCCTTATGTGACTCTGGTGGCGATTTTAGATATTGATGCCGGCCTGTTAAGTGTTGATATCCGGGCGCCAGAGCGAACTGCGCAGCTAATTGTGCAGGTGGCCGGTCGTGCCGGTCGCGGTGAACATAAAGGCGATGTCTATTTACAGACCCTGCGTCCTGACCATCCGCTGCTGAGCACCCTGGTCGAGCAGGATTATCGTGCGTTTGCCCGGCAAACCTTAAAAGAACGTCAGGCCGCCCTGCTGCCCCCGTTTCGCTATACCGCCCTGATTCGCTGCGAATCCAAAAGTCAGGAGCAGAACCAGCAGTTTTTACAGCAACATGCCCAGTGGCTGCGAGAAAATTCTGAACAGTTAATTGATATCTGGGGACCGATTCCGGCGCCAATGGAACGCAAGGCCGGCCGCTATCAGGCGCATCTGGTGCTGTTGTCGCAAGATCGCGCCCGTTTACATTTTTATCTACGTGCATGGTGGCAAAATATGTTGCATCACAAGCCATCAAATATGAAACTTAGCTTAGATATAGACCCTCAGGAATTCAGTTAACCACTGACTTTGGCTGCAGCCTGAGGGCACCATAACTCCTAGGATTGTCGATGTCGTTACTGCTGCAAATCACCCTGTTTCTGGGTGCCTCTTTATTACTGGTTCCGCTGCTCAAGCGTTTTGGGATTGCCACCGTACTCGGCTATCTATTTACCGGTATTTTATTGGGCCCGAGTGTGTTCAATATCGCCAGCGACCCGGAAGCCATTCAGGAACTGGCTGAATTTGGCGTCATTTTACTGATGTTTATTATCGGTCTGGAACTCAGACCCCAGCGGCTCTGGCAAATGCGCCAGTCAATTTTTGTCATGGGCAGCGCGCAGGTGGCTGTCACCGGCCTGTTACTGGCGATTCTGGTGTTTTTCAGTTTGCAGCAGCAGATTGCCGCCAGCCTGATTATTGGTTTTGCCTTGGCCCTGTCCTCAACCGCCTTTGTGCTGCAACTTTTAAATGAAAAACAGCAACTGAACAGCAGTTATGGCCAGCAGTCTTTTTCAATTCTGCTATTTCAGGATATCGCCGCCATTCCACTGATTGCAATTATTCCCTTGCTGGCCGGTACCGAATCGACCCATCATGGGCTGGCTTATTTCGCCGCGATTCTGGCCACCTTTAGCGGGCTGTTTTTATTTAGCCGTTATCTCATGCGCCCGTTTTTCCGTTTTGTTGCCAAAACCGGCGCGCACGAACTGATTACCGCGGTCGGCCTGTTTATTGTACTGGCCGTGGTCTGCCTGATGGATGTCTTGGGGATTAGCACCACGCTTGGCGCCTTCCTGACCGGGGTGCTACTGGCCGATTCCGAATTCCGGCATGAGCTGGAAGCCAGTATTGCACCGTTTAAAGGACTATTGCTGGGCCTGTTTTTCATGACCGTCGGTATGACCACCCAGATGTCTCTGCTGATCGACAGTCCGCTGTTCATTCTGGGCGGCGCCTTAGTGCTGCTATTAGTAAAATTTATTTCCCTGACCGCGATTGCCCGGTATTTTAAATATTCCTGGCAAAACAGTTTGCTACTGGCCACCTGTCTGGCGCAAGGCGGTGAATTTGCCTTTGTGGTGTTACAGGTTGCCTTAACAGAAAAAGTGGTGGCACAGGCCATTTTAGAGCCGATTACCCTGATGGTGACCCTGTCGATGGTGCTGACCCCGGTGCTGTACTGGTTCATGACCAGCCAGGTGATTCCGCGTCTGAATCAGGACAAGACGCCGGAATATGACCAGATTCCCGATGCGCATCCAGCGCTGATTATTGCCGGTTTTGGCCGGGTTGGGCAGATTATTGCACGGGTGGCCTATTTGCAGCATTTACCCTATACCGCCATTGACAGCAACCTGGATAAAGTCGATTTTGTGCGCAATTATGGCGGTAAAGTCTATTATGGCGATGCCACCCAGCCCGATATTTTACGTGCCGCCGGGATTGAACATGCCAAGACCTTTATTCTGGCCATTGATGATATTGAAGACTCGATGAATGTGGCCCGGCATATCCGCCTGAATTATCCGCAGCTCAAACTGCTGGTGCGTGCCCGTGACCGCCATCATGTGCATTTATTGCGGGACTTAGGCGTTGAACACATCTGGCGCGAAACCTATTTATCTTCTTTAGGCATGGCCTATTGCGCGCTGCGCGACCAGGGTATTGCTGAAGAAGATGCTTACAAGAGTATCGAATTGTTTCGCAGTTATGATGAAAAATTACTGGCCCAGCAGCAGAACATTTATACCGATGAGCAAAAAATCTATGAAACTCATCGCAATGCACTGGCCGAGCTGGAGCACCTGTTCGAGAATGATGCCCAGGTCCGGGAAAGCCCAACCGGTGTAGATTTAAAGCGTTCACTACAAAACCATCATATTGATGTAACACGTAATGAATCAAACTGACTTGTGATTTACAATATCATCACCATTAATGCAGGGTTATGGAGAATTTTATGTCTGATTTACGCCAACGCTTTTTTATTGAAGATAGCCCTGTCCGCGGTGAGATTGTTCATCTTGAAGAAGCCCTGCAAACCATTTTGGCCCAACGTGACTATGCACCTGCCATTCAGGTCCTTTTGGGAGAAATGCTCAGTGCCACCGCTTTGCTGGCCAGTACCTTAAAAATTAAAGGTCGGATTAGCCTGCAAATTCAGGCCAGCGGTACCTTTAAATGGGCAATGGCTGAATGTAATCATCTGGGTGAAATTCGTGCTTTGGCAGATTATGAACCAGATCCGCATTTCCAGCAGGCTGAAGACAGCAGCACGGTACTCAAAACCCTGGTCAATCCGGTGCTGTTTATTAATATTGAACCGGAATTTGGTGAGCGTTATCAGGGTATTGTGCCTTTAGACAAGCCAAATCTGGCCGGCTGCCTGATGCAGTACTATGATTTATCTGCACAAATTCCAACCCGCATTGTACTGGCCAGCAACGACCAGCGTTCTGGCGGTTTGCTGATTCAGCTGTTACCGCGAAATAGCGAAGAAGAACAGCAACGTGTAGATGAAGATTTATGGCCACGTCTGACCATGCTAACCGAAACCCTGAAAACCAGCGAACTGACCGATCTGGAAGTTCAGGAAGTATTGTACCGTCTGTACAACGAAGAAGAAGTACGTCTGCCAGAAGTTGAACATCTTAAATTTGGCTGTACCTGTTCCAAAGAACGCTGTGCTACGGCACTGACCCAGATTGGGGCCAATGCAGTACGCGAAACCCTGGAACATCAAAACCCGATTGTGATGGATTGCCAGTTCTGTAATGCACGTTATCAGTTTACTGCAGAAGAAGCACTTGGCCTGTTTGGTGAACACCTAAGCTAAGCGGCAAGTTTTCAAGCCCACCAAGAGATCAAACCAGAGAACGGTTTGGTCTCTTTTTTATGTTCAGTTTCATGCGCTTATTCAATCTTTATACCCCTGTAACTATAGGTTCGAATAGCGCACGCTTTTTACTGAACTCAGCATCAAGCTCTCTCAAGCTGTTACTCATCTTTTTAAAGCGACTGGGTTGCGACAAACCGTACCGATTTATTCATCTAGCGCAAGCACACATTCTGTTTATAACCTGACTGATGAATTCAAGCGCGCGCAATAGCTGCAACTACTTAGCGGTTTCCTGTCTTATTGTGATCGTTTTCACTTATTATTTCATTGATTTAACAGTATTTTCTTCTATAGAATTAGGTACTTTACTCTAATTTTAATAACGCGCATGGCGTTGGGGATAATAATCATGAAAAAGGGGTTTACAGGGATTGTTGCGGGATTGATTTTGGCAACAGTTTCAGGCGTATCTTTCGCAGAGAATGATCCATTGGTGGGGAAATGGAAAACAATTGATGACCGTACCAGTTATTCCCGTGCCGATGTCGAAATCCGTAAAAAGCCGGATGGCACCTATGAAGGTATTATTGTTGAAACCCGCAACATTCCGGGCGCAGAAAAAATGAATATTTGCCACCAATGTCCGGGTCAACTTAAAAACAAACCGTTTATCGGCTTGCCATTTATCTGGGGCTTTAAGCAGGATCCAAAAAACCCGTTACAGTTTGTGCAAGGCAGTGTACTCGACCCGATTGGCGGCAAAGTCTATAAAGGCAAGGCACGCCTAAGTGCCAATGGTAAACGCCTGACCTTACGCGGCTATGTTGGTGTTTCCGTGATTGGGCGTAGCGTGACCTGGATTAAATACTGATTCTTCAACAAGTTTATAAAAGGCTTCTACGGAAGCCTTTAGTTTATCTCCATGATATGGACATAATTTGAAACAATATAGTTGATCTACCCTCTGTCCGTCCCTCTCGAAAGCCTGAATAATGAATAAAATTTAAACAGTTTATTTAAGCTGAAGATTAGCCAAAGGTAGGCCCGCTGAGCGTCCTTGGTGCCAGCAAAATGGCGAAAAAGCAAGCAGGGCTACGTTTCAAGCACAAAGGAATACCAAACAAAACAGCCAAATGCTGAAATATGGTTTTAAATAAAATTAATCCTTCAGATAAAACAACAAGAGCGCAGCGCATAGACCCGAAATTGCGATAGAACAACCCATGCATCTGCTCTTCCTTGTTTTAACAAGTTCAAGCTAAAAGGAGTAAGCCATGACCACGATCCAATATCGCGAAAACTCCCAGTCTGGTCGCCCACAAGCTGAAATTATAGATGAGCGCGTATCTTTTGATTTAGAGCATTTTGCTGAAGCTTGTGGTCAAAGCCCGGAATGGGTATTACAGCTTTTAGAATATGACATTCTCCCTTCACGTCCGGAAGAACGGATTCACCAGTTTTTTGGGGAAGATGTCTCTCGTGCCCGTCAGGCCTATCGCCTGCAACGTGATTTTAATGCCAGCTTTTCTGCCGTCGCCATGATGCTCGACCTGATTGATGAACTGCAAAATTTGCGCAAAGAAGTCAAACATCTGCATTTAAGACAAAGCTAGGCACCACGCCATTTACTCTCTACAGGGAAATCTGCGTATTTCCCTCTCTTTATTTTTGGGAAAATAGACGGTCGCAATGAAAACAAAAGAATGCAACAAAAAGGTCAAACTCATGTTCCCGGAGTTTCGGGAATTAATGCAACAACTGCGCAAAGATAATCCGCACTTTGCACGCCTGTTTGAAGATCATGAACATCTGGACCGGAAAATCAGCCAGCTCGAGCTTGATCCGGTCCATCAGATTAATGATGATATCGAGGCGTTGAAACGCAAAAAATTAAAACTGAAAGATCAGATTTATCAGCTTTTGCAGCAGGCCCAGCAAAATCCTTCATCTTCACCTTAACCGGTTTTTATTGCAGTGCGATGAAATCTGTACTCTGCCCGATAGAAAGCAGATTCTTTCTATCGGGCAGGCAAATGAAGGGCTGCGTTATTTTGGTTTAAGCTAAGAATCGCGAAGAGTGTTCTGACCTTCCGGCGGTAACGGCTTGCCGGGCACATAATCCAGAAACCAGAACAGGTCCATCCGGGTCCGATCCGGCCGCTGCGAAAGCATATCCAGTACGCTTTTTTCACCGCGTCCCACCATATGTCGCCGATAAAAATAATACAGCAGCAGCAAGGTGGTAATGAGCATGGTGCCGAGCATCACCCAGAAGGCATAGGGTGAATCCAGCCCGGGAATCATCACGAAATTCATGCCGTAAATTCCGGTTAACAGGGTTAACGGCGCAAATACCGCGGTAATAATCGCCAGAATCCGCATATTTTCATTGGTCTGGTTGGCAATGGCAGAAAAATGCAGGTCAATGGCCGCCTGAATGGCACTTCTTAAACGTAAGGTATGTTTCTGGATGCGGGCCACATGGCTGCTTAAGTCATCTACCCGCACCAGCATGATTTCCTGTTTTTCACTGCGTTTCTTGCCTTTTAAATGCAGATAGTTTTCGACAATTTCATCGCGCAGTTCCTGCAAGGTATCAATCTGTTCTTCACACAGATTTTCCACATGCTGAAATGCCATATTTTCCTGTAACAACTGATGCCACTGGTTAAAACGGCGATGGCCCTGCAACAGCTCACGCTGCCAGAACTCGACCCGGCGGGTTAAAGGATGGCGCAGGTTTAAATAGTCATCGACCATACTGTTTAGTAAACGCAGGGCCAAATCTAGAGGCGAGGTCGCCAGTTTTTTCGGTTTATTCTGCTCTTCAGCTGGCCGGCTTAAAATGGTGTCTAAACGGGCAATATAATTTTCGATGGCTTTATTGCCCTGCTCACGCACCGTAATAAGCACCTGCGGAGTCAGAATAAAACTGACCGGTGTGGTGCTTAAGCCAAACACATGCTCATGCGCTTCGTCATTAAAGTTATAAATCTGGTCATCCGGAGTAATCAGTTTGCGGAAAATCAGCAGGTCATAATCTTCCAGACTGTCGAAATTACAGGGATGTTCCAGATTTAAAATATCGCGCAGATGATATTCATTCAGCCACAGCTGGGTGTGCTGAAATACCTGTTGCTGCCACTGTTCCGGATGCTGGCGTACATCTTCCCGGGTATAGTCCAGCCAGATAAATTCTGCCTCGGCGGCCGGCTCCCGATGCAGAAATAACTGTTGTGTGGTGTCATGGAGGGAAAAATAATACTGTTGCATCCGCGTGCATCCACATTCCTGTCATTTTATTTTGCGATCATGCCATAAAAAAGCCCGCTTCATAAAGCGGGCTTTTTCAATTCATCAGGGCCTGAAATTAAGCCTGATCAATGTCTTTCATGGTTAACTTGATACGGCCACGGTTGTCGACATCTGCAACCTGGACTTTCACTTCCTGGCCTTCTTTCAGTACGTCAGTCACGTTGGCTACACGCTCATTTGAAATTTGAGAAATGTGCAGCAGACCATCTGTACCCGGCATGATGTTTACGAAGGCACCGAATTCAACAATACGAATTACTTTACCGGCGTAGATTTTGCCTGGTTCAACTTCAGCAGTTAAAGCCTGAATTTTGGCAATAGCCGCTTGTGCAGCTGCTTTGGTTTCACCAAAAACGCGAACGGTACCGTTGTCTTCAATATCAATTGCCGCTTTGGTTTCTTCAGTGATTTGACGAATAGTTGCACCACCTTTACCAATCACGTCACGGATTTTGTCCGGGTTGATGGTAATGACCTGGAAGGTAGGCGCATGCATTGAAATTTCTGGACGTGCACGTGAAATCACTTTGTTCATTTCGTTCAGGATGTGCATACGACCGGTATAAGCCTGGTTCAATGCCACTTCCATGATCTCTTCAGTGATCCCTTCGATTTTGATGTCCATTTGCAGCGCAGTAATACCGTTGGCAGAACCGGCAACTTTAAAGTCCATATCGCCCAAGTGGTCTTCGTCACCCAGGATGTCAGAAAGCACTGCGAAACGCTCGCCTTCTTTGACCAGACCCATTGCGATACCCGCAACTGGTGCTTTTAGTGGAACACCGGCATCCATCAGTGACAGAGATGCACCACATACAGACGCCATAGAAGATGAACCGTTCGATTCAGTAATGTCCGATACAATACGGATTACGTACGGGAAGCGGTCAGCAGCTGGAAGAACCGCTTGTACACCACGACGTGCCAGACGGCCATGACCGATTTCACGACGTTTAGGACCAGACTCACGACCCGTTTCACCAACCGAGTAAGCCGGGAAGTTGTAGTGCAACATGAAGTTGTCAGTTTTGGTTCCAGCCAGGGTATCAACCATTAATGCATCACGGGTGTTACCAAGAGTCGTTGTTACCAACGCCTGTGTTTCACCACGGGTGAACAGCGCAGAACCGTGAGCACGATCAAGCACGCCCACCTGTACATCTAACGCACGTACAGTTTTGGTGTCACGACCATCAATACGCGGCTTACCAGACAGGATGTTGTCACGTACAGTACGGTATTTCAGATCTTCAAACAGTTCATTCAGGTCATCTGCGATGCCATCTACATCTTCTTCAGGTACGAACTGCGCAACCGCTTCTGCTTGCAATGCATCCAAAGCAGCATAACGGTCTTGTTTGATTGCAATGGTATAGGCTTCAGAGATTTTCGCTTCAAACGCTTCTTTTAATTTCGCGCGAAGGTCTTCATTTTTCTCTGGTGCAGTCCAGGTTGACTCAGTTGCGCCAGCCGCTGCTGCAAATTCATTAATCGCCTGAATCGCAATTTGCATTTCGTCATGACCGAATAACACTGCGCCCAGCATCTGGTCTTCAGACAGTTCTTTCGCTTCAGATTCAACCATCAGTACTGCAGCTTCTGTACCTGCAACCACGAGGTCAAGGTCAGACTGTGCCAGCTGTTCGTGGTTCGGGTTCAGGATGTATTCACCGTTGATTAAACCCACACGTGCTGCACCAATTGGGCCACGGAACGGTGTACCCGCAATTGCCAGTGCTGCTGAAGTACCTAACATGGCAGCAATATCCGCTTCCATGGTTTTGTCAGAAGAGACAACTGTTGCCGTTACCTGGATTTCGTTGTAATAACCTTCCGGGAACAGTGGACGGATTGGACGGTCAATGAGACGTGAAATTAAAGTTTCTGCTTCAGACGCACGGCCTTCACGTTTGCCATAACCACCCGGAATACGGCCAGCGGCGTATTGCTTTTCTTGATAGTTTACGGTTAGTGGGAAAAAGTCCTGACCGGCTTTTGCTGTTGGCTGTGCAACTACCGCCACCAGTACCGATACACCACCCATGGTGATTAAAACCGAGTTGGCCTGACGTGCAACACGACCGGTTTCCAGTACCACGTTGTACTGACCATATTGGAATTCTTTACGAATAATATTAAACATTGACATGTATTTTTGTTTCCTGATTTTATTCTAGTGGAGACCCCTAAGGTTTGGCATTCACGACTCAGGTTCAAGTAAATGACAAAGCTTAGAAGCCGACCTCACTAGAAATATAGGTTTTTTAAACACAAAGAAGGAGCGAAACAATCGCCCCTTCTTAATTACCCGGTCAACGCCGGGTACACTTTAGTTTTCAGACATACAGCGCAACGCATGCAATAACCCGAAAATAAAAGTCTAAATCGAATTAACGACGTAAACCTAAAGCACCGATCAACGCAACATAACGACCGTGATCTTTACCGTTTAAGTAGTCTAATAATTTACGACGTTGGTTAACCATACGGATCAGACCGCGACGGCTATGGTGGTCGTGTTTGTGCTCTTTGAAGTGACCTTGTAAGTCATTGATTTGAGCAGTTAAAAGAGCTACTTGAACTTCTGGTGAACCCGTGTCGTTTTCAGCACGAGCAAATTTAGCGATGATCTCTGCGCGATCTGCGTTTGTTAAAGCCATTCGATTTCTCCGAGATGCTTATAAAATACCTTGATAAAAATCAAACCGATGTCAAGCATCTGTCTGACTGCCGTGCATCACTACAGCAAGTGCATTATTTTAAGACAAAACCGCTTAAATTGCAAAACACAACGCGAAAAAGCCATGAATTATCCGATGCGATGTCACATGAATGATGCAGCGTCTGCCCGGAGGATTGATTCTATTCATAAAACACCAAAGAGAAATCGGGGATGATGAAACGTAAATAAGCTGAAGTGGAATAAAAATAGCCCAGGAATAAATTCCCGGGCTATTTTTTGCGCTGTAGTTTCTTCTTTTTTCGTTGTTCTAATTTTATTTATTGTGATGTATAGCGAGGCTTTGGCCTTCTTCTAATCAACATTCCCTGTTTTAATTGGCTTTCCTTACGTGATAGATTTTGCCACAAGCCTTTGGGGAAAGAAGCAGATAATTACCTCTCTCTTTGTACGTTTTCGC
>Ga0172376_10003967_pt1 | contig 17121 bp, 12 predicted proteins | sample Lak35m_FD_121114 | JGI IMG/M metagenome (GOLD analysis project Ga0172376, IMG submission 121114) | Freshwater microbial communities from Kabuno Bay, South-Kivu, Congo - kab_092012_35m | ecosystem: Environmental > Aquatic > Freshwater > Lake | place: Democratic Republic of the Congo: South-Kivu... | reverse complement strand
CCTCCCCCCCCCCGCCACAACCCCAGGGGCTGACCCCGATCCGATCGCAGCCAGACTGGTCCAGATCCGGCAAGCCGTTGAACAAGACCTGACCACACTCCTGGAAAATCATCCATTGCAGGTCCTACAGGCGGCCCTCAACAGCACCAACCCCGATGAATTTGCCCTTAGCCTGCGGCCTGGTCTGACCAGTTGGCTAGAGCCAAGGGAGTTGCCCACCCCCCTCCGCCTGGCCCTCAGGGTACTCAAGCAAGAACCAGCCGCCGCTGAGTTGGATGAGACGATTCTCACCCTGGTCTCCGACTATCGCCAGGCCCATTCCACCCTAACCCGTCCCAGTCAAGACATTCCTGCCCTGCAGGTGTCAACTACAGCCAACCCTAGGATGGAGGTATTAATTGGCAAAGGCACCCATCGAGAGCGGCTTCACCAGCTCATTGATCAGGCGGAAGCTTACCTGTTGATCTGTAGCTACCGTCTAGAGGACCTGGACATCGTTACCAAAATTGCAGAGAAAGCCCGCCAAATTCCGGTTTGGATCTTGACGGATTTTAGCGATCAGGTCCAGGACCGGGTGGATAAAACCCTGGAAAAAGGCCTAGCCCCTAACCCCGACTATGGCAACGCTGACCTCAAGAAGCAAGCTTGTCTGAGGGCCTTAGCCCAGGCAGGGGTTAGTTTTCGCAGTGGTCAATTCCATCTAAAAACCTACATCAGTGAAAAGACGGCCTACCTGGGTTCCTGCAACTTAACCGGTGGTAGCCTGGGCAGGAATGGAGAGGCAGGGCTGTTGTGGTCCCATACCCCTCAGCATCAGGAATTAATCGACTATTTTGGCTACCTGTGGAGCGCTAAGACCCAGGTCACCGCTATCCCATCCCCAATCGGATGGCAGGTCAGGAGCATCTCGCGACCCAACCGGGGGGCACCTCCCCCAATCACCCTACTTGACGCCTATGGCTTTAAACAGGACCTAGACCGGGAGCTACAACGGTTTGCTCAAAATCCCCAGGGCAGACTGCGGATTTACACCCGTAACTTTGATCCGACGTTCCACCAGATCAACTTGCTGCGCCATCTGCAGCCTCAGATTTGCTGTGGCCATTACAACTCCTCCCCGTTAGGCAGTAGGGCCGTACCGAATCTCCATGGCAAGGTGATTTTACTGGGAGATCAGACCGCCTACCTTGGCTCTCAAGACTTTAGCTTTGGCCATGGCGGCTTTGTCGAGTTGACCTATAAAACCCAAAAAGCCGACGAAGTTAGGCTTATTGCTCAAAATCTATCCAACCTGGACTAAACCCTGATTTTCCCCTGGGAGGCCCCCCATGACCCGACTATGTAATCTTGAATCCTATGTAGAGTGCTGCCAATATAGCTACCTGTTTGACAAAAATCCAAAGGACTTAATACCGCGATCCAGTCACAATGCTATTCCCATGGCCTACAAGGGTTTTTACCAAGAATACAGCTGTTGGCCATTCTTACCCTTGCCTAGCCTGGTTGACCAGCAGCCCCCATCCCTGGAACCTAGAGGCCAGAGTCTGGCCCTCCTCGAGGAAACTGAGACCCTGGGCTTGCATCTAAAGGATGGTCACGGCAGTAGCCATCTTTATATTGTCAGGGAGGCTAATTCCCTGGTGCTGCGATCGCTCAGGGCTGAATACCTCTACGCCAGTGTTTTCCACTATTGGAACTCGATTTGGTCCCACCTGCCCTCCCTCACTGGCAAACCGATGGTCATCTATGACCTGAGCAGTTTTACCCCGGCCCAGGTTATCCCTCTCACCTTAGAAACTCCCCAGGAGTGTGATCACCCAATTCCCATTATTGACACCCGTGATGTCAAAAACTATGGGCCGTTGAAACTCCCAGCAGTCCACTACGAAGGGATCTATGACACCATCTGCGATTCACTGGCAACCCTGATCTTGCAAGACCTCAATTTGTCTTCTGAGAGTAGAGATGATTTATCTAAGTACCTTAAGCAAGTCAATATTTATAACCTCTTCCAGCAGTTTCCTGAACGAGAAACCTTACCCCTACTCGTAGTAATTAATGGCTTTTACTATGAATACAGTTTATCAGCCAGTCCCCTAGCAGATATTACCCTATCCCATTTACCAGTCGATGAACTAGAAAAAGTCATCAATGAAAATCCTGAGTATCAATACGTTTGTCTGGGCCATTACACCACCCTGCCAAAGGTTAGGCAATCCCTAGTAGAGCGTTTTGGCGACTCAATGCTTGTGTTGCCTACAGACGCAGGAAACCAAAAATTTCAAGAAGTTTGGGATCGTAAGCAGACTGAGGACTACTTCCCCCTATACGGTCAGCACCTAGACAGAATCACATTTTCAGTAAAACAGGCAGGAAATACCCTCGACATTAATTTACCCCAAAAAATCTGTTATGAGGGTCAGCAGGAGGTCGTTGTCTATGGTGAATACCATAACCTGAATGGGGTTCGTAGAGAGGAATTTCCCCTTGAAAGAAAGGAGGTTATTTTACCATTTCAGATCAATGGGGAGGATTTTAGTGAGCAGGATCAACCCCAAGACTATTCCATCGAAAACCAGTTCTTTGAACATGAGGCAAGGCTAGAGGTCAAGATTTGTTTTCGTCTTAAACCTGGTAACCCTCCTAAACTAGAGGTGATTGACTCAAGCAAAAATCGTAGGCTCAAGTCAGCCCTAGTACCTCGTCAGGCTCCCCTAGGGGTTAACTGTATTTCCATAAAAGATATTAAACATCATCGTCGAAGGGTTTCTAACGATGCAATTAGTAATCTAGACAAGCCCAATAACATTATCATCTTGTTTGAAGATCTAAACAGGAAACTTAGATCTATTCAGCCATGGCTGACAAACTACTTGAGTCTATCCTATCTTGGAAGCATAAGAAATAGACAATTAGAAAGTCTAAATAACACACTTAATAAAATCAGATCTGTAGTTAATCCTTCCTATGAAGCAGATATTCTATCTATTTACGTTTTGCCCAATCTCGATCATATCCCTGAAAAACTAGCTACTCTGAAAAATATATACTCAGCTTTAGATCTTGCATCAAAGATTGATCTTCTCCTTACTCCAAAACGCTTATCACCAGAAACCAGGAATACAGTGAATGGAATTACTCGAAATGCTCTTATTATTTTAGGCAAGAGTTACGCCATTGGTGGTGAGTTATCTAATGAGGTCTTATTCAAAAATGCTAATAAAAACTCTACCCATGTAGACTTTGATATTTACTGGCAAAATCTATCAAGGTTGTCTTCTCAGGAGAAAAGTCAACGTGATTATTTTGACTTTTTCTTCTACATCTCTAAAAAACATGGAAAGGAATTCTATAAAATCCCAGTTTACCTATGGGGATATGCTCGTATTTTGCTCTGGTACTTAGATTTTGATCAAGCTCGTCATTTTATAGACTATCGAAAACATTTCAAATGTCTTCTAGACCAGTTACTTGATCTTTCTCTAAAGAGCTCATGGGAAAACCATACAGATTACTTTAGGGATGCCCTCATTACTTTAATTTACTTGTTGTCTTTCCGTGAGTATGACCCTGAAATGGTCAGCGAAGACTCTGAAGAATATCGCAAAGCCAGGCAATTATGTAATTGGCTTCGACGTAGTGGATCCAATATAAGGTCTAGAAGGGCTCAGATCGATATGTCCTTAAGTGACTTCCTGGCCACCTTACTAGATGGCACCGCTACCCAGGAGAACGCTAGCAAAATGATTGAAATTGACTGACCCCAGGGGCTCCCCCCGGATCGGTGGTCCAAAGCAGCTATGGAAAAACCATCGGAGTTCTATAACCATGATCATTGTTAGACTCACCAGGACGGCTATCCAGGAGCTACGCCGTCTGCGCCCTACGATGAGCAACAACCTGATTCCTGAAATCCTAGAGAAATTACAGTCAGGGGAATCAAGTAATCTCCTGTCGGTACGGGGTGCCAAGCAAGTAGAGCGCTATAAACGCAGGACTGAAAGTGGTGCCTACCTACGACTATTCCTCGATCAGGTGAGTTGGCCTGCCCAGACCCTGGTGATTGGTGCTGGTCTAAGACAGGGGGAACGTCCCGGCGATGCCTATAAGCGAGACTTTAATAATCTCCCCAGAAACCCCTGTTATGACTGGCATGGGCAGAAAGGGGAGGAATGGGATGAGTTTATCAATGGTGCCTACAACGAATCAGCCGTCATCAGTGAAGAGCAGCAGCAAGCGGCCCAGGAAGCACAGCCCGCCCATCACCTACCTCAACAGCAGCGAGAGCTCAGTTTCCACTCCATTATTACCCAATCTCCACCTGGAACGGGCAAAACCATTACGGCGGCAGAACGGGCTTACCAACTTTGGGAAAACGATTATAACGTCATCTTTCTACTACCAGAGATCCTGATCGAACAACAGGTGAAACGGTATCACTGCATAGCCCAGATTTTAGAGAAAGGATCTCCCCATTTCTTTATTGGTACCTTTCATCAATGGGTCAAGCACAGGGTGACTGAAGGAATAAATATCATCTCACCAGAGGAACAACTCTCCTGCTTGAGATCCCTGGCGGAGAAAAAACTCCACTGGTCTAAGGGAAAGTACCCTGCCATAACCAGTCGGGACGTTTCCCTATACCTGCTCTTTATTGTGAGTGAAAATACCTCCAAAAAATCCACCCTATACCAAGACAATCAAAACCGCATAGAAGAACTCCAAAAAATAGATCGCAAATGGTGGAAGGCGGAAGTAGGCAGCGATCGCCATTGTCGGTTAAGTGTGCTTGAACACTTAAGCCGCCTGCTTGGGACAAAGATCCCCGATCCTGAGGTCAATACCAAGGGAACCCTGTTTATTATTGACGAAGCTCAGGACTACTGGTTGGAGGAGATTCAACAGATCAAGACAGTCTGTCAAGATTGGCAATCAAAGGGGCACCCAACCTGCCTATGGCTTTTAGGTGATCTAAATCAGAGAATCTCCCCTGTTGATTTTGACTGGGGTGCGCTGCAACTGAACAAAGTTCAATCGGTAAACTGGCCCAACTACCGAACAACTGAGGTCATTCTCACCTTTGCTAACCAATTTCAGGCTAAGGCTAATCACTTGGTGCGGTGCGGACGAGGTCGGTGGCTACCTCAACCTACCAGTCCTTCTCAATGTTTTGAGCGTCCTGGAGATCCAATCAAAGTTCTTATCTATCCCGATCTAACAGCCGCCGAAGACTTTCTTCTTCCCCTGGTCAACCGAGTTGTCGACCAAATGTCAGACTGGCAAGAAAAGCACTCTCTACAGTGGAGATTAGCGGCTAGGGCACGGTTATTTTGTAGTGACAGCTATTATGATTCTATTACCGAATCCGACCTCCAGAAATCTCTAGAGTTTATGCCTGTTTTCCAGGCGAAAGGGCGGGAGTTCGATGCCTGTATTGCCTTTTGTATTTTTGATTTACCCAGGACAGGTGGTGAGGTTGAAGCTTATACAAAATGGTACACCCAACTTACCAGGGCTAGGAATCGACTTTTAGTTGTTACCACTGAAGAACAGTTAAACACAATTGATGAAGATTTTTTTAGTGAAGAAATGATAATGCAAGAATCTGGAATAGCCAACTCAGTCTTTGAGTTTGTTGATGTTCAAAATCACGCAGCAGTTACTGATGCTTTAACCTGGATTACCGAGTTTACCAACGAACTCCAGTATACGGAAACTGAAGCTAAAGGCATCAGGGAAATTATTCTTTCAGGACTTGAGCAATACCCTCCCCTGATTTACTGGGATATGTTTGATGTGCTTAAAAGATATTTCCCAGATCAGGCTATTGCTGAAATAGAACGGGAGATTGTGAATAAACTCTATGGACGACCTTCGAAGGCAGACTTTATTTCCTCCTATCTGAGTAAAAACGAGATCCGTAGGAAATTTAGATTGAGAGCCTTACTTCTACGATGTCTGGGGCGATCATGGGAAGCCGCTAAACTCATGGGCGATGAAAAACCAGAAGACTATAGGAGTGTGATTGAGGGCATTGTTAAAGATTTACAGGATCGAAATTTGCTACTGGAGGCTGATCGCATTAAAATACTCTTTTTAGGAAACGAAATCTCTATACAGCCTAACCTGTCACCTCTGTGGACTACAGATAAAAAGTTAATACCAGCCCTGGCTGAGTGGATTGAGAATCGTCTAGCTTAAATAGTCTTTGACTTATCTTTTTAACCCATAAGGAAAGTATTCAATGTCGACCTATATTTCTGACCAGGAAACCATTGCTGCTCTGGATAAACTGATCACCTTAATTCATGAAGGATTATCCCAAGCTTGGGATGGACAGGTGATTGAAGAGGCTAAACAACAAATTGCTGTCTCTAGAAAGCAGTTTGAGAAATCAATTGGCCAAACTCAACAGCAAATCGAAGCAATTAATCTCAAAATAGAATTGGTTAAAAAGAACTATGAGAGGTTAAGTTCTGAGTTAGATGTGGTGAACCGTCTTCAAAATACTCTAGAACAATGGGGTGGAATTGATAAACTACGGGAAGATCTATCAAAACTAGAAGTAGCGGAAGATCTGGTTCATCAAATCCGAGAAGGACAGCAAACTATTCAAAGTTTCCAGAGAGACAGTGAGGAACTAAAGACAACGGTATTTCAACTTAATCATCAACTCGATGAATTGGGAGGTCCAGAAGTCTTAATTCAACAATTTGATCAAGTTAGACAGATCTCTGCCATTCTAGACGAACTTGAGCAAAGAGTTACGGACAATATCACCCCCCACATAAGTAGATTTCTATCTGAGTTTCAATCTGAGAAAGCCCAGATTGAAAGATGGCAGTCTGAGGTTTTATCTGAAACCAATCAAAAATTAGACACCCTATCGCAAATTTATGACTCGGCTCTATTTACCATTAATAGTAGAATTGAACAAACTGAACAGGACATTACTAATCATACCAATACTTTTTGGGCTAAACTGGTTACCGAAAGAGAGAAAGATGAGCTATCCAGGACAGAAGCTCTGAACCGTGGTCGTCAAAATTTAGACGATATACAAAAACTCTTTAGTGAAACCCAGCAATTAGCCAACAAAATAGAATTGGTTAAAAAGAACTATGAGAGGTTTAGTTCTGAGTTAGATGTGGTGAACCGTCTTCAAAATACTCTAGAACAATGGGGTGGAATTGATAAACTACGGGAAGATTTATTGAAACTAGAAGTAGCGGAAGATCTGGTTCATCAAATCCGAGAGGGACAGCAAACCATTCAAAGTTTCCAGGGAGACAGTGAGGAACTAAAGACAACTGTGTCTCAACTTAACCATCAGCTCAATGAATTGGGTGGCTCGGAAATCTTAATTCAGCAATTTAATCAAGTTAGACAGATTTCTGCCATTCTAGATGAACTTGAGCAAAGAGTTACGGACAGTATCACCCCCCACATGAATAGATTTCTATCTGAGTTTCAATCTGAGAAAGACCAGATTGAAAGATGGCAGTCTGAGGTTTTATCTGAAACCAACCAAAAATTAGACACTCTATTACAAATTCGTGAATCGGCTCTATCTACCATTAATAGTAGAATTGAACAAACCGAACAAGACATTACTAATCATACCAATACCTTTTGGGCTAAACTGGTTGCCGAAAGAGAGAAAGATGAGCTATCCAGGACAGAAGCTCTAAACCGTGGCCGTCAAAATTTTGACGATATGCAAAGACTCTTTAATGAAACCCAGCAATCAGCCAATAAAAATCAGAATAATTTGTCTGAAATTACAACGAGACTCGAAGTTCTGCAAAAGAGTGAAGGTAGACTTGAAGCGGTTATGATAGCTATGGAGAATCTTTCAACACAGTTGGGGGGCAAGGATAGCTTTGAAACTTTCACAACTCAACTACAGGAATTAGAAGCCTTAATACAGGCTGAAAAGCTAGAGTTTCAAAATATTAGAAACAATATATATGCTGAATTTCAGCAACTACTTTCCTATGATATCGAAGGAGCCCGTGGACAATTTAGGGCTGAGTTTAGTTCTCTTAGAAATGAACTAAATTATCAACTTAGAACCGAGTTAAATTCCTTTAGAGAAGAATGGGTAGACAGAGTTAATGCCTATAATACTCAACAGAATTCTATTAAGAATTGGTTAAGAAGATTAGTCGATTTAGTGATAAGTCTAAGGAGCAACCGACGATGACCAGAGTTTAACCATAAATAAATCCTGCCAGTGAGGGCTTAGCCCTGGGAAAAGTACTCAAGAAAGGATTTATCTATGCCATTGGTTCTGGGGTTTAGGGGAGATAGGTTGGGTTTCTTGGAAGCAGAGACAACTTTTTCTGAGTTAGCAATGCTGGAGGTTAGCCATGGCTATCAATCGTGCCCAGGGTTGCTGGCTGGGCCAACTGACGGGGGATGCCCTGGGTAGTCTGGTGGAGTTCCAGTCGCCAGCAGAGATTCGGCGGCTGTACCCAGAGGGCGTGCGCTAGCTGGCGGATGGTGGCACATTGGGGACGATCGCGGGTCAGCCCACCGATGATTCGGAATTGGCCCTAATGCTGGCGCGGCTACTGGTGGAGCGGGGCACCTACCATCCGGAGGGGGCCCGGTTGGCCTATCGGTTTTGGTTAGAGTCTGGCCCCTTTGACTGTGGTCTAACCACGGCCCAGGGGTTGGAGGGGCGACCCAACCTCCATAGCCAGGCGAATGGGGCGATGATGCGGATCAGCCCCCTGGGTATCTTTGGGGCTCGCTATCCCTTGGCAAGGGTGGGGGAGTGGGCCCGGCAGGATGCTGCCCTCACCCATCCCCATCCGGTGTGTCAGCAGGCCAATGCTTTGTTTGCCATGGCAATCGCCCAGGCGGTTAAGACCGGCCCCAGCCCTGAGGATCTCTACCAGCAGGTGGTGGCCTGGGCGGTGGAGGGAGCGGTGGACTCCACCCTGCTAGAGGCGATCCGGGGGGCGGCCAGTGGTCCGCCGGTGGACTATGTGGAGCGGCAGGGCTGGGTGTTGATCGCCCTGGGCAATGCCCTCTGGCAATTGCTCCAGGCCCCTAATTTAGAGGCTGGGGTGGTGGATACGGTGATGCGGGGGGGCGATACCGATACCAATGCCGCGATCTGTGGGGCTCTGCTGGGGGCGGTGTATGGGGTGGAGGCGATTCCGGCCCAATGGTTGGAGCGGGTGTTGAGTTGTCGCCCCCAGTCGGGGCGGGCGGGGGTGCATCGGCCCCGGCCTGAGTGTTTCTGGCCGGTGGATGGGTTGGGGTTGGCGGCGGCGCTATGGTGGGAGGGGTGAGGTGGGGTCAACTATTACCCAACTCATCTTGGTAGTTGGTTCAGTTTGAAGAAAGATGACGATTTATGTTTCTTCGTCCTGATAAGCCAATAGTGATGTGTAAGTAAATATAGGTATATATCTTACCTAAACCTGATGCCACTGTAGATTGATTAATTCTATTCCTAGAGAAATATCTATCTTATTGCTCACAACTAGCATCCTTTGAAGTCTGAAGTCTCAAAAAGGCGGAAGCTTCTTTGCCGGGTTGCTTGTCTATGCTTATTCCTAAGCTTGTTGAAGTGCTTATGACTCGTCGCTTAGAACGGTTGCTAACCATTGATTCCTTAATTCGTAGCCCAGAACGCCAAACTCAGCAGACCCTGGCTACAGCTCTAGAGGTGAGCGATCGCACTATTCGAGATGACCTGGCCTGGTTGCGAGACCGCTTTCATGCCCCCCTGGAGTTTAGCCATGGTCGGGGTTACTACTATAGCGATACCGATTGGCGGTTACCGACGATTGCCCTCAGCCGGGGGGAGTTATTTGCCCTGACCCTGGGGGCGAGAATGCTGGAGGCTTATTCAGGGTCGGCCTATGAGGCGGAGCTGCGATCGGCGGTGGGGCGATTGGCGGAGCGCCTGCCGGAGGAGAGTTGGGTAGACCTGCAGCAGGTGGCGACGGAAAAGATTAGTTTTGGTGGGGGGGCGGAGATCACTCTGGATCCAGAGGTCTGGCATGAGCTGGAGGAGGCCTGCCGGCGATCGCAGCAGGTATGGATGCGGTACTACACCGCCAGTCGTAATGCCGATTCGGAGCGGGTGATTGACCCCTATCTGCTACACCTCTACCGGGGCACCAATCCCTACGTGATTGGCTGGTGTCATCAGCGACAGGAGGTTCGCTGGTTTCGGGTGGACCGAATTCGAGAAATTAAGCGCTTAGACCAGAGTTTTGAACGGCAGCCTGATTTCAATGATAAGGACCACCTGGCGATGATCTTTCAGTGTGAGGTGGGGGGGCTGCCGGTACCGGTACAAATTTGGTTCGATGCCAAAACTGCTCCCTATATTCGGGAGCGCCGCTGGCACCCCAGCCAGGAGCTGGAGGAACATGCCGATGGGGCGGTGACCCTGCGGATGGTGGTGCGGGGGTTAAATGATGTGAAACGGTGGGTATTGGGCTATGGGAGGGGAGCCAGGGTGGAAGGGCCGCCGGAGTTGGTGGAGATGGTGAGGGAGGAGGTTGAGGGGATGAAACGTAATTACTGCAAGGATTGGGAGGCAGATAGACATGCTAGTAAGTGACCAGGAATCTTTAAAGACTGAGGGATTGGCGGTGCCCTATGTGGAGTTAAGTTTTGGGGTCACTGGTAATACGTTACCTGCGGATCATGGGTATGGATTGTATAGCGCGATTTCTAAAATATGTCCAGTATTGCATGAGCGAGATGGCATCAGTATCCAGACCATTACCGGGATGCCAGATCGTCAAGGTAAGATTTACCTTACTAACGAGAGGTCTTGCTTACGGATTCGACTACCTTATGATCCTGAATTGATTTCCCAATCGCTAACTCTATCTGGTAAGCAACTCACAATTGGTCATCATCGGATTGGCTTAGGTATTCCTCGATTTTTCGCCCTGCAGCCCACTACATTACTAAAAGCCAGAATCGTTGTCATTAAAGGGTTTCAAGAGGTAGAGCCCTTTCTGGAAGCGGTGAAATACAAACTCAAGTTTTTAGAAATAGGGGGTAATGCCTCTATTCCGCTAAATGAAAAGGGTGAATGCGATCGCAAAACCATCAAAGTCAAAAATTTTACTGTTGTTGGCTTTGGTGTAGTTGTCACTGATTTAAATCCTGAAGACTCTATCAAACTACAAACTGTGGGTATTGGGGGTAAGCACAGGATGGGCTGCGGCATTTTTGCTCCCGTTGGAGGTGAGGTATGAGCAATCATCTATTAGCCAAGTCTTATGATCCCAATCGATACTCAGAACCCCCAGATTATGCCCTACTAACTCAGCATAGTCGTGATGTAGCTCAAGCTTGTAAGGCTCTGGCAAAAATGACAGGAGGAATCGCGCTTTACAATGCTGGATTAAGTAGCGAGAAATTTGTAGAGTTTACACGTACTCTTCTTGCAAATGGCTGGATACAGGATTTGGGTAAAGCAAACAGTCATTTTCAAACTATGGTGTCGGAACAAAATGGACAACTTCAACTTCTTCGCCATGAGACAATCTCTGCGGTGCTCACCTTTCTTGATGAACGTTTTTGTAATTGGTTAGATGATTTAGGCGAGTTAAAGCTAATTGCTATCTGGGGAGCGGTAGGACACCATCGTAAATTTAGTGAAGATACTACCCCTAATCAGGTTTCTGAACTAACTGTTCACCTGACCCACACAGATTTCGGACTAATGTTAGCTGAAATGGCGGCAGATTTATCACTTAACCTACCGCCTGTATTTGAGGAGGATTTAACAATTGCGCGAACGAAACGAGAATCTTGCGATCTGCCCGCCAGAGAATCTTTGATTGAACTAATAGATGAGTTTGAACTGGCAGAAGAGAAGTTTCAAGACTCGGAGTCTCAAAGATTTATTGCACTAGTAAAAGCCTTTGGCATTGCAGCGGATGTAGCAGCCAGCGCGATCGCGAGAAAGGGTAAATCAGCCCAGACCTATTCACTATCAAAGTTTGTAGCTGAGGAACTGGCGATCGGTTTAACATCTGAGGATCTTAACGAATTAATCCAGGAATGGGCTAAACGTGCAGAACTGCCAAGCTTTGACCCCAAAAAAGACACTTTGGAGTTTCAACGAGACGTTGCTGCTTGTACTTCCTATTTAACCCTCGCTGAGGCAGGGTGTGGTTCTGGTAAAAGTCTTGCTGCCTATTTATGGGCTAAAGAATGGTGTGAGCGATTAGTGGAAGAAGGTCGAACCAACATTCGTATGTTCTTTTGTTTACCAACTACAGGCACTACAACTGAACATTTCAAAGATTATGCATTGGAATCTGGCATTCCAGCAAGTCTGGCTCATTCCAGAGCTACAGTTGATTTACAAACAATGGCACAAACTGCCATTCAAGAAGAGGCTGAGGCAGAAGATGCTGCTAAGGCAGCCCAGCAAGCGTTGAATGCGGAACGAGACAAAATAGAAGCTTTATCTCTCTGGGGTACGCCATTAACCGTCACAACTGCCGATACAGTACTTGGACTGATGGCAAATTCTAGGCGTGGTTTGTACTCCATCCCAGCGATTATGCAGTCAGTAATCGTCTTTGATGAGATTCATGCCTTTGATGACTACCTGTTTGGTCACTTATTAGTGTTTCTCAAGAACTTTCCAAAATTGCCTGTACTACTGATGACAGCCTCTTTACCACAGGAGCGACGAGAAGCAATTAAAAACGTTCGTCCAGACTTAGAGCTAGTTCCAGGACCACCAGATAGGGAAAAGTTGCCACGTTATTTGGTTGAGTATCCAGTCAGTCAGGAAATCGCTTGGGAGCAGATTCGACGATGTGTAACTGAATTAGATAACAACAGTCAAGGAAAAGTACTTTGGGTTTGTAACCGGGTTGATTGGGCAAATCATTTATATCATCTTGCCCGTAATAGTTTTCCTGAGATTTTAGTTTACGTCTACCATTCACGGCTTCGTTACAAAGACCGAAGTAAGCGCCATCGTTGCGTTATTGACAGCTTTAAGCAGCGAGGAAAGCCCGCGATTTTAATTGCAACGCAAGTAGCTGAGATGAGTTTAGACCTATCTGCCGACTTGTTGATTACCGATCTTGCGCCAGTACCATCATTAATTCAACGGATGGGGCGATTAAATCGACGGGCAACACCAGAAAAACCTGGACAACCAAAACCAGCTTTGATTCGTCCAATCACAGAGCAAGATGCTAAACCTTATGAACTTGCAGAACTGGATCTGGCTGAGAAATGGATTGGAGAACTAAAAGCCCTCGCTCAACCTTTACATCAAAAGCATTTATCGGATTACTTTGAGAGCGTTAGTGATCCTGCTGAATTCAACTTACAACGAGCAGAAGAACGGGCTTGCTTTTTCTCTGGCTTATGGCGAACTCGCCCAGGAATGACTCGTGGGGAGGGTTACACAATCTCAGTTGTTCTTCAGCAGGACTACGAAAAATGTACTGAATTTGAATTTGGGCAACCTTCACGGGACTGGATACGTAGCCATGAAGTGTCGATTCCGGTGAAAGATGCAGCGTTGAAATGGGAACGGGTTGCTGGTATTCGTATTGCACCTCACGATCAGGTGGAATACGACCAGTATGAGGAGGCTGAAACAAACCCTGATAATTATCAAGGAACAGGTGCAAGGTGGCGTTAAATATTGAGTATCGGCTCACCAATCCAAACTATACAATTTATCATCGAGCAGCCTTAGGCGGTTTAGCAGCAACGATTACTGCCTGGGGAGATTCACAACCTGATGGTATTAAGGCAAAGGTAGAGCGAGATCGTGTTTTGTTACAATCAAGCGATTTCATCACAGAAAAAGAAGCTGTTAAACGTATTCTTGAAGCCTCTTTCCGTCTAACTGATGAAAAGTTAATTGACTTACCTGGACAGTTTATTGATGCAAACTCAGAGGATCTTAAAATTTTAGTACATGAGGGCTTATGTCTCACCTTTCTACAGCACAATAAAATGCGCCCAGGTAAAGATGTTAGAAAGATTGAGTTGAAACGTGCGGATGATGAGGTTGGAGAGTTTCTAAGCTATAAAACAATTGATGTTTATGCACATCAGAAGGCACAGAAAACTAATTTACTAGACAGTAAGCAACCAAACGATATACTTCCGCCTACTGCGATGATTCGTCAGTTCGCTGTTCCTGGAGCAGTTGCATTATTAGAAACTAAATCAGAGGAGGTTATTCTGCTCAATTTCCTAGCGATCGCCTGTCCTATCTTTCTGTTACGTCCAAAAGTCTATCAACCTGATATCGCTCAAGCCTGTATTGTTGTTCCCGATGTAATTGATCTAAACAAATTCATTCGGGCACTGCGTCGAATCATGGGAATAAGTGGAGAAGTCAAACGATTTGGAAACAAATACTTAGAACGGGTTGTTGGAGGAGCAGAAGAAGCAGCATTAAGGTTTCTGATTGATATTTATGGAGACGATATCGCTAGTGAACGTGGCATTTCTGGCTGTCAGGCTGTGGTGATGGGTAAAGTGCCCTGGGATGTCAATCAGAAGAATCGCAGTATGACTGTGAGAGTGACTGGAGATTATAAGGAGATAGATATATTTTATGCTGCAAAAACCTATCTTGGCTCCAGTAAATTTATCAAGAATAAGAAGGGAGATACATTTGCCATAAATACTAGTTCAATACCTGAATTAGTGGCAGCAAACTTAGCATCTGAACGGCATTGGTGTACTCAGTTTAGGGTTTTGGTACAGACTAAAGATGATTTCAACCGAATGAATTTCTCAAGAGAGGGTTTAATCAAGATGAAACAAGCAATCAAGGATGTTGATGATCAGGCAATTATCCGAGCTTTTCATAAAGCTTGGGAGATGACAATGGGGCAATTGGGAGAGCGAGCACAGGAGCAGAATTTAGACTTTGGCCGATTAGTCGAAGTTCGTCGAGAGAAGATTCGGAATGAGATTCTACGAACCAAAACACCTGACGCTTTATCAGGCTGGTTTCTCAGATTCTGCGCTGATGCTACAAAAGGAGCTTCGCTAAAACCTTTTCAACAGGAAATGGATCGTTTGCGTGTATTTATGTTTAATCCACGTAACTTTGATCGCTTTCAAAATCTTTTGCTGTTTGCTCTTGTCAGCTATTCATCATCTAACGAAGACAAGAAAAACTAATCAACTTTTACTATAACTAAGGAGAACTCTAAACATGGCTGTTCAATATCTTTATGGCACAATTTTGACGAGTGAAGCTGTCGCTGCGAACAACCGGGGAGACAATATTGGTAACACTACTACTTTGCAAAAAGTCTTTCATCAAGACGATCTTCACTCTAGTGTTTCTGCTGAAGCAATTCGATTTGCCATTCGTTACTACTTCCAGCTGGAGAGTCCTGATCTGGTCAATCGCAGATTTGAAAATGGCAAGTTAGAATACTTTGACAAAGACCGTACATACTGGAGCCCCGCCAATGGTAAAGCCCGCATTGATGATGACCTGATGGGTTTCATGGATGCCAAAGCTGGTGCAGCAGAGGGGGAAGCGCTAGCAGAAGAATCAACTGAGGAAAAGCCCAAAAAAGGCAGAGGCAAAGCAAAAGGTACAGTTACGATTCGACAGAGTCCTTTATCGGTTGGTCGTGCAGTCAGTCTGCGTCCCTATCGGGGAGAACTCTCATTCAACTGCGTCAGTGGCACGAAGGAAGCAGGGCAATTATCACTTTATGCCGCTGAAATGCATACGACGGAGTATCAATTTTCCTTTAGTTTGAATCTTTCTGATGTGGTGAAGAAGATACACATTGGTAACTTCATCGATGCAATTGTTGACTTACCTCCAGTAGCAGGTAATCATGCCAGGTTTGCCTATGATTTTTCACCTGCTTCAATTGTTCTGAGAGTAACTAGCGCTCATTCTTCCAAAATTCAGAATTGCTTTGAACATGATGAAGCTAATCGAACTTACACAATCGTAAAACTAATCCAACGAGTTGAAGCAGGTGATATTCCTGCTAGTGAGTTGATTGTAGGTGGAGAGGTTGTCTTTACCGAGGAAAGGAAAGAATTGGAAAAACTTGGTGTAAAAGTGTTCAAAGGGATTAAAGCTGCTAGCGATGAAGCTCGTCAGCGTATTGCTGCCATCAGCAATGACTATAAAGACATTACTCAACAACCAGAATTAGTCGTTGGAGCTGAATAGTGATTACTCTGCACATCGAAGTACCCTATGCTAGCTTTCGTAAATCCTATGCCCGAGCGCTAGCAGAAACTTATCCTTTTCCTCCTCCTTCTACAATCTACGGGATGCTGCTTTCTCTGATTGGCGAACGATTCCGAGTACGACATTCTGGAGTCAACCTGGCTTTTGCCTTTGCCAAGCAACCCCGGATCGCCAGAACATTACAACGAATGAGCGGTGAAAAATACGGAGTTTCTCGAACACCGGATTTTATCGAAACGCTCTGTGGAATCGAGTTTCTTTGCTGGGTCGATAGCAGCAAAGAACTGAATAATGGCCGATCTCTTGAAGATCGCTTGTTTGAAGCGATCGAAACTCCTGAAAAAGTCAATCGTACCGGAGTTGTTTGTCTTGGCTTAAGTGACAATGCTGTCAATGATATTTCACTAATCAAAGACTTTGGTAAAGTTAAAGACTTTGCTGAGGCATGGCATTGGCTAACCCCTCAGGATGATGGACAAATTGAGCTTCCAGTTTGGGTAGATCACGTTGGTGCGTATCATACTCGTTGGCGGCGCTATCACTTTGACGCTTCTCCTACCTCAATCACTCCTGATCCGCCGACTAGCCAGTTCACTGAAATAGTTGACCCTCGTTGACTAGCTCTAAAAAGTCTTGCACCTTGAAAGCTAAATACTGAAAATCCTGGAACCGATCACAATCTCTGATGCCATCAGGCGTTTTCCCTCCTGGGCTTCAGCCACACCCAAGGGGCTGTTAGTAATCTCCAGGACATACAGGTGTACCCACCTCTAAAATCCCGTGGGATTGCGGGTAAAGGGTGAACTCACTTTTGGGGTCAATAGGGTAAGGGCTCTTTTCCCAGCCCCAGACATGGTGCATCTTACCCAGCGTTAGGATCCACCCTTAACCACCCTACTACCATGTCT
>Ga0172376_10003963_pt1 | contig 17138 bp, 19 predicted proteins | sample Lak35m_FD_121114 | JGI IMG/M metagenome (GOLD analysis project Ga0172376, IMG submission 121114) | Freshwater microbial communities from Kabuno Bay, South-Kivu, Congo - kab_092012_35m | ecosystem: Environmental > Aquatic > Freshwater > Lake | place: Democratic Republic of the Congo: South-Kivu... | reverse complement strand
CAACAGTATCTCCAAAAAGAAGCTGGATTGCAGAGGAAGTTGTTGGAGATAGATCAAATAAACAAAGCTCTCTTTTAAGAGGGAGAACTAAAGAAAAATCAGAGAGTTTTTCTAAAGAGGAGTTTTCCCTGCAAATCCAAGAAACCGTATAAGCTCCTTTTTCTTTTATAAATGGAAAAAGATCTAAAAGCTCTTTTGTCTCTCCACTTTTTGAGAGAAAAATAACAGTATCATGATCTGAAACGATACCAATATCTCCATGAAGCGCATTGGTTGCTGACATATAAAATGCTTTTATTCCAAGAGAGACAAATGTCATCGCAATTTTTTCAGCGATAAATCCACTTTTGCCAATCCCACAAAAGAAAATAAGACCTTTAGTTTTTTCAAGAATCGATATTAACTCTTCTGATCTATCTAAATCTAAAGAATTGAAGAAAGAAGCAATATATTCTTTTTGCATCTCAATTAGTTCATGTAGCATAAAACGCCAATAATTTTAACTTGCACTCTTGAAAAGAATCATATAGAAGAAAGGAGTTTAAGAGAATCATTTCATAGGAGAGAAAAAGTGGGTGTCAAAAAGGATCCTATTACGATTGCAAGAGGAGATGGAATAGGTCCAGAGATCATGGACGCAACTCTTGATATTTTACATAAAGCTGGGGCTCAGCTAGAAATTCATGAAGTGGAAATCGGAGAAAAAGTTTATCTCAAAGGTTGCTTAAGCGGAATTGAACCCTCTACATGGAAAACGATTGCAAACACAAAAGCATTTTTAAAAGCTCCCATTACAACTCCTCAAGGAGGAGGATTTAAAAGCTTAAATGTCACTATTCGTACAGCGCTTGGTCTTTATGCAAATATTCGCCCCTCTATTTCTTACCCTCCTTTTGTCAAAACAAAACATCCTCATATGGACCTTGTCATCATACGTGAAAATGAAGAGGATCTTTACACGGGAATCGAATACAGACAAACGCCTGATATGTTTCAGTCCCTTAAGCTAATTTCAAGACCCGGAACTGAAAAAATCATTCGTTATGCCTTCGAATATGCAGTTAAAAACAAGAGAAAAAAAGTCACTTGTTTCACTAAAGATAACATCATGAAATTTACAGATGGCGAATTTCATAAGATCTATGAAACTATCGCCAAAGAATATCCACAAATTGAATCAGAACATTGGATTATTGATATTGGATCTGCAAAACTTGCAGACACTCCTGAAGCCTTTGATGTGATTGTTCTTCCAAATCTATATGGAGATATCCTATCCGATGTGGCAGCACAAATAAGTGGATCTGTGGGCCTTGCAGGAAGTGCAAACATCGGAGATTTTGGAGCCATGTTTGAAGCAATTCACGGATCCGCTCCTAGACGGGCTGGACAAAATGTTGCTAACCCATCAGGATTAATCCTTGCCTCTGTCATGATGCTACTCCATTTAAATCAAACTGAGTGTGCAACAAAAATTCACAATGCTTGGCTAAAAACAATAGAAGATGGAATTCACACTTATGACATCTTTAAAGAAGGAGTCAGTAAAAGAAAAGTTGGAACCTCAGAGTTTAAAGAAGCTCTTATAGAAAGATTAGGAAAAATCCCAACTACTCTAAAGCCCGTCTCCTATCAGCACGCAGAAAAACAAAAACATTTGCACTCGAGCTCCCATGCGGTTGTTTCAAGAGAATTAGTTGGGGTTGATGTTTTTATGTACAGCAGGGGCGAAAAGGAGGAATTTATTAAAAAAATTAGCTCGAAGTCCTTTAAACATTTTCATTTAAAAATGATCACCAATCGTGGCGCCAAAATTTATCCTGAAGGTCAAAAAGAGACATTTTGCGTGGATCATTATAGATGTAGATTCTTAAAAGAGGAAAAGAGCCTTTTAACTAATAAAGAGATTGGAATTTTTCTCACCTTTTTAGCTGAAGAGGGATTTGATATTATAAAAACTGAAAATTTATATTACTTTGATGGAAAACCTGGATTTTCCTCATCTGAAGGATAAAAGGGAAGAGACAACTCTTCCCTTTTCATGAATTATATTGTTTATATTTGTTTTTTACTGGATCTTGAAGCCGTAGCAACATTGTTAAATTGGATATTTCCAACTCTATTTCCAGCATCTGATAATTTTTTTGCAGCAACTAAGGTTACAACGCCAACTAAAGCTCTCCAGTTGTTGCTAATCCCTAAATTGTTTTCGCAGAAGTCTGAAACATCATATCCTGCAACTCCAATATTCAGACAGCTCTCTCCGTTACTTCCACAATGTACACCAGAGAGAATCATAGTCATTCCAATTGCTCCAACAACTGAAGCTGCTCCATTTAGCGCAAGTCCTACAGATTGAGTAGTACACTTGTGTAGAGATGCGATTGAGAAAAGTGTATTATCGTATTTGTTTATAGCTGCCATTGTACTCCTCCGAGTTAAAGGTTTTTTTGAAGAATGCAAACGAATTATATAAAGAGATTTTTTTTTGTAAATTATAAAGTTTAATTTAAGAAAAAATTAAGAAAAAATAAAGACCAAGAGAGAAACTCTTGGTCTTTTAGAAGTGATTAGAATCTTAATGTCGCTTTTAGAGTTACACCATAAAAACAAAGATCTTCAGAAGTTCTTTGCATATTGATTCTTACAGTTTGTTCATCTAGGAATGTTAATGCGTTTGGAGTTGTATCCACATCATTAATTGTTTGATTGACTCTCCAGAAATAATTTGTTTCATAGCTTAAGCTTAGATCTAGCAGTTGTCTTCCTTCATTAAAGCACTTCTCCCATCCAAGACCAAGTAGCAATCTTGCATGTGGGAAAAGTCTATGCATGTCTCCATTTTGATTTAGACTTGTATCTGTTGTAACTGAACCAGTTGGAGTAAGAACAATTCTTTCATATTGACTCACTTTATAGTAACCCTGTAAAAGTGCATAGGAAGCATTACCTAAGATTCTTAGATTATTGCAGAGATGCCAACTACTATCAATACCAACTGCCGGTCCTATTCCAAAGACATCACATTTATCTCTTAAATTGGTGTTTAACCCACCAGAAACAGGAATTGAGGTAGTTGATGCATCAATTTTATTGACTGTGCTTAATCGATATGTTTGATCAATCCACACAGCTTTCAATCCAGCTGAGGGATAAAAACACAATTTGCTACTTACAAATGCTTGTCTTCCTAAGTTTAAATCTACCGCATTATAGTGGATTTCTCCATTGTACTTAGCAGAAGTAGATCCTGATGCAGTCCCACCTGTAACATCATCTACTGTTGCAAACGGCTTTGAAACAGAGTTTGAGTCATGAGTAGAAAAATAAGTATATAAAGCGTTTCCTTCCCATCCATCTTTATCATACTTTTTAGAAGCACCAACTCTTACGCCCCAGTCCCAGCCAAAGCCTAATGTTCTCATTCTTCCATCTAGGGGAAAGGACCCATTATCAAAAACGATTGCCCAATCGACTCCGCCAGCTTTTGCGTGCCATAAAAGAACATCAATCTCTGCTTTCCAGCCGTTTCCAACGGCCTTAGAATCTGCATATTGAGCTCCAAATGTGCCCATCGCATTTTTAACTCCAACCTCGCTCATCTCTTTTTCAAGCTGAGAGAGCCTAGATTCTACGTCACCCTGAGCAAACAACCCTCCAATAACACTAGTTATGGAAAATGCTGTTGCTAAAAAATACTTCTTATTCATAAGCAACCTTTTTAGTGTTTTTTAGTTTCTTTAAATACCCAAAAAGAAATATTTTGACAAATTATATTTATCTATTCACAAAAATTGGTTTCAAGCTCTGCTTTTAACTCTTTTAAAAACTCACATCCATAAATTCCATCAATCACCCTGTGATCAAATGTCAAGCTGATATTAACGAATGAACGAATGGCAAAAGTATCATTTTCAAGGACAGCGACTTTCTTATGAACAGCTCCTATTCCAACAATTGCAACTTCAGGAAATCGGATAATTGGTATTCCAATTAAGGTGCCAGACATCCCAAAATTTGTCATGGTGATGGTTCCCTCTTTGGTTTCATCTACCTTTAGCTCCCCCTCTTTTGCTCTTTTTGCAAAGTCAGCTAAATGCTGTGCGATCTGGTTCATCTCAAGTTTATGACAATCCTTTATCACAGGAACTAAAATCCCATGATCTACATTCACAGCTATTCCAAGATTCACATACTTTTTGATTACTATGGTATCCCCTTCCACCGAGCTATTTAAATAGGGATATTTCAGAGCAGCTCTAGCAATAGCTCTTGCGATGAAAGAGGAAATCGTAACCTTAAAGCCATGGTGTAAGAAGAAAGATTCTTTTATTTCTTTTAAATGAGAAACAATCCCTGTTACATCTATCTCCGTAATTAATGATGCATGAGGAGCTTGATAGAATGATTTACTCATGTTGCTTGCGATCGCTTGTCTCATATTTGACATTTTGATTCTCTCAACGAGTTCTGTTTGCTCCATCTTAGATGTGCTTTGTTTCGCTTTATTCAGAAGGTAATTTTCTATATCTTTTTTTGTGATGCGAGATCCATCACCGCTACCCTCTATTTTTTTTATTTCTTCAATTTGAATTTGATTTTCTGAGGCAACCTTTAACACTGCAGGAGAAAGAAAATGAGTAAAATCTGAATCTGAGGCTTGCATGGATGAAGTAAAATTTGAGTGACTAACAGCTGCGGCTACTAAAGATTCAGTCTCTATCAGAGCCAGAGCCTCTCCCACTTCTACTTCCCCATCTTCATGGACTAAAATCTTTTTAATTATACCTGAAACTGTTGAGGGAATCTCACTATTTACCTTATCGGTTGTCACTTCTAAAAGGGGCTCATCTTTTGTAACTCTTTCTCCAACTTTTTTGAACCATCTAACAACTGTTGCATTTAATATGCTCTCTCCAAGTTTTGGCAGTACTATTTCGATTTCGTTATGCATTTAGACTCTCCCTCTTTAATAGGCTCTTAGTTTCAACTAGAGATTTGATCTTTTTCTTTAGATTTTCGTATTCTTTTTTTCCGTAAATAAACTCAAGCTTTGTTTGAAGATAGATCACCGGAACACCGAGCGATTTAGATATGTTAAGCTTTACATAATCTTTTTCTGTACAAACAATATAATCCACTTTGGGTAAGCCTACCTTTTTCAAGAGGTTTTTTAGATCTAGTTCCTCAATCGGCTGATGATCCGCTAAAACTTTAGAGCAAACGATCTGAGCGCCAATTGATTTTAAAAGATGAAAAAAAGCTTCTGGATTTGCAATCCCACAAAAAGCAATCACCTTTTTTTCTCGAATCTCCTTTGGTGGGAAACTCACCTCACCTTTGAAGTAATAAGGAATGCGTTTTATGATAAAAAGTGGAGAAACACTTACCTTTTTTATCTGTGAAGCAATTTTCTTGATGTTAATTTGATCAAAAGACTCAACCTGCATGCAAAAGTAATTTGCCTGTTTCATCTCAGAGACTGTATCGCGCAAAAAACCTGAGGGTAAATATCCTTTTTTGCCAAGGGGATCTTTTGGATCAATCATAAGAACTACGAGATCTTTATGAATATTTTTTTGCTGGAATCCATCTTCTAAAAGGACTAAATCACTTTGATTTGTAAATGCTTTATGAATGCATGCCTTTCTATTTTTAGAAATGTAAACATCTAGCAAGGGGATGTTTTTTTTGATCAGGTAAGCCTCATCTCCACAAAACATCGCAGGAACTTCACGCCCTTTTTGATCGATTGGAGACAAAATAGAATCTTTTGTAACACCTATCGCTTTATAACCTGTTGAAACTAGTGTGATTTTAAGATCTTGAATCAGATCTGATGCTAAATGCATCGCAAAAGGAGTTTTTCCTGTTCCCCCAACCTTTATATTACCAATGCAAACAATTGGAAGATCAAATTCTTCTTTTTTTAAAAGATTGAACTTGTAGAGATGATTTCTTATTTGAAGAAAAACATAAAACAAAAAGCTCAGCGGATAGAGCCAAGTTTTTAGCAAATACAACCTTTGATTCTTTATAGCTTTTGTAAATAAGCATTCAATTTTTGATAGGCTATTTTTCATAAAGCGCCTTTAAAGAAAGGGCTGGTTTTGAAATCATTAACTCTTTCTGCTCAAGCTTTTTTTCAATCATTTCTATGATGATATGGATCGCTGCCATATGAGCTTCTTGGACTCTATCTGAATATTTGAAAGAAGAGACGATCCACTCAAGGGATGACTCCCCTTTCAGCGCCCCTCCCTCTTTTCCAAGAAAAGCAATTGTTTTAATTCCTATTTGTTTTGCGACCTCTACTGCTTTGATTAGATTTTTTGAGTTTCCACTTGTTGTTAAAACAATCAATATATCCTCTTCTCTAGCAAGCGCTTGAACAGACCTTGCAAAAACATCTTCATACCCAACATCATTTCCAACGCATGTAATATGACCTGGATCTGAAAGAGCAATTGCTGCAAGGGGTTTTCTTTTTTCTCTATAAAACCCTGTGAGCTCTTCTGCAAAATGCATTGCATCACACAAGCTTCCACCATTTCCAGCAATTAAAATTTTTCCTGATTTTTCGTAGCATTCCACAATCATTGATGAGGCTTTATCAATAAAATCAATAGAGCATTCTTGAAGTAAAACATTGGAAGCTCTGACACATTCAAGTGCGGAATAAAGAATTTGTTGTTTCATAAATTTTTTCCTTTATGTTTTAAGATGTAAAATCTATTAAAAAAAAAAGAAAAAATCTATGAAAAATCAATCTTGAGCAAAGATCTTAATTGGGATGTTTTTTATAGGGTGGATAAATTCTATTTGCACATGTCTTAACTTTATGTGTCCCTCTTTATGGAGGATTAAAGAGCCATATTTCGTATCCCCAACTACAGGGTGTCCAAGATGACTAAATTGCGCTCTAATTTGATGAAAACGACCACTTTCTAAAACGATCTCTACTAAAGAAGTATCTTCTTGCTCACTTAACACTTTGTAAGTTAACGAAGATTCCTTTCCATCCTCTGCTTCTTCCTCTTCCACTCTACATTTTTGGTGATGCTTCTTTAGTTTATTGACAAGTTTAGATTCTTTTTCATCCAGATGCCCATGAATGAGTGCATGGTAAATTTTAAGAATCTGTTTTTTTCTTATCATTTCATTCATTCGAGAGAGTGCTTTTGAGGTTCTTGCAAAAATCACTATTCCAGATACATGCTTATCGAGTCTATGAACTGCATGTAAAAAAACTTCTGAGGGTTTGTTATATTTCTCTTTTATATATGCTTTTGCAAGCTTTTCTAAAGACTCCTCATGCTCAAGTGTTGGCTGAGTGACGATGCCTGAGGGTTTATCTACAATCAAAAGATGATTGTCTTCATATAAAACTTTTATCATGTTTATGTGAACCTTTGTCTAACGCATTCATAAAGCATTAACGTTGTCGCTGCTGCAACATTTAAAGAATCGGCAGCACCAAACATTGGGATTTTTACAGAAATATCTGAGGCCTTCATCATCTTATCAGAAAGCCCTAGCTGCTCTGTTCCCATCGCAATTGCAACAGGTTGAGTCAAATCAACTTGAGTAAAAAACTCTTTTGCATGCGGGGTTGCTGCAACAAGCTTGATCTTCTCATTTTTTAAATATTCAAGCGCCTCATCGATTCCACATTCAATAAACGGAATAGAAAATAGTGTTCCAATACTTGCTCGAACTACATTTGGATTAAAAACATCTGTTTTTCTATCACAGACAATGATGCCATGGACTCCTGCTGCATCTGAAGAGCGGAAAATTGATCCAAGATTACCAGGCTTTTCAATGGATTCAGCAACTAAAATAAAAGGCTCTTTACCATTTGCTCTTTTTTTGATCTTTGAGGAAAAATTACTCAAAGAATCTCTTTTAATTGGAGCTAAGGCAATCAGTCCATCCGGCCTATCTCTATAGCTACATTTTTCAAAAAGCTCTTGAGTTAATTCGAAAATATTTGCATCTCTTGAAATTTTTTGAATTAATGTCGTTTCATTCGTTCCAAGAAAAAGCTTTTCACAGAAAAAAAGCTGAGAAATTGGGTAATTTGCCTCATGTGCCCTTAAAATTTCTCTATATCCTTCAATCAGAAAAAAGCCTTCTTGATCTCTTCCTTTTTTATCTTTAAGTCGAATAAGCTGCTTTATCTTTTCGTTTTGAGAGCTTGTAATTAATAAGGGTTTATTCATGAGAGGACCACCTTGCAAATGCACCTGAGGGAAGAGCGTAGCTCTGCGTTGACTCAATCACCATCTCTCCAACTTCGATTTTTCCTTTGTTTCCCATCATCTCCTCCAGCAAATATTTCATCACAGTTGGGGTAAACCCAGGCGTGTGGCAAGTAAAGGCGATAAAAAGAGGAGAAGAAGAGAGAACTTGCCGGCATAAATCAAGAAGCTGCGAAATATCTTTTTCTATCTTAAATATTTCCCCTTTTGCCCCTTTCCCAAAAGAAGGGGGATCTAAAATGATTGCGTCATAATGAGAGCCCCTTTTAACCTCTCTTTGCAAAAATTTGACTGCATCATCGACAATCCATCTAATAGGCGCTGATTCAAGATGATTTAATTTAGCATTTTCACAGGCCCAGCTCACAGATTTTTTTGATGCATCTAAGTGACAGACCTTGGCACCACATTTAGCCATTTTTATAGTTGCAGCTCCACTGTAGGCAAAAAGATTTAAAACATTAACCTGCCCTTTTCTTTTTTCAATTAAATCTTCCATCCACTCCCAAAGATGATGATGCTCTGGAAAAATTCCTAGATGCCCAAAATCTGTTGGGCTGAGCTTGAAAGTGAGTTTTCCAAGTTCAATCAGCCACTCACTTGGAAGTTTTTTATTTAATATGACCCACTTATTTCCCTCATCACGAGTAAAAAGTGCGTCTGCTTTTTTCCAAAGAGCTGGATGTTTAGGTTTCCAAACAGCAACAGATGAGGGTCTAATTAGAGTAAACTGGCCAAACCGCTCTAATTTTTGTTCATCTCCTGAATCTAGTAATGCATAAGGTAAAGGAGTCATACTACTTGAAGATTTAAGGATTAATTTGATGGGCGATATATCTATATAGGGCCCCAAGGATAAAATTTTCGAAAAATTCTATCACAATTTCTCTTTTTCCCGTAGCTGTTGCTTGAATATTCCAAACAAAACTTCTTCCCCCCCTTATAGCCAGTGAGCAAAAAGCAAGTCCAACTGGCTTATCTTTAGACCCTCCAAGAGGGCCGGCAACTCCAGTGATACTTATGGCATAATCAGCGTTTGTCACTTTTAAAGCCCCCTCAGCCATCTCCCTTGCCACTTGATTGCTGACTGCCCCGTACTTATTTAAACTTTCTTTTTTAACACCTAACACTGAACTTTTTAAAAAGTTACTATAAGCTATAATCGACCCTAAAAAATACTCTGAAGCTCCTGAAATGGAGACAATTTTAGAGGAAACCCCTCCTCCAGTGCACGACTCTGCAAGAGCGAGTGTTTTTTTATTTTTTGTCATGATCTCATAGATAGCTTTGGGTAGACTCACATCAGAAAATGAGTAGATATAGGAGGAAAACCTTTCCTTCATTTTCAATTGACATATTTCAAGCTCGCTCACCTCCCCAGCAAACTCCGCTCTTACAATTCCATATCCTGGATAAACTCCCACCTCAAGATTTGCACTTAAAGAAGAAAGCTCCTCAAGGGTCTGATTTAGCTCCATCTCCTTTAGATGAACCATACAAACTCGTAAAAAACTTTTTGTTTTTCCTTCTTTATCTGAGCGTTTAAGGATTGGAAGAATTTCAGAAGAAATCATCTCCTTCATTTCAGAGGGAACCCCTGGAACAAGAACAACTTTCTTATTTTTTTTTTCAAATAAAATTCCAGCTGCAGTTCCTAGAGTATTAGAAAGAAGCGTGCAAGATGTTGGCAAAAAAGATTGTTCTTTAAAAGAAGGTTACTCTTTCCCATACCTTGTAATCAGCATCTCAAAATAGGCTGAATTAAATTCTAACTTTTCACTCAGGGCCGAGCAAATGGCGTACTTAGTTTTATCATCTAAAGTAGGTCCCAAGCCTCCCATGACAATCACAAGATCTGATCTACCGTAGGACCTTAAAAAAACCTCTTTGATCTCTTTTTCATGATCTGAGACCGTATGGTGTTGAAAAATTTTATACCCATGTTCCAAAAATTTTTGAGCAATAAACTGAAAATTAGTGTCACAAATTGAGCCTTTTAATATTTCAGAACCTATAGAAATCACTTCAATTAACATAACTTGATTTTTAACCTATTTTAATTTTTGCCCATAATCGTCCATTCAGGGTAAAATATGCCCCATCTTTTAACAAGGAGAAATATATGGGATCTGATTCCATTAATGTAAATGAAAATAGCTATATGGATTATTTAAACTACTTAGAAAATGAGCGCTCCGGCTCTGTTTTTTCTAAGGCTCTTCCCTACGCTGCTTCTTTTATAGCACTTGGAGCTCTTGGAACATATGGGGCTGTTGTGTTTTCAGCTCAGCATGCTACAGCACTAACTGTTGCATCTGTAGCTACAGCATATTTTGGATGTTATGGGTTTCTTACAACTGTAATCGTTGGAGTCACTTCAAATAATGTAAGAGAATTTAATCAAATTGTGACACTAATTTTCAGTTTATTGCTCACTATTAAAAAAGCAATCACGATCACATTTGCATTCGAAATTCTTTTTCAAGAAGAGATCGGTAATATTTCTTAAAAGAGCCTATTTTATTTAGGCTCTTTAAAATTTAGGATCTCAATATTTTGCCGTTTAATGTCTTGATGTGATTCTATTAACTCTTTGCACCCCAAACCTATTCTATAAGAAACTCTTTGCTGCTTTCCAAATGGATGCCTTAAATATAGAGGTTCTGAGATCTCTCTTAGAGCTCTTTGCAGGGATTTGAAATAAAGAGTGTTTTCGCAGCCTTGATCCTTATAGTGCTCTATCGCTTTGCGAGTAAAAAAATCTTGATAAAACTGAGGAAAAGAAAACTGAAGGCCAAAGCGGATTTCATTTTCTAAATGAGCCCCTTCTATAAATTTATCTTGGTTTTTGAGGTAATGAAAAGAAAAAAGCTCTACTAAAATCACAGGTCTTTTAAATTTTATGACGCACTCTTGCTCATTTAACGCCATTAAATAAAATGGATCTAAATTCTTAGAAATTGCCAAAAAAAAATCTCTTTTATCTACTCTCTTTTCATCAAATTTTAAGCTCGTTAAATAGGACTCATAGCTGGTTAAAAATTGATCAAAAGAGCAAGCAAGATCCTGCTGCTCCCCCTTTTTAGAAAGAAAAAAGAAAAAGGGAGCACCTAAAAGGTCAAAAAGATTTTTTATCTCAGTACTTGTGAGTAAAACTCTTTGATAAAGCCATTTTGAAGCTTGAAAAGGGCCTTCAACTTTTGGATGAGAAATTTTCAGATTAAGGCTCATAGTTAAAAGGAGAGTCTGAGGAATCCACGAGTTGATTTTCTTGTTCTTTATATTTTTGAAAACAAGCATGAGATAAAATCATCACAACGCCAATTGAGATAAAAGCATCTGCAACATTAAATACAGGCATTGAATAGCCAAAAAAATAAAAATGGATCATGTCTATGACATGTCCATAAAAAAAGGAATCTAAAACATTTCCAATTGCCCCAGAAATAATAAAAACAAATGGAAGCTGTCTAAAAGAGACTTTATTGAAGTAAAGAAGATGAGCAATTAAACAAACGATTGCAAAAATCCGAGTCAATAAAAGAAAGTTATGATGGGAAGAGACAACCCCTAAAGGACCTCCAGTATTTGTTACATGGCTGATACATAAATCAACCCCTATAACACTTTGAAAAACACCAATCCCACCATAGGGATAGATAGATGCTGACCACATAGAAAGTGGAACTAATTCCTTAGTTAAATACTTTGTCGCAGTGTCTAAAGCGAGTATAATTGCGACTAAAAGAAATAGCTTGAGCGCCCTACCTCCTGAAATTCTCATAAAAGCCCTTTTTCAAACTTCTCTTGGGCATCTACTGTCATAGTAGCATATGGGATAGCTTGAAGTCTTTTTATAGGTATTTCCTTTCCTGTGACATCACAAAGACCATATGTACCCTCATCGATTTTTTCAAGGGCTCTTTCCACTTGTCTAAGAACTAGTGACTCTTTATTTGAAATTTCTAAATTAACAGTTCTTCCAAAATCATCTGTCCCTTCATCAGCTTGATGCTGAGAATAACCTTTTGCTTGGTCAAGATTTTTTACATCTTCAGTTGTTTCTCTAATTGTATTAGTTAAACTTCTTCTAATTTGCTCTAATTTTTGCTTGAAACTAAGCACTTCTTCTTTGCTTAACGCCATGTCCGTTACGCCTTGTTGTATTTAAAATATTTATTTTTTTAAGGTTTAGCTCTTTGTTTTTTTCTTTACTTAAGAGAAGATTTTTAAACTAGGATTATTTTTTCAGAGGAGATTCTTCTGGAGATAGACCTTGAATTGCACTCATTAGCTGGTCCATGTCCTTAAATCTTTTATAAACGCAGGCAAACCTAATATATGCTACCATATCAAGGCATTGAAGCTTCTTCATTAAAATTTCTCCAAGCTCAGTCGAAGAAATTTCTCTGAGCTGCTTTCCCATAAGATCCATTGCCACATCAGAGGCGAGCTCTCTTACCTTGTCATGACTGACCTTTGTATGTCGGCAAGCAGCTTCAAGCCCCTTTAAAAGCTTATCTAGATTAAAATCCTCATACCTTCCATCACGCTTTTTTACCTGAAGAGTTAAATCGACTGTTTCAAAAGTTGTAAACCTTTTAAAACACTTTAAGCACTCTCTTCTTCTTCTAATAGCATTCATCTCGTTTGCGTTACGAGAGTCTGTGACTTTAGATTCAAAATGATGGCAAAAAGGACATTTCATATAATCTAGACTCCTTAAAAACTCTTCTCCTGCTGCAGAGAATAGCCGCCTTTAATTAAAACTTACTATTTTAGAGATCAAATAACAAAAATTTTAATTCTAAAACAGCAATTGGCGTCGCAGCATAAAGATATTTATCTTTTCTTTCAAGAAAAGATCTTGCTATAAACTATAAATGAAATTTTACCAAGTATTATCTATCTCATATCCAAGCTCTATCAGCTCCTTTCCAAGAAGATCTTTAAAAGCCTGTTTATGAATGGGTTTAAACACCTCTTTCCATTTTCCTATTTTTCCTTTTTGAAAGGTCGAAGAAAAGTTTTTCATTCCAGCTTTTCCAAATGGATTTTGCTGATTTCCATAAAGTTTTGTTGCAATTTCTTTGATTTGATCCTCTGTCAAATCAAGAGAGAGAAATTTCTTAATCTGAGTGAGGGTGCTAAGCTGAAGATCATCACAGCCCCCTCCTAAAGAGCCTACTAAATCTTCATAGCGAATTGTGAGAATTTCTTGTTTCTTATGATACTGTGCAGCTTGCGATGCTACCGCCTTAAGAGAGACTTGAAGCGAATTTGGAGCAAATGCTCTCACCTCATAGGGATCATATTGAAAATTAATCACAAAAAGAAGTTGCTCATCCAAATCTAGAGAAAGAAAGTAATCTCTTTGCTCTTTAGCAAGACCTGGCCAGTGATTTTTTTTAATTTGATTTACCATTGAAATTGCAACATCTCTTAAATCTCGAATGACTATCATTTTTTTAAGTTTCAAAAGCTCGCTATAATCAGATTCAAGCTGAGGTGATAGGCAAAAATGTGTGTATAGAAATCCTGATTCAACCGGGATATATTGATTAGATGGAAACTTTGTGTGCCAAATCGGTTTGGATCCTGTCAAAAAATAGAGAGCTTTCATCACAAGATGTGAGCCAGCTTTTGGAACTGTAATCAAGGCAAACGGCGCAGATGTTTCAGAAAACCCCGCTCGGCAAACCAACAACGCTCCAACCAAAAGGTTTAAGATGAATTTATAGCTGTGCTTCATATTTTTCTCCCCCTTCTCCGTTTTCTTTTTCCTTTTTAGTAATTGTCCCTTCGAATAAAGCTTCTCTCCACCAACTTCCATACCAATAATGAAAACCTGCTGTTTCTTCAGCAATTACCGCAGGAGTTTCAGGATGAGCAAATAAATACCTTGTTTCTGGCTCTGATGTTGTATAAAAAAAGCTGCAGGGAAGATAAATATTTCTTTTAGCATGAAACCCTAAAAGTTCATGCTCACAGATGATTCTTGTTAAATAAGAAGGTCCTGTCTTTTGTATTGCTGTGCAACATTTTTCATAAGCTAAAAAATTAGCTTTTAAATTTGTCACTAAATCCATAATTAAAGGGTGATATGGGCTGGATCCGATGATTGCGTTGCAAACTTTGATCATATTAAACTTATGCGTAAACCCATGCTCGAGAGGCTCAAATCCGATATAGAAATCATATCCTCTATGGAGCTCATCAAAGACCTGAGGCTTCAAGCACTCATAGTCTAAATCCACGTAGACTCCTCCATATTTTCTTAAAATTTCAAGGCGCAGGATATCAGATTTCTCTCCAAAATTTGATGTTGCATCAAATAGATCCCGATTATACATTTGAAAATCTTTTACCTCTTCATCCGTCCATAGGTAATATTCAAATCCAGCAAGTTCACTCCAGGTTTTCATCCATTTTTTGTAAACTTCAGGAACAGAACTTCCAAGCCAAATTTGATGAACAATTTTCGGGATTTTAGTTTCTTGATTTAAATCATCTAACGCCTCTTTAGACCGCTCCTCATAAAGCCTTTTAAAAAAACTTATAAGCTCTTGATTTCTCTCTTTATAAAACTTTTCATTTTTTTGATTAAATTTCTTATCTATATTTTCCATTTGAAAATTAAGTCTTAACATAGATTGATCAAAATCAGGATAGTGGATTTTTGAAAAGAGATTTAAACAAAAAAAAAGTGAAGCTGAAAAAATAACACGAGAGAGCAAGTCCATTTGATACCCCATTGTAAGATGGATTATTGGAATGTAAAAGGAATAAAAATTCAAGAAATTTTAAAAAAAAATTAACACTTTTTTTAAGCTACTTTAAAGCAGTAATGGCGGTAATAGCTCCAAAGATAATCCCTGGGATGTTACAGCATATAATGGGCCAATCTTTTTTCTTTTTCAAAGAGCCGTACATGAGCCAAAATAAACAATTTAATGTTGCGATAATCGGAAGCAGAATAGAACCTTGGTTTCCAGAAAGATTTAGTTTAATTTGATCCATATAGGAAAAATACATCAAGAAAGTTAAAAAACTAGCTATCCATCCAATAAAGAAGACTGGATCTGCTTTTTCTTTGTTCATACATCTCTCCTAAATATGATTTTTATCGAGATTTAAGATTTAAGTGGCGCTAGATTTTTTAATATAGCTTTTATAAAAAAACATCAAGATCACAAAAAACAGAGCAGCAGCAAATCTCATGAAGTTTAAAGAACTCTCAAAAGAACCTGTTAGCATGATAGCGCCTTGCGAAATCAAGGATGGAATGATTAAAAATAGAGGAACTAAAATCATCTCTGTTACGATTTTAAACTTAAAGCGAAGATCTCTTACAAAGTAAAGATAAAGAATCTGAATCAAAGGAAATAAAAGATACTCTTTTGATCCAACTAACACACCTGATGCAAACCCTTGAGTTAGCCAGATCGGACTTTGTTTAAGACTCAGTAGCAAACCAAATACAGCGCAAGATCCTAAAAGAAACCAGTACCCATCTTTTGCAACTTCCCTAAGCCCTTTTCTAAACGCTAAAATCGTTCCAGCTAAAGGAAAAAGAACCATCAAACAAATTGAAATTGCCCCTGTCGTAAAGGAGAAGTTACTTAAATTTGTGAAATAGATTTCCTTTGTTTGGGAAATCACTTTAAAATCGTATGTAGAAATTAAATTTAAAAAATACTTAACGGCAGTTGGAGAGGCAAGAAGAGCTGTTGCGGCTAAATAATAAAAGGGACCTTTCAGCTCTTTTTTTTCATGGTTTAATTCACCATCATGCAAAAAGTTGTAAGTGCGAATAAATCTATTTAGTAAATAAACAGAAATCAGTGAAATCCCCAATCCAACTCCAACTATTAAATTTAAAGAAGAGGAGTTGAAGCGAGAAATAAAAATCTTAAGCGGATCTACGCAAGTAGATATAACGCCGCTGATTGAAACAAACAAAAGATAAAACTTTACTCCATCATTTTTACTGAGAAAAAAATTAAGAGCGCCAAAAATGAAAAGAGAAAAGAGAGAAAACGATAAAAGCTTTAGAGTAAAATACAAACAAGATAGAGGCCAAAGCTTTAATAGCGGAGCCAAAAGAGCAGCTGCATTTTCAGAAAGAACCCACCCCAAAATATCTTGGGCATCATTTATTATAAGCTTCTCTTTTTGCAAAGAAAGGAGCATAAAAGCAAAAGCTAAAGAGATTAGTGTATAAAAAACGTTTCTTAAAATTTTATCTATTTGGTGATGGAGGGAAAGAAAGTATAAAACACCTCCAAGCGCAAGCTGCAAAATCAATGTAATGATCATAAAAATTGAAATAGAAGATACGAAAGAAGAATCTAGGAGAATTAAAGGGATTGAAGAATTTAAAAAGTGAGCTCCAACTAAAAAAAGTAGTGAGATTGCAAGCAGTGGAGCAAATAGATTTTTGAAAAGTTTGATCGCATGAGTTTTACTCATTTTCATCACCTAAATTTATTTAACTTATCCTCCTTTTGATTTATCAGATTTTATCCTTAATCGTCTAAAAATATTTAATTCTCAGATAAAGAAAGCATAATTTTCTTTCTCTCTCAAACTCCATTTAGAAAACTCTCTAAGTATATAAAAAAAGAAGAACTCTCTATTTTAAGACCAAAGATAAAAATTAAGTTAAGACTAGCTTGAGTGTAAAATGGTATGGTGGAATATTAGGAGAATAAACTAAAACTCTTACCTTCTTTTAGGAAAACAAGAGCTTTAATTCATAGTGTTTTCGGAGGTTGGCATTCTTCAAAGTAACTACCTCCAAACTGTTTGGGAACGTCAACTTCACCGACCAGGATTCTAGCAGATTTCGATAAGAATGCTACCCGTTATTAT
>Ga0172376_10003955_pt1 | contig 17171 bp, 18 predicted proteins | sample Lak35m_FD_121114 | JGI IMG/M metagenome (GOLD analysis project Ga0172376, IMG submission 121114) | Freshwater microbial communities from Kabuno Bay, South-Kivu, Congo - kab_092012_35m | ecosystem: Environmental > Aquatic > Freshwater > Lake | place: Democratic Republic of the Congo: South-Kivu... | reverse complement strand
TGGAGAGTCGAACGCAACCGTGCGAGGCGGGGTGGGCCGGCACCTCGTAGGCACCGTGCAGGGCGATGCCACCGTTGAAGTACTTGGGTCGGTAGATCTCGCCGAGGTCGCCCTCGCGCCAACCCTTCTCGAACTCACGATCCGTGCGGAAGATGCCGTCGGGAGTCTGCGAATCGCCCCGCACCCACTTTCCCCACTCGGTCTTGTCGCGTTCGACGAAGGCGATGCCGCTGCCCGTCGAGACGTTGAAGGTCCAGAGGGTCACCCCGTCCTGGATCAGGAACATCAACTGTCGTTCCTTGTCGACCTCCACCAGGGTTCCGGTGTTCGAGGCACCGTGGGCCCGCACCGCCATCGAGTTCAGTGCGGCGGCGGTGGCCTCGTCCACCGACTCGTTGGGCTCGAGCCCGCTGTACTTCTGGAAGGCCATCACCGCCTGGCGCGTGCTGACCCCGTAGTCGCCCTTGGTCGATTGAACCCAGAACCCCAGATCGATCAGTCGTTGCTGAACCGCGGCGGCGCCGGCACCCGATTCGCGACCGATGGCCAGGACGGGCGATGCGGGTGCAGCCACCGGAATCTCGGTGATCTCGGGTACCGACGGTGGCGGCGTGGGTGGCGCCAGGGAGGTGGTTGGCGGTGGCGGCAACGTGGTGGGTTGCTCGGGCAGTGGCGGCAACTTCACCGTGACCGGTGCGGTGGCGGACGCCTCGACTTCCGAGCCGCCGGGAGCGCACGACGAGGCGATCGGCAACGTCGCGAGGCCGAGGAGAGCGAGAGTTGCGCGCCGCCGAACGCCTTTCTTCACAGTGACGACGAAAGTAGTGACGACGAGCGCGCGAGTGGCGGATACTCGTGTACCGAATGCGCGCGTTCAGTTGTACTGCTCGGGCAGTTCGAACCAGATGGTGAGCCCGTACTTCACACCGTCGACGAGCGGACGGGTGCGATGCGGGTGCGTGACGAGCGACGGCCACACGAGCAACGAACCCACCGGCACGTCGGAGTTCACGAACTCCTGACGCGGAAACTCGAGCTCGGCCCCGCGGTAGTCGTCGTTCAGCTTCACCGATGCCGACACCTGGGCGACGTCGTGGTGGATGCGGAGTTCGCGTTGGGCATCGGGTGCGTACTTGATCACGAACGCGTCGCGCAGACCGCAGTAGTCGATCAGCGGCCAAACCGACTGCAGTCGCGGCCAGACCCGGGAACCCAGATCGATCATGAGGTTCTCGTAGAGCCGGGGGCTGATGGACGCCAGGCTGATCTCGTGTCCGGGAACCGGGTCGCCGGGCTGCGGTTCGAATCCTCCCGCGGCCTCGGCGGCGCGCACCACCGCGTCGCACATCGACCTGGTCCAGAAAGGCAGCACCAACAGATCGGGGCCGACGATCTCCAGACCGTCGCGGTCGTCGATCGCACCCTGATAACCGAGTACGAGGTCGAGATCGGTTCCGCTCATGGTCGGCCAGTCTGCCAGTGCGCCGGGATCATCCAGCGTGATCGCGGGACGTCCGACCATCGGAAAACGACGTCGGCCGGAGCGATCGAGTCGAGCAACTCGTGTCGGACGTCGACCGCCGACACGCCGATGGCCTCCAGATCGGCCAACGTCACCGCTCCGTGGCGTTTGGCCAGACGCTCGCCGTCGGCTCCCACCACCAGCGGGACGTGGGCGTACCGAGGGGTCGACACGCCGAGCAGTCGTTGCAGATGGATCTGACGCGGGGTCGACGATGCGATGTCGTCACCCCGCACCACCTCGTCGACACCCTGCGCCGCGTCATCCACCACCACCGCGAGGTTGTACGCCGGCACGCCGTCGTTGCGCCGCAACACCACGTCGTCCACCCGACCGGTGATGGTGCCGAGCACCGAATCCGGGAAGGAGTACGACTCACCAGCCGTGCGCAGCCGCCAGGCGGGCGGTCGACCGGACTCCTCGCGTCGCCGACGTTCGATCACCGACAACTCGCGACACGTTCCGGGGTAGGCCAGTTCGGGGGCGGCGTCCCCGGCCGGCGACTCGTTCGGGGCCGACGCCGCTTCGCGAATCTCGCGCCGCGTGCACCAACACGGATAGACGAGGTCCCGCGCCTCGAGGGTGGCGATGGCGTCGTGGTACGCGTCGAACCGTTCGCTCTGCCGGACGACGGGTTCGACGAATTCGATGCCGATCGCGCGAAGGTCGGCGAGTTGACCCCTCTCGTGATCGATCGAACTGGTGATTCGATCGAGATCCTCGACTCGTACCAGCATCCGACCGCCCGACGAAACCGCCGAGAGCCACGCGAGAAGTGCGGTGCGCAGGTTTCCGACGTGCAACGGGCCGGTCGGCGAAGGGGCGAAGCGTCCGACGATCACCGCCACATTCTCGCCGGTTCCGGTCGGAGTCGGATCGTCTGGTGGAATTCCCCGATGGTCACGCCACCGAATCTCGCGCGACGCGAACGTCTGCGCTTGGTGCTCGAGCGCGACGGCGCCCGATGCATCTGGTGTCGTCGACCGATCGATGTCGGTCTGGTGGAGGCCACGACCGAGCACCTGGTGCCGAGGATCAAGGGTGGGCCGAGCATTCTCGAGAACGAGGTCGCCGCTTGCCGTCGCTGCAACGGAGAACGCGGGCACGTCACGCCGGCCGAGTGGATCGCCGAATGCGAACGACGCGGTTGGAACCCCGACGTCGATGCGGTGCTCGCCACTCTGCGCCGCCTCCGCTCGGTCTGGCTCGAGCGCGGAGGACTGCGACGCATCCGACCGTACGTCGAGTCCCAGATCCGACGCATCGACAAGATGCGCTAGACGGTTTTCGACCGCGCTCGGCGACCGGAGAACGTCGTCCGTAATCTCGGATCGTGGCGCGACTTCCCATTCGATCGATCCGACTCACGGGCCTGGTCGCCGGTCTCCTTGCCAGTCTCCTTGTCGCCACCGTCGCCTGTGGCGGAACCCGCACACCGAACGCGATCGAATCGGTGGACGGCACCGTCGCCGCGACCATCACCGACGCCTCCGACCCGAGTGTCGCGACTCCGGTCGACGCCGACGTCGTCGACGCGGGAGGGGGTGTCGCGTCGACCACCTCGGTCGTCGACTCCGTCGCCCCGACCTCCCCGACCTCGCCGACCGGAGCGAACCCAACGCTCCCCGGCTCGCCTCCCTCGGAATCGACGGTCGCTCCCACCAACGGGCCTGCTCAACCAACGGCTCCCCCGACCACTCCCACCGCTCCGGCCGCGACGGCAACTCCGTCGATCCCGGATTCGACCACCGCTCCGGTACCGCCACCCGCACCGCCACCCACCGTCGAGCCCCCGCCACCGGCGAATCCGTCGCTGCTCGCGGGCCTCCGCATCGAACCGGAGTACGCGAGCGGGTACGACCGCGATCTGTTCCGGCATTGGATCGACGCCGACGGCGACGGATGCGACACGCGGCGCGAGGTGCTGATCGTCGAGGCCGTCACCACCCCGCAAGTCGGGTCGGGATGTTCGCTCACCAACGGCTCGTGGTACTCGGTCTACGACGGCATCACCACCACCGATCCATCGACCTTCGACATCGACCATGTCATCGCGCTGAAGGAAGCCTGGGATTCCGGAGCCTGGAATTGGACGCCCGAACAACGTCGATCGTTCGCCAACGATCTTTCGAGCCCGCTGTCGCTCGTCGCCGTCAGCGCGTCGAGCAACCGATCGAAGAGCGACCGCGATCCCGCCGAATGGTTGCCGCCCCTCGCCGCGTACCGATGCACGTACGCCGACACGTGGGTTCGGGTCAAACTCGCGTGGAATCTGAGCGTCGATCAGGCCGAGTACGACGCGTTGTCCGGCATCCTCGCCGGTTGCTGACGATCGATCAGCTGGTCGCCGCGACGAACGCGTTCACCGCGGTCGCCAACTCGATGCCACGGTCCTCCTGCAGGAAGTGCCCGCCGCCTTCGATCGTGGCGTGCGGCATGCCCTCGCAGCCGGGCACGACCTTGCGGAACGCCCACTCGCCGTTTCGGGTGACGGGGTCGAGGTCGCTGAACAGGCACACGAACGGCTTGGTCCACGTGGCGAAGAACTCCCACGCCACCCGGTTGGGTGCGCTCGAGGGATCGTCGAGACTGATCGGCACGAGCGACGGGAAAATCCGCGGTCCGGCCTTGTACGACTCGTCGGGGAACGGAGCGTCGTAGGCGGCGAGAACCTCGGGCGCGAGCGGCTTCGACGCGCAACCACCCTGGATGATCTTGGAGGTCTCGAACACCGGCACCGTTTGCGAGAACTTCCGCCAGGCGAGAAACGCCTCGTTGGGTCCGGGGTCGCCGGTCGGCAATCCCGTGTTGGCGATCACCACGCGAGCGAATCGATCGGGATGCGCGGCGACGAGTCGTAGACCGATGAGTCCGCCCCAGTCCTGGCACACGAGGGTGAGGTTGCGCAGGTCGTTGTTCACCAACCATTCGCTCATCCACGCCACCTGCCGCTCGTACGCGTGATCGGACGTCTCGGTCGGCTTGTCGCTGCGTCCGAAACCCACCAAGTCGGGAACGACCACGCGATGCCCGGCCCCGACGAGAACGGGAATCATCTTGCGATACAGGTAGCCCCACGTCGGCTCGCCGTGCATGCACAGGATCGTGTCGCCGGCCGACGACGGACCGATGTCGACGTGATGCACCCGCAAGGTGCGAGCGGTGCCGTCACCGACCGCAACGTCGGTGTAGCGGGGTGGGTGGGGCCAGTCGGCCAACGACGTGAAGCGTTCGTCGGGTGTGCGCAGGATCTCCATGAAATGTCAGCCTAAGTGAAAATTTCGGGACGCCCGTCAACGAGCGTTCACCGACGAGCGCCCGTGGACGAGCGCCGGTCGACTGACGACGTCGACGAGAACCGTCGGTCAGGGCAACCGGTAGACGCTCGAGAGACGGGCCGGCCCGTCGTCGACCACGTGCAGTCGTTTCTCCTCGACCAATTGCGTGAGATGCGCGAGCACGCTGCGCGCGGCCGGAATGTGCAATTCCTTGGCCACGGCGGCGTACATCCGACGGACCATCGGCGCGACCGTGTTCACGCCGTCGGCCACCGCGGCCAGCACCTGGGCCTCCCGACTCAATCGGTGTGCGTGGTACGCGCCGAGGAACGGCTGCGGATCGTCGATCGACGCGCCGTGCGTGGGCCACAACTGGCGATCTCCGCGGGCCTTCACCTTCAGCACCGACTCCATGTAGGCCCGCATGTCACCGTCGGGTGGCGACACCACGGTGGTGCTCCATCCCATGATGTGATCACCCGTGAAGAGGATGCCCTGCTCGTCGAAGGCCACGCACATGTGGTTCGAGGTGTGACCCGGAGTGTGCACCCCGCGCAAGGTCCACCCCTCGCCGCGAGCGGCCACTTCGCCATCGTCCACGCGCACGTCGGGTTCGAAATCGGTGTCGACCGTCTCGCGCTGCTCCATGCTGTCGGGGTCGAGCCCGGCCAATCTCGCCGTCTCGCGATCCTTCTCGATCTCCTCGGGCGACTTCGGTGGAGGAGCGAGTTCCTTCATCACCTCGACGTCGGCGTCGTTGTCGAGAACCCCGACATCGGAGTGTCGACGCCACGCCATCGTGGAAGCCTTCGTCTCGTTCTTCAACCAGTGCACCAATCCGACGTGGTCGCTGTGACAGTGGGTCACGAGGATCGCCGACACCGATCGACCTTCGAGCGCGCGCAAGAGTGCCGCCCGATGCTCGGGAAGGTCCGGACCGGGATCGATCACTGCGACGTCCCGCCCGTCACCGACGATGTAGGTGCCGGTACCCGTGTACGTGAAATGGGAGGGGTTGCGCGCGATCACGCGACGGACCCCGGGAGCCACCGACTCGGCCTCGGCGTAGCGCAGGGGATCGATGGCCGTCACGAAGGGGATACCCGCCATCACGTTGCTCCTTCCGCGTACTCCGCCAACGCTCCGACACTACGCACCTCGCCCACCGGGGCTCCGTGTCCGAGGATCGTCGACTCGAACGCCGCCGGATCGACACCCGACACGTCGATCCCGAGACCGACGAGCGCCGACCTCATGAGCGGTGGACGGGCGCGATTCGCGCCATCGGCCACCTTCAGGGCCACCGCGCGGCCATCGGGCAAGGCCACGGCGAACACGCCCTCGGCCCCGTCCTTGGCCATCAGACCCGGAATCCCGCGCATGAGCAACGTGACGTCACGTCGTGGACCGCCCACCATCTCGGGATGATCCGACATCGCTCGACGTATCCGTTCACCCTCGACGCCGGCCACTCCGGTGGCCAGCGCACGGAACGCACGCGCCAGTCCCACGAGCGACAACACGTGCGCCGGCGCACCGCATCCGTCGACACCGATCGCCGTCGCCGATTCTCCGACCAGCACCGGCAAGCCTTCGGTGATCTCGCGTTGCAACGGGTGATCGACGAAGAGATACGACGGATCGTGCGACCATCCAGCCGCCACGCACGTGGCGATCATCCCGGCGTGCTTTCCGGAGCAGTTCTGCTGCAGCGACGTGGGCACCGCGCCGAGCCGCACCACTCGGTCGTTCTCGATTTCGTCGAGGGGTAGATCGGCCGTGTTGGCCAAGGCGCTCTCGTCGAGTCCCACCGACCGCAGGATGCGTCGCACGCCATCGACGTGCATCGGTCGACCATCGTGGCTGGAACACACCAACGCCAACAGATCATCGGGAACGTTCAGCCCGTTCCGCAGCATCGCGTGGGTCTGCAACGGCTTCATCGACGAACGGGGAAACACCGCCAGGTTCGGATCGCCGATCGAGAAATCGATCCGGCCCTCACGATCGAGCACCACCAGCACCGCATGGTGAATCGATTCGATCACACCGCTTCGCGTGGTCACGGCGGCCGGCGCGTACGCCGACATCGCATCGATCGACGAATCGGGCTCGCACGATCCCATCGGTGGTTCAGACACCGCGTCCGCGTCGCAGTCGACGTCGGGCTCCGGCCGACAGGCGACGTCGGGGCGTCTTGTCGTCGGACTTGACGGCTCCCTGGAGCAGTCGATGACCCACCACGTCGTGACGTTCGCCGGAAGCCGCGACGAGGGCCACCGTCATGGCCGCCACCGGCAGACCGAGGACGGCACCGACCGGTCCGAGCAGCGCACCACCGGCGATGGCGGACGCGAAGGCGATCGCCGGATGGATCTCCATCGTCCGCGCGGTGACGCGCGGAGCCACGAGGAAGTTCTCGAGTTGCTGGTACACGATGATCACGATGATCACACCCAGTGCCTTGGGCGGCGAGTCGATGAACGTGATGAGAACCGGGAGAACTCCGGCGATGTAGGTGCCGATGACCGGAATGAACTGCGAGATGAGTCCGACCCACACCGCGAGGGCCACCGGCGCGGCCGTTCCGAGCGATTGGAAGGCGATCCAATGGACCAACGACGACACCAGCGCGAGCAACGCCCGGCTGTAGAGGTATCCCCCGGTCTTGTCGATGGCCAGCTCCCACGTGGCCAACACACGTTCCTGACGCGTCGGCGACAGTCGACTGCAGATCGAACGGCGCATCCGTGGTCCGTCGGCCACCAAGTAGAACGAGAAGAGCAACACCGAGAAACCCTGCAGCAGCAGACCGAGTGCGGTGACCGAGAGTTGCAACGCCTCGCCCTGTTGACCCCGGATGAATCTCTGCACCGCACCATCGGGCTCCTGGATGCTGTCGTTCACCCGTTGGGCGTCGATGTTCGTGCCGAGATTGTCGTTGAGGAAGTCGACGGTGCGATTGACGTATCGATCGGAGTTCCGAGCCAGATCGGCCGCCTGAGTGGCGACGAGGGTTCCGATGGCCACCACGAAGCCGATCACGAGGAACGTCACCGTGAGAAGAATCAGCAACGTCGCCGAACCGCGTTTCCATCCCCTCGCCGCGAGTTTCGCCGCACCGGGTTCGATGGCCAACGAGAGGAACAGGGCGACCAACAACAACACCAGCAGCGAGAAGAGACGGTCGTACACGTACCGGATGACGATCGTTCCGAGGAAGCCCAGCCAGAAGACGAACACGGCGCGCCAGATCCAGCGCGGCATGCGGTCGGGTACGGGACTCCCCTCGGGTGTCTCGGACATGTGACGAGCGTACAGAGCCCGACGACACCTCCGACCACGAACCGTGGAACGATGACGTGGTGGGCAAAGAACCATCCGCCGCAGGGGCCGATCTCGACGGGATCCCGGGATCCGGGCGCGTCATCGAATCCTTCCGCCGTCTGGTGGCCGGTGCGGTTCGTTCGCGCGTGGTGGGAGCCGACGCCGACCAACGGGCCGCCGAACTGTTCGAGGCTCCGGGCGATCGCTGGTTCGCCGAGGAATCCGCCATCCGCGTCGTCCACGGCGACACCTCGATGTTCATCGGTGGTCTGCGCGCGCTCCTGCTGCAGTCGCTGCACCCGCTCGCCATGGCGGGGGTGGCGCAACACTCCGACTACAAGTCCGACCCGTGGGGACGCCTGCAGCGGACCGCCGACTTCCTCGCCGCCACCACCTACGGTCCGACGAGCGAAGCGCAACGGGCGGTCGACATGGTGAAGCGTGTTCACACTCGCGTGATCGGGACGGCTTCGGATGGTCGCCCGTACTCGGCCAACGATCCGCACCTGCTGAAGTGGGTGCACCTCGCCGAGATCGACTCGTTCGTGGCGGCCCACCGTCGCTTCGGTGCCCAGAAGTTGTCGACCGAGCGGTACGACGAATACGTGGAGCAGATGGCGCGCGTGGCCGAGGCCCTCGGCGTCGAGAATCCGCCACGCACGATCGCCGAGATGAAGGATCAGCTACGCGTCTATCGACCCGAGTTGCGCGCGAGCGAAGAGGCGCGCGACGCCGCTCGGTACCTGTTGCTCACGCCACCCCTTCCGCTGGTCGCCCGCGCCCCCTACGGAGTGCTCGCTTCGGCGGCGGTGAGCCTTCTTCCGGTGTGGGCGCGCGTCCCGTTGCGTTTGCCGTGGCTACCCTTGAGCGAGCGCGCGCTCGTGCGTCCGGTGGGCGACGCGCTCAGTCGCTTGTTGCGTTGGGCGATGCAGCCCGAAGCGCCCCGCTGACGCGTCGTCGAAGGGTCGACTCAGCGCGTGGCGCGCTTCACGAGAGCGTCGTACAGATTCTGCTGATGCGGGTCGGCGGCCGCGGTGTCCTCGGGGTGCCACTGCACACCCAACAGCCACTGGCCCGTCCCGGAGTGTTCGAGCCCCTCCACCAAACCGTCGGGCGACGTGGCCGACACCTTCAGTCCCTTGCCGAGACGATCGATGCCCTGATGGTGGAACGAGGCGACACGAGCCTCGGTGGTCTTCATCGCGCTGGACAACCGAGTGCCTTTCTCGATCGTCACGTCGTGCAGCACGTAGTCCTGACCGGCCGGGAACTTCTCGGGAGCGTGCTGGCCCACTCCGGGCAACTCGCCGATGTGTTGGATCAGGGTGCCGCCGAGTGCGACGTTGACGAGTTGGATGCCGCGGCACACGGCGAGCGTCGGCTTCTTCTGGGCGAGAGCGGCGTGCACCAACGCGATCTCGAAGTGGTCCTGCTCGAGGTTCACGCCGTACACGTGCGATCGACGCTGCTGACCGTAGAGATGGGGGTCGACATCGGCCCCGCCCATCAGCACCAGACCATCGAATCGATCGAGCAGGTCGAGGGCGTCCTCGTGGCGCATCTCGCGCGGACTGACCGTCAACGGCTCGCCTCCGGCTCGCAACACCGCATCCAGATACACGCGACCAGCGAAGGCAATGGCACTGCGCGACACCCGGCCGGCCGCGGCGATGCGACCCGCGACGGCGATGAGCGGGCGAGACATGGCGGTCAGGCTAACGACCTCTCACGACAGGAGTTCGCGAAGCCGCTTCGCGAGATCGCCCTTGCGTCCCACCGCGATCCTTTCGAGGCCGAGCCAGTCCGCCATCTCGCGCAACTCCTCGGCCAACGCCGCAGTCGTCGTTCCGTGATCGGCGTGGGTCTCGGCGAACGCACCCGGCACCATCAGCGTTCCGTTGGCGCGATCGGCCTTCAGGTCGACGCGCGCCACGATGCGATCGCCCAACAGGAAGGGCAGAACGTAGTAGCCGTAGTTGCGCTTCGGGGCGGGCGTGTAGATCTCGATCCGATAGTGGAAGTCGAAGAGTCGCTCGGCACGGCGTCGATTCCACACCACCGGATCGAACATCGACAGCAACGCGCGCGCGTCGACGCGTCGCGGCACTCGGGCGTCGGCGTGGAGGTACGCCGGCTCGCGCCAGCCCTCCACTCGCACCGGAAGCAGCCGACCCTCGTCCACCAATTCGTCGATGCGCGGCTTCACATCGCGCGCGGCCAGTCGGTAGTAGTCGGCGATGTCGTGGATGGTGCTCACACCCAGCGAGCGCGTCGCCAACTCGGCGAGTTCGCGGTGAGCGTCGTCGCGCGACACCGACGGGGCCTCCAGGTGCACGCGCGGGATCACGCGCTCGGGTAGGTCGTACAGACGCGCGAAGTCGCTCGCTCGTCGGGTGGCGGTGAGTCGACCGCACATGAACAGGTACTCGAGCGCCACCTTGGCGTCGTCCCAGTCCCACCACGGACCCTTCGGTTCACGTCGTTCGGAGATGTCACCCGCCGCGATGGGGCCCTCGGCACGCACCCGATCGACGATCTCGTCGACGTATCCCGCTCGTCGCTTCAGGAGATCACGTGCCGAGCCCCATGCGCCGCCATGAGCCTCGTCCATCTTCCATCGCCAGAGTCGATGATGCTCGGTGGGCACGTGGGCCGCCATGTGACCCCAGTATTCGAAGAGATCACCTTTCGCGGTGGCGGTGGGAATGAGGTCGCGTCCATGCGCGCCGAGGCGCGCCCACAGCGGCAACTCCTGACTGCGCACGAGAACGTTCACGGAATCGATCTGGATCAGACCCATGTGACGCAGCGACCGCGCCAGATGGCGACGATCGATGCGTGCGGTGGGACGCGGCTCGGCGAAACCCTGCGCGGCGAGCGCGACGCGGCGAGCGGTGGCGAGACCGAGCGTCGTCGTCGCCGCCACCGCGATCAGTCGGCGACCGAGATGGTGACGGACTCGATGACGACGTTGTCGCGCGGACGATCTCCGGGGCCGGTGGGCACGTTCTGCATGGCCTCGACGACGTCGAGCCCCTTCACCACCTTGCCGAACAACGAATAGAGCGGGGGCAGTCGCACACCGTCGGGACCACTGATGAGGAAGAACTGCGAGCCGTTGGTGTTGGGGCCGGCGTTGGCCATGGCCAACGATCCGATCTCGTACTGACCGGGCTTGGGAAGTTCGTCCTCGAACCGATATCCCGGGTCGCCGGTGCCGGTGCCCTTCGGATCGCCGCCCTGGCACACGAATCCGCGGATGATGCGGTGGAAGATCACGCCGTCGTAGTAGTGGTTCAGCGCGAGGAAAACGAAGTTATTGACGGTCTTGGGCGCCTTCAGTGCGTCGAGGGCGATCACCAGCGTGCCCATCGACGTCGTCATCGTGGCGGTGTAGCGCTTCAACGAGTCGATGCCCATCTCGGGGGCCTCGCGGAACTGCTGGGACTTGGGAGCGGAGCCGTCGAACGGCGGAAAGGGAGTGGGCATGGAACGCGACGCTACCTGCGACTACTCTGCCCGCGTGGCCCCCGAATCGTCAGAACCCGTCGATCTCGACGCCATCGAACGCGATCTGGCCGACGTCGAATTGGCCATGAGTCGCCTCGACGCCGGCACCTACTGGACCGACGAGGTGACCGGAGCCGAGATCGCTCACCAACATCTCGTCGACCATCCCCTGGCCCGCCGCAACCCACCGGCCTCACCCGATACCGCAGTGCGACCCTTGACGGGTTCCTGACCCGAACCAGACCGGTTCTTGGCGCCGAGCGAACACGGGCACGCCGAATCTTCGCTACCTTTGAATCGTCCGCCCACGAGGCGGGAACCAAGGAGGGTACCTTGTCCGCCATTCGCACTCGCTGGGCCGCCATCGGAGCGGCCGTCGCGGTCTCGATCGGAGGTGGCGGTCTGTTCATGGCCCAGGCCGCCGACTCGACGAGCGACTCCGCCTACCACCCGGTGACGCCGGTCCGCGTGCTCGACACGCGAGCCAGTGGTGCCATCACCAACGGGGCCACCAAGTTGAAGGTGGAAGGCACGATCAACACGATCAACGCCGACGGCACCACCACCAGCCAAGAGGTCGTGCCCTCGTCGGCATCGGCCGTGGCGATCAACGTCACCGTCACCGAAGGTGCCAAGAACGGTGGTTACGGGTTCGTGAAGGCGTATCCCTGCTCGGCGACGACCGATGTCGAACCCAACGCATCGGCGATCAACTTCGAGAACAACGTCGACATTGCCAACGGACTGAACGTCACCACCTCGTCGACCGGTGAGATCTGTCTCTCGGTCTACGGATCCGCCGACCTCATCGTCGACGTCGCCGGCTACTACGACGATTCGCGTCTCGACGCCATCGAAGCCGACTACATCGACAACGACGCGTCCTACACGATCTCTTTCCTTCCGAAAGTCACCAGAGACTCAAATGACGAGTGCGTCGGATACGAGGGCGTGTACAACATCTTCTCCACTTATTTCCCCGTAGGAGCACCATGCTTGATCACTTACGACCACCTCAATATGGAACTGGAAATGACCAATGGTGCTGGTTTCATCGGTTTCGACATCCCGCCGTACATCTCTTCCTTCGGGAAACCATTTGGCAGTTACCGGCTGAAGTCGGTTTCCATCTGTATCCCAGCGAGTGGCAACGCCTCTGGTGGCTACATCGCGGACGTGCTCCTCTACAAGGGAGGTAGTTCGACCCAGATTTCGGATTTCGCTGCGCTTGAGCCTTCGGCCTGGTCCACTTCCGCGGATTGCGAGTTCTGGGAGATTCCCTCCAACTCACGTGGGCTTGCTTCACCCAACTACCGAGTTGGCGTGACCATCCTTGACAGTAACGGAGGAAATGACGGTGACGTGAAGATCAATCAGGTCATCGCCACCTTCGAGCCGTACACGTTCTTGAACTTGACCTTTCCCTCGCTACCTGTCCTCCCCTTCGAGGCCGAATAATCAACTCCAACTGACCTGACAGAAAGGCCGGGTGGCTCGTTGCCACCCGGCCTTTCCACGTACTCCGGCCCCTTCCGGTCCTTGATTCTCGGGTCCCTCGTCAAGCGACCGGAATCCGAGCCCGTCACGATCGAGGTCGTCGGCTCGCAACGTTCCCCGGGACAGCTGGAATTGGCTACCTTGTCCAAAGAAGCAGCATCGGTTGCCACAGGAGGGGATCATGAACCAGACCGAGATCGACGAGTTGAAGGCTCAGCTGGCCGCCCTGCAAACCCGCATCGGCCAACTGGAGACCGGCGACGACGAAATGCGCGGCGGTCGTCGCAGCATGCTCAAGTTGGCTGCCGGTGCCGCGGCCGGAGCAGTCGCGGGTGGACTCGCTTTCGGTGCCCATCCGGCCAGCGCCGGTGCTTCGGTCAACGTGCTGCTGAACGAGAACAACAACGCCAGTGCGCCCACACGAGTCATCAGACCGTCGGCCGGGTACACGGCCTTCAACTCGTGGGGTCTGTTGCACCTCACCAACGACGCCTCGGAAACCGGCAACGTCCAGTCGTCTCTGAGCATGCTTTCCGTGTACAACTCGGCCGGCCCGGGCATCGTGTCCCAATCGGGCTCCTACGGTGCGAAACTGGACGCGCCGGTGCCGCTCAAGTTGCTCGACACCTCGGCGTCCTCGGTGGTCCCTCCCTCCGCCGGGTACAAGGGACAGTTCCGTGTCTCCGGCGGCAACCTGTACTTCTGCGTGGCCGACTCGTCCGGTTCGAACGCCCAATGGCGTCGCCTCACCGGCCCGACCGCCGCCGGCTCGTTCCACGCCATCTCGCCGGTTCGCGTGTACGACTCGCGTCAGTCGTGGGCCACACCCAACGGTGTGATGACGCCGAACACCCAAATCACCGTCTCGGTGGCGAACGCCTTCGACAACGCCGGCACGGCGACCAACAACGTCGTGCCCACCGGCGCCACCGCCATCGCTTACAACGCCACGGTCACCGGCGCCACCGGTCCCAACTACCTGGCGGTGACTCCCGGTGATGCCACCAACTTCACGGCCTCGTCCATCAACTTCGGTGCGGGTGTCGACGTGGCCAATGCGTCGGTGGTGAAGCTCGACTCCAGTCGACAGATCAAGGTGTTCTGCGGCGATCAGACGGGAAGCACCCACGTGATCATCGACGTCGTCGGCTACTACCTCTGATTCGACACTGGCCGCCGAACCCGGAGATCGATCCACCATCGAGACCGGCGACGAACCGAGCGGAACGTATTGGCGGCTCTTCGAACCGACCGACGGACTTTTCGCGTACGAGGTCGTCGTCGCCAACGATCCCCGTTGGTGGAGTGTCTCGCGCCGTGGATTGTCGCCGTCGTCGATACTGGAGTCGATGAAGTCCTTCGCCGCCGGGGTGGTGATCACCGGACCGGAAGGTGACGTGGGGATCGCCACTCTAAGCGACGTCGGGGGATCCGGAACCGGCATGCTCGACGTCTGGTCGATTCCCGGCGAGGACGCCCGACGACGGATCGAGGAGGTCATCGTTGAGTTGATCGCGTCGGCGTTCGGCGTGTCCGATCTGCGAGCGCTGTACCACGAGAGATTCGATCGCGATCCGTGGCTACTCGGAGCCACGGAACCACTCTGGCGCACCGAGGTGGTGTTCCCGGAGTTCGCCTCCATCGAGGGACGCTTCGAATCGCGAACCCAACGAGTTCTCTGGCGCTCCGACTTCGAGTCCACCTTCCACCGACACGTGGAGCCACCCGCGTGAGAATCGAAACCTCACGATCCATCTTTCGAGCCGTCGGTCCGCGCGACTACGACGCGCTCTACTCGATGGAGAACGATCTCGACTCACTCGCGACCTGGCGCTACAAGACGGGAATGCCTCCTCCCGAGGAATACGAAGCCGCTCTGTGGCGCCAGACCGACGCCATCTGGGTGGTGGAGGGTCGCGACACCGGACGGCTGAACGGTTACCTCCAGTTGCACGACGTCGACCTGCGGGCTCAGAACGGATGGTTCTCGTTGTACGCGGCTCCCGAGTCACGCGGGTCGGGTTTCGTGATGGAGGGACTCATGGCGTTCTGCGAGATCGTGTTCGACGAGTGGCCACTCCGTTGGATCTACGCGCACTCGCTGGAACAGAACGTCATGCACTTCGAATCGGGGATCCGGCGCGGTCACGCCCGCCGCCTCGGAGTGCTGGAGAAGCGGATGATCATCGACGGACGGCCCAGCGACGTCCACGTGATCGGAATCTCGCGGGAGAGTTGGATGAACAGCCGACTCCGAGCCCGGTTCAACGCTCTGCGCGCGCAACCATTGACACCTGCGCCAGACTGAGGGCGTGAGCATCACCCAAGTCACTCGTCACGTGAACGGCGTCGAACTCGTCGTCACCGAGGCCGGCGATCCGTCGGCTCCCTGCGTCGTGCTGTGCCACGGCTTCCCCGAATCGGCGTACTCGTGGCGCCACCAGAGGCAGTTCCTCGCCGACGCCGGTTACCACGTGCTGGCCCCCGACCAGCACGGCTACGGGTTCTCGACGGCACCCGAGGAAGTCGAGGCCTACGGCATCCGACAACTCACCGGCGACCTGGTGGCATTGCTCGACGCCACGGGCCACGCCGATGCCACGTTCGTCGGCCACGACTGGGGAGCCCTCGTGGTGTGGGAGATGGGACGTCTGCACCCCGCCCGCACCAACGCGATCTGCGCGGTGAGCGTGCCCTTCACCAACTGGCCGGCCAAGCCCACCGACCTCTTCAACATGATGTTCGGCGACCGCTTCTTCTACATGCTCTACTTCCAGCAGGTCGGCCCGGCCGAGAGCGAACTCGAAGCCGACGTGCGGCGCACGATGCACGACATTCTGTGGGGTGCGTCGGGCGAGATGTACCGGGGAATGCCCACCGAGATTCCGCCGATGGAGGGAACCGGCTTTCTCGACATGTTTCGCGACATTCCGGCGCACCTGCCGTCGTGGCTCACGCAAGCGGATCTCGACCACTACGTGCGGCAGTACGAGAACAGCGGCTTCTTCGGTCCGGTGTCGTGGTACCGCAATCTCGACGCCAACTACGAGATCCTGAAGGACATTCCGCCGTCGACGATTTCGATGCCGACGTTCTTCATCGGCGGCGACAAGGACGGAGTGATCGCCACCCGTCTCGACACCATCGACCCCACCAACGCGGCGACTCCGAACTACAAGGGCAGCGCGCTGATTCCCGGTGCCGGACACTGGACGCAACAGGAGAAGCCCGACGAGTTCAACGCGGCGTTGATCGGGTTCCTCTCCTCGTTGCCCACCGCTCCCCGATAGCCGGAAAGGGCCGCGACCACACGCGCTCCGGATCCACGCCCGCGGGTGGCCAGTTGTCGTCGCGCGTGTACGCGTGCCACTCGAAGGGGTTTCGGTAGTACGACCATTCGTCGGCCGCTCGAGCGAGATCAGAGTCGCGTCCGAGCGCCCGTCGAACCAACGCCGCCAACGCCCCGCCCGTCGCCCACAGGAGATAACCGGCCGGATACAGCGGTCCCCACCAACGCGCCTGCCAGACGTGGACGTCCTCGTGGTGGGTCACCAACTTGCGACGACGCTCGGTGAGTTCGCCGTCGCGACCCGCCGCTCCGTTCACCACGTAGCCGAACGTCACGGCGAAACCGCGTCGCAGCACGAAGCCACCACGATGCACCATGCGGTTCTGCCGTTCCGACAACGAGGGTTCGAAGCCGTCGTCGGTGAAGCGATTGACGAGAAGTGCCGCCAAGCCGGCCGTCGTGGTGATCAGGCCCCACGTGTGATCGAGAACGAACGCGACGACGCCACGGCGCGACTTCCAGTCGTAGATGCCGCGCCACCCGGCCACCGCACCGCTCGCGGCTCCCACGACGACACCGAGACGAGTCGAGCCGATCACCCGACCGGCCACGCCGGCCAGGGTTCCCGCCGCCAACGCCGTGGCGACCGCCTCGGGCGTGCGATCCGACGTCACGACGCGCACTCCTCTCACCACACGAATCCCTTCTGACCGAGCGACAGCACGTCCATCGTGGCCGCCACCGCCAC
>Ga0172376_10003951_pt1 | contig 17174 bp, 17 predicted proteins | sample Lak35m_FD_121114 | JGI IMG/M metagenome (GOLD analysis project Ga0172376, IMG submission 121114) | Freshwater microbial communities from Kabuno Bay, South-Kivu, Congo - kab_092012_35m | ecosystem: Environmental > Aquatic > Freshwater > Lake | place: Democratic Republic of the Congo: South-Kivu... | reverse complement strand
AATAGCGTGTCCAATAATTAAAGCATTGCGTCGTCGAGCTTGATAATATTTATCTTTTTCAAAAACCTGGTCGTATAGATTAATTGCTTTTAGATCCAAAAGATTAACACCAACTAGGGCGATTTTGGTATGATCGTCTTGCTCGGCCAATAGATTATTCCGATAGTCAAACAAGATCTCTTTCTCTGGGAAAAAGAATTTTTTAAAAGAATAAAAGGGCAGGCGTTGATCTAAAATTAAATCGCTTGGTTGATCGAGTGCTCCAATAAAAACTGTTGGTTCTTGTTTTGGCATCTGGCCGTGAGCAGTTAAATAAGGAGAAATTTCGATTGGTTCTGGTTTCCCAGTTGCTAATTTAGACGGCCCAAAAACCACCCAATTTTCTTTTTTAAGATAAGCAATAAAATTCTCAAGCTGTGCTCGGTTCATTAGGCTAATTATAGCAAGAGAAGCGGTTAAATACTATGTGGATAACCTAAAAAAAGAACCCCGCTTTAACGGAGTTCTTTTTTATGAAAAATATGACTTTTACCTCTCCTTCATTTTAATTTTGAAGATGGCCCATTTGACTTTACAATTGCGCCAGAATTCTTGATTTTCCATGACTAGATATAAGAAGAAAATGCACCATAAGCTGACCATTAAAGAAACGGCCAAATTACGCGCTACGTTGTCGCCACCAGTTACAGCCGCAACGGAAACGCCTTTAACAGCCGGGGCGATAATGGTTGCATTAACTGTCGTTCGAGTTTCGTTCGAATTAATTAGCGATAAATTATCAGCCCTAAGAGCAGCCGTGTTAGCAATCAAATAATTATTGCTCGGTACGTTTTGTATTTTGACCTGATGAGAAACGGTAACAGTCGAACCTGGAGGAATTGAAGCAAAATTCCAGGTAATCATATTTGTAGAATTACTGTAAAAACCATTGCCATCTAAGCTGTAGTAAGTAGTGTAAGAAGGCAGGACATCCAATATCTGAGCGTTTGTTAGGGTTACGCCACTGTTATTGGTGTAGCTAATGGTATATCTCAAAGTGTCCCCAACGGAAGCCGTATTATCAGTATTCGTGCCGTTAGGTGAGGTTAGGTTTTCAACTCGCTTATAGAGAGCCGATCCAATAATTGAAGGCGTTACCTGATTTAAAATTACCTGAGCAAAAGCGGAATTTTGCGGAACACCATCAGCTGAAGTATAAGCATAGTTAATAAAGGTTGAGTTATTGTAATTGCTGTTAACCGTTGCTTCAAAATTAATGCTACGACTTTGATTGGCGTAGAGTGTGCCAATATTAATTCCACCGGTAACCAAGCCTTCATTAGTATAATTATTGTCTACTCTGGTCGAACCAGTAACATAACTTAATCCAGCGGGCATCGCATCCCAAACTCGAACATTAGTTAGAACTTGAGAATTAACCGGCGTGCTAACTTGGATTAAAAATAGTACTTTATCGCCCGGATTAGCAGTGGTTGAAACGGAAAGAGAATTTTGATTAGAAGTTAAATTACGAACCGATTTACTGATACTAATAATTCCCGAAGAAGGACCGGTGCTACCGATCGAAACTATCGCGGTATCACTTTTTTCGCTAACTTGATCAGCTCGGGCATAAGCATAGTTAGCTAAATTTTGGCTATTATAAGAAGAGCTGACGTAGGTTTCAAAGGTAATAGTTTTAGTTGTGTTAATTGAAAGAGACCCAACATTAATTCCGCCAGAGGTTACCCCATCGTTGCCATAAGCACCATCTACCCGAGTTGAGCCAGAAATGTAAGAAAGGCCAGAGGGTAGCGTGTCATAGACGAAGACGTTATTTAGAATTGTATTACCGGTATTCTGAATTTGAACTTGCCACATTAGGCGATCGTTGTTTGAGGCGTTAATGAAATCAGAGTAAGAGCCTTGGCCAGAAGTCGTATTTCGGACGGTTTTGCTAATTGATAAATTACGTGTTTCGGTGTTGGTTTGCTGACTGGCGACTCGAGCCTGAAAAATGATGGCACTAGAATATTCCCAGCAACCCTGAACATTCCCAACGTTTATTCCTGAACCAAAAAGTTGATCACTGTTTTGTCCGTTAGGAAAAGCGGTTGGGGCAGCGGTTCGCCAGTCAGCTTGATTTGGAAACCACTTAACTGAACCAGAAACAACCTGTAGAGTCTGAGAAGAGTTTAAATTTATCGGCAAGCTTTGGGTAAAAGGATTGGCCGCTGTAGCGTTAGTGGCATTGTCTGCCCAAAGATAAGCCACGACGTTTTGAGAAGTGCTTTGACCGGAAGGCATAGCAACGCGAAGAGTCGTGTTGGCCGCCGTCGAATTATTGGTAGTGTTGTGATAGTAAACGTAAAAAGTTAAAAGATCGCCTGCATTGGCCGAAACTGGAAACCCCCAAGAAGTTCCCTGGGTATCATTTTTTGCGTCTAACAAGTAATAATCGCGATTGTAGGTCTGAGTGTGAACGTAAGGCGTAAAGGTATTAAACTGTGGGTCGGCGGCCTGTACCGAAGCGGCCACGAAAAATTGACCCAGCGACAGGGTTAGAATTGCTAAAGTCGAAAAAACAGACATTTTGAATTGACGACTATTAAGTTTTTTCAAGAAGTTAATTTTCATTTTGATAATTTATAATTACTTAATGTGAACAATTTTATCTGGCTGCTGGCATTTCCTGTTGGGCAGAGCAACCGGTATAGGTGACTACTAACGCTGCGGCATCCTGAACGGCGTTAATACTGTCAGCTGTTGCCGTTGCCGTATTTGTTAGGTTTGTTACTCCGCGAACAAATAGTGATTCTTTTTCTACTTCCGTTTCAAAATAAATAGTTTTTGATTGTCCCGGAGATAGGTTGCCGATGTTTAGACCTGAAAGTGTTGAAACCCCATTAGCAACAGTTATACCATCAACTTTAGTAGTTGCTGTTAAATAAAGTAATCGGCTGGGCAGAGCATCTTTGATTATAACATTAGTTGCGTCTAATAAGCCGGTCCCATTATTTTTGACAATCAATTGAACGGCGATTCTTTGTCTTGGCTCAGCATTAATTGAATCGGAATAAGAAACATCGTTATTAGTAATGTTTCTCATTTTCTTATCAATTGTTAGATCTGTAGTGTGCGCCAAATTACTAACTTTAACTTGAAAAACGATAGCGCCAGAATATTCCCAACAACCATTGATTAGGCCGATATTTAAGCCAGAGCCAAATAGTTGGTCGCTACCTTGATTACCTGGAAAAGAAGTCTGTGTTGCCGTTGCCCAATTAGCTTGATTAGGATACCACTTGGCTGAGCCAGTAATATAGTCCAGCTTTTGCAAAGAAGTAAGATTAATTCCAACGTCTTGAGTCATTGGACTGGCTAATGTTGCGTTAGTTGAATTATCAGACCAAAGAGACCCTGTTACGGTTTGGGATGTCCCATAAGCAGTTGGCAAGACTACCTTAAGGGTTGTGTTCTCGGCAGTCGAGCCGGTAATGCCATTATGGTAGTACATGTAAAAAGTTAACGTGTCTCCCGCGTCAGCCGAAACTGGAAATCCCCAAGAGGTCCCTTTAGTATCATTTTTTACATCGAGTAAATAATAATCTTTATTATAGGTTTGGCTATGAACATAAGGAGTAAAAATATTAAATTGAGGAGCAAGGCCAGGAGCCAAATCAGTTATCAAGTTGGCAGTAAAGGTTACATAGCCTTGATATTCCCAACAACCATTGATATCACCAATGTTTAGCTCGGTATAGCCAGGGCCAGAAGCGGTAGCCGGAATAACAGTCGCGGTTTGAGATTGATTTGGATACCACTTAATAGAGGCCGCATCAACCGCTAATTTTTGAGGAGAAGAAACATTTAATGTCACATTATCGGTAACCGCTGTTGCATTATCAGCGCCAAGAGAAACATTCACATTAATTGCGCTCTGAGCGCTAGTCGGAAATGTTAAGCGGACGCGGGTATTATGAGCAACTGAATTAATCACTCCATTGTGATAATATACTTGAAAAGCTACGCTGTCTCCGGCGCTAGCTGAGACACTATTATCTTGCCAGCCAGTGCCCGTGGTTTTGTTGGCCACATTAAGCGTTTTAAGATCGGCGGTCATGTAATTAAACTGGGGTGTTCCATCGGCGCGCGCCAAAAGAGGCGCCACAATGGTGGACAGAAGAAGCGCAACGCTGATAATCGAGATTATTCTTTTCATATACTTGCTTGACTCCCCTCCCAGGGTCTTATAATAATTTATTAAAATTTTTATTTTCCTTCAATTTTTTTCCACAAACTTTTTCCGGAAAAGAGTTGAAGGATGAAGCGCGAGACTTTTTTGTCTGCGCTTCATCCGAGTTGGTTGAAAAAATACTATGGCGCGGGCCTTGGCGCTGGAGCTGGATTGATAACAGTAACGCCGTCAGATCCGATATAAGGAACTGTCGGGCATGGCTCTCCGCTGTTTGGAGTGTTCGGCGGTTTGGAATTGGAGTTAACCGTCCGAACTGAATCGGAAGACTGGCTTCTGCCCAGGAAAAATCCACCAATGGCGGCTAAAGCGATCAGGCCAGCCATCCAGTATTTGGAGTTGTCCTTGATCTCCCTTTCCATGTAGACCGTGGCTTGTCCCCGGTCTATCACTCGTTGCAGAACAAGTATCTCTACTTGATTCTGCGCTACTTGACGCAGGAGAGGCAATGGATACCACATCTTGATGTCGCTGTGGATCTTATTTCCGCACTGCTTAACGGCTCCGAGCTGCAGGAGGATACCCCTTTTAGGATCGATGCGCGGCTTTCCGTTATCTACAACAGTGTAAACCCAGACAACCTCGCCCTTCTTCAGAACGCCGGTTGTTAGTTTCTTTCCGTCCTTTCCCCCGCCGACAGTCATATTGACGTCTTTGGGGAGTCCGATTGGCCACCAGCCCGGAGGAATCTTCATATTCTCCGGATTTCGGCCGACGTTAATAAACTTAGTTCCGCCGGCGTACTCCTGATAGAGAGAAACTTCGCCCGCTTGGTATTCGTCGGAGCGAATTTGCTCTTTGGGTGTTGGCCGGAAAACTTTGCTAATCTTCGCCAGGGTTTTGGTATCGCCCCGGCGAATCGCGTCTTCCACAACTGCTACCTCAACTCGATTGCCGCTCGGAGTGGTAAAATACTCCGATACTTTTCCTTCCTCGCGTTTGACTTGGCGATATTCACTAGTTGTCGTGCACCCTAGAACGAAGGTGCAGAAAAAGAATATCGCGGTCAAGACCGCTAAGAAGGATTTTAACTCCTTCCTTCTTGTCATCTCGGCACCTCCTTATTCTTCATCAGAATCGTTTTGGAATAAACCCCAGCCAACTCGGGTTAAAATAATACCGCCGGCTATAAACGGCCCGTAGACCGGAATCGCCAGCCCGCTAACGATAGCGCCAGTTGTAACGCCGGCGTCAACAAGCTTTTGTTTCCTGTCTTTTTTCCGGACCTCTACTTGGCTGGCAAGCTGTTCGGTCTTGGCGGCCATTTCTTTTTGATCCCGCAGAGCCTGATTGGCCGGCGCTAGTAATATGGGCGCGTCGCCCATACTCGCCTCAATGATTTGCTCCGCCTTGGGGTCAGCCAGAATAACTTCGGTTGATCTGGTCGCCTGCTTTTCTGGTTCGGCAATAGTTGCTTGCCGCGTCGGGACGGTTGCCAGCTCAAAGCTTCGCGTTGCTAGGCTTTGGGTCCTGGCCGGCTTCAAGGAATAAGCGCTCCCGTTGGTTTTTAGGCCAATGAATTTTACTCCATTGGCAATAAAAATCTCGATCGGATGGTCGTTTATTGTTCCTTCAAAGCTTTTGCCTCGAAGATTCTCGGCTTCCTTGACCCGGAAGATTTTTCCGGTCCGGTCAGCCGCCAGATCAAAGGCGACGCCCTTCTTCAGATCAAAGGGTTTGGCGACAACATTCGCGCGGATTTTTAACTTCCCGCCGAAGTGTTCTGAGATGCCTTTTTCAATACGTTCGGGGGAGAACCCCCTTTTTTCCAGTTCTTTGCAAAAATCACAGGCAAAGGAGCTGGAAGAAAACAGCACAAACCACGTAACAGCCACAAGCACTAGAGCCTTTTTCATGGGTTTCCCCCTCCTTTCGTTGTATTTCAGTATTTTTTCAATTTTAAAAGGAACTTTCAATAGATAAAAGTCCCTCCCCTTTTAACGTCATTATTATATAACTACTTATCGGTACCTGTCAAGGACAAGAATGATAGTGTATCTTTCTATTTTATTAACTCGCCGTAGACAACCAAACGCTTGAGAGCCGTACCGATCGGCCAGCAAGTAGAAATCAGTAATTTTTGTTCCATCGTTGCTGAAGTTTTAACTTGATTTGCCAGAAGAACGCTCTTACCTGTTACTTGATAATCATATTGATAATTATTATAGACAACAGAGATTACATCCCCTTTCTCTACCTTGTCCAGCAAAGCAAAAACTTGGCCATAAGAAGTTTTATTCCATGGAAAAACAGAGCTATGACCAGTTAGAGCGACTTCGCCGCTTTGTCCCGGCAGTGGGCTACCCGGATAGAGAACCACTCCTAGATCTAGGGCGGCGTTAAGCTGTGATTGTTTTGTCCCATCGGCCGAAACAATTGGCGCCCGAGTATTAGTTTTAGCAATATAAATTGAATTAGGAGAAGCATTGTAATTAGACTTTGGCGACAAGGGCAAAACAGAAAAACTGTCAAAATTTTGTTGAGTAATATTTATTTCGCTCTTTTCGGTAAAGAAATTAGAAGGTTGATTAAATGATTGGTCATAAACGATCTGGCCCCTCTGCTCCCAAATAGTCCAGCGCAAATAAAAAGAATTAAAATTCAAAGAAACAAAAGTAACCGAAAAAATAAAAACAGCAAGCAAGCTATAAAAAATAATTTTATTGGCTTGCCAAAGTTTAGGAAAAAAGCGGCCAACTTTTAAGCGATAATCAAGGTAGGCTTGACCGAATTTATTTTCCAGATTTTGCTCTTCTGCTAAGATGCATTTTTTCCAGACAAAGTAAATTAAAAAACTGGATAAAACCAGTAGCCAAGATCGAAAAAGAATTCCCAGGGCTGGATTAAGAAGAAAGATTACCGCAGCATACATCGGACTACGGACAAAGCGATAAGGGCCACTTGTAACTAAATTTTGTTTTGCCTTGTGCTTGGCTAATGTCCAGATGCTCCACCAGGTAATAGCGATATAGAGAGCCAATAACAGGCAAAAAGCTAAAACGGCTTCTTTGATTTCGATGTAGATTTTTGGGCCGCCCAGGATGATTCCTAGCAAAAGGAAAAAAGTGCCAACCAAAAAATTTCCTGCCAACGCTTTTGGCAGGCAGCCCAGCAAAGGATATATTCCGTTTTCTTTCTTATTTTCCATGTAATTTAAATAAAGATTAGAGCGCTAGACAGTAGGATCACCAAGCTGGTTGAAAAAATTGTTTGCCAGTATTGGATTTCTATTTTTACAAAAATATTAACGATCAGAGCTAGAGTCAAAAATAGAGTGAAATAAAGATATAAAGATTTAGTTACCTCATCGGTTTTTGATGCAAAGGCGCCCAAAACTCTTGGCGTCCATTTATTACTGGTCAAAGATAAGCTCTCTGAGATATTTGTTTGTCCAGCATTTATGCCAAAATTTTCGGCTGTTTCTCCGGCAATACTTTGAAGTTCAATATTATCTTTTTCAGCAAGAATTTGATTTTCTGGTACGGCGCTAGCAGACGGAGATGGAGTTTTCGTCAGTGAATGGATTGGCGCTGGGGTAGCTTTTATTGTTGGTGGTGGCGGTGTTGCTAGGATTTTTGGCGTGATTGAGGCGGCAGGCGTAATTTTAGGAGTGACCGAGGGCTTTGGGGATACTTGTGTTTTCGGAGTTGTCTTTGGTGCTAGAGATTGTTTTTGCGCAACGCTTGGTTGACTAGTTTTCGCGGTTTGTTGTTTTCCAAAAACCAAAACGGCCAAAGTCGCGTCATGATTTTGTAGAGAGCCATTTTTGACCGCTAGTCCAATTTCATTAAAATTAGGATTTAAAATATTGTCGCGATGAGCCGGACTATTCATCCAAGCAGAAAAAACATCATCGGTTTGAGAGAAGTTAATGGCTAAATTTTCGCCGGCGTAGGCATAGTTATAGCCCGCTTTTTTAAACCACGACCAGGGAGTGACGCCAGCCGGGCTAGTATGTTCAAAGTAATTATTAGTCAGCATATCGTTAACCTTAAAATCAGCTGTTTGGCTTAGGGTCGAGTTTAAGGAAACTGGCGGTAAATTGTTATTTTGACGAGCCTGATTAATTAGCATTACTAAACGATCTTGGGTAATAGCTGAAAAAAAATCAGAGTAAGGCAAAAGTAAAACAAAAGAAATAGCCGCAATCTTAATTAATAAAAGAATTGAACTATAGCAAAAAAGTAAGCCGGGCCGCAGGGCTTCCGGAAGATACTTATTGTCTTTTTCCGGCACAAAAACCGCAATGAGCCATTGCTTCATTTGGGCGTAAAAATCTGCTATTTTAGCCAGAAATACTGAGGTTGACATGTACCTAGAATTATACTGTAATTGTTGATTATTGTCAAGATTGAGCTCCAACTAAAAATCGCCCCGAGATTCTCTGGGGGCGATGGATAGATAATTATTTTGCCGTTGCTTCTGTTAATTTCTGATCAATGATCTTTTTAAAGTCTGCGTAAGGATAGGCACCAATAAATTGTTGACCATTAATGAAGAAAGTCGGGGTAGCGGTTACGCCGCGCTTACCTCCTTCGTTGTACCACTTATTTAATTTGTCCTTGAATTTGTCTTGTAAGTAGCAGGCATTAAATTCAGCAGCGCTTAGGCCGGAGTTAATGGCATAATTTTTTATGTCATCTTCGCTTGTAATTTCTTGCTGATGGAGAAAAATATAATCATGAAACTCTGAAAATTTTCCTTGCTCATTAGCGCAGAGCGCGGCATTACCAAGCTCAAATGGCGGGAAAACATAGAGAACTAATTTTACTTTTCCGGTTTTAACATACTCGTCTTTTATCTGGGGCAAGATTTGATTGGCAAAACGACCACAAGCCGGACATAGAAATTCAGTATACTCCTCCATTGTTACTGGAGCATCTGGATTCCCAATGACAATTCCCTTTTCCGTAACAGCTATCTGGCTATTTCCAGATGGCGAGGGCGTTGCTTGCAGGGAGCCATTTTTTGAATAATACCAGCCGCCAAAAATTAACAGAGCTGCGGCAACTAGAGAAAAGATTATTAGTTTTTTATCAGACATTTTTTTTAAATTTAGCTTCTTAAAATAATGATATATTCTTATGATTGATCTGTCTACTAATTAGTTAAAGACGAGGCGTCTTCGATCATTTTTGCGTTTATCTTATCTCGGTCAACCAGAATGTCTTTGTAGTAATTATCGGGGTTGGAAACTAATTTATTATAAAAATTTAACATATAAAAAATCGCCGCTATTTGGAAAATTGCCAGCACAATTAAGCCGCCTTTTATCTGTTTGTTGAACATAAGCTAAATTCGTATATATTTTTCCCAGCGCTCAAAAAGTTCGGCTGTCGCCTTAACATCCAGCGAGCAATAGCGAGCAATTTCCAAATACTTACCTTTTTTGAAATAATCCTGTACTTTGTCCCCGCTCATCCCCTTCATTTTACCAGCTTCAAGGCTAAAAGACTTGCAGTAGAAATCTAAAGAAAATTTGCGGAAAGCATCATAAAAAGTTAGCTGATCGAGTAAGTCGATGTGTTCTTGGTCACTATAGCGATAAGGAATTAAATTTCTAGACGGACGGACTTTTAAAGCACCTGAACGAAGCATGATAAACGGGCAATCAAATTTTCGGCCATTGAAAGTAATAAATTGATTATAGTTTTTTATTTCTTGCCAAAATTTTTCTAAAATTTCTTTCTCGGTTAAGGCCTGATATTCTATACCATCTTCAATGAAGGGTTTTATGTCTTTATCGGGCGCTTGAAAATAGGTTCGTCCCCTGTCTGTTTCGGGATTAATTAGGCAAATAGCGACTACTTCACCGGTTAGCGGAGATAACCCTAGCTTTTCCTTTGCCTCTTTTACTTTTTTTTCATCCTCGGCATCTTTTAAGACGTATTTTTGAACCTCTTCTGATAAGTCGTCAAATTCTACACCGATAGTTTCAATATCAAAAACAATTTTAGACATAATTTTAATCCCCTTTAAATTTTTGGCCTGGTTTGGCTTTATGTTTCGCCTTTCTAGCCGCATCTTGTCTAATACAAAGATTTATTTCTTGCACGTCAGAAAATTTACCGACCTTATCTCGCTTGACCCAAAAAGTTTTTTTATGGGGTTTTAATTGAGTTCGCATTTCAATTAAATAATTTAGTTATTAATATATTAATTTGCCAAAATAACTTTATCCATCACGTCTCCTTGTTGAATTTTACGCACTACATCCATTCCTTCAACTACTTGTCCAAAAACTGTATGTTTGCCATCTAGGTGCGGTTGATCTTGCTGGGTAACAATAAAAAATTGACTGCCGTTAGTATTTGGACCGGCGTTAGCCATCGCTAATGCTCCCGGCACCATTTTGTGAGAAGTTAGATTTCGAGTATATTTATAACCCTGAGCCTCGTATGATTTAATTGTTTCTTCCGATAGACCTAGGCTCCAAGGATTCATTTCATCTTCAAAGCTGTAGCCAGGACCGCCCGTGCCATCACCCTTAGGGTCGCCGCCCTGAATCATGAAATCAGAGATAACTCGATGAAATTTTAAGCCGTTATAAAAACCTTTACCAATCAGACTGGTAAAATTAGCCACTGTTTTGGGGGCATCAACTGAATATAGCTCTAGCTTTATATTTCCTTTCGCGGTTTCAATGATCGCATATTTACTAGTCGCCGCTTGTTGGCTATTTGTTTCCATTGTAGATGGTTGCTCAGCCGCCGGGCTAAGAGACGGAAAAATGCTTTCCGTTGTAGGCGTCGGGGTTGGCGTGGTAGTTAATGATTTTATTTCTGAAGCGTTGTCAGACGAATCAATTTTCCAATTTAAAAACTCTACGATGCCGTAAATTAGGAGGCCAATCGCGGCGAGGCTCAAAAAGATGCTAACCGCTATTTTTTTGTTTCTTTGAAATTTTTCCATTTGTTCTGTTATTTCTTCTATCTTTTTTTGTTCACGAATCTTTTGTATTTTACCCATATTTTTTAATGATTAGTTAATTGATAAATGGATATTCCGTAAGCAACAGAAACGTTCAGTGACTCTTTTTGCCCCTTCATGGGAATAAAAACAACTTCGTCGCAATAGCTTAAGATTTTTGGTGAAAGCCCTCTTTTTTCGTTTCCTAGAATTAAAACTAACGGAAATTTTGGTTTGAAGTTAAAAATATTTTTAGCTTGCTTAGTTTTTTCTAGGGCAACAATCTGATAGCCTTGTTTTTTTAAATCAATCGCTTCTCGCCAGACTTGCCCACATTTTTCATAGGGAATCGACTTCTCGGCTCCCAGAGAAACTTTTAAAAGCTTGGGATGGGGTGGGCTAGGACAGTAACCACCTAAAATTATTTTTCTAATTCCAGCTGCATCTGAAGTTCTAAAGATTGATCCAACATTGAAGGCGCTTCGAATATTGTGCGCAATGACGATAACTTCATTGTTAGTTTTCGGTAACTTCTTGCTCGATTTTCTTTTCTTCCTTTTCAACATGGGATAATGATTTTTCGATTTTTTCTAATGATTTTTTTATTTCGTCAACTCGCTCAGATAGTGTTAAGGTTTCTTCTAACTTAAGTTCGGTCACTTTACGTCGACCGCGAAAGGCATTGATAATAACCTCGTCCCCAATTGCCAGGGCAACAAAAAGTCCTGAAGAAAGCAAAATCAAGACCCCAAGAACAACCGAAAGCCAAGAATTAAGCTGAAGATCGTCGGCAATATGCCAAATACCGCGCCAAATCAAAACAACTCCAATAAAACCGACCAGAGCATAGAGCAATGGATAATGGCTTAAATTATGACGAATCTTATCTTCCAAAAGATCAAAAAATCTAAGTATTTTTTTCATAATTTTCTAATGGGGCTGGCAGGCGGGGCAAAAGCTAGCCGAGCGACCACCAACTTTTATTTTCTCAATTACTCCTTTACATTTTACACATTTTTCTCCTTTTTTTCCATAGACCTTTAGTTTGGCCGCAAATTTTCCTTTTTGACCCAGGGCATCCAGGTAGTCGTTCGAAGAAGTCCCCCTCAGTTTTATGGCCAAACGTAAGATGTCTTTTATTCCTTTAAATATTTTCTTCGCTTCCTCTTCTTCTATTTTCTTTGTTCGTCGCAAGGGATGAACGCCGGCAAAAAATAAGATTTCATCCGCGTAGATATTACCAATACCAGCGATATTTTTTGGATCCATTAAAAACTGTTTTATTTTAGCGTTCGGTTTTTTAGCAAGTAGCGCTTTAAAATCTGCTAGCGTAAAATCTTTTTCTAGCGGTTCGGGGCCAATACCTTCATTTATAAAAAAATTAATTAATTGGACTGTTCTGATTAATTTAACATACCCAAATTGCCGCAAATCATTAAAAGTTAGCTGTGATTTATCCGTAAAATAAAAAATTACATGTGTATGTTTGTTCTTGACGGTAGTCAGTAGTCGGTAGTCGGTTTGCTCGAATATTAACTGGCCGGTCATTTTAAGATGAATCAACATGGTCCAGCCATTATCTAGCTCTATAATCAAGATTTTAGCCCGTCGGTTTAATTTTTTTATCCGAGCACCAATAATTGCTTTTCTGAATTTATTAACTGGCAGCTTTACTATTTTGGGCAACAAAACTTTTACATCGGCTATTTTTTTGCCGGTAATTAATTTACCTAGCTGACTTTTTATGGTTTCAACTTCTGGCAATTCTGGCATGGCACCTACTTGATTAGTCTTTTTATGGCTAAAATATAAGCGGCTAGACGAAAAGATGTCTGGTATTTTTGCTTAATTTGCCAGACTTCTTTGGCCGCTTTTCTCATTTTTTTCTTAAGCTCCACAAATACTTTTGATTCACTCCAGTGCTGATCTCGTAGATTTTGCACCCACTCAAAATAGCTAACCGTGACGCCGCCGGCGTTAGTTAGTACATCGGGAACAACATAGATTCCTTTTTTATTTAAGATTTCATCGGCCTCTGGGGTGACGGGTCCGTTGGCTAGCTCTAAAATTATTTTAGCCATAATGTTCTTAGCGTTTTCTTCGGTGATTACGCCGCCTAAGGCGGCTGGTATTAATATGTCAGCTTGAACAGCAAAAAAATCAGTCGTTTTAATTTCCTCTGAACCCGGGAAATTCATAATTGAACCTGTTTTTTTCTTATAGCTAACTAATTTATTTATATTTAAGCCTTTTTTATCCCCTGAAACAATGGCTGATTTTGAATCGGCCACGGCCATAATTATAAAACCGCGTTGAAATAAAAACTTGGCCATATTCAAGCCAGCGTTGCCAAAACCGTGAAGGGCAATTGTTTGGTGATTTTGCTTAATTTTTAAGAATTTTAAAACTTCTTCAAGAATATAAACGCCGCCCAGCGCCGTGGCAACTTCTCGGCCGTGTGAGCCGCCAATTTCTAGTGGCTTGCCAGTGACAACCGCTCGGCAGGCTTTGAGAATTTTTTCTTTTTCTTGTTTATTTTTTGGCGGATTTTTTTCAAGTTGGATTTTGCTATACTCATCATAGAACCATCGCATCACTTCGCTGTTGGTATAAACGTCTGGCGCCGGAATGTCTACGCGTGGTCCAATATGCTCGGCAATTTGCCGCGTATAAGCCCTGGTTAGCCTTTCCAGCTCCTCTTTAGACAGTTCCTTGGTATTGACTTGAACACCGCCTTTGCCACCGCCATAGGGCAATCCCAAAACCGCTGATTTTATAGTCATCCAAAAAGCGAGATTGGAAACCTCTTCGATACAGACTTCGGGATGAAATCTAATCCCCCCCTTATGAGGGCCCAAAAGATTAGAGTGTTGAACGCGATAACCGTAGAAGTTTTTTGTTTTACCCGAATCCATTACAACTGGAAAATTAACCTCAACAATTTTTTGTGGCTTAGCAAGAGCTTTTAAGTTTTTTTTATTAAGCCCCAATACTTTAGCTGCTTTTTGAAGGTTTTCCATAAGATTATTTCTTTGCTGTTAAATAAGCCTTAGCAAATTATATAAAGAAATCAATAAAAAAACAAACCCTGCGACCCAAGGGGTCTTTTAGCAGGGTTTGGCGTTCAGGCTAGAATCTTTTTTGTTGGAGACGATTTGATTGGTAGCGATTTTTTATGTAAATGATAGAGCAATACATAGGCTGCATCTTTGGCCAATTCTCTCATGGTCCTTGGATTTTTTAATTGATTTGCCTCGATGCACCAGATTAATAAATTTTTGCCAGAAGCTTCTTCTATATAAATAGAATAAATTATTTCGTCTTGGACGACATCTTCTTGTAGCGAAGTCAATTCGCAAGCCCGGTTGTAGTCTTGCTCATCTGGTATTATTTCAGCTAGAGCTGCAACCAACTCTAGCTGAAACTGTTTGAATCGGTCGTTCTTGCTATCAGTGAGTTGAAAAAAATCAACCTTATTAATTCGCCAATGATTTTTGAGGCCACTGGTATTATTGATAAGAAAAATAATAGCCAGTAAACAAAACAAAAAAACGATTAATCTCTGCCTTTTCATAATCTCCCCCTTCAGGTTATAAAAGAACTCTGCCTGCAACGATAACCCTTGTTATGTCCGCTCCATGCGCCGAATAGACTAAATGAGAAACCGCATCAAAGCATGGCTTAAGATGTGGCTGATCGAAATTAATCGTAACTATATCACCGTCTTTGCCGATGTCAATGGAACCAACTCGGTCGTCAATTTTAAGCGCTTTGGCACCATTTATGGTCGCTAAATCTAAAATTGTTTGAGCGCTAGCTGCTTCGGGATTTTTTTCATTCCACTTGTGAATTAGGGCGGCAATTTTTAAATCTTCCAGCATATCTAGATTATTGTTTGAAGACGGACCATCCGTACCAAAGCAAACGTTTACGCCGGCTTTTAATAATTTGCCCAGCGGCAAAATGCCAGAGACTAATTTTAAATTAGAGGTCGGGCAATTTACGACGCTAACTTTATGATTAGCTAAAATTTTTATTTCTTTGTCTGATAGCCAACAGGCATGGGCTGCGACGACGTTATTTCCCAAGAACCCGATTTTTTCTAAATATTCGATTGGCCGACAATTATGTTCTTTTTGGCAATTGGCAACCTCTTCTTCCGTTTCTGATAAATGAATATGAATTAACAGATTTTTTTCATCAGCAAATTTTTTGCACCAGATTAAAGTTTCCTTTGAAACGGTATAAATTGAATGCGGCGCAATGGTTATTTTTATTTTATCGCTTATTTTCGATTTTAGTTTATTATACGTCTCTTCAATCTGAGCGGGGCCAATTTTAATGGCCCCAAGATCAATAATCAGTGGTCCAATAAAGCCGCGTAGTCCAGATTCGGCAGTGGCCTTGATTGTTGGTTCTGGCTGCCAATACATATCAAAAAAAGTAGTCGTTCCACTGCGCAGCATTTCTCGACAAGCCAGCTCGCTGCCCTTATAGATATCTGTTGGCTTAAGTTTTGCTTCCGCCGGCCAAATTTTTTCAGTTAGCCATTGTTTTAGTGGCAAGTCATCAGCAAAGCCACGCAAAAGAGTCATTGCCGAATGAGTATGGGCATTAATTAGCCCTGGGATTGTCACTTGACCTTGGCCATCGATTATTCTCTTTTTAACTTTGGCGTATTTTTTTTCAATTTTTTGAGTTGCCCCAAGATCAATAATTTTTGTATCTTTAATTAAAATTGCGCCATTTTTGATAATTTGGCGCTTACTGTTTTGGGTGACAATAGTAGTATTTTTTATTAAAATCATAGATTAATTGAATTAATATCTAAAATATAGCCTCGGTAATCTCCCCCGCTGGCAAATTTCCAAGTTGGCAAGCCAATTAGTTGACCCGCCGAATTGACGGCGGCTCCACCAGAGTTACCTCGGTCAATCTGGGCATCAGTGCCAAAATAAACATCCGTAGTTGGCAAATTGCTAATGATTCCCTTGGTTACCGAGAAAGCAAATCTAGCTGACTCAGGAAAGCCAATAGCATAAACTGTCTGGCCAATTTGTGGCCGAACAGTGGTTGACGAAAAATAAGAAAAAGTTTCGGTGGCCGGCAGAACACGGACAGCAGTTCCTTCCGGTGTTAGGACGTCTTGAATCTTAAGTAGAGCCGCATCGCGATCTTGAAAGAAACCAACCAAAGTTGCCCGATACTGTTTATTATAGCTTTGCTTTTGCGCATCGTAATCTTTACTAAAAAGCGCTAAGCAATAGTCCGGAAGGGCCAACCCCATACTTGGCTTGACCACGTGTTCGTTAGTTAAAATTTTACCGTCGGCGCTAATTAAAACGCCTGAGCCAAATTGCCAGGTTTCAAAAAATTTATCTTGGCAGGCAATTCGAACCACTTTATCTTCTGCCTTCCAGGAATTAATTAAATCTGATTCAGAAGGCGCTGCGACTGCTTGTTGAGATTGTTGGACTTGGACTTGTTTTAACTGTTCTTCCAGGGAAGAAATTTGATCTTTAGCCTTAGTTAATTCTTCCTGGGTCTTTAGGCCATTAGCCGACGGCGAGTTGGTTGTTGGAACCAATGTTGTTTTATAGATAATTTGCGGTGGTTGATTCTTTAATCTTTCCACTTCTTCTTTCAATTTAATTATCTCTTCAGCGGTTGACGAGGCCGTTGGTGATAGCTCAATTGATGGCGAGACTGTGCCCAAATGCGTTAAACTCGACAGCCAAAGACTACTTAAGCTTCTATTTTTTGAATATTTAATAGCAAAAAACATGGCCAAACTCAAGCCGGAAATCATAAGCAAAAAAGCAGCTGTGATTAGAATTTTGTTTTTCATACTAAAGCCCTTTTAAAGCAAAAAACAAAAGAAATAGATCCCCTAAAACCAAAAGAGCAATCGCGAGGTAACCACCTAAAAGTTCCAGCCAATGGCAGCTGTAATCTTTCATTAGATTCTTATCAGAGGCTAGATTCAAAATAAAATAAATGATAATTGGCGTCAATCCTCCAACTAGTACTT
>Ga0172376_10003950_pt1 | contig 17176 bp, 29 predicted proteins | sample Lak35m_FD_121114 | JGI IMG/M metagenome (GOLD analysis project Ga0172376, IMG submission 121114) | Freshwater microbial communities from Kabuno Bay, South-Kivu, Congo - kab_092012_35m | ecosystem: Environmental > Aquatic > Freshwater > Lake | place: Democratic Republic of the Congo: South-Kivu... | reverse complement strand
TAAAAGGCTAATAATTTGTTATGGCAAGGCTGGTTGATTTAGATAAAGTTCGCAATATCGGCATCATGGCTCACATTGATGCTGGAAAGACAACGACGACAGAGAGGATACTCTACTATACCGGTCGTCTGCACAGAATGGGTGAAGTGCATGATGGTGGTGCAACGATGGACTGGATGGAGCAGGAGAAGGAGCGTGGTATCACCATTACCTCCGCTGCAACAACCTGTTTCTGGGTACCGAAGTTCGGTAACTATTCCGGCGTAAATCACAGAATCAATATTATAGATACTCCGGGTCACGTTGACTTCACGGTTGAGGTTGAGCGTTCCCTGCGTGTGCTTGATGGCGCGGTTGCGCTTTTCTGTGCGGTCGGCGGTGTTGAGCCACAGTCCGAGACGGTCTGGCGCCAGGCGAACAAGTACGGTGTTCCGAGAATTGCCTATGTCAACAAGATGGACCGTACCGGTGCTGACTTCTTTGATACCGTCAAGGCGATCAGGGAGAGGCTTGGAGCAAACCCTGTTCCGCTTCAGATTCCTATCGGCGAAGGCGAGATATTCGCCGGTTTTGTCGATCTGATCAGGATGAAGGGTATTATCTATGACAAGGAAGACGGCAGTACCTACAATGAGGTTGAAATTCCCCATGACCTGCAGAATGAAGCAAGGACATGGCGCATCAATATGCTTGAGGCGGTTTCCGAGGTTGACGATACGCTCCTTGAGAAGTATCTGAACGGAGAGGAGATTACGGAGCAGGAAGTTCGCAACGTGCTTCGTCAGGCAACCCTCAAGGTTACTATTATTCCGGTACTTTGCGGTTCATCATTCAAGAACAAGGGTGTTCAGTTTATGCTTGACGCTGTAGTCGAGTATCTTGCATCTCCGGTTGATGTCGGAGCTGTCGAGGGTCACCATCCGCGTACCGAGGAGCCTGTAACCAGAGAGCCTAAGGACGAAGAGCCGTTTGCCGGTCTTGCCTTCAAGATTGCTACTGATCCGTTCGTTGGAAAGCTTACCTTTTTCCGTGTTTACTCCGGTGTTCTTAAGGCGGGCAGTTATGTACTGAACACCATGACAGGCAAGAAGGAGCGCATTGGTCGTATCCTTCAGATGCACTCAAACAAGAGAGAGGATATTGATTGTGTTTACTCTGGCGATATCGCTGCGGCTGTCGGTTTGAAGGATGTCAGAACCGGTGATACGATCTGCGATGAAAACAATCCGGTGGTTCTTGAGAAAATGGTTTTCCCTGAGCCGGTTATCGAGATTGCTATCGAGCCTAAAACAAAAGCTGATAATGACAAGCTTGGCATGTCACTTGCAAAGCTTGCTGAAGAGGATCCGACCTTCAAGGTCAAGACTGATGATGAAACAGGGCAGACCCTTATCGCAGGTATGGGTGAGCTTCACCTTGAGATTCTGGTTGACAGACTCAAGCGTGAGTTCAAGGTAGAGGCCAATGTCGGTCAGCCGCAGGTTGCCTACCGTGAAACCATCAGAAAGTCTGTTGAATTTGAAGGAAAATTTGTCCGCCAGTCCGGTGGTAAAGGTCAATTCGGTCTGGTCGTACTCCGGGTTGAACCGCTTGAAGAGGGCAAGGGATATGAATTTGTCGATGCGATCAAGGGCGGAGTTATTCCGAGGGAGTATATTCCTGCGGTTAATGCCGGTGTACAGCAGGCTATGAAGAGCGGTGTTGTTGCCGGGTTTGCGATGCAGGATATCAAGGTTATCCTTCTTGATGGAAAATATCACGAGGTTGACTCTTCGGAAATGGCATTCAAGATTGCCGGTTCCATCGGATTCAAGGGCGCAGCCAAAAAAGCTGATCCGGTTCTGCTTGAGCCGATCATGAAGGTTGAGGTTGTTACCCCTGAAGAGTATCTCGGTGATGTGATGGGTGACTTGTCAAGCCGACGTGGTCATATTGAAGGTATGGGTCAGAGAGCCGGAGCACAGTTTGTCAACTCCAAGGTGCCTCTTTCAGCGATGTTCGGTTACTCAACCGATCTTCGTTCAATGAGTCAGGGACGGGCAAACTACTCAATGGAATTTGACTGTTATCGGGAAGTGCCGCGCAATATAGCGGAGGCTTTGCAGGAGAAGCGGGTAAGCAAGGATTCGGAATAAGCAGGCACTGCCTGTAAGCAGTTTTAACTATTACAAAACAATAACAGATAACCGACACGGAGATAAGTTATGGCAAAAGAGTCCTACAAAAGGGATAAACCTCATGTCAATATCGGAACCATTGGTCACGTTGACCATGGCAAAACAACCTTGACTGCAGCAATTACTTCGGTTCTTGCAAAGCAGGGTCTTGCACTGCAGCGCGATTTCGGCAGCATTGACAAGGCTCCTGAAGAGAGAGAGCGTGGTATCACCATCTCAACTGCACACGTTGAGTACCAGACGAAAAAGCGTCACTATGCGCACATCGACTGTCCCGGTCACGCTGACTACATTAAAAACATGATCACCGGTGCTGCCCAGATGGACGGCGCAATTCTTGTTGTAGCCGGTACCGATGGTCCTATGCCTCAGACCCGCGAGCACATTCTGCTTGCCCGTCAGGTAAACGTTCCTGCGCTTGTTGTATTCCTGAACAAGGTTGACATCGCAGATCCTGAACTTATCGAGCTTGTCGAGCTTGAGCTCAGAGAGCTTCTTACCGAGTATAACTTCCCCGGCGATGATATTCCGATCATCAAAGGTTCCGCTCTCAAGGCACTTGATGGTGATCCTGAAGCCGAAAAATCGATAATGGAACTGATGGACGCGGTTGACGAGTTCATTCCTGAGCCTGTCCGCGACGTTGACAAACCTTTCCTTATGCCGGTTGAGGATGTATTCTCTATCTCCGGACGTGGTACTGTCGGTACCGGAAGGATCGAGAGAGGCCGCATCAAGATCAACGAAGAGGTTGAGATCGTTGGAATCAAGCCTACCCGTAAATCAGTTGTTACCGGAATCGAAATGTTCCAGAAGCTTCTTGATGAAGGTCAGGCAGGTGATAACGCAGGTCTTCTTCTTCGCGGTGTTGACAAGACTGAGCTCGAGCGTGGTATGGTTATCGCCAAACCCGGAACCATCAAGCCGCACACCAAGTTCAAGGCTGAGGTTTACATTCTGAGAAAAGAAGAGGGTGGACGTCACACACCGTTCTTCAACGGATACCGTCCCCAGTTCTACTTCCGTACCACAGACGTTACCGGTTCGGTTACGCTTCCTGAAGGTGTCGAGATGGTTATGCCTGGTGATAACCTTTCCGTTGAGGTTGAACTTCTTGCGCCTATTGCTATGGATGAAGCACTGCGTTTCGCTATCCGTGAGGGTGGTCGTACCGTTGGTGCAGGTTCCGTAACAAAGATTATCGAGTAAACAGATTGTATGGCGTCCCGGGACGGGGCCGAAAATCCCGTCCCTTTTTATTGATAACATAGAAACAGGGTTGACAAGTGGCTGTACAGCAAAAGATAAGGATCAAGCTCAAATCTTACGACCATAGTCTGGTTGACAAGTGGGCTTTAAGGATTATTGATGTGGTAAAGCAGACAGATGCTATCATCTTTGGTCCAATACCGCTGCCCACAAAATCGCACGTGTATACCGTAAACCGGTCGCCACATGTTGACAAGAAGTCGCGTGAGCAGTTTTCATTCTCCTCCCACAAGAGGCTGATTGAAATTATAAATCCGACATCCAGAACCATTGATATGCTGATGAAGCTTGAGCTTCCAAGCGGCGTTGATGTTGAAATTAAGTCTTAAAGAATTAGAAAAGCTAATTATATGGGTGCGATTCTTGGAAAGAAAATCGGCATGACCCGTTTATTCAATGATAAACGCGAAGCTGTATCCTGCACGATTATTGAGGCAGGTCCATGCTTTGTGACGCAGGTTAAGCGTGTTGATACAGATGGCTATGATGCTTATCAGGTTGGTATCGGTGAAAGAAGTGAGAAAAAGATCAACAAGCCTTTGCAGGGTCACTACAAAAAAGCAGGTGTAACCCCTGGTTTCAAGCTTACCGAGTTTGATTTTACCGAACTCAATCAGGAGCTTGAACTGGGCAGCCCTGTCAGTGTTGATTCCTTTACGGAAGGCGAGAAGGTCAATGTTCTCGGTGTTTCAAAAGGCAAAGGATTTGCCGGCGTTGTCAAGCGCTATAACTTTGGCGGCGGTTCCAGAACCCATGGTCAGTCAGACAGGCTCAGAGCACCGGGTTCTGTTGGTGGTTCATCTGATCCATCAAGGGTTTTCAAGGGTACCAGAATGGCCGGACGAATGGGATCGGATAATATTACCGTCAAGAATCTTGAAATTGTCAAGATTCTGCCGGAGTCCAATCTTATCGTCATCAAGGGATCTGTTCCCGGACCAAGAAACTCCTATGTCAAGATTGTTTCTATAAAAAAGTAAATGCTGAATGCTCGTAGCTATGGAACTTAAAGTCTTAAATACCGGCGGCACTGAAACCGGGGAAGTGGTAACGCTCCGTGACGATATATTCGGCGCTGAAGTATCTGAACATGCGATCTATCTCGATGTCAAGGCGATTCTTGCAAACAGGAGGCAGGGAACGCACAAGTCGAAAACCCGGGCTGAAGTACGGGGTGGCGGCAGAAAGCCGTTACGTCAGAAAGGTACCGGTAATGCTCGTCAGGGTTCTTCCCGTTCGCCACTCAACAGCGGCGGCGGTACCATCTTTGGACCAACCCCCCATGGATACGATCAGAAGGTCAACAAGAAGGTAAAGCTTCTTGCACGTCGTTCTGCATTGAGCGCCAAGGCAAAAGACGGAAAGATTGTTGTCGTTGAAGATTTCAAATTCGACCACATCAAAACAAAGCCGTTTGCACAGATACTGAAGAATCTCGGACTTGCCGAGAAAAAAACACTGCTCTTGACTCCGGAATACGATATGATTATCGCTCGCTCCGGCAGAAATATAGAGGTACTTAATATCATGACAGCCGACAAGGCTTCAACGTACGATATACTGCACAGTCAGACCGTACTGGTTCAGAAGGCCGCGTTGAAAACAATAGAAGACACTTTAGGGTAACCTGCAGTTTCCAGAAAAAGGAGTTAAAGAGATGAAAAACCCGTTGTTGCGTCCGTGGTTGACTGAAAAAAGTACTGGATTGACCGAGAAGAAAGGACAGTATGTATTTGTTGTCAAGCCGGATGCAGATAAAACAGATATCAAAATTGCGGTAGAACAGAAGTTTGGAGTAGACGTTAAATCAGTTCGCACGGTATACTGCCTTGGCAAGTCACGTCGTCAGAATACGCGCAAAGGCGTGGTTTCCGGCAAGAAGAGTGACTGGAAGAAGGCAATCATTACCCTTGCCAAGGGACAGTCGATCGATTATTACTCTGGTACAGCCCAGAAGAGCGAAGGATAGAAATCAATAAAAGGATAGATCATACATTCAAATGGCTATAAGGAAATTAGCGCCGGTCACGCCAGGGTCAAGGTTTATGTCATACCCTGCATTCGATGAAATCACAAAAAGCACGCCTGAAAAAAGCCTGCTTGTGCCCTTAAAGAAATCCGGTGGACGTAATGCTGCGGGACGCAAGACCTCAAGGCATAGAGGCGGCGGACATAAACGCCATTACAGGATTATCGATTTCAAACGCAACAAGGATGGCGTGCCTGCAACCGTTGCTGCTATTGAGTATGATCCGAATCGTTCATCAAGAATTGCATTATTGCATTACATTGATGGAGAAAAGCGTTATATTCTCGCCCCGAAAGGTTTGAATGTCGGTGACAAGGTGGAGAGCGGAGAGAAGGTCGAAATCAAGACCGGAAACACCATGCCGCTGAAAAACATCCCGCTTGGTACGGATATTCATAATATTGAGATGAAGGCTGGAAAGGGCGGTCAGATTGTTCGCTCGGCAGGTGGATTTGCCGTACTTGCAGCCCGTGAAGGCGATTATGTCACACTGAAGCTTCCTTCCGGTGAAATCCGCAAGCTCAGGGTTGAGTGTCGTGCAACCATTGGTGTGCTTGGAAATGCCGATCATGAGAACATTGTTCTCGGCAAGGCAGGAAGAAGCCGCTGGCTTGGAATTCGCCCGCAGACCAGAGGTATGGCTATGAACCCGGTCGATCATCCGATGGGTGGTGGTGAAGGAAAGTCGAAGTCGGGTGGTGGACGCAAGCATCCGAAGTCACCATGGGGTCAGCTTGCCAAGGGTCTCAAGACCAGAAACAAGAAGAAGGCTTCACAGAAATTGATTGTACGCGGCAGAAACGCCAAATAACTATAGGGGTTAATAACAACAAGCAGAGGAACTATGCCAAGATCACTTAAAAAGGGACCGTTCATTGATATAAAACTGGAAAAACGGATCCTTGACATGAACAGCAAGGGAGAAAAAAAGGTTGTCAAAACCTGGTCCAGAAGTACAATGATTTCGCCTGATTTTGTAGGTCACACGATTGCTGTACACAACGGCAAAAGTCATGTCCCGGTCTACGTTGGTGATAATATGGTAGGTCATAAGCTTGGAGAGTTTTCCCCGACAAGAACGTTTCGCGGCCATGCGGGTGGCGGTAAGGCTGAAAAAGGCGGCTCGGCTCCAAGGAAAAAATAAATTGAATAACGCGAAAGGGTAAAGATTATAATGGAAGCTAAAGCAATTTTACGGCACACGCCAACATCGCCAAGAAAGATGCGTCTTGTGGCTGGCCTCGTTCGTGGAAAGCAGGTCGATCTGGCAAAGGCTATACTGCTCAACTCAACAAAGTCGGCGTCACGCAATCTCATGCAGACGCTCAAATCAGCCGTTGCCAATTACGCGCAGCTGAATCCCGATGAGCGGGTCAGTGATCAGGAGCTATTCGTCAAGGCTATATTTGTTGATCAGGGAACGACACTGAAAAGAATGCTTCCTGCTCCTATGGGCCGGGCATACAGGATTCGCAAAAGATCGAATCATCTGACGATTGTCATTGATAAGGTTAAAAATCCAGTAACTAAATAAAATAAGGAGAGCGCATTGGGTCAGAAAGTTAATCCTACTGGATTCAGGCTTGGAATTATAAGGGACTGGACCTCACGCTGGTATGATGACAGCCCTGTTATATCTGAAAAGATCAAACAGGATCATGTTATCCGTAACTATGTTATTGCAAGACTGAAAAGAGAGAGAGCAGGTATTGCCCGTATCGTTATAGAGAGAACGACAAAGCATGTCAAGATCAATATCTATGCAGCCCGTCCGGGTGCAGTGGTTGGAAGAAAAGGCGAAGAGATCAATAATCTTTCACAGGAACTTAGCCGTATCACCGGTAAAGAGGTGAAAATTGATGTTGTTGAAGTCGTCAAGCCGGAGATCGAGGCACAGCTTATCGGCGACAACATTGCCTATCAGCTTGAAAACCGTGTCTCTTTCAGAAGGGCGATGAAACAGGCTATACAGCAGGCTATGCGTTCCGGAGCTGAAGGAGTCAGAATCCGTTGTGCAGGCCGTCTTGGCGGTGCTGAAATTGCCCGTGCAGAGCAGTACAAGGAAGGCAAGATTCCGCTCCATACTATTCGTGCCAATGTTGATTATGCAAGTGTCACTGCACATACCATTGCCGGTACTATCGGTATAAAGGTCTGGGTTTACAAAGGTGAGGTACTTGTTCAGCGTATTGATGCTATTGAAGAGGATGAGCTGAAGAGAATCAAGGAGAGACGCAATGATGCCGGTGCAAGAAATCGTGATGGCCGCAACAGCAAGCGCCGTCGTCGCACCAAGCGAGCATAATTACAAGTACCAACAAATCAGAAAACGAATGGAGTCGCCGGTATGTTAATGCCAAAGAGAGTCAAATATAGAAAGACAATGAGAGGCCGGATGAAGGGCAATTCCGGCAGAGGAACATTGGTAACTTTCGGTTCTTTCGGTTTAAAGGCTATTGAGTCAGCATGGATTACCAGCCGTCAGATTGAAGCTGCACGTGTGGCAATGACCAGATTCATGAAGAGGGATGGTAAAATCTGGATCAGAATTTTCCCGGATAAACCGGTAACCAAGAAAGCAGCTGAAACCCGAATGGGTTCCGGTAAAGGTTCGCCCGAGTTCTGGGTAGCGGTTGTCAAGCCAGGCAGAATCATGTTTGAAGCTGATGGTGTACCAAGAGAGGTAGCAACCGAGGCTTTCAGACTTGCAGCACAGAAATTGCCGATCAAGACGAAGTTCATTGTCCGTCCTGATTACGAAGATTAACCGAGCAACTAATTCGACAAGAGGGTTACATATTATGAAAAAGTATGAAATTGCGGCATTAGGCAAGCAGGAGCTGGTCGACCGGATCAAAGAGCTTGAAGACCGGGTCGCTGATATCAATTTTTATAAGGTTATTGAGCAGCCGCAGAATCCGATGGTTTTCCGCAATTCCAAGCGGGATATTGCGCGCATGAAAACCCGGCTTCATCAACTCGCAACCGCTGAAGCGGTCAAGGGTTGAGGGCAAGGCAAACCAAAAAACTGTTTACTTACATGGAAGAAAATAAAACAGGCAGTGCATCTATGGAACAGAATGCTGCGGTAAGGGGAAGAAAAAAGAGCTGGTTAGGCAAGGTTGTCAGTGACAAGATGGACAAGGCTATTGTCGTTGTTGTCGAGCGCAGGGTTCAGCATCCGGTTTACAAGAAATATTTCAAGAAAACCACCAGACTTATGGCTCATGATGAGAAGAATGAAGCTGGAATCGGTGATCTTGTAAAGGTTGTCGAGTGCCGTCCGCTCAGCAAGAGAAAGAGCTGCCGTTTGGTTGAGATTATCGAAAAAGCCAGGTAAGAGTCGATTTTTATACATTTAACAAAGTTTGAAACAGGATGATCCAGAAAGAAACAAATCTGGTTGTTGCCGATAACAGCGGAGCCAAGAAGGTTCGTTGCATTCATGTTTTCGGCGGAACCGGGAGGCGATATGCCTCATTGGGTGATCAGATTATCGTATCGGTCAAAGCAGCTGTACCTGGTGGTGTAGTTAAAAAGAAGGATGTCTGCAAGGCTGTTGTCGTACGCTGCGTCAAGGAACAGAGAAGAAAAGATGGATCGTATATCCGTTTTGACGAAAATGCTGTTGTTCTTCTCAATGCGCAGGGTGAGCCAAGAGGTACCCGTATTTTCGGACCGGTTGCAAGAGAGCTTCGCGACAGAAAGTATATGAAGATCGTTTCGCTGGCACCAGAGGTTCTCTGATGTGTCACAGGCGGGAGTAACTCAGTTGGTAGAGTCACAGCCTTCCAAGCTGTTGGTCGCGAGTTCGAGTCTCGTCTCCCGCTCAGGATTTTATGAATACAATCATATAAGTGAAAAATGAAAACAGGGATTAAAAAGGTTAAGCTGCATGTAAGAAAGAACGACACAGTCGTCGTTATCAGCGGCAACGATAAAGGAAAGAGCGGAAAGATTCTGAAAGTTTACCCGTTGAAAACCCGTGTGATTGTTGAAGGGGTAAATATCCGCAAGCGCCATACGCGTCCGACCCAGTCAAACCCGCAGGGTGCAATTATCGAACGCGAGTTTCCTATTCATGCTTCCAACGTGAAGAAAAGTTAAGTTTTCCACTAAAGACAGGATGACCAAGACCATCCTGGTAAACAGATAAAGAATACGATGGCCCAGAACAAAGAGACGACACCGGCAGGTTCTTCATTAGCAAGGCTTGAGACCTTCTATAAGGAAAAAGTGACACCAAAGCTTATCGAGCGCTTTGAGTACAAGAATGTAATGAGAGTGCCGAGGCTAAAAAAAATCTCAATCAACATCGGTGTTGGTGAAGCTGCTTCCGAGCCAAAGCTGCTCGAAATCGCCATTCAGGAGCTTGCCCAGATTACCGGACAGAAACCGCAGGTACGTAAATCGAGAAAAGCAATATCCAACTTCAAGCTTCGTGAAGGACAGGCTATCGGATGCCGTGTTACCCTTCGTCGTAAGGCCATGTATGAGTTCTTCGACCGTTTTGTCAGTCTTGCGGTTCCGAGGATCCGCGATTTCCGCGGTCTGAGCGATACCAGTTTTGATGGTCGTGGCAATTACACCATCGGTGTTCGCGAGCAGATTATTTTTCCGGAAATAGACATAGATAAAGTACCGAGAATATCCGGAATGGATATCAGCTTTGTCACTTCAGCAGCTTCAGACGAAGAGGCTTACGTGCTGCTTTCGGAACTTGGAATGCCATTCAAAAAGAAGAACAACTAAATAATTCAGAAATCAGATGGCCAAGAAAAGCGTTATAGCAAGGAACGAAAAAAGGAAAAGGCTTGTGGAGAAGTATGCTGTTCTTCGTGAAGAGCTGCTGAAAGCCGGTGATTACGAAGCTCTTCGCAAACTGCCGAGAGACAGTTCTGCTACGAGGGTTCGCAACCGTTGTGTGCTTACCGGCCGTGGAAGAGGTGTATATGAGAAGTATGGATTGTGCCGGCATATATTCCGCAAGTTCGCTCTTGAAGGAAAACTGCCGGGTGTTAAAAAAGCAAGCTGGTAAATCACCCGGACTGTTTTAAAAAGTAAGGTATTTGATCATTTTCGAAAGTAACCAACGTTAGCTATGCCTGTAACGGATTCTGTAGCAGATTATATCACCCGGATCAGAAATGCGGGGAGAGCAAAAAATAAAACGACCGATATCCCGTATTCGAAGCTTAGAGAGAATATCTCGCAACTGCTTCTTGAAAAAGGATACATCAAGAACTTCACGGTCATTACCGCTGAAAAGTTTCCTTTTATCCGTGTTGACCTGAAGTACACTGCTCAGGGTGATCCGGCTATCAAGGAAATTACGAGGGTCAGCAAGCCTGGGCGTCGTGTCTATGACGGAAAGGATATCAAAAAATATCTTGGCGGTCTTGGACTCTACATTCTTTCATCATCGAAAGGTGTTATAACTGATAAAGAGGCTCGTGTACAGGGTGTTGGTGGTGAAATCCTGTTCCGTATCTATTAATTCATAAGTCAAAGAGCATTAGAATACCATGTCAAGAATAGGAAAAATGCCAATACCCCTGAGCAATCAGGCGAAGATAGAGATCAGTGAGTCAAGCGTCAGGGTATCAGGACCAAAAGGTGCTCTTGAACAACAGCTTACCGATCAGGTTATCGTTACACAGGATGGCGGTATTGTTACAGTTCAGCGCATTGATGAGAGCAAGAAGGCCAAGGCACAGCATGGTCTTTATCGCCAGCTGATCAGCAACATGATCGATGGTGTGACCAAAGGCTTTACGAGGAAGCTTGAAATATCAGGTGTAGGATACCGTGCGGAACTGAAGAACGATCTTCTTGCTCTCACACTTGGCTATTCACACATGATCTATTTCAAGGCTCCTGACGAGATCAAAATTGAGGTGCCGGATCAGACAACCATTCTTATCAGTGGTATTGATAAAGCTCTTGTAGGTCAGATTGCTGCCAAGATCCGCTCATTCAGGAAGCCGGAGCCATATCGCGGCAAGGGTATCAAGTATGAAGGGGAAGTGATCCGCCGCAAGGAAGGAAAGGCTGCAGGCAAGTAAGGGTGGAATGAAGCGTTCAGGAATTTACGCAATAACATTATACAACGGTTCAAGAGAATGAGTCAAATCGATAAAGCCTCCCGGAGGCAGAAAATCAAGGACAGAAGCAGAAGCAGTGTCCAGGGATCACAGGCAAAGCCGAGACTTTGTGTCTACCGTAGCCTTTCCCAGATATACGCACAGCTGATTGATGATGTGAACGGCAAAACCCTGGTAGCCGCTTCGACCTTGTCGAAGGAGAACAAAGGGTTGCAGGGTTCCAAATCTGATCGCTGCCGCACAGTCGGAAAGCAGATCGGAGAGAAAGCTCTCGCAGCAGGAATAACAAATGTAGTATTTGACAGGAATGGTTTTCGTTATCACGGCAGGGTCAAGGCATTGGCTGATGGCGCGAGAGAAGCAGGACTGATCTTTTAAAAACTTTTCAAAGAGATAGGTAAATGGCGAAAACATCTGCTAAGAGTATCAGGCCCGGTGAGTTAAATCTGAAAGAGAAGCTGGTACATATCAACAGGACTGCAAAGGTTGTGAAGGGCGGTAAACGTTTCGGATTCAATGCTATTGTTGTCGTTGGCGATAAAGAGGGACATGTCGGCTACGGGCTTGGAAAAGCAAACGAAGTTCAGGATGCAATTGCAAAAGGTGTTGAGGATGGCAAGAAAAATGTCATCAAGGTGCCGATTGTCAAGGGAACAATTCCTCATCAGATCATTGCCAAGTACGGATCTGCCAAGGTACTTATGAAGCCGGCAACACCCGGTACCGGTCTTATTGCCGGTGGAGCAGTTAGAGCTGTTCTTGAAATGGCTGGTATCCATGATATTCTGACCAAATCGCTTGGTTCATCGAACCCCCACAACGTGGTTAAAGCAGCAATCCTGGGCTTGCAGAGTATATCTGATGCTTATGATGTTGGAGAGAGACGGTCAAAGAGCCTGAAAGAGGTTTTTGAAAGCTAAACGAAAGAGTGTGATCATGAGTGAGAAAAAAATAAAGATTACCCAGGTGCGCAGCATTATCGGTGGTACCAAAAAGCAGAAGGCTACCATCAAGGCACTTGGACTTGGCAGACCAAACTACCATGTAGACCGGCAGGATAATCCCTGCACAAGAGGACAGATCAGGGTTGTTCAGCACCTTGTGAAGGTTGAAGAAGTCTAAGATTTTACTAATAGCAAGTCGGGAATTGAAACCATGGATTTAAGCTCACTTCGTCCAGCAAAAGGTGGCGCTGTTAAAGCAACTAAACGTGTCGGCCGCGGTCAGGGTTCAGGTAATGGAACTACAGCGGGCAAAGGTAACAAGGGTCAGCAGGCCAGAAGCGGCTACAAAAGACCGATTATGGAGGGTGGACAGGTACCTGTCTATCGCAGGCTTCCTAAATTCGGCTTCACACCGATAGACAGAAAGCCGGTCAGTACGGTCAATATTGCCCAGATCAATAAATGGATTGAAGACGGACTCATCGAAAAAGAGATTACCGTCCTTGATCTCAAGGCACTTCTTCATGCCAGCAACGCAGATTATTTCAAGGTTCTCGGAAATGGGGAACTGACCAGTGCTGTTACTATCACTGCACATGCTTTCAGTAAAAGTGCAGAGGAAAAAATAACGGCCGCCGGTGGTAAAGCGGTAAAAGCATTCCGTACCCTTGAAGAGGCATCAAAAGTCAGGGATCTTTCGGTAGAAGATGCCCTCTTGAAACCAAAGGCTAAGCTGGTCAAGAGAGCCAAAAAATCCACAAAGCCCTGAATCTGTTAAAAGGCCGCTATGAAGCTTACTGAAAGTATAAGCAACATAAATAAAATCCCTGAACTTCGTCAGAGGATCCTTTATACGCTTCTTCTGTTATTTGTTTACAGGCTTGGATCTCACATTACTATTCCCGGTGTAGATGCGTCTGCAGTATCAGGCGCATCACAAGCCCACTCCAACGATCTCTTCGGACTCTTTGATCTCTTTGTAGGCGGTGCATTCGCAAGGGCATCGATCTTCTCTCTGGGCATCATGCCCTACATTTCAGCATCGATTATTGTTCAGCTGCTTGGTGCGGTTACCCCTTATTTTCAGAAACTGCAGAAAGAGGGAGAGGATGGCCGCCAGAAAATCAGCCAGATGACAAGATACGGTACGGTTCTGATTGCAGCACTTCAGTCATGGGGTGTAAGTGTGAGCCTCTCCAGTCCATCATCATTCGGCAAGATTGTTGTGCCGGATCCCGGTGTTTTCTTTACCATAACGGCGGTGATTCTTCTTACATCAGCAACGGTTTTTGTGATGTGGCTCGGTGAGAAGATTACTGAACGCGGTATTGGTAACGGCATATCGCTCATTATCATGATCGGTATTCTTGCAAGATTTCCACAAGCGCTTGTTGCCGAGTTCCGTTCGGTATCGCTCGGGAGCAAGAACTGGATTATAGAGATCATCATTCTTGCCATGATGGCCGCCATCGTGGCTTTTGTCGTTGTCCTTACCGTCGGAACCCGGCGCATTCCTGTTCAGCATGCAAAGCGTGTTGTCGGGCGCAAGGTTTATGGCGGCAGTACCCAGTATATACCCATGAGGATCAATACCGCCGGAGTCATGCCGATCATTTTCGCCCAGTCGATTATGTTCCTGCCCGGAACCTTTGTCTCTTTCTTTCCTGACAGTGAGGTCATGCAGAAAATTGCCACGGTATTTGCCTATGATTCCTGGTGGTATGCGCTGATGTTCGGTACCATGATTGTTTTCTTTACCTATTTTTATACAGCGATAGCGTTCAACCCCAAGGAGGTTGCCGATACCATGCGTCGCCAAGGTGGTTTCATTCCCGGTGTACGGCCCGGAAAAGGCACGGCTGAGTTTATAGATAATATCCTCACCCGTATTACACTGCCTGGTGCCATATCGCTTGCAATTATCGCTATTCTTCCGACTTTTCTGACAAAGTTCGGTAACGTGACACCCGGATTCGCACAGTTTTTCGGCGGTACAAGTCTTCTCATCATCGTTGGTGTCGGACTTGATACTCTCCAGCAGGTTGAAAGCCATCTGCTCATGCGCCATTATGACGGCTTCATGAAGTCGGGTAAAACCCGCGGACGACAGGGCAGGTAAGCCTGGATATACGATATGATCACGATTAAAAGCGAGCGCGAAATTGAGTTGATGCGAGAGTCCGGAGCCCTTGTGGCAAAAGCTCTTGATCTTCTTGAGCAGGAAATACAGCCGGGCATGACCACCAAGCAGCTTGATGCTATGGCGGAGGAGTTTATCAGGGACCATAATGGCGTGCCAAGCTTTCTCAATTATGCTCCGAAAGGCGATCCCGATGTGACTCCCTATCCGGCAACGCTTTGTGTATCGATCAATGAAGAGGTTGTTCACGGAGTCCCAAGCCAGAAGCGTGTCGTAAGGGAGGGTGATATTGTCTCGGTTGACTGTGGTGCCTATAAGGGTGGCTATCACGGAGATGCCGCAAGAACATTTGTGCTTGGTGTTATTGACGAGAAGGTACAGCAGCTTGTTGATGTTACCAGGGAGTGTCTTGAACGGGGGATTGCCATGGCAGTAACCGGTAATCGCCTGCATGACATCTCATCAGCTATTGAGGATTATGCCCGTTCATTCGGGTTCAGTGTGATAGAGAATATGGTCGGGCACGGCATTGGCAGTGAATTGCATGAGGATCCGGCTGTACCGAATTATGGAAAGAAGCATACAGGAGTGCCGCTTCGTGAAGGCATGACGCTTGCCATTGAACCGATGATCGCCCTCGGCCGCTCACGCAAAGCTGTCAGCCGCAGGGGTGGATGGGTTGCTGTGACAGAGGATGGAAAGCACGCTGCACATTTTGAACATACGATAGTTGTCAGGCCGGGAAAAGCAGAAGTGCTGACCCGCACTTTTCTCAATACTGAAGAGGCTTGAGGCAAAAAACAGAACAGAACAAAGGAGAGAATAATTTGGCCAAGGAAGAAGCAATAGAGATTGAAGGCGTAATTCTGGAAGCGCTTCCAAATGCGCAGTTCAAGGTAAAGCTTGAAAACAGTCTTGAAGTCCTGGCGCATGTTTCCGGAAAAATCAGGATGCACTATATCAGGATTCTGCCCGGTGACAAGGTGAAAGTACAGATATCTCCATACGATATATCAAAAGGACGGATCACCTATCGATACAAATAAGTGTCGAAATAAGTGATCTTGATCTTGATTCTTTGATCTTTATTATTTACATTACATGCCTTTTCAGATTTCGGACTAGTCGGATTAATTATTGCATTTCGGATTTATTATGAAAATATATTCTTCTATTAAGAAACGTTGCGAGCACTGCCGCATTATCAAGCGCAAAGGTAAGAGATTTGTGATTTGCAAAGTGAATCCAAGCCATAAGCAGCGCCAGGGTTGATCTTCAGAAAAACAATAGAACTTTAAAGAGCATATGAGGATAGCTGGGGTAAATTTGCCGTTAAACAAACATGCGGTTATCGCTTTAACGCACGTTTATGGTATAGGGAGAGTGTCAGCGGAGAACATTTTGCAGAGAGCAGGAATTGCTCCTGACCGCAAGATCTCTGAGCTGAATGATGAAGAAGCGCATGCGATAAGAGAAATTATTGCTGAGAGTTACAAGGTAGAAGGGCAGGCTCGCGGTGAGCAGCAGCTCGCTGTAAAGCGCCTTATGGATATCGGTTGTTACCGTGGTCTGCGTCATCGTCGTTCGCTGCCTGTTCGCGGTCAGAGAACGTCCACAAATGCAAGGACCAGAAAAGGTAAGCGCAAGACCGTTGCCGGCAAGAAAAAGGCGGCCAAGAAGTAGTAGAGTTCAGGCAATAAATCTTCGAGACTAAAGAATGTAAGTTCATGGCTACAATAAGCAGGAAGAAAAAGAAAGTCAAGGTTACCCCGGAAGGTGCTGTACACATCAAGGCATCTTTTAATAATATTATGGTAACCATTACCGATCTTCAGGGCAACACCGTTTCCTGGTCGAGTGCCGGTAAGAACGGGTTCAAAGGGTCAAAAAAGAATACCCCTTATGCATCCCAGATTACATCGGAAGCCGCAGCAAAGGAAGCTTATGACCTTGGTATGAGGCATGTCAATGTCTTTATCAAAGGCCCTGGTGCCGGACGTGATGCAGCGATCAGAGCGTTACAGGGAGCAGGTCTTGATGTGCGTACCATCAAGGATATCACTCCGCTTCCTCATAATGGATGTCGGCCTCCCAAACGCAGAAGGGTCTGATTTTATATATTCATAGAATTTCAATGAAGCAATTGATATGGCAAGATTCAGAGGTTCGATAACAAAAGTATCACGCAGGTTGGGAGTAGCACTTACACCCAAGGCTGAAAAATATCTCGAAAGACGTCCGTTTCCTCCCGGACAGCACGGTCAGTCCCGGAAAGGGAAAGTATCCGAGTATGCTCTGCAGCTTAGAGAAAAGCAGAAGATGAAGTATATTTACGGAATTCTTGAGAAGCAGTTCCGCAACTACTTCATGAAGGCTGCATCGCAGAGAGGTGTAACCGGTGATAACCTTGTCAAGCTTATTGAAAGACGTTTTGATAATGTTGTATTCCGCAGCGGATTTGCTCCTTCCCGAGCAGGTGCGCGTCAGCTTGTGACACATGGCCATCTTTTGAT
>Ga0172376_10003946_pt1 | contig 17184 bp, 15 predicted proteins | sample Lak35m_FD_121114 | JGI IMG/M metagenome (GOLD analysis project Ga0172376, IMG submission 121114) | Freshwater microbial communities from Kabuno Bay, South-Kivu, Congo - kab_092012_35m | ecosystem: Environmental > Aquatic > Freshwater > Lake | place: Democratic Republic of the Congo: South-Kivu... | reverse complement strand
ATCGCCGACACCGCAGCGCAGCTCCAGGCGCTCTGCGGCCGCTGATCGGGGCTAGGGTTCAGGTCGGGCGTTCAGGTCCGGTGATCAGGTCCGGTGATCAGGCCCGGCGAGCAGGCCCCGTGCAGGATCGCCTGCCTCTAGTCCAGCCCGAGTCCGTCGCCGACCCGGACCACCACATTGCCGCGTCCACGATCCGCTGCAGCCAAGCCTTCTCTGACGTCTTGGGTGATCGCGACCACGAAGACGCTCGTCCCGGGGCGGCGCGCCATGAGCTCAAGCGCCGTGCCGCCGAGGAAATCGCTGTGGAAACAACCCACCAGCAAGACGGCGCGGGGGCTCGCATCAAGGGCGCGCGCGACGCTCGCACCCATGGTCGCGTCCCACACGCGCTGGCTGCGCAGCATGCGGTCGAGCTGGTCATCGGGCACGGCGGCGTCGGACCCGCGCATCTCCTGCATGAGCTCGGCCAGACGGTGCCGATACGCGCCCACATCAGGCGCGATCGGCAGGTCGAAGAGCTCGCGCTCATCGGGCGGCAGGGCAAGCAGCCCGTCGTAGCCCTCTCGATTGGCGCGCGACACGTATTCGCGGGGCGCGTTGGCGGCCACGATCGCTGCACCATGCTCGCGCGCCAGGTCGAGGCATGGTTGGTAGAACGCGAGCCAGCTGTTGGGCTGGCCTGACCACATCCTGCTGCCGGTCCGATCGATCAACTGGTCGGTCGTGAGCTCGCCGCGCACCCAGGCATCGACGATCGGCTGTTCGTGCCGCTCCAGCATCTCCAGGCACAGGGCCGTGCGCGGCTCGCGCGCGAGCAGGCGTGCGTAGAGGGCTTGCTGCACGGCATGGGCATCGGGGTTGTCGTGGTATTCGCCCAGCAGCACCACGTCCGCGCGGGCGGCGCGGCGGGCGGCTTCGTCCAGATCGATCCGCTCGCCGGTGGTTCCATCACGGATCACGAGCGCCCCGGCGGCGGCGTCGCGCTGGGCAGGCGTGAGCACGCGCGCAGCGCGTGGCGCGGCACAGGCGGCCAGAGCGAGCAGCGCGACGGCGATCGACAGGAGGCGCATGGTCCTACGCTACGCTCGTGACCTGCATGGAGGCAACCAACGGGAGATCCAGCGCGCAGGAGCGCTCGCGATGAGCGTGCAGGTTGCTGCACTGCTCGGCGATGCCGGCGCCATTGCCCGACGGCTTCCTGGCTTCGAGCCGCGGCCGCAGCAGCTCCAGATGGCGTCGGCCGTCGAGGAGTGCCTTGCGCGCAGCGGCCGACTCATGGTCGAGGCAGGGACCGGCACGGGCAAGAGCTTCGCGTACCTCGTTCCCGCGATCCAGCGGATCCTCTCGCACCGGGAGCGCGTGGTCGTCTGCACGAACACGATCGCCCTGCAGGAACAGCTGATCGACAAGGACATCCCGCTGCTGAACGCCGTGATTCCCGATGAGTTCAGCGCCGTCCTCGTGAAGGGGCGCGGCAACTACGTGAGCTTGCGCCGGCTGCGGCTCGCGAGCGAGCGCGCTGATCGGCTGCTCGGCAGCGAAGAGGAACGGCACTCGCTCGAACTCATCGAGGATTGGGCGTACCGCACCACCGATGGCACGCGCAGCACGCTGCCGCAGCTGCCGCGGGCACAGGTCTGGGAGCACGCGCAGTCGGATGCCGGGAATTGCCTGGGCCGTCGCTGCCCCAATCACGACGCCTGCTTCTACCAGGCCGCACGACGGCGCATGGAGAACGGGGATCTCCTGGTCTGCAACCATGCGCTCTTCTTCAGCGATCTCGCGCTGCGTCGCATCGGCCGCGGGTTCCTGCCTGACTACCAGCACGTGATCCTCGACGAGGCGCACGCGATCGAGGAAGTCGCTTGCGAGCACTTCGGTGCCCGGCTCTCGGAGTCGCGCGTGGCGCATCTCCTGCGCACGCTGCATGATGCGCGCCAGCACCGGGGCGGCCTGTGGACCGTGCGCGTGCAGGACGGCGGCGAAGGCACGATCCAGCAGGCGATCCTTGCCGTGGATCGCTGCCGCGAGGCGAGCGAGGCGTTCTTCGGCGATCTCTGGCGCTGGCACCAGTCCGCGGGCGGGGCGGGGCGCGTGCGCGAAGCAGGCATCGTCGTCAATCCGCTCACCCCCGCGTTGTCGGAGTTGGCGGCGCTGCTGGCACTCGTTCGGGAGCGAGCGTCGAGCGATGGCGATGCGGCCGAGGTCAATGCCTGGCAGCAACGCACGGCCGACATGGCCGCCGCCGCTGAAGCCCTGGTGGCGCAGTCGCTGTCGGGCTGCGTCTACTGGGTCGAGGCCGGCGGGCGTCGCAAGGCGCATGGCGGGGCGCGGCCCGATGTCGCCCTCGTGAGCGCGGCAGTCGATGTGGGACCCGTGCTGCGCGAGAACCTCTTCGGGCGCGAGGTGTCGGTCGTCATGACGAGCGCCACGCTCAGCACGCGCCCCGGCGACTTCCGTCACACCGCCGTTGCGCTCGGCTGCGACGATCCCACGACGTTGCAGGTCGGCAGTCCCTTCGACTACGCGAATCTCGTCGAGCTCTATCTCGATGTCTCGATGCCCGAGCCGTCGAGCCCCGCGTACGTCGAGTCGCTGGCCGATCGCGTGCTGCGCCACGTCGGCGAGACCGATGGCGGGGCGTTCGTGCTCTTCACGAGCATCGACACGATGCATCGCGTGGCCGAGCTCGCCTCGCACGAGCTCGTGTCGCGCGGGCACCCGCTCCATGTGCAGGGGCTCGGCGTTCCCAACCGGCTGCTCATCGAGCGCTTCCGGCAGGACGAACGCAGCGTGCTGTTCGGCGTCAGCAGCTTCTGGCAGGGGATCGATGTGCGCGGCCGAGCCCTGCGCAACGTGATCATCACGCGCCTGCCGTTCGAGGTGCCCGACCTGCCACTCGTGCAGGCGCGCCAGGAACTGGTCCAGTCGCGCGGCGGAAACGCCTTCATGGATGACCAGCTGCCTCGTGCGATCCTGCGTTTCAAGCAGGGCTTCGGTCGACTCGTCCGCAGCGCGACCGATTCGGGCCGTGTGGTGGTGCTCGATCCGCGCATCGCCACCAAGCGTTACGGCCGGCTGTTCCTCGATGCGCTGCCCGAAGGCATCGAACCGCGGATCATCCGCGCGCCCGAGCCGGAGCCGTTGGACGATGGCCCGTCGTACGACGGTCCGTCGTGGGATTGATCGCTCCGTCGCAGCGCATGCAGCCCCGGAACGACACGCGGGACGCTGCATGCAGCGTCCCGCGCGGGAATCAGGCGTGTTGGTTGGCGCTCACTTCTTCGCTGCATCGAGCTTGGCGAAGGCAGCCTGCGGGTCGGCCTTGACCTTGGCGGCGCACTTGCCGCAGCAGGTGCGCACGAGGCGGCTGCCGATCACGGTGTCGACGGAGGAGTCGCCGAGCTTCTCGCCGCTGATGACGCAGGTGTCGAGCGGGTAGCCGGGCTTCTGCGCCGCGATGACCTGCTCCTGCACCTTCTTCACCCAAGCGTCGGGATTGGCCTGGACCTTCCGCACGCACTTGCCGCAGCACAGGCGTACGAGCTGGTTCTGCACCACGATGTTCTTGGCTTCCATCGCGTCAGCGCCGCGCGGATCGGGCAGCTTGTCGTCGGGCATCACCACGCACGACGCGTCGGGGTACCACTTCAGCTGCTCCTTGATCATGGCCTCGTCCACCTTCTTCAGGATGGTCGCCTGGTCGGCCTTGAACTTCGCCGCGCACTTCGAGCAGCAGAACTTGATTTCGCGACCGTCGTTGGCCTTGTTCGAGGCATCCTCGACGACGATGGTGACGGCACCCTCGCCGAGGTTCTCACCGCTCACGGGGCACGTCGCGAGGCAGTAGGGCGAGCCCTTCATCGCTTCGTCGGGCGCCCGGAAGGCCAGAGCCGAGGCGACGAGGGCGGCAAACGACAGGATGGCGGTGGTCTTCATGGAGGCTCCTTCGGAAAAAGACTAGCCCGAACGGTGCCGGCCGGGGGCGATCGGGCTACACTCCATCCGTTCATCCATATGGACGGATGAATCACTCGAACCCAGGAGCACCCGTGACCACTGCGACCGCTACGCCGACCACCAACCCGTTCCTCACCAGCACGCTCTCGACGACCGAGTTCCTGCCCTTCAAGGTCAAGGACCTTTCGGCCGAGACCGTTCGCTTTGGCCGCAAGGAAATCGAGCTCGCCGAGGTCGAGATGCCGGGCCTGATGGCGCTGCGCGCCGAGTACCAGGGCAAGTTCCCCCTCAAGGGCGCGCGCATCATCGGCAGCCTGCACATGACCATCCAGACGGCGGTCCTGATCGAGACCCTCGTCGAGCTTGGCGCCGAGGTCCGTTGGTGCAGCTGCAACATCTTCAGCACGCAGGACCACGCTGCGGCGGCCGTCGCGGTTGGTCCCAACGGCACCCCCGAGAACCCCAAGGGCATCCCAGTGTTCGCCTGGAAGGGCGAGACGCTCGACGAGTACTGGTGGTGCACCTGGCAGGCGCTGCACTTCACCGACGGCAAGGGCCCGAACATGATCCTCGATGACGGTGGCGACGCCACGCTGCTCATCCACAAGGGCCTCGCGTTCGAGAAGCACGGCAGCGTGCCCACCGCGACGACCGAGGACAGCGAGGAGTACGGCGTCATCCTGAACCTGCTCACGGCGCTGCAGCAGAAGCACCCCGGCTACTGGACGAAGACCGCGCCCAACATCCAGGGCGTGACCGAGGAGACCACGACCGGGGTGCACCGCCTCTACCAGATGCAGGAGCTCGGCCAGCTGCTCTTCCCGGCGATCAACGTGAACGACGCCGTCACCAAGAGCAAGTTCGACAACCTCTACGGCTGCCGCCACTCGCTCGTCGACGGCATCATGCGCGCCACCGACGTCATGCTCGCCGGCAAGGTCGCCGTGGTGTTCGGCTACGGCGACGTGGGCAAGGGTTCCTGCCAGAGCCTGCGCGGCCAGGGCTGTCGCGTGAAGGTCGCCGAGATCGATCCGATCTGCGCGCTGCAGGCCTGCATGGAAGGCTACGAGGTCGTCACCCTCGAGGACGTCGTCGAGACGGCCGACATCTTCATCACCGCGACCGGCAACAAGGACATCATCCGCGCCGAGGACATGCTGCGGATGAAGCACAACGCGATCGTCGGCAACATCGGCCACTTCGACAACGAGATCGACATGGCCGGCCTGAAGAAGGTCAAGGGCTCGACCTGCGTGAACATCAAGCCGCAGGTCGACGAGTGGAAGCTCCCCAACGGAAAGAGCATCATCATGCTCGCCGAAGGCCGCCTGCTGAACCTCGGTTGCGCGACTGGCCACCCGAGCTTCGTCATGAGCTCGAGCTTCACCAACCAGGTGATCGCACAGATCGAGCTCTTCCAGAACACGAAGCGCTACGAGAAGAAGGTGTACACCCTTCCGAAGAAGCTCGACGAGAAGGTCGCCCGCCTGCACCTCAAGCAGCTCGGCGCCAAGCTCACCGAGCTCCGCAAGGACCAGGCCGAGTACATCGGCGTCGCGCAGGACGGTCCGTACAAGCCTGACCACTACCGCTATTGATCGCGTCCCGGCCGTCGAGCCGGTGCGACCTGCATGCAGCCTCGGGGGCGTGGAGCACTACACTCCGCGCCCCCGATGGCTTCCACGACCACCCAGCGTCCCCGATCCCGCGCGCAGCGCGCCGTCAAGCAGTGGTTCAGCGCCCGCACGGCCGATCCGCACCACCTCTACGAGCTGGCGGTCCAGCAACCCGATGCCGAGTGCGACTTCATCGACGCCACCTACCGCAAGAAGGTCGGCAGGCTTCCCGCCACGCTTCGTGAGGACTTCTGCGCCTCGCACGCGGTCTGCCGCGAGTGGGTCACGCGCCGTCGCACCAACCGTGCCTGCGGGATCGACCTCGACCAGTACGTGCTTGACTGGGGCCGCGCGCGCCAGCAGTCCACGCTGACGCCGGAGCAGCGCTCGCGCATCACGCTGGCCAAGGCCGATGTGCTCACGTCCCGGCGCACGCCCGTGGACGTCACGGTTGCGATGAACTTTTCCTACTGCGTCTTCAAGACGCGCGAGCTCATGCTGCGCTACCTGAAGGCGGCGTACAAGGGGATCCGTCCGGGCGGCATGTTCGCGTGCGATGCCTACGGCGGCTCGGGCAGCTACGTCGAGCAGCAGGAAGAACGACACCTCGATGGCTTCACCTACGTGTGGGACCAGAACGTCTACAACCCGATCACCGGCGAGGTGCTGAACCACATCCACTTCCGCTTCCCGGATCGCACCGAGCTGAAGAAGGCGTTCACGTACGACTGGCGGCTGTGGACCCTGCCGGAACTGCAGGAACTGCTGCTCGAGGCAGGCTTCCGAGAGCCGGTCGTGCACTGGGAGGGCACGGCCAAGGATGGCACCGGCGACGGGGTCTTCACCCCCAGCCGCCGCGGCGAGGCGTGCGAGGCCTGGATCGCCTACATCTCGGCGTGGCGTCCATGAGCGTCCTACGCTTCGACATGATCGCCAAGCTCGACCAAGCCGAACCACTGGCCGAGGCGATCCGTTCGGAGCTCGTGCAGGTCACGGCGGTCTTCGATGCCCAGCTCGAGAGCGACCAGCCGTGCGTGAATGCCCTGGCGCGCCACATCGAGCACTACCGCGGCAAGATGCTGCGACCCATGCTGGTCTTGCTCTCCGCCGCCGCCACCGACCGCTGGCCCGCCGGGCTCGCCCGCATCCTGCCGGGCCACCGCGTGCTCGCGGCGACCGTCGAGATGATCCACATGGCCACGCTCGTGCACGATGACGTGCTCGACGAGGCCGAGCTGCGACGCAAGGGGCGCACCATCAACGCGCTCTCGGGCAACGAGGCCGCGGTGATGCTCGGTGACTACCTGATCTCGAACGCCTTCCACCTCTGCAGCAGCCTCGGCGATCCGCGCCTCAACCTCGCGTTGGGCAAGGTCACCAACACGCTCTGCGAAGGCGAGCTCGTGCAGCTCTCCAACCGCGGCAACTGGGACCTCGACGAACCCACGTATTTCGAGATCGTCCGCCGCAAGACCGCCTCGCTCGTGGGCGCCAGCTGCGAACTCGGTGCCGAGCTCGCCGGCGCCAACGACCAGGTGAGCAGGGCGCTCGGCCGCTTCGGCGAGGACCTGGGCATCGCCTTCCAGATCCAGGATGATGTGCTCGACCTCATGGGCACCGATGACGAGGTCGGCAAGTCGACCGGTCGCGACTTGGCCAAGGGCAAGCTCACGCTGCCGGTCGTGAAGCTCCTGCGCGGCGAATGCTCGGACAGCCGCGTGCGCGCGCTCGACCTGATCCAGTGCAACGATGCGGTCGGCCTGCGCGCCAAGGTCGTCCAGTCGGGCTCGCTCGAGGCTGCGCGTACCGTGGCGCTCGGGCTCGTCCACCAAGCCAAGGGCCAGCTCGCGTGCGTGCCGCCCGGACCGGTGCGCGACCTGCTGCACACGATGGCCGATGCGGTCGTCGACCGTTCGGCGTGATCGCGCTCAGTAGGTCTTCGAGCTCTTGCCCGAACCCTTGCCCGAACCACCCACCGGACGATCCGGCGCGTTCTTCAAGGCCTTGGCCCAGCGGCCGTCCTTCATGGATCCCATCGCTTTGGCGAACCACTCGTTGTTGGCCTTCACGATCGGATCGAGCAGCGCGGCGGTGAGCCCGTTTGGCGCGCCCTGCCACCGCACGACGCCATCACTCGTCACGACCACGCACGCCGGAATGCCCTTGACGCCGTAGAAGCCCGACATCGCGCCCGAGCTGTCGCTGGCGATCGCGTAGTTCATGCGCAGGTTCTTGGCGTTCATGCCGGTCTTGCATGCATCAGCCGCTTCGCTCGACACGCCGACGACCACGACCTGGTTGCCGTAGTGCTGCGCCAGTTCGTTCATGTGCGGGATCGCGGCCACGCAGGGACCGCACCAGGTCGCCCAGAAGTCGATGACCAGCACCTTGCCGGTCGGATCGGGCGTGGGGGTGAGCCATGACTCCACGTAGAAGGTCGGTGCCTGCTGGCCGCGACGGTCCTGCGTGAAGCGCGGATCGACGGCATCGTTGGGAGCCGGCAGGTCGGCCTGCGCTGGTCCCGCGGCGATGGCCGGGCGAGGCTGCGGCTGGCGAGCGCCTGCGCTCTCGGCGCAGAGCTCCTTGATGGCAGCCTTGAGCCCGGTCGTCGAGAGCCCGGCGTAGCGCACGGTGCCGTCGCGATCGATCAACATGTTCACGGGCGCGCGGAACACGCCGAGCGCATCGCACAGGGCACCGGTTGAATCGACGAGCGTTGGGGCCGCCGGCTTGCGCAGCGCCTTGGCGGCGCCGTCAGCACCCTCGGGAGTGTGCAGGCCGATCAGCACCAGATCGCCATCGGCGATCGCCTGCTTCGTGGCGGTGGCAGCCTTGCCGAGCATCGCCTTCGACGAGGAGTCCGCCGTGGTGAAGGCCTGGATCAGGACGACCTTGCCCTTGAGCGCCGCAGCAGCGGGGGCATCGCCGATCCACGTCGCGTTCTCGGGCAGCGGCGGCATGCGCCATCCACGCATCGCATCGAGCGATGCACGATCGATGCCGTCGAGCTTCTCGAGCCACTTGACGGGCACGGGTGGCAGGCTGACTGGTTGTGCGTTGGGCTTCGACGCAGGGGCATCGGCAGGGCCGCTCGGCGCGGCGGGCGGCTGCTTGGCCGGCGGTGCTGCGGGTGGCACGATGTCATCGGGTGCCGCGGCGACCAAGAAGAGCACGATGCAGGCTGCAAGGCGGAGCATGCGGCCATTCTAGCGGTGCTCAGCGCCAGATCGGAAGCGCCATCGTGTCGATCAGCCTGACGTTGCCGAGCTTCGCCGCGATCAAGCCGCGCGTGGGGGCTTCGAACCCGTGCACCGGCATGAGCGACTGCGCACTGCGCACCACGGCGTACTGCACCTCAAGTCCGTGTTCTTCGAGCGTGCCGTGCATGAGCGCCTCGGCGGTCCCGGGATGTTGCGCGGCGCAGGCGACCTGCAGCGCTCGGCTGAGTCCACGCGCGGCCTCGATCTGGCCCGGCTCGAGGTAACGATTCCGGCTGCTCATCGCCAGGCCGTTGTCTTCCCGCACCGTCGGCTCCGGCACGATCCGCAGGCCATCGAAGCGAGTTGGGTGCATCTCGACCATGTCCGTGATCACGCGAAGCTGTTGCCAGTCCTTCTCGCCAAAGTGCGCCACGGCGGGCCGCACGAGTTCGAAGAGCCGCGACACCACCTGCACCACGCCTGCGAAGTGGCCCGGCCGGCAGGCATCCTCGAGTCCTGGCTGCGTCGCCACGGCAGGCAACGACAGATGCGCGGCGTCCTCGCGCGCTGCCTCGATCCCGCGCGGATAGATCGCCTCGACGGCGGGCACGAACACCGCAGCTGCACCTGCGGCCGCACAGGTCACCAGATCCGCCTCGAGCGTGCGCGGATAGCGCGCGAAGTCTTCGCTGGGGCCGAACTGGGTCGGGTTCACGAAGATGCTCACGACGACGGGCCGACCGCCCCGTGCGGCCGATCGGATCAGCGAGGCGTGGCCCTCGTGCAAGGCGCCCATCGTGGGGACGAAGGCGCAGCCCGACCACGGTGCAAGCGACGAGGCCTCTTCGATGAGCTCTGGCCTCATCGCGCGCTCCGCGTCGATGCGCGCGGTGCATCCATCAGGGCGATGAGCATCACGCCCGCCGGCCAGAGCAGCCACCACGCGCTGTCCTGCAGGAAGCCGAGTTCCGCACCCATGCTCGCCAGGACCACGGCGACCACGCCCTTGCCGAAGCTCCAGCCTGCACGTGCAGCGAGCACAAGCACGGGGAAGACCACCCCGTACATCGCCAGCCAGCGCAGGTAGCCCGTTTCGCCCGGGAAATACCAGGCGAAGGGTGATTCCGGTCCGAGCGCCTGCACCACGATGCCGATCGCCGCGATCACGCCGACCGCGACGAGGGCGCGCAGCAGGCTGTCGCCCACGCGAGGCCCGGCAAGGAACAGCTCCGGCCCGCATTCGCTGCGGACATCGAGCCCTCCGCGCCGCACGATGCCGTCGAGTTCACGAACGTGCGCGAGCGCGGTGAAGGGCAGTTGCACGCACCAGACGCAGAGCATGGCCGCGCCCGGTGCGGCGGCCGTGCCATCCCATTGCATGGCGACACCGACGATCGTCAGGCCGAACGCGATGCCGAAGACCACGAACGCCCGCGGCGACTCCACCGATTGCCGTGCGCGGTGGAACGTCAGATCCAGCGCAGGGCACGCCAGGAAGCCGGCGATGATGACGGGCGCCGCCAGCAGAAGATCCCTGCGTGGAAGCGTGCCCTCGCTCGGCCACTCGCCCATCGGGCTCACGGGCACTTGCCAGAGCAGCACGATCGAACCGATCGTGGCCACGCACGCCACGGCAATCCATGCCGCGTCCTTGCGCCACCACGTGCCCAGCGTGGCCACGGTCGCCAGGCCGAGCGCGAGCGCGGTCATCATGCCGGGACCGGTCGCGCAACCAGGCTCATCGACGAAGCCTGCCGCCGCAGGCAGCATCCAGGCAAGGAACGCCACCTGGTACGCGGCCGTCACCGCGCTGAAGCTGGCCATCAGCTTCTGGTGCCGGGCGCAGAAGGCCCGGCTTGATTCCGGCGTGAACCACCAACCGAAGAGCGTGCAGCCCAGCACGTTCGGCACCAGGAAGAGCCAGAAGCCGGGCCAACCATGCAGCCGCAGCATGAGGAAGGGGAGGAAGGTGCCGATGCACCAGGTCCAGCTGCTGGCGCAGAAGAGTCCCCATCCAAGATCGCGCAGGAATCGTGGCATGCCGTGATCAGTCCGCGCTGATGGTGTCGGGGCCGCTGCCGGCGGTGCGCCGGTATCGACCATCGCCGTCCTTCTCGAACTTGGCGAAGCCGAGCCGCTTGAGGTTGCTGTCGCCGAAGCGCTGCGTGTCGCTGTTGGTGGTGAACTGCGGCGGCACGGGGACCCTTCGCACCGGCAGTCCCGATTCCGGATGGCGCTCGAGCGCCGGTTCGCTCATGCGCTGGAACACCTCGAAGTGCTCACCGTCGGAGCCGTCCGGCATCACGACTGCGTAGAGGTACGTCGGCATGGGGTCGATCCTACGCGTTCACTCGAGGTCTGCACCGCACCACGAGCGCAGGCGCTCGATCGCCACGCGAACGTCACCGGCTCGGGCCGCGCCGGCCTCGCGTTCGATCACCAGATCAAGCGGGCGATCAAGTTCGCGCAGGGCGCCGATGAATGCGGGCCACGCCACCGCACCTGTGCCCACCTGGACTTCCTGGCCCCACTCACCCGATCGCGGTGCCGGCACCGCATCCTTGATGTGGACCTGCCGGATCCAGGGACCGAGCGTGCGCACGGCCGCGACTGGATCTCCCATGCCGTACAGGATCATGTTGGCGGGATCGAAGTTCACCCCGACGGCGGGATGGTCGATCTCGCGCAGGGCATCGGCCAGCGTCGCTGCCGATTCCTGTCCTGTCTCGAAGGCCACGGACACGCCTGCGGCCTGGAAGAGATCGGCCACCTCACGAAGGCGCGCGACCATCATCGAGCGCTCCCGCCTGGCCTCGTGCGGGATGAAGCCGGCGTGGAAGGTCACCAGCCCGATCGACTCGCGACCGGCAAGCGCCGCCACGCTCGCCGCGAGCGATCGTGTCGCCGGCCAGGTTGCATCGGGGCGGACCCCGCCGGTGCGCGCGATCGAGTCGAGCGTGGAGTAGTCCTCGCCGACGGTGGCCAGCATGCCGCTGGCGATCGTCAGGCCGCGCGCACGCAGCGCGCCCACCGCATCACGCCACGAAGGGGCCTCCACGCACGGGACCAAGGCGAGCTGCACGCGCGTGAGCCCAAGGGGCGCAAGCAGTTCCAGCAGATGATCGGGGTGCTCGGGGCGCAGGCTCCAGCTGCACACGCCGACGCGGAATCGTCGCGGTTCCATGGGATCGCGATGCTACTATTCTCGCCCTCACCGACAGGCGTCCTTAGCGTGACCACCGCACCCACCAACCAGCCCATCACCCAAGAGCCGCGTCGATCGTGGCTCGAGCGGGCCGAGTCGTGGCTGAGCCGGATGAGCACGAAGAACAACTTCTGGCATCGACTCTGTTCGATGGTGTGGCTGCCGTATGCGTTCACCAGCGGCATCAGCATGAGGCGCCTCGACAAGGACCGCTTCACCGCCGTGCTGCCGTTCAGCCGCGTCAACCGCAACTGGTACAACGCGATGGCGGGGGCTGCGCTCCTGGGCAACAGCGAGGTCGCCGGCGGCATGTACCTCTTCGGCGAATGCGGCGGCGACTACGTCGTCGTCTGCAAGGAGATGAAGTACCGGTTCCTGCGGCCTTGCCTGGGCCCGGCCGTCTACCGCGTGGTGAACAGCGACGACGTCAAGGCCCTGATCAAGGCCGGTGGCGAGTTCAACGTCAATCTGGTGATGGAGATCGCCCAGCTCGTGGGCGGCAAGGACGGCGACCGCAAGGTCGGTCAGTGCGACATCACCTTCCACTGCACGCCCAAGTCCATGATCAAGGCCAAGGCCAGCCGGTTGAAGGCCCTCGAAGCCGCTCGCGCCGCGCGCGACGCCGGCGCGTCGGACTGATCCACCACGCTCTTCCGCGCTTCGTACGATCTCGGCGTGCATCCCCGCATCGTCGAACTCCGTGAGCTCCTGCACCGGGCGAACACCGCGTACTACGTCGATGCGGCGCCCTTCATGTCCGACAGCGAGTACGACCGCCTGCTGGCCGAGCTGGCGGCGCTCGAGGCCGAGCATGGCTGCGATGATCCGAACAGCCCCACGCAGCGGCTCGGTGATGCCGCATCCGGCTTCGCCAAGGTTGCGCATGCAGTGCCGATGCTCTCGATCGAGAACACCTACACGCTCGAGCACTTCGGCGCCTGGCATGCACGCTGCACGGCGGCGCTCGGCAGCGAGCCGATCCTGGTGTGCGAACCCAAGGTCGACGGCGTGGCAATCAGCCTGCGCTACGAAGACGGTGCGCTCGTCCGTGCGGTGACGCGCGGCGATGGGGAGCAGGGCGACGAGGTCACCGGCAACGCGCGCGCCATCCGAGCCATCCCGACACAGCTCCGTGGCGACTGCCCTGGCGTGCTTGAGGTTCGTGGCGAGATCTTCATGCCCAACGAGAGCTTCGAGCGCATCAACGCCGAGCGCGAACAAGCCGGGGAGGAACTCTTCGCCAACGCGCGCAACGCAACCGCGGGCACCCTCAAGAACCGCGACCCTCGGCTCGTGGCCTCGCGTCGGCTGTCGTTCGTCGCGCATGGTCGCGGTGCGTGCGAGGGCGACCCCTCGCGCGGGCACTGGGAGTTCCTGTCGAACCTGCGGACTTGGGGCGTGCCCACCAACGAGGGCGCCTCGTGCTGCTCGAGCGCCGCCGAGGCTCGCGAGCGCATCGAGTCATTCAAGGACCGCCGCACCGGGCTCCCGTACGGCGTCGACGGCATGGTGGTCCGCGTCGATTCCTTTGCGCAGCAGGCCGAGCTCGGCGCTGCGAGCAAGGCGCCGCGCTGGATCATCGCGTTCAAGTATCCGGCCGAGCGCCGCGAGACCAGGCTCCTGCGCGTCGATTGGCAGGTCGGCAAGGGCGGCACGCTCACGCCGCGCGCGACGATGGCGCCGGTCTTCGTGGCCGGCACGACCGTAAGCCATGCCACGCTCCACAACATCGAGGAGATCCGGCGCAAGGACCTTCGGATCGGTGATGCGGTGCTCGTCGAGAAGGCCGGCGAGATCATTCCGCAGGTCGTGGAAGCCCTCGTCGCGCGGCGCGACGGTTCGGAGCAGGCCATCGAGCCGCCGAGCACGTGCCCGTCCTGCGGCGGCGCCGTGGAGCAAGAGGGCCCGAAGCTCTATTGCGTGAACGCGGCCTGCCCGGCGCAGTTCCGTGAGCGGCTCAAGTGGTTCGTGGGCCGCGACCAGATGGACATCGATGGGCTGGGCGAGAAGATCGTCGACCAGCTCGTCGAGGCGGGGCTCGTCAAGCACTTTGCCGACGTGTTCGCGCTCGATCCCGAGCGACTCGCCGCGCTCGAGAAGTCCGATGCCGCCCCGCAGCGCAAGGTGCGCAAGGATGGTTCACTGGCCGAGGCTGCGCGCATCGGACCCAAGACGGCGGAGCGCATCGTCCACAGCGCGCTTGAAGCGCGCGGCCGCGGCCTGCAGCGCCTGCTGGCCTCACTTGGCGTGCGGCACCTGGGCGAGGCTGCAAGCAAGACGCTCGCTCGCGCGTTCCCTGATCTTGATGCGGTGCTTCGTGCCGATGTCGCTGCCCTCGAGGCGCTGCCTGACTTCGGCACCATCACGGCGGAGAGCCTCGTGCGCGATTTCGCGGCGACCACGCTGCGCGATGAGATCGAACGGCTGCGCGCGGCGGGTGTGGACCTGACGAGCCATGGCCACCGGTCTAACGACGGCGGCACGTCGGGCCCACTCGCTGGCAAGGTCGTCGTGCTCACGGGCGAATTGCCCGGCTGGGATCGCCGAACGTTGACCGCTGCCGTCGAGGCGCTCGGCGCCAAGGTCTCGGGCAGCGTCTCGAAGAAGACGGACCTCGTCATCGCGGGCTCTTCCGCGGGAAGCAAGCTCACCAAGGCGCGCGAACTCGGCGTGCCGGTCTGGGAGGGCGACGAGGCACTGCGCGAGCTGGCTGCGCTCGGCGCAGTCATCAAGGCGTAGGCGCGCTGCCGCGCGCGGCATCACTGGGTGCGGGCTGCGCCACCCCGAACTGCGGTGCGCCGCGAAGCGTGCCCAGCATCCTGTCCCGGTCCTCGACCTGTCGGGTCGTCACGGCGCGGTCGCGATCGATCTGGGCGACCCACCATTGCGTGGAGTCGTCGCGTGCCTCGACCTCAAGCCCGATCATCACGCCGCCGTGGTGCACAAGCGGTCCCCAGACGTTGCGCCAGCGGCCGTCGATGCCCAGCGTGAGCCGGTCTTCGTCACCGTCGGGCAGCGTGTGCAGCAGTTCCCAGCGCACGGGCTCGGGCGTGGTGCCGTGGCCGATCACCCTGAAGTGGTAGTCGTCGCCCATCCACTCGAACGACGGGAAGTTCACGGTCTGCCGGCCCGGCAGCAGGCTGCCGCCCAGGTACCACGCCAGCGCCGCCGCAAGCAGCACGAAGAGCACGATGTTGATCAGGAGGGCGCGAAGTCCCAGGGTCAGCAGAGGCAACGGGCTCGACATCGTCGAAGCCTACCGTCAGAACGCGAGCCGGCCGCTCCACAGCATCCAACCGACGAGTGACGCCAGGAGGATGCGCCAGAGTCCGCACCACAGGAATCCGCCGCGCCCGATGAAGGCCACGAGCCACGAGATGGCGAAGGCGGCGCTCACGGCAGCGACGATGATGCCGACGGCCACCGGCATGATGCCGCCCAGCAACTCGATGCCGCCATCCTGTCGCAGGAGCTTCAGCAGGCTGTAGGCGCACGCGGCACCCAGCGTGGGCAGTCCGAGCAGGAAGCTGAACTCCGCGGCGGCGCGCGGCCGCAGCCCGACCGATAGCCCACCGAGGATCGACATCATGGAGCGGCTCGTGCCCGGCCACATTGCCACGCACTGCATGAGCCCGATGAGCACGCTCTGCACGACCGTGAGCGAGCTGCCGTCGACTTCGGTGCCACGCTCATCGGCGGCTCGCTCCCGGACCCACTTGTCCAGGAGCACGAGCGCCACGCCGCCGATCGCCAGCGCCAGCACGACCGGCAGCGGCTTGAACAGCCGGGCTTCGAGCCAGTCATCGAGCAAGAGCCCGAAGATCGCGGCCGGGATGAACGCCGCCACGAGATTGCGCAGCAGTCGAAGGGCCTGCCGATGGTCGGCCGCCTTGCGGACCAGCCCAGTCGCGGCGACGCACGCGTGCGCCATGCCGCGCACCTTGCTCCAGTACAGGCCCGCCACGGCAAGGATCGCGCCGCCCTGGATCACGATCGAGAATGCATCGACGGCGCGGCGCTGCTCCTCATCCGAGCGCAGGCCGAGCCACTGTGCCGTCAGCAGCAGGTGGCCGGTCGAGCTGACCGGCAGGTACTCCGTGACGCCTTCGACGAGCCCGAGGATCACGGCATCGAAGAGCGTCATCGGCGGTTCTCCTGGGCAAGCCACGGCATCATGGCGCGCACGGTACGCCCTGCGTCCTCAAGCGGCATGGAGGCCGCGGCCGCACGCCCCTCGCGCAGCCGCCTGCCGCCCTCGCGCTGATCGGCCATGAGGGCCGCGAAGAAGCTCCCGTCGCGCACCCGCGCGAGCAGGCCCTGCATGGCCTCGCGTGTTCGATCGTCCACGATGACCGGGCCGGCCTCGTCGATGCCGAAGGCAGCGGTCGGCGAGATGCGTTCGCGCATCCCGGCGATGCCATGCTCGTAGACCAGGTCGGCGACCTGCTTGAGCTCATGGATGCACTCGATGTAGGCGATCTCAGGCGGGTAGCCAGCCGACACGAGCGCGTCGTAGGCAGCCTGCATCAGGTGGACCATGCCGCCGCAGAGCACGGCCTGCTCGCCGAAGAGGTCGGTCTCGGCCTCGATGGCTGCCGTGGACTCGATCACGCCCGAGCGTCCGCAGCCGATGCCCGCGGCCCACGCCAGCGCAAGCGCGCGCGTCTGCTGCGGATCAGCACCAGGGCTGTGCACGGCGAGCAGGGCAGGAATGCCCTGGCCCATCGTGAAGCGCATGCGCAGGGTGGCGCCCGGTCCCTTCGGTGCGACCATGACGATGCCGCGCGCAGGCGGCGCCGTCACCAGGCCGTAACGAAGTGGTGCGCCGCAGACGAAGCCGGCCACCGCGTCCGCGCGCATCGCCGGCTGCACGGCCGACCACACGTCGCCCGCCACGTGGTCAGGCACGCAGATCGCCACGAGTGCGGCCTGCGAGGCGGCGTCGGCCGCGTCGACGTGCTGAAAACCCTCGTTTCGTGCCGCGTCCCGTGCGGCCGATCCAGCCCGGCCGCCGACGACGACGTTGATCCCGCTGTCACGCAGGTTCATCGCGTGGGCACGGCCTTGGTTGCCGAAACCGATGATCGCGACGGTCTGGCCCTGCAACGCTTCGAGCCACAGTCCAGTGGAATCCTGCAGAACTTGGCACTCGGAGCGATCCATGGCAGCCCACGGAACATAGCGGTCGGGCCACGATTCGGTT
>Ga0172376_10003943_pt1 | contig 17190 bp, 13 predicted proteins | sample Lak35m_FD_121114 | JGI IMG/M metagenome (GOLD analysis project Ga0172376, IMG submission 121114) | Freshwater microbial communities from Kabuno Bay, South-Kivu, Congo - kab_092012_35m | ecosystem: Environmental > Aquatic > Freshwater > Lake | place: Democratic Republic of the Congo: South-Kivu... | reverse complement strand
CGGGCACGGCCCGTGGTCGCACCAAATTCGGCCCCCACCGAAGACAGGTGCTGGCCGACATCATCGTGCAGTTCGGTAGGGAAGGGGCCATTGCCTACCCGGGTCGAATAGGCTTTGGTGATTCCCAGCACATAGTCGAAATCCAGCAATCCCAAACCGGTACCCGAACAAACGCCGCCTGACAGGGTGTTGGATGAGGTGACATAGGGGTAGGTGCCATGATCAATATCCAGCATGGTACCCTGGGCACCTTCGAACAGGACATTGCGTGAGGCCTGGCGATATTGATGCAGCACCCCGGTCACGTCGCCCAGCAGGGGGACGATGCTCTCTCCCAGCATCAGGGTTTGTTCCAGTACAGACTGATAATCCAGTTCCGGCTGGCCAAAGTAGCGCGACAGCACGAAGTTATGATAGTCCATCAGCGGTGCCAGGCGTTCGCCCAGTTGGGCCGGGTTTCGCAGATCCCCCGCCCTCAGGCCGCGCCGGGATACCTTGTCTTCATACGCCGGGCCGATACCGCGACCGGTGGTGCCGATGGCTTTGGCTCCCCGGGCGGATTCGCGGGCCTGATCCAGGGCGACATGCACCGGCAAAATCAGGGGGCAGCCTTCGCTGATGGTGATTCTCTCCCTGACCGGAACTCCGGCTTTTTCCAGTACGGCCATTTCTTCAAGCAGGGCCGCTGGTGACAGCACCACACCGTTGCCGATAAAGCATGCTACTCCCGCACGTAGAATACCCGAGGGAATCAGGTGCAGCACGGTCTTGCGGCCCTCTATCACCAGGGTATGACCTGCATTATGTCCTCCCTGAAACCGGACGACTGCCTCAGCCTGTTCGGTCAACAGGTCGACCAGCTTTCCTTTCCCTTCATCACCCCACTGGGTGCCAATGACAACGACGTTTTTTCCCATTTTTTGTTATGACCCAAATAATGTACTAAATGCGGTATGGATTGATGACTGTCATCGACAGGATCAACGATGGTTAGGGTGTTTGCGGGAAACCTTGCGGTAACCCTCTCTGCCTTTGCCGACGGTCTGTCCCAGGCCGGTCGGCTTTATCAATGATATTCCGGCGCAACCGTTCGCCTCCCTTGTTCCACAATGGGCGGCTAGCCACTACAGCGACCGCCAATCCGCCCTGATCAGCCCGCGCTGACTGCGGCTGAACACCAGCCCGACTTCATGCACGGTTTTACTCGTATCGCCCCGGTATTTATCTGCATATTGCCGCGCTATTACCTGATCGAGTGCCGGATTGTTTTCGATCGTTGCGTTATCCACCAGCTTGAACTCCATGACATAAATGTGCGTTCCCATGATTACCGTCAGATCGGCCTGCCCCAGGCAGGTAATATCTTCCGGAATGATCGTGGCATCGAGTGAAGCGAAAAAGGCGTACAGAACCGAGGCGTAATAACCCTCGAACTCAGGCAAGTCGCCATGCATGAAATTGCGCCAGGGAATGCCAGCAAAAAGCCGTTTGATGACACCGGTCAATACCGTCAGATTGCCCTGATGCAAGGCATCGTAAATCTGTTGCTGTAGTCCCAGTTTCTCATTGACCAGATCGGTATAAGCATTGATGAACTGATCATTGAGGGCTGCCCTCACTTCGTAATTGGGTGGACGCAGGGTATAGATTTTCCGCCGCATCCGGGTGTTAACCGCCTCAATGGTGAGATATCCGGTTTGAAATAACAGGGTAACGGGATTGATCCGCTCCACATCAAAAGAATCAAGAATTTCTTCAGAGGCTTCGATCCCTTCGAGACCAGGCAGAAAATAGCATTCCTGGCGGAATAGCTTGACAAGAAAACTGGGGCTGCCGGTTTCAAACCAGTAACTGCGGTAATCCAGTCCCCTGGCGATGAACTGCAAGATGTCAAAGGGGTTATATACGCGCTCGGTTCCACCCCAACTGTAGCCGTTGTACCAAAGTCTGAGTTCATCCCAGTCCACACCGGCCAGATGCGCATGAAATACGGTTTGCAAATCCTGATGGGTATACCCACAGAGGCTCGAATAGCGGGCATCCAGGGTAATATCGGTCAACTGATTGATGCCGCTGAACAGGCTCACTTTCGAAAACTTGCTCACGCCCGTCATGAATACAAATTGCAGGTTGGCATCCTGTTCCTTGAGAACCGAATACAGATTCTTCAGCCCTTCCCTTATGTCCGCCGCCACCCCGGGTTTATCAATGGAATCGAGTATGGGCTTGTCGTATTCATCCACCAATACCACGGCTCGCTCGCCATATTTTTCCACTGAACCGGCAATGAGGTCAGTAAAGAGGCCGCTGATACCGGGCTTGTCGGTGGCGACTCCCAGACGTTGACTGTTGCGGGCCAGTATTTCCCGTATATTTTCATTCAGTTCCTGACGATTGCCGATGACACCTCCGGCAAAGTCGAGCTTGATAACCGGAAAGCGGCGATTCCAGTCCCAGTGATCATGAATATAAAGCCCTTCGAACAAGCCTTGATTACCCTCGAAGATCGACTTGAGCGTATCCACGAAAAGGCTTTTACCGAAACGGCGTGGACGGGAGAGGAAATAGGCACCTGCCTGATTGATCAACTGATAAGCCATCATCGTTTTGTCGACGTAGACGCAATCGTCGCGCAATAATTTTTCCAGGGTATTGATCCCCAGCGGCAGGTTTTTCACGATAGGTTATTCCCGTTGACGTGGGTAGGGTTATCCGGCGATCCCGGTCTCAACGGCAACGATTTCCCAGCCATGGCTACTTTGAACGAGTTCCTCCGTGCAACCCATTTCAAGTGCGCCTCCCACCTGATCAGGTAAACCTTGTATGACGATCTTTCCCTGTCCCCTTAACAAACGTATGTTTTCATGCAGATCAGGGTCATCACAGCAGGGAGCAAACACGGATGGTCGGGATGAAGCCCCGCTTCCTTTGGCGAGCAGGCTCAGGATGATGCGGAGGTCGGCACTGAATCCCGTGGCCGGGCGGGCACGGCCATACAGGCTGCCTATCTTGTCGTAACGTCCTCCCCGGGCAATCTCTCGTCCACACCCCGGCACGAACGCGGCAAATACCACACCGGTCTGGTAGTGATAAGCCCTCAATTCGGCCAGGTCGAAGTGCAGGGGTAAATGAGGAAACCGTGTTTTGAGATGACGTGCCAGCCATTCCAGGTCATCCAGTGCCGCCAGTACATCCGGAGGCAGGGTCGTCAAGCGTGAACGCGCCTCGCCGGGTACATTGCCATGACCGTTGAGATCAATCAGTGCGGACAGGTTTTCCCGGTGGGGTGGATCTAATGACAGGGTATCCAGCATCGCCTTCAGTTCCGTGCCATCCTTGCGTTGCAATATCTCGAATAACGCGGCTTCCTGTTGACTGGTCAGACTGGCCTCCCGGGCCAGCCCCCGGTAGATGCCGACGTGTCCCAGATCAAGGTGAACATCACCAATACCGGACAGGGCCAGCATATCCAGCATTAGACGAATCACTTCCAGGTCACTGGCCGGACCACTGTGGCCAAACAGCTCGGCTCCCACCTGCATCGGACTTCGGGATTTGGCGAGATGATCCGGTTGGGCGTGAAGTACGGTTCCGAGATAACACAATCGGGCAGGACTGCCGTGATCAGGGTTGCGGGCATCAATCCGGGCAACCTGGGGTGTCATGTCGGCCCGAACACCCAGCAATCTGCCGCTGGCGGGATCGATCAGTTTGAAGGTTTGTCGGTCGAGGTCAGGGCTGGTTCCTGCGAGTAGCGAATCCATATACTCAATCAGGGGCGGAATGACCAGTTCATAACCCCAGGTGGTAAATAAATCCAGTATCCTTCGGCGCAGAACTTCCAGGTGTCTGCTTTCTTCGGACAGCATTTCATCGATGCCCTCAGGGAGCAACCATTGATCACGGCTCAGCATGTCGTTTAGTCTGGTAGATATTCAGGAACGGGCAACCTGGAGTGCGGCCATCCTGGCCGGAAAAGCGGGCAGGACACCCGCGCTCCAGGCCAGGTTACTTGCTGATACCCTTGAAGTAGCGGAAAAATTCGGAGTCAGGCTCCAGTACCAGCAGGTTGTTTTCCTTGTTGAAGACCTGCCTGTAGGCCAGCAGGCTGCGGTAGAAATCGAAGAATTCCCGGTTTTTGCTGTAGGTGGAGGCGTAGATTTCGGAGGCTGTGCCATCCCCCTCACCGCGTTTCAGTTCAGCATCCTTGTAGGCATCGGCCAGAATGACTTCCCGCTGCTTGTCTGCTTCAGCCCGAATCCGCTCAGCCGCTTCCGCACCACGGGAGCGGAATTCCCGGGCTACACGGGCTCGCTCGGCTTCCATTCTGCGATAGACCGAAGAACTGACCTCTTCCGGCAGGTCGGTTCGCATGACCCTGATGTCTATTACCTCAATTCCCAGGTCTTCAACCACCGGATTGACCGTTTTCAGCAAGATGTCGCGCATCTGCCCGCGTTCGGAGGAAACCAGTTCGCGGATGGTGCGCTTGCTGAACTCGCTTCGCAAGGCATCCTTGGTAATCTGGTCAAGGCGGATATTGGCCTGGGCTTTGTCACCGGATACCGATTTGTAAAATATGGCAGCATCCTTGATGCGCCATTTGACGAATGAATCAACGATGACGTTCTTTTTTTCGGAAGTCAGAAAGCGTTCCGGTTTAGCTTCAAGGCTCAAAACCCTGTCATCAAACTTGCGAACTTCCTGATAAGGAGACGGTAGCTTGAAGTGGAGGCCCGGTTCAAAATCGGCCTTGACTATTTTTTTCAGCTCCAGCAGCAGGGCTTTTTCGGTTTCGGAGACAGTGAATACCGAACTGGCTCCGAGGAAAAGGAAGGCGGCTGCCAGTACGATGATAACGACATTATTCTTCGACATTATTGACCCCTTGCCTCACGGCCTCTCTGGGAAGCGGAACGGGCCATTTTTGAGCCATTATCGTTACCGTCCGGTGTGGAACTTGCCATGCTGTCATAATCTTTGCCATACGTGCCTGCACTGGCTGGTCTTTTGATTTTGTCCAGTGGCAGATAGATCATGTTGCCGCTGTTTTTGACATCGACCAGCACGGTATCCGTCTGCCCCATGACTTCCTGCATGGTTTCCAGATACATTCTTCTGCGGGTGATATCGGGGGCTTTTTCGTATTCGGTCAGCAATTCCCTGAAACGTCCGGTTTCACCCTCGGCCCGGGATATGACCCGACTTTTATGGGCTTCGGCTTCTTCCAGCAATCTTGCCGCACTGCCGCGTGCCTTGGGAACCACTTCGTTTGCGTAGGCCTCTGCTTCGTTCTTCAGTCGCTGCTCATCTTCTCGTGCCTTGATGGCATCCTCGAAGGCACTCTGCACTTCATCCGGTGGTTGGGCATCGACTAAGCTGACGTTGCTGATTCGGATACCCATTTCGTACTGGTCAACGATTTGCTGGATTTCAGTCTTGATTTCATCGGCTATCCTGCCACGTCCCTCGGTCAGTACGAAATCCATGGTGTTCTTGCCTATGACGGCACGCTGGGCACTTTCAATGACCTGCTTCAGGGTTTCGTCCGGATTGGCTACATTGAACAGGTAATTCTTGCCATCCTTGATTTGATATTGCACGGCCAGACGGATGTCGATGATGTTCTCATCCTGGGTCAGCATCAGGGCTTCCTTCGGAACTGAACCCATGGCTTGCTGGCGACCGCCTGAACGGTAGCCGACTTCCACAAAGCGTTGCTGTTCAAGGTTGACGAGTTGCACGGCCTCGATCGGGCTGGGCATGCGCCAGTGCAGGCCGGACAGGGTGGTATCGGCATATTTGCCAAACCGCGTCACGACACCCCGACTGCCTTCGTCAACCAGATAAAAACCGAATAATGACCAGATGAGCAGTGCTGCGCCGATCAGGATACCGCCCGCCTTGAAGGGGAGACCCTCGTTTCCTCCCGACCCACCGCCACCACCTGAACCGCCAAACAATCGACCAAAGGCAGTATTTATATCTTTCATGACTTCTTCAAGGTCAGGCGGGGTTTCCGTCGGTTGACCTCGACCGCTCCATGGATCCTTGTTTCCACCCGGTTCGTTCCAGGACATTGTGTGCCTCCCGAATTATTGATGTTTGTTTATGGATTGCAATGTCGACGCGAGCGTCGTCGTATGTTGTCAGGCTGGGGCTGAAGACTGATGCAGGCCTGCCTGCTTCAGAATGCCGGATTCCCTTACAGGTATTTCGACTTCCATTTCCCAACCGCCTTCGCCGTCTTCGTTTTCCGCGATGATCCTTCCCACTTGATATAACCTGGCCCGTATGTTTCCCAGGGTGGCAGGGAGATGAATTTTATGCCTGAAAGTTCCGGTTTTGAGTGTCTCCAGCAAGGCCTGTTCCAGCAGATCGAATCCCTCCCCGGTTTGGGAGGATAACCAGATTCTGCGGATTTTGCCGTCCTTGTCCCGTTCAAGGTGAGGAGGGCATCCATCGGTGATGCGGTCGATCTTGTTGAATATCTGGATTTGCGGTACCGAATCTGCACCGATTTCAGCCAGTACCTGCTCGACCTCACTGATTGTTTCCTCGATCCGTTCGTCGCTGGCATCGACTACGTGCAGCAGCAAGCCGGATTCTACAGCCTCGCTCAGGGTGGAACGAAAAGCAGCCACCAGTTCGTGAGGGAGTTCGCGGATAAAACCTACGGTATCGGCCAGGATGATACTCTGGTTTTGTGGCAACTCCACCTTTCTGAGCGTAGGATCCAGGGTGGCAAATAATTGATCGGCCGCATAAACGGCTGCTCCGGTCAGTCGGTTGAACAAGGTTGATTTACCGGCATTGGTGTAGCCGACCAGGCTGACTACCATGAGATCGGCTTTCTTGCGAGCGGAGCGGCCCTGATTTCTTTGCTGGTCTACCCGTTCGAGTTTTTTTTGTATCTGGCGTATTCTTTGTGCGATCAAGCGCTTGTCTGTTTCAAGCTGGGTTTCGCCAGGACCCCTTAATCCTATTCCCCCTTTTTGCCGTTCCAGGTGCGTCCATCCCCTGACCAGACGGGTAGACGCATGGCGCAACTGGGCGAGTTCTACCTGCAATTTTCCTTCAAACGAGGAAGCCCTTTGGGCAAAGATGTCAAGAACCAGACCGGTACGGTCGACGACCCGAACCTTCAGTTCCTTTTCGAGATTGCGTTCCTGACTGGGTGAGAGCGAATGGTTGAACAGAACCAGTTCGATATGGTGTTCCCGGACGGCTGCAATCAACTCGTCCAGTTTTCCCTTGCCTATGAAATAGCGTGGATCAGGTGTCTGTCGCCTGGTCGTCACGACTAAAACCGGGTCAGCCCCGGCGGACACGGCCAACTGCCACAGTTCATTGATGGAGTCGGTTTCTGGTTCACCCTGATTGAGAGGATGAACCAGAAGAGCCTTTTCTCCGGTATCGGGTCGATCAAACAACGGTTTGACTCAAGCTTGAACTTTTGGAAAACGTAGAGATGGCGTACACCGTCCGGGGATTATTGCGGGTTGGTTCGGAACGAACACCGCCACATCCTTGTGGTGGGTTGTGACGGCAACGAGTATTTTTCAGACTATTTCTTCCTCAAAATCATCCGGGCCATGCGTGAGACGAACCTGTCTGGCGGGCACTATAGTCGATATGGCGTGTTTATAAACCATTTGACTGACAGTATTTTTCAGTATGATCACGTATTGATCGAACGAATCGACCTTGCCTTGAAGTTTGATCCCGTTGACAAGGTAGATGGACACGGGAACGTGCTCTTTACGGAGTGCGTTCAGAAAAGGATCTTGTAAGTTTTGCCCTTTTGACATCCACTTTCCCCTTATTTATTAAAACAGGGCGATCAAGCTGGATCGCACTGAGATGTTATTAAAACAAATGTTGTTGCATTTCACCAGATATTAACCGGGCAGGGCGGTCTGCCCTCTGTTGGACGGGATTTTTCCCGGTTTTTCTGATGTAAGGGCCTGCGATGCCCTTTTCAAGCTTACATCCCGAAACGCGATGTAACAGCGTTGCAATGACAACGCGCACCCCTGAAAAGTTCTGCCAAATGGTAGGCTTACTGTTTACCGGATAAGGTGTTTACCGGTTCAGCCAGAGGAACATGGTGATCTGTCAGGATTTTCCTGATCTTGTCCGCATTTTGGAGGATTTGTTGATCGAGTGTTTCCTTGCGTTGTTTGTCGGGTATCCTGACACCCATGGAAATGGCGAAATCCATTTGCAGGCCCGGTTCTGATTGCATGGGACGCATCAGGAGCAGATCGGACAGACGTGACTGAAGATAGCCTGCGATCGGACCCCAGACTATGGCCATGTCGATTTTGTTTTCCCCTAAATCCCTTTCCAGAATTTGAGCCGTATTTACGCCGGCATCGCCCGTCATGCTTTGATAGGGAACGCCTTGTTCGACCAGACCGTGCCGAATCAGCCAGGTTGTGCCGGGAGCACCGTCAAACATGGCAATGCGGAGTTTGCGTTTCTTGTCGGTGGGCAACTGATCCAGATCCGTTGGGGCATTGATTTCATCCAGTCCTGAATTTTTTCGGTAGACCATGGCATAGGTCGATCGGTAGTAGGTTTGGGTAGTGGCGGTCAGGTCATAACCGGTGGGTACACCCATGACGACATCGCACTTATAACCCTTGCCTTGCGATTTGGGGAGCGGGAACTTCAAGGTATTGCGTATGAACCCGATTCGCTGCGGAAACCAGGTGTACTCAAGTTTGCTGCCACTGTCTGCGGCCAGCAATTCGGCGATCCTGTTTTCAAACCCTTGGCCCTCCCGGTTGGAAAAAGGCAGGTTGTTCGGGTCTGCGCATACTTTCAGCACGGATTCTGCCGATTCACCGGCGGTCGACAGGCTCAGCAGGCCAACCATCAGCCACCCGGATATTGGTGCATTCTTGATTTGACCAGGCATATCCCAACCAAAAAGTATCTGTAGTAAAAAACCCCGGTCAACTTGGGTCGACCGGGGTATCGTCAGTCAGTCCTGTGACGTTACACAAGCCAGGCAGGGACGACCTTACTTGCCGGGCAGGGCAAATACGGTGAACACGCCACCCAGCTTGGTGAAGTTGCTGAGGCTGCGGTACGCACCGACTGCACCCAGGCCTTCAGTGTCATTTTCGAGGCCTGCTGCCATGCCGATACCGGCCCAGCCACCCAGACCCGACAGCACACCAACATATTGCTTGCCGTTGTACGACCAGGTATTGACGTTACCGATGATGCCGGACGGGGTTTTGAACTTGTACAGTTCTTCACCGGTTTTGGCATCGACCGCCTTGACGAAGCCTTCCAGCGTGCCGTAGAACACGACATCACCGGCAGTAGCCATGGCACCGGCCCATACGGAGAAGGGTTCATCCTTCGACCATGCAATTTTACCCGTGGACGGATCCCATGCGGTGAATACACCAAGGTTGGTTGAACCATTCTTCTGACCGCTTTTGGCATCAACACCGGCGGGGAACATGTTCAGGGTCGCACCGACGTAGGGTTGACCGGCTGTGTACTCAACTTCGAAGGGTTCGTAGTTCATGCACACATGGTTGCCCGGAATGTAAACCAGGTTGGTTTTTGGCGAGAAGGCGATGGGTTGTTGATCCTTGCTGCCCAGTGCTGCCGGACATACGCCCTTGGTATCCACGTCAGCACCGTTCTGGTCGGTACTGTACTTGGAAACAACTTGTGGACGGCCACTCTTCATATCGACATGGCTGGCCCAGTTGACTGCCTTGTCGAACTTCTCGGCAACCAGCAGTTCACCGGTTTCACGATCCAGGGTGTAACCGAAGCCGTTACGGTCGAAGTGTACCAGCAGCTTGCTGTGTTCCTTGCCGTTGGCATCCTTCATCTTGAGATCGATCAGCGGCATTTCGTTGATGCCGTCATAATCCCACTCGTCGTGCGGTGTCATCTGGTAGACCCACTTGGCTGCACCGGTATCGACATCACGGGCCCAGATGGACATGGACCACTTGTTGTCACCCGGACGCTGTGAGGGATTCCAGGTGCCGGGGTTGCCGGAACCGTAATACACCAGATTCAGACCCGCATCGTAGCTGTACCAACCCCAGGTCGTACCGCCACCGATCTTCCATTGATCACCCTGCCAGGTCTTGAGGCTGGAGTTTTTGCCAACCGGTGCCATTTTGCCATCGGTCCAGGTCATGGTTTTTTCAGGATCAAGACCCATGTCTTCATCCGCTCCCATGCTGTACTTCTTCCAGGCCAGGCTGCCATCCTTGATGTTGTAGGCGGCCAGGAAGCCACGTACACCAAACTCACCACCGGCGATACCGGTCAGTACCTTGTCCTTGACGACCAACGGGGCGTTGGTGCTGGTCATACCCAGTTTCGGATCACCGTTTTTGGTTTTCCAGACCATCTTTCCGGTTTTGGCATCCAGGGCGATCAGGGTAGCATCACCCTGGGCCAGGAAAATTTTGCCATCGCCGTAAGCCAGACCACGGTTGACCACGTCGCAACACATGACTGAAATGACCTGGGTCGGGTCGGTTTCCTTGTCGGCAGTGTAGTTGTACTCCCAGATAACCGACTGGGTGCCCTGATCCAGGGCGTAAACCTTGTGGGGATAGGGCGTGTGAATGTAGATCACATCATTTACGACCAGCGGACCGCCTTCGTGACCACGTAACATGCCGGTGGAGAAACTCCAGACCGGCTGCAGGCTTTTGACGTTCTTGTTGTTGATCTGGTCGAGGGCACTGTAGCGCATACCGTAGTAATCGCCGCCCCAGGTAGCAAAGTTCTTGGGGTCTTTGGTGAGTGCTTCAACTTCCTGGTTGGCTGAGGTGATGCCTGGAGTGGCCATCACGGCAGCTACAGATGCCGCATACAGCCACTTCTCAACGGATTTTTTCATGTTTTTGCTCCTCGTAATCTGTTTGGACAGAGTACATCTGTTAATGACAAGTACCGTAGAATTTCTACTTTGGGACGGATTTTATTTGTAACAGCCGCCGGGCGTTTCCCGATCCTGTTGTCGAGGGAAACCCGGGGTGGCTCGTCAACCCGCGTAAATTGAAGTATTTTCGGAGAAAAGTCAACCGTAGGGGAAGGACTATTTCCTGATGACAAACAGCAACATTTGCGTGACTTCCTTGCTGTTCCAACTTGATGAACGCAGGTCGATTGAAGCACAATCCCGCCCTCAGGATCAGGCAACCTTCCTGCTTCATCTCCGGGTATCCTGTGGTTCGGTTGCACGCCTGTCTCTGGCCAGGGTATGTTCCTGGTTTGACTGAAAACTGCTCATTAAATCCGCTCTCCCACGCTTATGACTCGCAGTACCCCCTGTTTTATCCTCTGTGGCCTGATCTTCTCTGCTGCGCCGGTGGTGTCGGCAGCGGCAGAGGTCGAAGCCTTGCCTGTTCAACGGATCGCCGAAGGGATTTACGTACATCAGGGCAGGCATCTGTTGCCCGATGCGGGTAACCGGGGTGAAATCGCCAATGTAGGTTTTGTAGTGGGGGAGGATTGTGTTGCCGTGATCGATAGCGGGGGGAGTCCTGCACAGGGGCAAGCCCTGAAAGCCGCCATAGAGGCAACGACCCGGGTGCCGGTGTGCCACGTCATCAACACGCACGTACACCCGGATCACATTTATGGCAATCTTGCCTTTCAGCAGGCGGGGGTTCACTTCGTGGGTCACCATAAACTGCCGCAGGCCATGGCGGTCCGGGCACCCTACTATCGGGACAAGGCAGCCCGGGATCTGGGGTTGGCACTGGAGTCGAAACACTTCATACCACCCGATGTGCGCGTTACTGACACGTTAACCCTGGATTTGGGCGGGCGTACCCTGCAGGTCGTTGCTTATCCTGCAGCCCATACCGACAATGATTTATCCGTGTTCGATCAGAAAACCGGCACGCTCTGGCTGGCTGATCTGCTTTTCATGGAACATGTTCCCGTGGTGGATGGCAGCCTCAACGGTTGGTTGAAGGTCATTGATATCCTCGCCACCCTCCCGGCACAAAGGGTTGTTCCCGGGCACGGCCCCCTGGTGGCCCGCTGGCCGGAAGCCCTGGCAGCGGAACGAAGCTACCTTCTGGCACTTCAGCAGGAAGTTCGGGCTGCACTGGCGGCTGGCAAGACCCTGGAGCAGACACTGGCCGAGACCCGGGCTGAACATTACGGGCAGTGGGCATTATTCGATCAATTTCACCGGCGCAATGTTTCTACGGCGTTTGCTGAACTCGAGTGGGAGTGAGCCTTCTCACTTCAGAAACTCCAGTATGACGGATGCGCCACCCAGCACACTCGATTCGATGCGGATGCTGCCCTGATAGGCTTCCACGATATCAGCAGTCACGGCCAGGCCTATGCCGTGACCGGGTGTTGACTCGTCGATCCTGACACCGCGCTGCAGGATTTTTTCTGCCCCGGAAGGATGGATGCCGGGACCGTCATCCTGAATACTCAAGGTCAGCGACACGGCATCGGTATGCGCCCCCACGATAACCCGGTTCCTGCACCACTTGAACGCGTTGTCGAGCAAGTTGCCGAGTACTTCCATGAGATCAGCCTCGTCCCCCCGGAAACGCAACCCGGGATCAACCCGATTGGAGAAAATGACGTTTTTGTCCCGATAAACCTTGCAGAGTGAACTGCCAATGCGGTCGATCAGCGGTGCCACCGGAACAGCCGTGGTGGTGCTGATATCGGCAGACGTGGCGGCCCGCTGCAGTTGTCGCTCGACGATGCGGGTCATCCGTATGGCTTGCTCCTCTACGGTTGCGCTGAGTGATTCCGGGTGATCGGAGGCACCCCGCAAGACGGCCAGTGGCGTTTTGAGGCTATGCGCCAGGTCGGCGAGGGCATTGCGGTAACGGGTCTGGCGTGCCCGTTCGTGTGAAAGCAGGGTGTTGATCTTGTCGGTCAACTGATGCACTTCGCGTGGGTAGGCTCTGACCAAACTATCCTGGCTGCCTGATTCTATGGCCTCCAGTTCGACAGTAACCTTGCGAAAGGGCCGCAAGGCCCAGCTCAACAACAATATCTGGGTTACCACCAGCAAGAGACCAATCCCTGCCAGTCCTCCCCAGAGCCTTTGCCGATACAGCAAAATCTGCTCATGCAATGGGGTCAGTTCGGACATCAGGTAAAAATTCATGGCATATACGCCCTTCCGGGTGATTTTCTGATGTCCCAATCCAAGCAGGCCATAATCCTTGCCATCGCTCAATCGCAATTCCCGCCACCCTTGTTCACCGGGTTGCAGGGAAAACAGGGGCGGCAGGGGTTTGTTATGCAGCGAAGGCGATGTCCACAGGGGGTTGTTGTTTCCGTTGATGCCGATATAGGCGTAAAGGCCTGAGTCGGGGAGGGCCAATTGGGGTTCGGGAAGGTAGGTGGGTAGCGGCATGTTGGGCTGGCCGTTTTCTTCAATGCCGGAAACGGTCAGCAGCAGGTAGATCTGACCCAGCATCCGTTCCCTGAGGGACAGTTTCAGGCTGGCCACAAATGCGTTGTCCAGCACGATGCCGGTGGCGACCAAGAACGTCGCCAGTACACCGACCGCCGTGAGACTGAGTCTGAGGTAAAGCGAACGGGTCAATCGCTCAGCCGGTAGCCACGGCCTCTCAGCGTTTCTATCGGCTGCTGGGTACTGTCGGGATCAAGTTTACGCCGCAGCCGTCCCACCAGCACTTCGATGACATTGCTCTCCGGATCCGAGTCATGAGGATAGAGGTAGTCACGCAGTTCGTTTTTGGAGACCACTGTCCCCTTGCGCCTGATCATGTATTCCAGCATTTGATATTCCATGGCGGTCAATTCGACTTCCTCACCGTTCAGTTTTACCCGTTGGGTGGTCAGACTGAAGCTCAGGCGACCACATTGCAGCTCGTTGTGCTGCGCACCCAGTGCCCTCCTGACCAGTGCCTTGAGGCGGGCAGACAGTTCCTCCATCTGGAATGGCTTGACCAGATAATCGTCTGCACCCGTCTCCAGACCCTCCACCCGTTCCTGCCAGCGACCGCGTGCCGTGAGGATGAGTATGGGCAGCGAACTGCCCCGGGCACGCAACTGCCGGATGAGTTCGAGTCCCGGTAAGCCCGGCAGACCCAAATCGACGATGGCGGCATCCAGCGGGTATTCACTGGCAATGTAAAGGCCTTCCTTGCCGTCCCTGGCCAAATCCACCCGGTAGCCCTCTGATTCGAGTTGTTGGCGGAGTTGCAGGCTGAGTTCTACTTCATCCTCGATGATAAGGACACGCATGAGGCGAATGACTGGCGTTTGGGGTTTGAAAGGGTTCTATTAAATCATGAGGGCCGTCCTGAACCAAGCCAGGCCGCTACAAAACGACCGGGCCTCATCCAGGCATCGGAAAGTTACCGTAAGCCTGGCCTGAACCGCATCCTTCAGGGGTGCTATTCGCTCGCCAGGGATTCCGGGCTGAAATCCAGTTGCCCCGTCAGGCTGAAGTCCTTGAGGCTGTTTACCCTGAGTCTCGTATCGGAGAAGGTGTATAACTCGTTGCCGATGGTCAGTAGACGCTGCACGTAGTGATACCAGTCATCGTTGTTTGATGGATCATCCAGGTGGGTGACAGCCCCTTTTTTGGTGAAGCCTTTTTCGAGGCTCACGTCAAAGACCTGAGCACCCTGGAAGATGCGCTGCGGCCATTCATCCGCAGAATATTCCCGACTGGCATCCGTTTCCTCGATGGGAAATCCCAGTAGCTTGCGTTTTTTGTCGAACCAGAACGCCTTGTGGTCGTGCGAAGCAGGGGAGTAACTGCCTTTACCTCCAAGGACCAGATGATGAAGCTCCTCGGGGTTGACCGGGTCGGTGACATCAAACAAGGACAGTTTCACGCCCTTGACCAGTGGCAGTCCACCCGAAGTGGAGGCGACGGTGTCTTGTCCAAGGCCTATCAGGTGGTTTTCATCGTAAGGGTGGAGGTAATTGCTGAATCCCGGGATTTTCAGTTCCCCCAGCAATTTGGGTTCTGACGGTGAGGATAAATCGATGACGAAGAGTGGATCGACCTGCTCGAATGTTACCAGATAGGCTCGATTGCCCATGAACCGGGCAGAATACATGCGTTCACCCTCAGCCAGGTGTTCCAGTTTTCCCTTTACCTGCATGGCAGCATCCAGCGTGTAAAGATTACTCCAGGATTTGTTTTGCCAGTTCGATCCGTCTTCGGTCCAGTAGTTTACTGTCGTTGCGATCCTGAAATATCCCTGATTTTCATCCAGCGAAAACTGGTTCAGGGGAGTGCCGGGAACTTCGCCTGTGTCCGTGAACCGGGTGCCCCCTTCTTCCAGGGCAAATTTGTAGATATGGGTAACAACCTGTTGGCTGGCCCCGGAATAATCTGCGGCTGAAATGTACAGGTTACCGGTTGAGGCATAAACCATATCCCCTGCACCGAGGTATGACTTGAAGTCAATGGCCTGAGCGGGCTTATCCAGTTGGAAACTGCCCACCATGATGTAATTCGCCTGATCGAAACCCGGGAAATAGAAGATTTTTTTCATGGGTAAAAAGGCTTCCTTGCCCTTGTTTGCGCGACTATCACGAATGCGGGGTACAATCAGGTTACGGGGTAGTGCCGGTTGATCTGACTTGCCGGCTTTTACTGGCAGACTGGCTGTTGCCTGCTCCAGAAGCGGTTCTGCCATGAAAGGCATGATATAAGGATAGAAAAGGGGGTGCTTTCTGCCTATCAGATAGACCGTCTTTCCAATGCGCCTGGACGACAGATAAGAACCATCAAACGCGATTTCCCGTTCAAGTTCAGGCTTGGTTTTATTGGCCACATTATATATGCGGGTCAGGGTTTGGCTTTCTCCCCTGGGATACCAGTAAGCCATTTTCATGTCACCGGTTCCGGAGGAATCGCCATCCTTTGCGACGGAAGATTGTTCTTCCAGGTCACGCCACCCCTGACCGATGACAATCAGGCGATCGCCTTCGACGAAGAGTTCAAGCGGGCTGAATCCGGATTCAAAGCGCAACGTGGCCAGCAGTGCCAGTGTGTTGGCAGGGTAGGCTTCGATGATGCGAACCTGATTATTTTGCAGGCTGTAAATGTAACGGCCATCGGTTTTGACCGTATCCGCTTCATCGACACCTTCAACCTGGATGTTGGTGGTGGAGTAGTCGACCTGTTCAGAGGCCGAACCCAGTGGCATGGCAGCAGGTGAAGAGGAATCAGCGACCATGGGCGCGACACCTGTTTTCAATACACCATAATATCCGTAGCCTCCCTTGTTCTCCAGCAGTTTCCTGAGTTGCTGAAGGGATTTTACGGTTTTTGGTTTGAGATTTTTATTGGGTGATGCGGCATACCCCTCATAAGGCGTTGACAGTAGCACTGCCAGTATTAAGAGCAATGATTTTACAGGGACGGAACCGGTATGGGCTGCTGGCATGGTGTTGACCCTCTCGTTAATTATTTTGTATTGGAACAACTTCCTGACTTGCAGCCAAACCGCTGTCCGAAGCGGCTAAGCTCATCCAGATTGCTTATATTACCTGTTTCGGTTTGATTGCAACCTGAATGTATCATCATGAAACTGAACACCGTATGAACGCCAAAAAAGCATTTAATTCCTCTTCACACCAGCCAATAAACCCGTCATACTTGCGGCCCGTACTCACATCCGGTGCGGCGGGCAATCCCTAAAAACGCAGGGCATAAATCATGCGGAAGACCTATCCATACCGGTTCGTATCGGGCAGCACGGCGGCTCATGGCCCGGGTCTGGCTATTGCTCCGGGGAGGGTTGCTTGAAAAGCACAACACGCCTGCTGATTTCGACGGTCGTCCTGGCAGGTCTCGTGGTGTTCACTGTTTCCCTGCGCAAACTCTTTCCCGGGGTGTCCGACACCCTGCGGGTATCTGCATTGGTCAGAAAAGGACACAGCCCGTCTGTTTTTCCTTCCCGTTTTCCCTTCGAGGCCAACCATCCTGAACAACCGGTTCCGGCGACGCGTCCCGGGGCTGACGTTTCCACTCAGGCGGAGACTGCCGTGATGGCCATCACGGATGCGGCACAGGGGCAGGGATCTGACACAGAGGCTCCACCGTTTCATTGGCAGCAGTGGCAAACGGCTCTTTTTTCCGGTGATGTCAGACAGATTCCCATTCAGGGTGGACTATTGGCTGAAAGTCTCCGGCAAAAAACGGATTCGGCG
>Ga0172376_10003941_pt1 | contig 17200 bp, 26 predicted proteins | sample Lak35m_FD_121114 | JGI IMG/M metagenome (GOLD analysis project Ga0172376, IMG submission 121114) | Freshwater microbial communities from Kabuno Bay, South-Kivu, Congo - kab_092012_35m | ecosystem: Environmental > Aquatic > Freshwater > Lake | place: Democratic Republic of the Congo: South-Kivu... | reverse complement strand
TTGAATGATATTCTATGATACAAGCAAAAGTCTTCGGGCGTTGATACTCAAAGGTGTCTAATCCTTCAGGTCATCGGACCAATGAAGGCATCAATCGGACCGCAAGTCCCTTGGTGTTAATTGTGAAACTACTCGTGGGACTGCAATCCCTTAGTGAGCCCCGAAGGCTTAAGAGATATGAGTAACAGTTGAGTTGGTGTCAACGAAAAGAGTGGTAGACTTAAATTACCGACATTGGTTGGTTACGACAGGCAACTGTTGTGGACCGAGTGGGGAAAGGATAATCCCACCAAAGACTGACCACCTAAGCTCGTAGTCTCAGAGCATTAGCCAAACCCCCTTCCGAAAGGTTGGGGGTTTTTTTGTTTTATAATTTGGCAGATTGAAAAACGTTTCTTATCTTTGAACTGTAAAACAAAAAGGTTATGAAATTGAATTACCACCACATTCGTATCGAACATGAGAAGTTCGGTGTACTGGTTAACGAAAGTTTTTTAGATGCCGTTCAATTCAAGATTTTCTTGAAGATGGTTCATGGATGTTTGGAACTCAAGGAGAACCTTTCGTTTTTCAATGGGACAGATTTTTTAGTAAATGTCCCACACAAGTACTTAGTTGACTCTATTATTATTTCCAAGACTCAAGAAGTGGAAAGTGAAACTAATATAACGGAACACTTCAGGTCAAAAATGGAAATGTTAGTCAACAAGTAAATTCCTGACATCCTGTCAGGTGGTGGAGCGACTGACAATCTGTCAGTCCCAAAAGGTCGGAGAAATCCGACCTTTTTTATAATATCGAATCAAGAATTTCTCTCATATAACGCTCTACCGAGCTCAGATTTCTATGAACTATTCCTTTTAGTAAAATACCCTTAGTTTTCAAATCAGAAATTTCGTCAATTAAATAAAGTTCGTAGGAGTCAAAGTTCATTTTTTCGGTGGCGTCAATATTTTCCTTGAAACTGTAGATTTCACCATCAATAAGAATTTTTCGTTCCTTACTTTCATCCTTTAGCAATAAAATTTTACTATTTTCCTCTTCCGAAAAGTTTTCCTTGAGCAAGGGGTTAGATGATAAATACAATTGCAGAGATATTTCTGTCTGTTCCAAATCTTCAATTTCGCCATCTCCTGAGCAAGTATCACAGGGGAAACTTCCATCTCCATAACAAACAGAGCAATCAATTTCACCATTTCCATTACAATCTTCACAAACTTCTCCCTCATCATCAACACCTCTACCCTCACATTGAGGACACTCTTCCTCTCCACTTCCATCACAGTTGTAACAAGATTCACTTCCGTCCCCATCACATTCATCACAAAATGTCATAACGTCGTTAAAATCCGTATAAAAACTGATAAAAAGGTTTGAATCTTCTGTTTTCTTGACTAAAAAGTCCAAACTAATATTTTCATCTTGATGAATGTGAATTTGATAAGTGAAAATTATTAACTTAAAAAAGTCTTCATCATTGAACTTCAAAAAATAAAATCCGTATTTTCTTAAAAGAGATTTTAACCCCTCAAAAAATTCTCGAAAATTACTACCAGACGTTTCGGTGTATAACTTTTTAGCAATTGCGTAAATTTTTGAGTCGCTCATAGTGATAAATATATGAAAATTAAAACTTAACTTTTCAAGGTTTCTATTTTACATTTAAGAAAAAAACTATGGAAGTCAAAGTTACAAAAGAAGAAATACTTTCCCATCCAAATGATTATGAATTGGGTAAATTAGTTCGACAAAGATATTGGAGTTTACATGAGGAAGAAATTTTCAATAATTCTGATGAACATGTTGGTTTAGTCATTGGTGAAGATGGACTTGTCAAAACCATATTGAGAGCTAATGAAATGCTACAAACTTGTTCGATTTGTGGGGAAAATACCTATCGACTGTCTACTGAGCATTTAGTTGGTCCTGACCATATGGAGTGTGTTTTGAGACAACAAAATGAGTATGATGTTTGCGTTGTTTGTGGTAACCAAACTTCTTACAAAAGAAGTACACCTATTGACCTTCGTATCGGATATATTGAAGGTGCTGGACAAACTTGTGACGGAAGCTGCAGAAAAATTTGATTTAATAATATCTGACAACTATATTTTCAACACATGAAAACAAAAAAACCATCTGCAATAGTTTATGGTTGGCATTCTTTGGGAGAGCAAACACTAATTTCCGATATCTATTGGGAAGAAGGGTTACACGATGAAGTTGTCGTTTATTCTCTTTCGAATCCTGAAGACGTAATTCAACATTATACTCAGTATCAACCCGACCTCATTATTTCTTTTGGTCAAGAAATTTCGATACCACATTTTCATATTTCAAGGTTTTACATCCACTACGACGAACTTCTTCCTGATATTATTCTGGCGAACATCATCACTTGTCAATCAGTGTTCAGGAGTTGTGAGCATTTCAGACCTCGTTTCTCAATTTTTACACCCACTTACAAAACAAATGAAAGAATTCTGAGGACTTACGAAGGACTCAAAAATCAAGAATTCAATAACTGGGAATGGGTAGTTGTAGACGATTCTCCTGATGATGTCACTTGGAATTATTTGATGGAAATCGCCAAAGACGATTATCGTGTGAAACCACATCGTATTTATCCTTTATCGGGAGGTAACATAGGATTGGCCAAACACAGAGCCGCGATGTTGTGTGAAGGGGATTGGGTTGTCGAATTAGACCATGATGATACTCTCACAAATAACGCTTTATCAGTCTCTAACGAAGCAATCCTCAAATATTCTGATGCTGAATTCCTTTATTCTGATTGTTGTGAAATGTATGATGACGGGGAATTCAAATATTATGACCATGATTGGACAGGAAACTGGTATGGGAGAGAGGATAATTACTTCGATTTTGGTTACGCTGGACACTCATGGCAAATGGTCAACGGGGAACCTCACTTAGCACACCACTATCCCGACATCAACCCATTGACTATTCGTTTTAACATTTCAATGCCTAATCACGTTAAAATGTGGAAACGAGAGGTATATTATGAGATAAACGGACACAACACCTTGATACCTGTTGCTGATGATTTAGAAGTATCAATAAAAACTTTCCTCCATACAAAAATGATTCATGTGAAGAAAGTTTTATATCTCCAATACAATAACCGAAACAGCACTGTGGATAACAATTCCACAGATATTAATCGTAGGGCTCGACTTATTCGAGACCATTACGACAAAAAAATACATGAAAAAATTCTGAGTTACGGAAAAAATGATTGGGTTTGGGATGAAAATGGTCAACATTCTCACAAATTTCAAAACAGAGGAACCACGCGTATGTTTTATGAAAATGAACAAATAATGAACTATATCTATGAATAACAAAAAAACAAAAATTGTAATGAATGCGATGGTTGCCAATGAGGCAAGAACCATCACACGTATGTTGGAGTCTGTCTACCCTTATATTGATTATTGGGTTGTACAGGATAACGGGTCTGTAGACGGCACACAAGAAATCATCCGAAATTTTTTCAAAGAAAAAAACATTCCCGGATTTCTTTATGAAACTGAATGGAAATTTCCTGGTTACAATCGTGACCATGCACTTCAAGAATGTCTTAAGGCTGACCACGGATGTGATTGGATTCTTCGAATGGACGCAGATGAACGTTTGGAGGTTGATGAAGATTTTGATTGGTCTATTCTTGACAACACGGATGTTGATTCATGGAATATAATTGTTCGTTCCTTCGATACCAAGTATTTTAGAACTTGGTTTTGGAACGCAAGACGACCATGGTTTTTTCAACATGATAAAAGACATGAAACAATTCACTTACCTGAAGTTGGTGAAAATTTTACAAGAGTAACTCTACCCGAATCTTTCCGACACATAGTTACCAATGATGGTCAGACTTGGGCTGCTCCGAGGAAGTTTCTAAGAGACGCACTCGAACTTGAGATTGACAAGGTTGTGGGTAACACAGTTTTAGAGGACCATTATCACCTTTGGTATGTTGGTAAAAGTTATGCCGATTGTTACGGTAAACCCGAAGAGTTACCTTTCGGAAAAGAACACTCAGATGAATACGCTCGGCGTGCCATATGGTACTTCAAACAATGGCTCAAAGTTTCACACAATTATTATGAAACGGGTAAACCTGACCGAATCGATGAAATGGCTTATGTAACTTTTTTGATTTTCTATAATTGTTATAGTTTTATGGGGAACAACGACTTGGCAGAAAAAAGTTTGCTCGAGGCGGAACCATTCGCACCTGCACGGAACGAACACATTCTTTACTTGGCGCTTCACAAGGAAACTCAAGGTAAATTCGAAGAAGCCTTAGAAATTGTCAATCGTCTCATAAACGATGCGAGACCGAATCCTTTCCCATCTTATTGTTTTCTTATCGAAAATCGTGCTTACACGGATTCCTCAAATTATTTGATTGAGTACAGAGAACAACTAAAACGTCGTTTGAGTGAACCACCAGTATTAAGTAATCAAGGTGTTGAATTTGATTTCCAATAAAAAATACGATTATTTAATCGTGGGCTCCGGTTTATTCGGTGCCACCTGTGCTTATGAACTATCTAAAAAGTATAAGTGTTTAGTAATTGACAAAAGGTCACACATTGGGGGAAATTGCTACACAGAAAACTTGGATGGAATTCATGTTCACAAGTATGGAGCCCACATTTTTCACACTTCCGACAAAGGAATTTGGGATTGGGTAAATCAGTTCGCCGAGTTTAGACAGTTTGTAAACTCACCCATTGCCAACTATAAGGGTGAACTTTATTCATTACCCTTCAACATGTGGACTTTTCATCAATTGTGGGGGGTAAAAACCCCTGAGGAGGCAAAGGCTAAAATTGAAAGTCAAAAGTACAAAGGCACAATTACCAATTTGGAAGAGCAAGCTCGTTCGATGGTTGGTGATGACATTTACTTTAAGTTAATCAAGGGATATACCGAAAAGCAATGGGGTAAAAAGTGTACCGAACTACCCCCTTCAATAATCAAAAGACTACCTGTTAGGTTCACGTGGGACAATAATTATTTCAACGACAAGTATCAGGGTATACCTGTTGGCGGATATACTCAAATTTTTGAAAAACTGTTGGACGGCATCGAAGTGAAACTCGAAGTTGATTTTTTTGAAAATAGAGATTACTACGAACAGATTGCTAATAAAATAATTTACACTGGACCAATTGATAGATTTTTTGACTATCAGTATGGGAAATTGGAATACCGAAGTTTAAGATGGGAAGACACTTACATCCATACAGAAAGTTTTCAGGGTCATCCTGTTGTAAATTATACAGATGAAGAAACTCCTTACACTCGAATACTTGAACATAAATTTTTTGATAATCAAAATCAAAAAAGAAGTTTGGTAAGTAAAGAATTCCCTTGTGAATACAATGGGGATAATGAACCTTACTACCCTATTCGAGATGAGGTCAACACACAAAAATATCTTCAATACAAAGAACTCTCCAAAGAATTCCCACAATATATTTTTGGTGGTAGGCTCGGAACCTATGCATATTACGATATGCATCAAGTCATTGCCCAAGCGATGACGACAATTAATATGCTGATTCAAAATTGATTTCAGTAAGACACAAGGTGTCTTTAGAAATCATAGAGATTGTTTTTGTCACAGAGTGAGATATTGTCCCTGAAATATCTTGTTGATTTGCGTTTTCAGATTTAGTGGTCACCTCAACGCCATAAACCCAATCACACATTGCGGTTTTGATGGGGGCTCTGAATAGGAACTTAAGTTTAGCCGAGTCAACATCTTTGAATGCAGGACTCTTTTGGACAAGATTTTTTAATATCTTTTCCACTGAATTCTTCATTATAATGTTTTTGTCGGCCACTACACATAATTTTTACAAATATAAATAGTTTGTTTGTTGTTTGTATAAAATATTTTCCTTACTTTTGAGGTATGAATTTCGAAGAATCGACACTTAAAATAAAAACATCTACGACAGGTTTCGCTTCCCCTGCGGAAAGTTACGTAGATAAACGTTTAGACTTGAATGATTTAATTGTTCAAGATATCCATTCAACATTTTATTTTAGGTACAAAGGACCCAAAACTCTTGGTGTTGATACTGATGATGTTTTGGTTATTGATAGGGCAACTGAACCAAAAGAAGGTGATTTAGTTGTCTTAACCGATAAACTTTGTTTCAAGATTCGTCCTTATGAAAATCAAAAGAACCTTTGGGGAAGGGTTAGTTGGATATTAAAAAAGAAATGAGATGATTTTAATCGGTATTGTAATTATTTTTTTGTTGATTGAAATAAACCACAATATAAAACGTTCTAATGAAAAAAATTCTAAATAAGTTTGACCAGATTAGACTTAGCCACAAACTACATCAACTTCAAAAAAGATATAAAAGGGCTAAACTAAATGGTTATTCTTCCAAGATGGACGACTATGTCCGAAGAATTACGGAAATTCAAGAAAAGTTGAAACACATCAAAGGAGATAAATAAAAGTCATACTTTTTTGTACAATCGGATATTTATTTTATGGGAAGAAATCTAAAACCTGAGATAGAAAAAAAAATTAAGATTAGTATTAGTCTTGATAGAAAACTTTATAATAAAATAAAAGAAAGTAACAATAAACCATCCCAAGTTTTAGAAAGACTTTTACGAGAATATTATGTTAGTAAAGACGTGTAGTAAATGTAAGGTGGAGAAAAAACTTTGCGATTTTGTCAAAGACCATAAAAGAAAAAGTGGTGTTAGGTCAATTTGTATGGTGTGCGAGTCAAAAAGGGTTAAGGAGTTCTATTATCTCAACAAAAGTGACAGAGTTGAGAAACAAAAAGATTATGTAAAAAAAAATAGTTCAAAGATTTCCAATTATCAAAAAAATTACCGAGAAAAAAATAAAGAAAAATTATCCGAGTACATTAAACAATATCGTATATTAAACAAAAAAAAATTGAATGAAAATGAGCTACGGCGAAAAGTTGATAATCCGATATACAAATTAAGTCATATTGTTAGAAATAGAATTCGAGTTTATTTGAAGAGTGTTGGTAAAAAGAAAAAGAACAAAACATTTGATATGATTGGTTGTACACCAAGAGAACTAAAAGAATATCTTGAATCAAAATTCACTGAAGGAATGTCTTGGAAAAAAATTGGTAAAGAAATTCATATTGACCACATAATACCTTTATCGTCTGCAACTAATAATGCAGAACTACTTGCATTATGTCATTATTCAAACTTACAACCATTGTGGGCTAAAGAAAACTTGAAAAAACGTAATAAAATTTTATGAATTACTCGAAAAAAATTGCGATAGTTGACTGTGATTCTTTTTATGTGAGTTGTGAAAGAGTATTTAATCCGGTATCTATCGGAAGACCTACAGTCGTATTATCAAACAACGATGGGTGTGTCATTGCTCGGAGTCAAGAGGCGAAAGACTTGGGTATTAAAATGGGTGAACCCTTCTTTCAAAAAAGAGATTTTATGGAAGAACACCGGTTCTGTGTGTATTCATCCAATTATAATCTTTATGGTGATATGTCAGATAGGGTAATGTCGGTGATAAAAGACTTTGCCAAACAAGTTGAAGTTTACTCCATTGATGAAGCGTTTGTTGATTTTTCAAACATACCTGATGATGAATTAATTGGAACATTGGAACTTATCAAAGACCAAGTTAAAAAAAAGGTTGGTATACCAGTCTCAATCGGTGTCGGTCCCAATAAAACTCTTGCCAAACTAACTTCACACATTGCCAAACAAAATACATCATTTAATGGGATTTGTAGTTATTGGGAGTTAGAAAACTTTCGGAATAACCTTTACGATATTTCTGTTGATGAAATATGGGGTATTGGAAGAAAGTGGAGCAAAAAGTTGAATTCTTTTGGTGTTGAGTCAATCGGTCAGTTTGTTATGGTGCCCGACAACGTGGTAAGGAAACTCACCAACGTAAATGGATTAAGAGCAAAATCTGAAATTCTTGGCATGTATTGTCACATGGTTAAACCCATTCCTAAATTCAAACGAAACATAGCATCCACACGTTCTTTTGGATATGACATTGATGAGTTTGACCAGATTGCCGAGGCAATGTATTCATACATAAAAAATGGTGTTAGAAAACTTACTGATAACAACGCCGATTCAAACCGTGTGACTATTTTTGTGAATGGTAATGTTCATAAAGGAGAAAAACACTACGCCAGTAAACAAATCTTACTTCAAAGACAAACTAAAGACCCCGATGAAGTTTGGAGCCAAGTATATCCATATTTGAAAAAACTTTTTCATAGTGGGAAAAAATATAAAAAATGTGGAATCGTATTTCATAATTTGGTTCCTGATAATCTTTTTCAAACATCTATGTTCACTGAAGAAATTCAGTTGATACAACCTCCAAAGACACAAACTAAAAAGTGGGAAATGAGACAAGACTTCAAGACCCAACATTACACCACTTCTTGGGATGAAATACCTGAGGTGTTTGTTTAAGAACAAATGATATTTATAAAATAATATCATTATGAAGAAGGTTTTACGCGAGGATATTCAGAAACAAAGGAGATTGATGAACCTCCAAGAGCAAGAGAAAAGTTGGGGGGATATCTTCTACGACTATGTCAGTAAAGGACTCAAGGCTTTAGGTGGGGAAGAACCCTCTCCCTCAAAACCAAAAAAAGATGAGTCTGGTTATATTGACTATCTTTTTACTCGTATCATTGATGACATTGAGGGAGGATATTACCATCCGAATATGTTATCTGATGGGAGAATTAAAAGTAAAGGTAGGATGGGTGACTCCGGTGAAACAATGTATGGTATAGACCGAAAACATGGTGATGAAATCAACAGAACCAGCCAAGGTAAACAATTTTGGGGAATTATAGATTTAGCTGGTGCAGCAAAAAAATGGCCATATCTTTTTATGGGGGGTAATTTAGAATTTGTCCTCAAACCCTTAGCTGTAAAAATGTTAAAAGACAGATTCGAAAAACATTCGAAAATGTTGGATAAAGAGACCTTGGAAATTGTTAGAGGCGATAGGGGTCTTCTTCTTCATATGGGCTACGCTGCATGGAATGGGCCAAGTTGGTTCAAAAAGTTTGCGGAATCTCTTAACAACGAAGTTGAGAAAGGTAACAAAGACCCAAAAAAACTTCTAACCAAAGGTTTACGTGACAGAAAAAACTCTAGTAACTCTTTGATTTCTGATTCCGCAGAAAAATTAGAAAAAATACTCGGAACAAATTTGGTGTGATATGTTGGTTGTTGAAGGACGAAAAGAAGATATTTTATCGAAGTACTCAGAACAGGTCAAAGCTGAAAAAAAGTTAGTAAGTGAGTACCTCAATGGAGGTAGTTTGGGTTCAATTTATGATTATCTGATAACAGATTTGTTTATGATTGACACCAATTTCAAATATTTGGATGATATTTTAACAAATTATTACCGTGGTTGGAAAAAAACTGAAGATGAAATTGAACCTTTCGCTTACAACCAAGCCAAAGATTATGTAGAAAGTGGAAGGGGAGGAATCGACATTTTAGTGGAAGCACTAAAGTTTTTCGATGTTCATAAAAAAAAATATAAACATCAAGAACTAAGGAATTATGTTGAGAGAGGTTTTTTTGATTTTTTAAGAGAAACCGAAATACTTCGTGATGAATTCAACAAGAAAAAAGGAGAGAAGGAGGCTGTCAAAGTTTTTGAAAGTGAAAACCTCTTAGTTGTAAGACCCACATCTTATGAATCTTCTTGTTTGTATGGTGCGGGAACAAAGTGGTGTACAGCATCTAAACAAAGTTCCAAGCATTATGAAAATTATTCTGATGCGGGGGCTTTGTATTATTTCATCACCCGTGGAGTAGACCCAAGTAATAGATTTTACAAAGTTGCGCTTTTCAAAAATGACGTTGGTATTAATCAATGGTGGGACGCATTGGATGAAAACTTAGACAAAAAAAACACGGAACTTTTGGAGTCGGCTTATGGTCGTGCAATTGATGCGGTTGAGAGAGATTTCGAAACTTTGGGTATCCGTGAAGATTATACTACAAAAATTTTTGGAGACCGAAGTATTCGAGCATCCGCAAGACTAACAAGTAGTCCTAATTCACCTGAATTAACTTTGGACTTTGTAAGCCAAGGTGTTGAGGACAATGTTGCTAAGTTGAAATTGTCAGTCGGTATAAGAACCAAGAGGACATACAAAACAATTGCAACGTTTGATTTGAAAGTGGTAACAGGGTTAAATAACGGTGTTTTCATTTCCAATACTATTTTCGATTTCCCCTCTGAGAACGTTGCTAATTTAATTTCTCCAAGTAGAAACCCTTTAACTTTTGAACTGGGAAGTGATACATCAACGATGGATTTACTTTTCTTAAATTATCAAAGAAAAATTTTCCAAGAAGTTTTTCCAAAAGTGAGAGAAAAAAGAGAATTGTGGGAAAAATATTTACCGAAAGAAAAAATCTACATTAGTTCTTCATCACCTTATACTTTCGCCAAAAGAGATTCAGGTTTAATCAAAAAACTAACAGATTGGCTCGACTCAAGGAAAAAAGGAGGAAGATTGGATTTCTTAATTGATAGTGGTATTTTAAGAAAGATGGGAAACAAATTTTACTCCTCTACCACGGGTGAGGAAATCAATGAAAGAGGTTATTTATCAACGTTTTTTGCTTCTGCTCTCGATGCTGGTATCATTTCCACAGAAAGGAAGGGTAGACAATTATTAATTAAGAAGGGCCCCAACTACACCAAATTCAAGCGTGGTGCCCAAATCGTCAGAGTATAAATGCTGATTGAAAAAAAAATTGACTTCGGTTTTATCCACGTACCGAAGACAGCTGGTGTATCGATTCATAAATCATTCAGAGAATCGGGTTATGAACTTTTGTATCACATCCACAAACCCTACGAAAATTTATCTTACGAAGACAAACAAACTCCAATTTTCTTTTCTGTGGTTAGAAACCCTTTCGACAGAATATATTCATTTTACCACTTTTTTCTATCGGAAAATCCAAATCGAAAGTTCTTATTGGGTTTGGAAAAAGATTATACTTTGACTTTCAGTGATTTCATCTCGAAATTATCTTATTTTCACAACTATATCAAACCTTGTTGGAACTTCATATCAGAGAGTGACCAAAACAAAATGACTGACATATTGAAGTTCGAAACACTTCATGAGGACTTTTCTTATTTTGCTGACAAATATAAATTAAGATTGGAACTACCATGGATACACCTCAACGAAGACAAACCAAAAATAGACAGGTCACAAATTTACCAAGACTATCAAATAAAATTAATCGAGAAAATCTACAACAAAGATTTTCAGAACTTCGGATACTCTTACAAGTCTTGGCTTGAATCAGATTCTTTAATATCGTAATAAAAAGAAGATGTGTCTTCGGTTACCCATCTGTCTGAAAGGTTTTCAACAGAAGGAAGTTCAGTGTCAACTTTGAATTGTTTCAAGTCAGTTGGAAGTTTTTTGGTGACCCAATTTGAATCCTTCCAAAATATCCTGTTATTAGGTTGACACAATAAATAACCATCATCACCTTTGAGGATGTGACCACACTTATAATCTGATGGCTCATCACTATAAGGATTGTCAAACCAATCAATGGTGAACATATAAGTTGCCCACACTTTCCTACCATCCCGTAAAACAACTTGACATCTATGTGAAGTTAAAAAATCATATTCCGTAACTGTCACGTTATTGGAAAAACAATCCCAAAGTTGTTTGAAATTGAATGGGATGTCGTTTTCAGGTTTCTTGAAATATATCTCGGAAATCGGTACTCTACTTCTGACCATTCCATCATCAGTCATAACGTGGAAAGTGAGAATCTTACCATCGGCGGACTGAAGTCCAAAACAATAAATGTTTATGAAATCACTTTGATGTTCGGGGTTTTTAGTAAAGTGAGACTTCTTAACTAATGCTTTGAAGCTCGGGATATTCGAATTGTACAATGCCATTTCCTATACATATTAGAAAGGGGACCGAAGTCCCCTAACCTCTCTTACGAGAATCCGGTCAATACACTAATCTACATCCGAAGACTGCCGGGGGCCTCAGGACATCAAAAAGATAAGTGATATGTTATTTAGAGAAAAGCCTTTTGAAAAACTTTTTTATTCTTCCCCACACACTGTAGTCTTCTACTGAGATAAATTCTTTGGAATAGGTTAATCTTTTTTTCTTTTTTACTTTTTGGTAAACTTCCCAGTTGATAATTGACATAGTTTTTGACTTTATAAGAAATAAATAGTATATTTGTTGAGTAAAACAAACTCTGATGTTCGATTGGAAAGAAGGTGACCGTTACATTCATTACTCAACAAGGGGGGAACTCTTTATTGGAACTGTGACTCGTTTGGTTTTAATTCAGGAATATGAACCACGTTTGGAATGTAAGTTTACTAACTTGATTTTGATTAATGATAAACAACAACAAATTCATGTTGATGGTTCAAAGGGTTTGGTTTATAAGATAACTTCTTGCGATGAATTGGAATGATTATTTTTTGACTATTGCTGAGTCTGTAAAGTTAAAGTCAAAAGACAGACGCACACAGATTGGTGCGGTGATTGTAGGGGAAGATAAAGAAATTGTTTCAACTGGTTTTAATTCCTTCCCTCGTGGTATCGATGATAATGTCGAAGAACGACAAGTTCGACCTGAGAAATATTTTTGGTTTGAACATGCAGAGAGAAACGCACTATACAACGCGGCACGAATCGGTGTTTCGACTAAAAATACCACGATGTATTTGACTTGTGGTATTCCCTGTGCTGATTGTGCGAGGGGCATCATTAGTTCTGGTATAAGGGCGATTTATTGCAAACAAGAAGATACCACCAAAAATCGCGAACATTGGGATGAACACGCCAAAAGGAGTGTTCAAATGTTCCAAGAGGCGGGTGTTGATATCTTCTACTACGAATGATTTGACCCAATCAATTTTTTGTATTACCTTTATACCCTAAAACCCTTTTAATATGACAACATTTACTTTGGTAAATCTTATTGGTTACTTGACTTTAGTGATTGCTTATTTGGTTAAGTACCTTTTGAATCGTAAAGAAGAACAAGAACAAAAAACCCTCGAAGTTCAGGTTTCTAAAATGAATGACCTTTCAACTGAAGAATTGGTTGAATTAAGATATAAACTTGAAGACTTGAAACTCCGTCGTTTCGGTGCTTTTGGTTCATATGGTGTACACGCCCAAATTCTTACATTTGGCATGGGTGTGTTTTTAGTAAACTTACTTCATCAAATTCTCTAAGAAATGACAATCAAACAAGCTCTCAAAGAAAAGAATAAACTTACTAAACAGATTAACTCTTTAGTAACCCGTATTCAGAAATACAACTCGATGGAGGAAGGTTCAGTAAGAACCTACGACCCACGAGAAGACATGAACAACTTAACTACAACAATTTCTCAGTTGGTCAGTCTCAAAACTCAACTTCACCAAGCAAACACAAAGGTGTATGATAAGATTTTCCGTTTGTCGGAATACAAAGGATTGGTAAAGTATCTTCGAGCCATTAACTGCTCTGAGGGTAAGTCCAATGAGTCACGTAGATTTGGTGAATCCGCAACTATTGTAAAAACCACTATTTTCGGACAAGTAGAAATGGATAATTTAATCACTTACTACGAAGGCGAGATTGAAAAAATCCAAGAAGAGTTGGATGCTCACAACGCAACCACACACATTTAAGTTGGTCTCTATTTGGTTTGGGGATTTACGAACCTTTGGTTCATTCTACAATATGCACTAAGTAGTGATGTTTGATTGTGATGTGAATTTCAAAAGTCATCGGTCAACATAGTTCAACAATCGTCAAAGGAGTATCAATAATCTCAAAACTCTTTCAAAATAAATCTCTGACCTTATAGCCCGACGCCCCCGCTCTTTTCGAGTGGGGGTTTTTTGTTTATATTTTACAAAAAAAAGATTATGTGGTTTATTTATTTAATTGTTTTTTGTCTCCTCTTTGTTGGTTTGCTCGGAATTGGAGAAGTAATCGTTTCTAATTCCCCCAACAACAAATTCTCTAAATGGTGGAGAAAAAATGTGGTTGTTGAGTGTCAGGAATGTGATTAATCTGCCGATTCAATTGACACATACAGGTCTAAAACGTCAAGGTTTCTGTGTAAAGATTCGTAGAACTCCTTGTCACGCTTCCAATCGGGATTTTTTTTCACAAATCGGATTACAAGTTCTGGCCTTGTATCCCATTTTGTAAAACCTTCAAACTCAATTTTCTGGTCTTCGTTTAGCCCCGAAAAGTAGTCTTCAGTGAAGGCTCTTATCAATTTGGATGCTTGGTTTATCCACCCATAATTTTTGTGAGAATACTCCATAGAGTTCAGGTAAGCTCGCTTACTAGCCTTATTCAGGATAGTTTCGATTGTCTCACTCAAAGATTCTGCATCATCCCGATAATACTTATCAAAATTCGGTGACATGTAGTGAAAACGAGAAGTGTCAACATCGACTTTTACGTTTACATATGATTCATCTCCAACAACTCTGATGTCCAAGGTATATGGGAAATCGGGTAGAAGTTCTTGGTCTAAAAAATATTTCAGGTATTTCTCCCAATTTTCTTTTTTCATTTGAATTAGATTTTGTCGGAGTTACAATCAAACTTCATAATCATATTTATGCAGTTTTCTTTAATCCAATCGGGTTTATCGGAAAGTTTTTCGATGAAGTCCATCTCCCAAAGGTAACAAATACATTCTTCGTGTTGGAGGGGTAAAGTTATACCACTTTGAATTATTTCCAAATGTTTGCTTTCGTGGACAATAATACATGCTAAATTCTCGATGGAGTTTAGATTCATATCACCTTGAGAAATTGTTATAGTATTGGTACCCTCAACAGTTGAAAACTCTCCTCGCCAAAAACTTATACGATGACAATGTTTCAGAACAAAGTTGTAGGTTGAAGAGTCGGTTTTCTTTATCAGTTCAAGTGCATCATTTATTTGGGGTTGCCAATCATCACCCACTTGGTCGACTTTTATTTGACCAAATATTTTAAGTGGAATTAACAACAAAAGTAAAACCCAAACAAGTTTTTTCATATTTATAAGTACACTAATCTACATCCGAATATGAGGAAACTTTATCTAACAGCAACCAATGAAAAAATTAATAACATTTTTTTTATTATCATTAACTTGTGGTCTTTTTGGTCAAGGGTCTTCATATTCTTATGTTGACCCTTGTTCCAAAGAGGTCAAAACAATCCAACTCAGTGGTACTCAATTGATTACTGTTAATTTCTTGGGTAATTTGAATAGTTTTTCTGCCAACGATTTTCAGAACGGTGTATTCGAAAATTGGATAACACAAATCGCCACCGCCGCTGCCGACCAACCTTGTGATGAGCTATTGACCAATACTCAGACATCACAAAATATGTTTATAACACAAAACTTAATTTCTACACTAACAAGTATAACGGCAAGTTCATCAATGATTGCCTCTAATGCCATATCAAACTCAGTTAGTAATTCATCTAATGGAGGAAATTCTGGCGGTAACAATACTTCCGCCAATAATCAACAAAATACAAATACCAATGGAACAGGTAATAATTCTCAAGGAAATTCATCAAATCGTTCAACAACTCAGGGTGGAAGAACTCAACAAGGAACAAACCAATCTAATAATCCTTCGACTGGCGGAGGAGGTAATCAAGAAGGAGGAACAACTAACCAACCAAATAATGTTTCTCAAGGGGGAAGTGGACAGACTCAGCAGTCTGTAGATAATCCTATTTAACAAGTGGGGGTTCACAGAACTTCTACATAATTTCACCTGGTTATTCAGGCAAAGTAAATTTTTAACTATGAAAACTATAACTAATATTTCTCTGATGTTTGCGGCTTTTGTTTTATTTGTCTCGAACATTACAATGACTGATTTATTGATAAAAAAACAAATATATGAAGTCAATTACTCCCAAAAATTAGAACAACCTCTTTGGTTATCTTACGAATCAACTAATCGTCCTACAAATGTTAATAGGGGTTCAATGGATTTTTATACCGAAAAAAATATTAAAACTTCAGACCATGAAGATTATGCTAAAAACGTTTATGACAAAGGTCATTTGGCACCTGCGGCAACTTTTAGTGATAATATGGAGAATCTGAAGACAACTTTTTCATATTTGAATTGTGCTCTTCAAAATCAATACCTGAATCGTGGTGAGTGGAGACTTTTAGAAGAACAAGAAAGAAAGTGGGATGATAAAGAAAACTTGTTTGTCAAAGTAACATTGGACTTTGACAAATCATCCTTAGTGTTACCAACAAACGCAACTGTTCCTAACGGATTTACGAAACACATTTACTTCAAGGGTTCCAAAATTTGGAAATGTTATTATTTCCCAAATACAAAACCGACTAAGGGTTGGGAGGAACACCAAATCAAGTGTATCCATTAAATTGGTTGAACCTTATCTTTCAACCAATTATAGAATAAATCGCTAATTTCATCAGGTGATGTGAGTCCCGAATCTTCGACTTGGGATTTCAAGTATTTGATAGTGTTTTCAAAAGATTTCAATGAGAGTTGTTTGTAGAAACCTTTAGGGATATTGACATCAGTCAAATATCCATATTTTTGAAGTTCGCGTAACTTTCTTGTGGCTAATTCATCGGCAACCTCTTCAATTTCTTTCATAAACATAGCGGCTTCCTCAATAGACATTTCACTTGTATAGAGTTTCAACATTTTCTCTTTTCCATACTTCCTGTATTGATATTGGTGCGCCAATTCGTGAAAAATTGTAAAAAGAAATGCGGTTAAAGGTTGAAAAAATGCGTTTTTATTAAAAATTATACCCGTTATAAGAGATACTGCAACGCCCATACGAATTGGTTCAACCTCAATTCTTTTGACACCTGAAAGTCTGATAAAATTTTCAATTACATCCCAATACTCTTCGACTTCAGGATAACTTGATAGTGTGATTTCTCTGAATTCATCTAATCCTTCAACCTGTTCTGTAAGAAGTTCTGATTGGGACTCAGTTATGATTATTTTCATTTAATATAAATACTTACGAATCAAGGATATATTTATGTTTATGGGAAAGAAAATACGTCT
>Ga0172376_10003940_pt1 | contig 17202 bp, 18 predicted proteins | sample Lak35m_FD_121114 | JGI IMG/M metagenome (GOLD analysis project Ga0172376, IMG submission 121114) | Freshwater microbial communities from Kabuno Bay, South-Kivu, Congo - kab_092012_35m | ecosystem: Environmental > Aquatic > Freshwater > Lake | place: Democratic Republic of the Congo: South-Kivu... | reverse complement strand
TCGGCCCCAGCGAGGCCAGTTCTTGCCGGATTTGCAGGCCCATAGCCCCGCTATGGGCCAAGAAGACGGTGAGAAATGGACCGCTGCGGCCGATTTGCAGCCGGCGATTCCCAAGTCCGACAGCCTCCCAGGAGACGACCGATGGTGTGGCTGGGGGGTCATGCCGTCGTGTGGTGGTGGTGCCCTGCGCGGGGTGGCCCCGTCAGAGGCCCAGTTCCACGAGGCCGCGCGGCAGCGACCACGCCGCCTGCGCGCCGGTGTCGGTGATCAGGAACTGGTCCTCGATGATGAAGCCGCCCTCGCCGTCGACGTAGAAGGGTGTCTCGAAGGCCAGCACCATGCCGGGCTCGATCGGTTCGTGCGCCTGCGCGGCGACGAAAGGTGGCACCTCGCAGAAGGTGTCCCGCCCCAGGCTGTGGCCGAAGTGGCCGCGGGCGAAGCGGCTGAAGCCCGCGCGCTGCATCGCCGCCGTGGCGCGGGCGTGGACTTCGCTGAGCAGGCGGCCGGGCTTGAGCACTTCCAGGCCAGCGTCGAAGGCGTTGGACAATGCGGCCATGATCTCCCGCGCGCGTGTGCCGGCGCGGCCGAAGGTGTAGGTGCGGCCGCAGTCGGAGCTGTAGCCGTCGACCAGGCAGCCGACATCGAACTTGATCACGCTGCCGTCTTCCACCGTGGCGTTGCCGCCCCAGGGCAGCGGACCGACGCTCACGTACTCCCACTGCCCCGACAGCCGCACGCCCTGGGCCCGCGCGCAGGCGGCCACGCCGTCGGCCCAGGCGTCGGCGATCTCATGGCGGCTGACCCCGGCGCGAACGCTGGCCAGTGCGGTGTGCATGCCGGCCTCGGCGATGACCGCGGCCTGCCGCAACCGCGCGATCTCCGCCGGCGACTTCACGGCCCGGATGGCGCCGATGGTCGCGCTGGCATCGACCCAGCGCACGCCTGGCAGGCACTGCTCGAGCAGGTGGAAGTCGAGCACGGGCCAGAAGTCCAGGTCCAGCCCGATGCGTGCGCGGTCGAGCCCCTGGCGCTTCAGGAGCGTCCCCAGGGCGGCGAAGGCGGCGCGGGCGTCGAAGGCCGCAGGGCGGGCGCGGCCGGCAGCGGGGCGCCCGGCGGCGTCCCAGGCGCGCTCGGCCAGCGCCGCCGCGCCCTCCGGGCCGTCCTGCCAGGGGCGGATGTCGGCGGTCTCGATCCAGTCGGGGTGGTCCAGCACCTGCGCGTCGCCGAGTGCGCGGCGCAGCATCGGCGCAAAAAGCTCGGTGACCACGGCCGCCAAAGGCTCGGAGGCCTGCGCGGGCACCAGCGCCAGCGCCGCCCCTGCGCGGCGCCAGAACGCGGCCACGCCGGGCGCGCAGGCGGTGGCCCAGGCGAAGTTCTCGGGCTTGGACAGCACCACGGCATCCAGCCCACGCTCGCGCAGCAGGCGCTGCGCCCTCGACCTGTCGACATGGCTCAAAGCGGTCTCTCCCCTTGTCGTGTCAACCGAAGACCGCCGCAGGCAGCCAGGTGGCGATGCCCGGCACGCCGGTCAGCAGCACCAGCCCCAACAGCAGCAGCAGCCAGAACGGCAGCGCCCCGCGCGCCGCGCTGCCGAGATCGACCTCGCCGCGCGTCATGCCGACCAGCACGAACAGGTTCATGCCCACCGGCGGCGTGAGCATGCCGATCTCGATCAGCAGCGTCACCACCACACCCAGCCAGACCGCGTCGTAGCCGACGCCCGTGAGCAGCGGAAACACCACGGGCAGCGTCATCACCATCATCGACAGGCCGTCGAACACCATGCCCAGCAGCAGGTAGACCAGCACCACGACGGCCAGCAGCGCCAGCGGCGACAGCCCGGTGGCGGCGATCGATTCGAGCAGTTTCTGCGGCAGCTGCAGCAGGCTGATCGACTGTGCCAGGATCACCGCGCCGAGGAAGACGAAGGCGATGACGGCGAAGGTGCGCGCGGAGTTGACGAAGGTGCGCGCCAGCGTGGCCCAGGTCAGCGAGCCCTTGGTGAAGCCCAGCACGACGGCCGCGGCCACGCCGACCGCGGCCGATTCGGTGGGGGTGGCGATGCCGGCGAACAGACTGCCCAGCACGGCGAAGATCAGCACCAGGATGGGCCACACCGGCGCCAGGGCCCGCAGCGTCGGGCCCCAGGGCTGCGGCGGCTCACGCCGCACGAGGCCGGGACGGCGGCGCGCCACGACCTCGATCCATGCCATGAACAGCAACGCCATCATCAAGCCCGGCAGCACGCCGGCCAGGAACAGCTTGCCGATCGAGGTGTCGGTGAGCGCGCCGTAGATCAGCAGCGACAGGCTGGGCGGGATCAACAGCCCGAGCGTGCCGCCGCCGGCCAGCGTGCCGACGACGAAGCGGCGGTCATAGCCGCGGCGTGAGAGCTCGGGATAGGCCACCGCGCCCACGGCCGCCGACACCGACATCGACGAGCCACTGACCGCGCCGAACACCCCGCACACCGCGATGTTGGTGTGCAGCAGGCCGCCGTGCAAGCGCGCGAACAGCGGCGTCATGGCGCGGTACACGCCGCCGGCCAGGCCGCTGGCCACCAGCACGTCGCCCAGCAGGATGAACAGCGGGATGGCGGTCAGCGTGAACTCGCCCAGCACGTTGAAGACGGCCTGCGCCCCCAGGCGCATCGCCCCGCCGCCGAAGAAGTGCAGGATGGCGAAGCCCGTGAGCCCGAGCGCGGCGCCGAGCACCGCACCGGTCAGCACGTTCAGGGCCAGCAGGCCGCCGAGCGCCGTCCAGATCACCTGGAGGGCCCCACCGTGGCATCGGGCCGGTCCGGGGCGCGGGAGGCGTCTAGCGCCTGCGCTGCGTGGATCGTATGGGCCGTATGGGCCGCATCGAGCCTCTCGGCCGCATCAGCCGCCTCGGCCGTGCCCGTCGCGGGCGCCAGAGGCTGCAGCGCACGCCAGGCCCCGGCCACGCCGGCCAGCGCCACCGATGCCGTGGACAGATAGAGGAAGGGCGCCAGCGGCAGGCGCGATTGCTCCGACATCAGGTTCAGCTGCGCCGTGAAGGCGCTGATGGCCCAGGCCTCGCGCAGGAACAGCACACAGAAGGCCACGAGCACGGCCTGCGCCAGCACGAACAGCCCCCTCGCCGGCAGGCCGCGCAGTCGCTCGGAGACCAGCGTGACGCGGATGTGGGCCTCGCGCAGCACCGTGGCCGGCAGCAGCGTGAAGACGGCCACCGTCATCAGCAGTCCTGACAACTCTTCGGTGAAAGCCAGGGGCCGGCCCCAGACGTAGCGCATCAGCACCGCGCCGAGCACGAGCACGAAGATCCCGGCCAGGGCCGCGGCGCCCACCGCCGCCAGCGCCGCGGCCACCAGACGCAGTCCGGACTCGACAAGATCGAGCGCCGCGACGTGCCACCGGCGCGTGCGGGGTGCCGCTCGCTGATGCTCAGCCACAGATCGACAACTCCTTGTCGGCTTGGTCGGTCAGGTCAGCCGGGGCGCTGGGCGCCGGACGCTGCCGCGATCGCGGCGTCGGACGGCAGCACCGCCGGCGCAGCCCCGTCCCGGGGCGCAGGCCCGGCCCCGCGCGCACGGGGTGCGCCGGGCGGGCCGGTGGCCGGCGCCTACTTGGGCAGAGCGTCCAGGATGCGCTGCCGGTAGGCCACGGCGTCGCCGCCGGTCTCCTTGGCCAGCACGTCCCAGGTCGTCAGCGCCGAGTTGCGCAGGGCCGTGCGGTCGGCCGCCGGCAGCGCCGGATGCCAGGTCACGCCCTGGCTGACGAGCTTCTCGCGCGCCGCCTTCTCGGTGGCGACGTCGCCGTCGAAGTTGAAGCTCACGCGCTCGAGCTCGGTCACCGCGTCCTGGAAGCCCTTCTTCAGGTCGGCCGGCAGCGCCGCCCACCTGGACTTGTTCGCCATCAGCGCATAGGGCACCGGCGGGAAGGGAAAGCCCGTGGGCGTGACATGCTTGGCCACCTCCTGCAGCGAGATCGAGTTGGCGAAGCGCGGCGCGTACAGCGCGCAGTCGACCACCCCCGTCTGCAGCGCGGCATACAGCTCGTTCTGCGGCACGATCTGCGCGGCCACGCCCAGACGCTTGAAGGTCTCGATCTGTTCGCGGCTGCCCACGCGCAGCTTCTTGCGCTTGAGCTCGTCCAGCGTGCGCACGGGCTCGCGGCAGAACAGCGTGGCGTCGACCATGGAAAAGCCCAGGTAGCCCGGCACCTCGACGTTGGCCTTGTTCAGGGCTTCCTTCATCACCGCCTTCAGCGCCGGCAGCGCCTTCAGGTGCTCCTCGGCCGTGGAGACCAGCCCGTAGACGTAGAGGTTGGCCAGTGCCGGCGCGTCACGTCCCAGGAAGGGCGGCCAGATGAAGCCCAGCTCGGGCGTGCCCACCTGCATGAAGCGCAGTGCGTCGGCATCCTTCAGGCCCAGGGCGCCGCCCTCGGAGACCGAGATCTTCAACTTCCCGCCGGTGCGCTTGTCGACGTCGGCGGCGAAGGCGCGGATGTGGGCCGACTCCGGCCGCGTGGGCGCATAGCTGTTGTTGAACTTCCACTCGACCTGGGCCTGCGCGGCCGCGCAGGCGCCAAGTGCGAGCAGCGCCGCGGTGGCCGAGCGCAGCAGAGGGCGGAGGAGCTTCATCGCAGAACCTTTCCTTGGGGTGAAAAACGCGAGGCGGGAGTATGACACCGCGCCCCCGGGCCACGCGGGAGGGGTGGGCGTCAGTCGACGACTGCCTCTGCCACCAGATCCGACACCTCCTCCAGCAGGGCGCCGCCGTCCCACGCGGTCGGTCGGGTGGTCAGGATGACCGCCAGCACGCCGCTGTCGGGATCGGCCCAAGCCATCGTACCGGTGGCGCCGCTGTGGCCGAATGTGCGTGGCGAGACCCGCCTGCCGCAGTACATCCACACCGGGCTGGTCGCCAAGCCCCATCCCAGCCCCCAGGGACTGCCGATCGAGCCGTTCTGGTCGCGCGTCATCTCGTGCACCGACTGCGCCGACAGCAGCCGGTGGCCGTGCCAGGTGCCGCCGTCGAGAAAGGTCTGCAGCAGGACGGCCAGGTCGCTGGCGCACGCATGCATCCCGCCCCAGGGGTGACCCATGTCGCGCCAATGGCGTGTATTGGGGCCGAACCGCTCGTCGTCGTCACCCGCGTCGGTTTGGCAACGCACCAGGGCATCGACCGATCGCCCGCCCAGGCCGAGCGAAGCCCCCGTCATGCCCAAGAGCTGGAAGATCTGCTCATGCATGGCCCGGCGCAGGGGCTGCGCGCTGATGCGTTGCACGATCTCGCCGGCCACCTCGCGCGACAAGCAATGACGCGGCGGACACGCGACCGGCTGCCACCGCCTCCTGCAGCCGTTGGCCTGCCCGCGCCAATCGGTGCGGATGCAGTCCCGCGTCAGCAGGCATGGCGCTCGGCAGTGCGTGTCTCTGGCTCGGGTGCATGGGTTCGGAACCGGCGCGGCCCGTTCGACCGGGCGATCACACCTTGCTCAGTACGCCACTCCGAAGCGACGGTAGGCCAAGCCCAGCACGAACAGCGGCCCGATCAACAAGTAGCGCAGATCCTCGAAGAAGGACGGCCTGGCACCCTCGATCTTGTGACCGATGAACTGGCCCACCCAGGCCAAGATGAAGACCACCGCGCACACCGGGACGAGTTGCTGCGGCGGCAGCCAACCAAGCACGCCCAGCATCGTGCCCGACATGCACAGCATGCCCAGCGTGAAGGGCATCGACAACGTGGCGTAGTAGCCCAGTGAACCCAGCACGACGCCTGCGGCCAACCAGGGATGCACGGCCCACAAAAGGCCGAGCAGCGAGAACACGATCGCCGGTACGCAGATGCAGTGGATCCACTCGTTGATGGGATGCCTGTGGCTGCGGGCATAGGTCGCGAGCAGCACGTCGATGGTGCGCGTCGTCGACGTGGCAGGGGTAGTCATGATGAAGTCTCCTCAACTCGTCCGGATGATGCCGCATTCGACACTGCTGCGGGATGGCCACCGCTCGTTGATGCGCGCGGCGTGCCGGGCTGCATCGGCGCGATAGTGCCGGTCGAAGAGGGTCGGCCTGAGTTCGACGATCAGTTGGTGCGTGTGGTGATCTTCCCGGCCGGGACGGTTGGCGCCCGTCAGTTGCCCTGCGACCTGGCCGTCCTGTCGCGTACCAGCAGGCTCACGGCGTCGCCACGATAGTGCACGACGCCGCGCTCCTCGTAGCCAAGCCGCTTCGCAAGCGCCACCGATGCCGTGTTGACGGGATCGATGATGCAATGGGTGCGCTCGACCAGCAAGGTGGCGTCGATCCAGCGGTGCAGGGCCACCGTCGCTTCCTTGCCGTAACCCTGCCCGTGGATGGCGCTGGCCAGCACCCAACCGGCCTCGGCCGATGCCAGCGGCGCCTCGAACCCGGTTCGGCGGAACTGGGCGACTCCGACATCGCCCAGGTAGGCCCCGCTTGCTTTGTCCACCACGGCCAGATAACCGTAGCCGAACAGATCCCAGTGTCCGGCATAGCGCAGCAGGCGGCCCCAACTGTCCTCCGCTGTGGCAGGCGCGGCGATGTGGCGAACCACGGCGGGATCGGCCCAGAGCCTGGCCAGCGTCTCGGCGTCGGCCACGCTGTGTCGGCGCAGGATCAGGCGGTCGGTCTCCAGGATCACGGTGGAACGGTTCGAGTTCATGTGTTTCCCGAGAAAACGCGGGGCCGCCCCGAGGATTGCTGCGACTTCGCACAGATCGGCGTGCCACCACCCAGGCAGCGCTGAGGCCAAAGCCCTCGGTCACGCAGTCCGATTCTCGCTGCCGGCCGGCGTGCACCACAATCCGCCCACATGGACCGTACGCCCTGCATCCTCCTCACCGGCTTCGAGCCCTTCGGTGGCGACCTTGTCAACCCGAGCGCGCTGGTCTGCAGGGCCCTGCACGGTCAGCGCGTGGGGCAGGCCACGGTGCACGCGGTGGAGTTGCCGTGCGTGTTCGGGCGCGCGCTGCAGGTGCTGGACGAAGCGCTGGCGGCGACCTCGCCCGTGCTCGTGCTGGCGCTCGGCTTGGCCGCCGGTCGTGCCGAGATCTGCGTGGAGCGCGTGGCGATCAACGTCGACGATGCGCGCATCCCCGACAACGCCGGCGCGCAACCGGTGGACGTGCCGGTGGTCGCCGGAGGGCCGGCGGCCTGGTTCAGCACGCTGCCCGTGAAGGCCATCGTCGAGGCGCTGCGCCGGGACGGCTTGCCGGCAGCGGTGTCGCAGACCGCCGGCACCTTCGTGTGCAACCATGTCTTCTACGGCCTGCAGCACCGGCTTGCAGGGTCGGGCGTGCGCAGCGGGTTCATCCACGTGCCGTTGATCGAGGCGCAGGCCTCGACTCGTCCAGGCCTGCCGACGCTGCCGCTCGAGGATCTGGTGCGGGGCGTGCGCACGGCACTGCGCGTGGCGCTCACGCACGAAGGCGTGGACGTCCGCGTCGGCGGCGGTGCGGTCGCGTGAGCACCTGTGCCCGCGCCAGGACGCGGCGCAGCGCTGTGGAAACCATGACGCCGTCTGAGGTCATCCCAGCCGCTGCGCCCGGCGGTCTGACCGTCCCGCGTCCGGGCCCCACCACGACCCTTGCCGGGAGGAGGCGCGGATGATCGACCGCCACGCCCTGCGCCTGCTCTCGCCAGTTCTGGACGCGCTGGCGCGTGGGTTGGCGCGTCTCGGGGTGGGGGCCGATGCCGTCACGCTCGCGGGCTTCGCGCTCGGCATCGTTGGCGCGGTGGCGATCGCGTCGCAGGCGTGGGCGCTGGGGCTGGCCCTGATGCTCGCCAGCCGCCTGTGCGACGGCGTGGATGGCGCGCTCGCGCGGCAGACCCAGCCCACCGACCGTGGCGCCTTTCTCGACATCACGCTGGACTTCCTGTTCTACGCGAGCATCCCGCTGGCATTCGCCTTTGCCGACCCGGTGCGCAATGCGCTGCCGGCCGCCGCGCTGCTGGCGGCCTTCATCGGCACGGGGTCGAGCTTCCTGGCTTTCGCCATCCTGGCCGAGCGCCGCGGGCTGGCACGCACGGTCCATCCGAGCAAGGGCTTCTTCTACCTTGGCGGACTGACCGAGGCCAGCGAGACGCTGCTGGCCTTTGTGGCGATGTGCCTGTGGCCGCAAGCCTTCCCATGGATCGCGGGCGTGTTCGCGGCGATGTGCCTGCTGACGGTGCTGACGCGACTGGCCGCCGGGTGGCAGGCCTTCGGTTCGCGGTGATACTGCCGGGCGCAAGCGGGCACTTTTTGCACAGGTCGGCGTCGATCGGAGGGGCAGAGATGAAAGCGACAGCAGGCTGGGGCGTTTGCGTGCCGGGTCGGGGCGGCAAGGCCGGCGCCGGTTCGCGCATCGGCGCACACGGATCTGCGGCCCGAGCGTGTGGTCGTGTCGCATGGATCGTCGCGGCGGCACTCGGGCTGCCGCCGGCGATGGCCGGCGCCCAGACGGCCTCCCGGCTCGCGCCATGGCAGGACACGAAGGCCTGGGTCGCGGCACCCCTGCCGGCGCAGAAGTTGCCTCCCACGCGATTCGAGGCGGTGCAGGTGGACGGGGATCCGGCGCTGCGCATCCGGGCCAGCGGGAGTTACGGCAACCTCGTGCATGCGATGTCGCCGCCGGCCGTGCCGGCCGGGCGGCTGCGCTGGCGCTGGCGGCTCGACGCCGCGATCGATGGCGCCGACCTGCGCACCAAGGCCGGTGACGACGCCGCGTTGAAGGTGTGCGCGCTGTTCGACATGCCGCTGGAACGCGTGCCCTTCGTCGAGCGGCAGTTGCTGCGCGTGGCGCGCAGCGTCTCGGGGCAGGAGCTGCCAGCGGCCACGGTGTGCTACGTCTGGGCGCCGCTGGCGCCCGCCGGCGCGCTGATCCCGAATGCGCATTCGGCGCGGATGCGCTGGATCGTGCTGCAGGGGCAGGGCAGCGGCCCGGGGGCCTGGCGGGAGGAGTCGCGCGATCTGGCGGCCGACTTCCTGCGCGCCTTCGGAGATGAGACGACGGCGGTGCCGCCGCTCGCGGCCCTCCTGGTCGGCGCCGATGCCGACAACACCGGCGGCAGCGGTGGCGGCGTGGTCCAGGCGCTCCAGTGGCAGCCGTGAAGCGTTCCCCCGGCCGCTGCGTCGGGGCGCGGCATCGGCGCGCGCGCGCCCGTTGTCCCGGCTTGGGGTGTGGTCTGTGAAGCGTCTGGTGCTGCTGGGGGGCGGCCATGCGCACGTCCACGTCCTGGATGCGATGCGCCGGGCACGCTGGACCGGCGTGGAGGCCGTACTCGTCACGCCCCACGAGCGGCAGGCGTACTCCGGCATGCTGCCCGGCGTGGTCGCGGGGCACTACCGTGCCAGCCAGGCCGTGATCCCGCTGTCGCCGCTGGCGTCTGCGGCCGACGTGCGCTTCGTGCGTGCGTCGGGTGTCGGGATCGACGCCTCGGCGCGCCAACTCCGTTTGTCCGATGGCAGGACGATGACCTACGATCTGTTGTCTGTCGACATCGGGTCCGCGCCGGCGCTCGGCGCCATCCCCGGTGCCGACGCGCATGGCCTCTACGTGCGACCGATCGAGGACTTCCTGGCCCGGCTCGAGCGCCTGCCCGGTCGGGCCGGGGCCGATGCGCTGCGGGCGGTGGTCATCGGCGGCGGCGCCGCGGGCTTCGAACTGGCGCTGGCGATGGACCAGCGGCTCAAGGGCCGGGGAGCACCGTCGCCCGTGACCTGGGTGACCGGCGGGCGCGCACCGCTGGCGGGTTACCCGGCGCGGGTGATCGGCCATGCGCTGGGTGTGCTGCGCCACAGGGGGGTGGAGGTGCGGGGCAGTGCCTGCGTCGGCGTCGATGCCCGTGCCGTCCGCCTGGCCGATGGCGGCGTGCTCGGGTGTGACCTGGCCCTCCTCGCCACCGGTGCCGCCGCCCCAGCCTGGCTGGCCGGCAGCGGCCTGACCCTGGACCGGCGCGGATTCATCGCCACGGGGCCCACCCTGCAGAGCGTGTCGCACCCGGAAGTGTTCGCCGCCGGCGACGTGGCCTCCCGCCAGGACGTCGACCATCCGCGCAGTGGCGTGTATGCGGTGCGGGCCGGCCCCCCCCTGGCGCGCAACCTGCGCCGCTGGCTGGCGGGCCAGCCGCTGCAGGTGCATCGTCCGCAGGCGCGCACGCTCAACCTGCTGTCCTGCGGCGACCACACCGCCATTGCCTCGTGGGGATCATGGTCTGCGCGGGGCCGCTGGGTCTGGCGCTGGAAGGACCGCATCGACCGCGCCTTCATCGCACGTTTCGGCGGCGGCGTTCACGGGGGCTGACGACGCCCAGGCCAGACGTGCCGGTGGCGCGCCCTCAGGCCTTCAGGCCCTCGGGTCTTCAATCGTTCGGCCGGAACACGATGACCACTTTCGGCGGCACCCGGCCGTCGATGTCCTTGGGCAGTTCGCGCGTGCGGTCGATCGCGCGCAGCACCGCTTCGTCCCAGTCGCGGCGACCGCTGGACTTCAGGATGCGACGGCCGGTGATGCGCCCGTCGGACTCGGCGGCGACTTCCACCTCGGCCGCCGGGTTGCCCGCCAGGCGCTCGGTGAAGACGATGTTGGGTCTCACCGCCGCGATCAGCAGCCCGGCATACGTGTCGGAAGGCGCCGCATCGAAGGCCGCACTGCCGCGGCTGGACGCGCCCCCGGTGCCGGTCCCTGCGGTTGTCGGGCCGTCGGAGAACACGCGCAGCGCGGCGTCGCGGTCTCGCGCCAGCCGGATGGCGTCCTCGACCTTCGGCCGGTCGGCGGGCTCGGCCGGGGGTTTCGGGGGCTCGCTCGCCGGTTTGGGCGGAGGGGGCGGCGGGGCGCGGTCGCGCTCGGCAGATTTGGGCGGCGCGGGTGAGGGTGAGGGTGAGGGTGCAGGGGGCGCCGACGCGGTGGCCTTCTCCCGCTCCAGGCGCTGGCGGTCCAACCGGTCCTGCTGGTCCTTCTCGCGCTGCAGCCGCAGCTTGTCCTGGCGTTCGCGTTCATAGCGTTCCTTCTGCTGCCGCTCGCTCTCCTGTTTTTCCTTCTCCAGTCGCTCGCGTTCACGCTCCTGGCGGTCGGCCTCCAGCTTGTCACGTTCGGCCTTGTCCGCCGCCGCCTTGTCGTCTGCCAACTTCCTTTTCTTCTCAAGCTCGATCCGCTCGCGCTCCGCGCGGTCCACCGCGGCCTTGGTCGCCTTGTCGGCTTGTTGGTTCTGGGCCGCCACCTTGTCGGCCGTGGTCTTGCTCCGGGCGTCGCGCTCGCGCTCGGCCTTCTCCCGCGCCGCCTGTTCGTTCCTGGCCTTCAGCGCGGCGGCGGCGGCGCGGGCCGCCTGCGCCTCAAGCTCGGCCTTTTCCTTGGCGTCGAGGGCGTCTTTCTCGGCTTGGGCGATGGCCGCGCGCTTCGCTTTCTCGCGGGCATCGCTCACGGCCTTCTCGCGCTCGGCCTGCGTGTCCCGCGCCCGCGTCTGGCGGTCCTGTGCGTCGGATCGTGCCGAACGATCCTTCTCCACCGCGATGTCGGCATCACGCACCGATTTCGCAGGCGGGGCAGGCGGTGCAGGCGCCGGCGGTGGCGTCTGGGCGAGCACGCGCGCCGGCGCCGGCTCTGGCGCGGCCTTGGTCGTCGGGGCGGGCGCCGGCGCCGGACTCGGTTTGGGCGGTGAGGGCGGCGGCGGGGGGGGTGGCGTCGACACCGACGACGGCACGGGTGGCATCACCAGCGGCGCCGGCGCCGCCGTCACGGAGGGTGCGGACGGCAAAGGCAAGGGGGCCGGCGCCGGCAGCGGTGGTGCCGGCGCCGGCGTGGGCTGGCGCGCTGGCGCTGGCGCTGGCGCTGGCTTGGGGGCGGGCGCGACCTTGGACGGCGCTGCAGGCTCAGGCGCCGATTCCTGCGGCGATGCGGTCATCGGCACGGCAGACCAGAGTTCCGCCGACACCTCCACCGGTGGCGAACGCCAGTTCACGCCCCAGGCCAGCGCGGCCAGCAGGCCGCCGTGGACCAGCACGGACAGGCCGAGCCCCTTGGCGTTGCCTTCGGCAGGTGGTGGCAGGGTCGGGTCGTGGCGCTCGCCGTCGTCGGCCATCGTGGGCTCAGCCTCCTTGCTTGACCGACAGGCCCACCCGCGGCACCCCTGCGCGCTGCAGCACGTCCATCACGCGCACGACCTGCTCGTAGCGCACGGCCTTGTCGGCGCTGATGACCACCGGGATGTTGTCGTCACCGCGCTGTCGCGACTTGACGGTGTCGGCCAGGACGTTCAACCGCACCGGCTCCAGCGGCTCGGCGTCCACTCGCATGCGGATGCGCTCGTCGGTGCCGACGACGATCTCGATCACGCTCGTCGGCCGTGCCTTGGACTTGCCCACGCTGGGCAGGTCCACCAGACCCGTGGTGATCAGAGGCGCACTGACCATGAAGATGATCAGCAGCACCAGCATGACATCGATGAACGGGACCATGTTGATCTCGTTCATCGAGCGTCGGCGGCGCGAGCCGCCACGTGGGGCGAGCGACGGCACGGCTCACCTCGTCGCCGGCAGCGGCGTGGCCGCCGGGACGGCGGACGCATTGCGCTGCAGGATGTTGGTGAACTCCTCCATGAAGGTGTCCATCTTGGTGGCGATGCGGTCGATGTCGCGCGAGAAGCGGTTGTAGGCCACCACCGCCGGGATGGCTGCGAACAGGCCGATGGCGGTGGCGACCAGGGCCTCTGTGATGCCCGGAGCCACGCTGGCCAGCGTGACCTGCTGCAGGTTGGACAAGCCCACGAAAGCGTGCATGATGCCCCAGACCGTGCCGAACAAGCCGACATAGGGGCTGACCGAGCCGACAGAAGCAAGGAAGCTGAGATGGCGCTCGATCTCGTCGAGCTCGCGCTGCAGGCTCGCGCGCATCGCCCGGCGCGCCCCGTCGAGTTGCGCAGAGGCCTCCAGCCGACGCTCGCGCAGCTTCATGAACTCGTTCATGCCGCTGACGAAGATGCGCTCCATCGGCGAGGCGTCGCGCTTCTGGCGCACGGCCAGATTGAGCTCTGTCAGGGTGCGGCCGGACCAGAACTCGCGCTCGAAGCCCTCGTTGCCATCGTTCACGCGCTTGATGCTGAAGACCTTGCCGAAGATCGCCGCCCAGCTTGCGACCGACACGAGCAGCAGGCCCGCCATCACGAGCTGCACCAGCAAGCTCGCGTTGAGGACGAGGTAGACGATGGACAGATCCTGGCTCATGGTGGATGGCATCGGATGAGGGACGAAACCCTGATTGTTGCAGCGTATCGCTGACAGGACCATGCCGAAACCTCGCGGATCGGCGACAAATCGTCCGGTTGCCGCACCGCCATCCGGGGCCGCCCGTGCAGGGCGCCGCTCGCGTCAGCCCAGGCCGAGGATTTCCGGAGGCAGGCGCTGCGGGCGCATTGTGGTGGCATCCACGCAGGCGACCCGCACACGGCCCGTGCACAGCACCTGGTCCTGCCGGCACACCTGCTGCGCCAGCCACAGCGACGCCCGTCCCGCGGAAGTCACCGCCACCGTGACGCCCAGCAGATCGTCCAGCCTTGCAGGGTGTTGCAGATGCAATTCGATGTCGCTGACGACGAAGAGCAGTCCGCCACTGTCGCGCAGGCGCTGCTGTGCGATGCCGAGCGCGCGCAGCCAATCGGTGCGCGCCCGCTCCATGAACCGCAGGTAGTTGGCGTGGTAGACGATGCCCCCGGCGTCGGTGTCTTCCCAGTACACCCGCAGTTCGAGCCGGAACGGCACGGCCGGCCCGACGTTCATGACGCGTGTCGCGCCGTGGCGTCGCCGCCCTCGCGCGCCTGCAGGGCGGCGTCGATGCGTCCGAGTGCTTCCTCGATCTCCTGCATCGAGCTCGCAAAGCTCAGCCGAAGGTACCGCTCCTGGGCCGCCGGCCCGAAGTCGCGGCCGGGCGTGAGCGCCACCTGCGCCGCATGCAGCAGACGGTGGCACAGCGCCCAACTGCCCTGTCCGGTGCCGGTGACATCGGCCCACGCGTAGAACGCGCCATCCGGCTCCACGGGTACGGGCAGGCCGATGTCCCGCAGGCCCTGGACCACGCGGTCGCGCCGGCGCTGGAACTCGCCGCGCCGACGTTCGCATTCGGCCAGTGTCTCGGGCTCGAAGCCCGCCAGCGCGGCATGCTGTGCCAGGGTGGAGGCGCAGATGTAGAGGTTCTGCGCCAGACGCTCGACGGCGGGGACCAGCGCCTCGGGCAGCACGAGCCACCCCAGGCGCCAGCCCGTCATCGAGAAATACTTCGAGAAGCTGTTGACCGAGACGATGTCGTCTCCCAGTGTCAGCGCGCTGCGCGAGTAGCGCGCGTCGTAGCTGAGACCGAGGTAGATCTCGTCGACCAGCGTGACACCGCCACGACCGCGCACCTCCCGGGCGATGGCGGAGAGTTCGGCAGGGTCGATCGAGGTGCCGGTGGGGTTCGAGGGTGACGCCAGCAGCACGCCGCGCGTGTTCCGACCCCAGGCGCTGCGCACCATGGCGGCGTCGAGCTGGAAGCGCTGCGCCGGGCCGCAGGGCAGCAGGCGCGGGGTGGCGCCGCTGGCCGTGACGAAATGGCGGTTGCAGGGATAGCTCGGGTCCGGCATCAGGACCTCGTCGCCGGACTCGAACAATGCCAGGCACACGAGTTGCAACGCGGCCGAGGCACCCGCGGTGATGAAGATGCGCCCCGGGTCGATCTGCAGGCCGTGGCGCTCGCCGTACCACCGGGACAGTGCCTGACGCAGCGCTGGCAGGCCCGCGGCCGGCGTGTATTGCGTGCGGCCGGCGGCGAGCGCCGCGTGCGCCGCAGCCTCCACGCCTGCGGGGGCCTTGAAGTCGGGCTCGCCGATGTTCAGGTAGATCATCGGCCGCCCCCCCTGTGCCGGGTCGCACATCGGCGAGGCGGCGAGTTCACGCGCCGCCTTGGCCATCTCCATGACCCAGAACGGCTCGATACGGTCGACGCGGGAGGCGGTTTTCATCGCACGGTCTGCTGACGCGGGTTGCGTCCCGGAAGGGGCAAGGAGGCTTTCATGCGGCGGGCTGCCGATGCCGGGGTTTCACAGGCGTTTCATCGGGGTTCCAGCGGGGTTCCAGCGGGGTTCCGGCGAGGATTCATCTGAGCTTGATCGGCGCTCGATCCCAGCTTCAGGTGTTGCGGGGTCGTCCACCGGACGACTGCGCCGCACCCCGGGACGCATGCGATTGCGCCAGACGCTCGGTGCGCGCGGCGCGCGCCTGTGCGACCTCGGCCGGCCGAAGATCGGACGCGACCCGATCGAGGACGCCGTTGACGTATTTGTGGCCGTCCGTGCCGCCGAAGACCTTGGCCAGTTCGACGGCCTCGTTGATGGCCACCCGGTAGGGCACTTCGACAAGGTTCGACAGTTCCCACGCCCCCAGCATCAGCGCGGCGTGCTCGACGGGTGACAGCGCAGACGTGCTGCGGTCCACGTGTCTGGCCAGCACCTGGTCGAGCGCTGCGGCATCCCGGATGCACCCGTGCAGCAGGGCGTCGAAGAGTGAGCCGTCGCAGCGGTCGAACCCCTCCTGTTCCCGCATGTGGGCGTCGATCACGCCCGCGTCGCTGCCCGAGACCAGCCATTCGTACAGTCCCTGCAAGGCGAACTCGCGCGCGCGGCGGCGCGGTGACTTCGGCGCCGGCTTGCGGTTCTCGCCCTGGGCCGCGGCAGGATGTGGCGCCGCGGTGGGGCCCGGGTGCGAGGAAGATGACGATGGCATGGCGGGATGGTGGAGCGTGTGGGGCTTGCGGCGTCGAGCGTGAGCGCGCGCCGTGCCGGCGCGCGCGGGGCACAGCGGCGCCCGGCGGTTCAGCGGTCGGTGTCGAGCGTGTCGATCCAGTCGAGCAGGCGGGACATCTCCACCGCCACGCGCGCGGCGTCACGACTCTTGTCCTCGACCCGCTCCAAGGCCTGCGCCGCAGTCTCTACCGTGAGGATGGCGTTCGCCACCGGGATCCGGTGGTCCAGGGCGATGCGGCTGACGCCGGCACCGCTTTCGTTGGCGACGAGTTCGAAGTGATAGGTCTCGCCGCGGATGACGCAGCCCAGCGCGATCAGCGCATCGTGGGTGCCGGTGTCCGCCAGGGCCTGCAGCGCGATCGGCACCTCGAGGGCGCCCGGCACGTCGACGATGCGCACGTCGTCCGCGTTCACGCCGAGGCGGCTGAGCTCGGACAGGCAGGCGTCGGCCATGGCCGAGGTGATCTCATGGTTGAAGCGCGCCCGGACGATGCCGATGGACAGGCCCTTGCCGTCCAGGTCGATCTTGGGGCCACGGTCGGACTGCTGCATGATGGGTCCCGGTCGGTTCGTTTCAACGCGTGGCGGCGACGGGTGGGGGCTCGAAGCCCGTGACTTCCAGCCCGTAGCCGGCCATGCTGGGGATGCGGCGGGGCCGGCCGAGCAGGCGCATGCGCATGACGCCCAGGCCACGCAGGATCTGGGCCCCGACACCGTAGGTGCGCAGGTCCATCGGTCGTGGCGCTGTGCCGGTCACGCCCGACTCGGCGGGCATCAACTGACGGATGAAGGCCGCAGGCTCCTGGCCGCAGTTCAGCAGCACCGCCACCCCGGCGCCGGCCGACTGGAGGGCCTGGAGCGCCTGGGTCAGGGGCCAGGAATGGCGGGTGGCGCCGAGGTCGAGCAGGTCCAGCGGCGACAGCGGCTCGTGCACCCGCACGAGCACCTCGTCGGTCGGGCCCCACTGACCGTGGCTCAGGGCGATGTGGACCCCGCCGCTGCGGTCCTCGTAGATGCTGCAGTCGAACTCGCCTTGCGGCGTCGACAGGCGTCGACCACCCACCCGATGCACCAGGCTCTCGTTCTGGCTACGGAAGTTGATCAGGTCGGCGATCGTGCCGATCTTCAGGCCGTGCTGGCGCGCGAAGACCTCCAGGTCCAGCAGACGCGCCATCGTGCCGTCGTCGTTCATCACCTCGCAGATCACCGCGGCTGGGGTGAGCCCGGCCATGCGCGCGAGGTCGCAGCCGGCCTCGGTGTGTCCGGCGCGCATCAGCACGCCCCCGTCCTGCGCCTGCAGCGGGAAAATGTGCCCCGGCTGCACGAGGTCGGAAGGGCGTGCGTCGCGGGCGACTGCGGCCTGCACGGTGCGCGCCCTGTCGGCTGCGGAGATGCCCGTGGTCACACCGGTGGCGGCCTCGATCGAGACGGTGAACGCCGTGC
>Ga0172376_10003937_pt1 | contig 17211 bp, 18 predicted proteins | sample Lak35m_FD_121114 | JGI IMG/M metagenome (GOLD analysis project Ga0172376, IMG submission 121114) | Freshwater microbial communities from Kabuno Bay, South-Kivu, Congo - kab_092012_35m | ecosystem: Environmental > Aquatic > Freshwater > Lake | place: Democratic Republic of the Congo: South-Kivu... | reverse complement strand
TCATATACACACAGTGAGCACCTTTCCTATGTTGCATAGATACTAGTATATCATCCCCATATCGTCTGGATTGGCCGGTTCATCCCCCGACAGAGTCGGAGGGGTTGGTACGGCACGACTAAAACATGAATACATGTTCGGTCGAGGAATAATTTGCGAGGACAGTATCATTCGTAAATCGTAAATCTTGATTCTTAAATCTACCCAACTATGACCATAGGTCACTCCACCAGTCATAGGTGTAGTGCATAAAGACTCCCAAGGTAAAATATATCGGTGCCAAAAGGATAAAAAGTATTTTGTTGAACATGGTTTCAGCCGAATAGGAAATAATGGCGGAAAAATAGTATAGCCAAAACGAGGTTTTCTGGCAATGGGGATAAGGGGTTTTTGGGTGTACTGGCGGCAGGAGGGGATACTGACAGTCTAAAAAAACCTAGAAAATCCCTATAAACAGGGCTTTTCTAGGTCTTGACAAATAGACTCGAAGGGTGTATAATAGAGGATAGAGTAAGAAAGCGTACTTCTCACGGTTTGAGAAGTCACAGTTTGCCAATTACTGGGTACGGTGGCGAACCGAGCTTACATTCTCCCACATCCGAAAGGGTGCAAGAAAGAATGGGTATTCCTTATTTTATCGGCAATGGTTGTCGGTAAAAAGAAAGGGATACTAGTATGTTAAGAATGATCAGTTCGTTGATAGCAAAAGTTAAAAAACTCGTAGACGACTACCAGACCAAGAAGTGGTGGGATAGTCTCACTCCCGAAGAACAGCATTATTGGTATTCGGGTCGCACTGCTGAGCAGGTTGCAGAAGAAGAGAGACGGAAATTGGAAGAGGAGCAGTATCTGGCGGATTACTTGAAGCAGCAAAAAGAAGAACAGGAAAGAAAAGAGCGCGAATTGTTAGAAGAAAGGCGCGCGATGGAGGCTGTGGAAGAAGAGCGTCGGGTGCTTCAGGAAATCCGTGACGAAATAATCCGAAAACGGGAGCAGTGTCCCAAATGCGGGCAGTCAGTTTGGGAGTGTTGTTGTTATTTGAATGAGCGAGAAGAAGTTTCTGAAACAACTCTCATTCAAAGACAGTGTGCAGAAGCAGATGAGGAGAAAGAAATTCCTCAGTGGCTCGAGGAAGCTAATACCCTCTGTCTCACTTGCGGACTTCTGCCAGAGTTTTGCCGGTGTCAGTGCGAAGAGTAGATGGTGTCAAAACAGACCCGCTTAGCGATGAAAATTGCGGCGGGTCTTATTTTGTATCTTTTGAGATATTGCCTCGGTATTGGGTGAATATGCGAACAATTACAACTTTATGCTACCTTGGCGTTTGCTACTGTACTTGTTTCTTCCCCAACAATCCTCCTGGGATGGTATTTTTTGTTTCACCAACATACCCTCCCGCTACATATCCAGTCGTCCAACAGATCTGCAGACTATATCCACCAGACGGTCGATCAAAATTGAGTACATCACCGACGCAGTAGAGGTTGGGGTAGAGCTTTGACTGCATAGTTTTGAAATCTATTTCTTCGAGTGCGAGCCCTCCAGAGGTGACGATAGCTTTTTCTGTGCCGAGAAAACCATCTACCTGACAGTAGAGTTGCTTACACAATTTACCTAGTGCTAGGCGAGCATCCCTACTGATTTTATTTAGGTAGTGTTCTTGGTCGAGAGAGGTCAAGGGAAGGATACTCGCAACTATTTTGGGCGGAACAAGCAGTCCGAGAACATTTTTCAATTTTTTATTTTGATGGGTTTCAAATATAGTTCGAATGTGCGAGTCGAGCGCTTGGTGATCGAGATGTGGAAAAAGATCGATCGCGAGTCGTACTTCGCCGTATTTTAGGAGCTCGCCAATATCTTTGCTCATATTCAGAATGAGGGGACCACTTAGTCCAAAATGGGTAAAAAGGATTTTGCCAGTTTTTGAAAATTGCAGGGTATTGTTTTGAAACACTGACACGCGTACTTCGGGAAGGCTCACTCCTTGCACCTGCTTTACCCACGAATCTTTTATCTTTATTGGTACTAATGCCACATCGGGCTCGATCACTGAGTGCCCTATTTTTTTGAGCCAGATAAAACCGTCTCCGGTAGAACCTGTTTCAGGGCGGGATTTACCACCGGTGGCGAGGATATATTTTTCTGCGGTGAGAATTTTTTTGTTACTAACTTTTACACCAGTGATCTTACCGGCTTTGTGTGTAAAATCAGTCACAGGGGTGTTTGAAAGGATTTCCACGTTACCTTTTTGCATATAGGAAACGAGGGTGTCCCACACACTTTGGGCTTTGTTGCTTACGGGAAAGACACGTTTCTCGGCTTCGACTTTTGTCGGCATATTTTTTAAATGGAAAAAGTCGAGTGTTTCTTTTACACCGAATTGAGAAAATGGGGTAAAGAGAAATTTGCCATTGTCTCCAAGCTTACCGACGAGTTTTCGTGTATCGAATTCTGCGTTGGTTACGTTACATCTACCACCTCCGGTGATGAGGAGCTTTTTACCTAGAGAATCATTTTTTTCGATAAGGAGTACCCGAGCGCCACTTTCAGCTGCGCGTCCGGCAGCCATCATGCCTGCCGGCCCACCACCCACGACGATCACATCATGGGGGACGGCTTGGGGGATACTCGATTTCATAAATTCAATTATAACAAATTAGAGCTGATTTGTCAGATATAGTTTTTCTGTGGTAGTATCATGTCTATGATTATGGATATATTTAAAACAAAATTTGGTATCGGGACGACGATCGTTGTCGTGCTCATTATTGGTGGAGTGGTGTATACAAAATCAAATGGTGGCCTGATATATGATACGGTACGTGTGCTTCGAGCTGATCTTGCCGAGGAGGTGGTGGTTTCTGGTCGTGTAAAGTCAGCGCAGAGCGTGGACCTTGCCTTTGAAAAGGGTGGAAGAGTGCGGTCTGTATATGTGAAGGTGGGTGATCAAGTAACCACCGGCACTTCGTTAGTGGCAATCGACGCAAGCGAGCTCTCGGCCCTCTATCGTAGCGCAGAAGCACAGGTATTGGCCGAGAAAGCACGACTCGATGAGCTGGTACGAGGACCTCGCAAAGAAGAGGTTGTAGTGAGTGAGACCAAAGTAAAAAATGCCGAAATTCTTTTTTCTGAATCAACACAAGATCTCAAAAACGCGCTTGCCGATGCATATACAAAATCGGATGACGCAGTGCGTAATAGGACAGAGAAACTTTTTACGAACCCCCGCAGTACGTCTCCGGACTTTACTCCGCAGATTACGGACTCAAGACTCGAATCGACTATCGAGTCACAGAGGGCAGGTATTGAGCAGGTACTGATTTTGTGGAAGCGCTCACTTGATGTATCGACTACTGAAAATATAATTGCAGTGACCGAAATGTCGAAAAAGGCTCTGTCGGAAGTAAAAATGTTTTTGGATAATATCTCTCTCGCGGTAAATTCGATGACTCCTAATACTGCCACGACTCAAACTACGATTGATGGATACAAAACGGATCTAAGTACTGCGAGAACCAATGTAAATACGGCGATTGAAAATGTCAGTACTGCTGACGGCGCTCTCCGCTCAAAAAAAGTAGCTCTTGAACTTGCAGAAAATGATCTAGCACTTATCCGGGCTGGTAGTACGGCTGAACAGATTGTTGCTCAACAGTCAAAATATGATCAAATGGTCGCTACTGCAGAAAATTATCAAGCGCAATTGTCAAAAGCCACCATTTTTTCTCCAATTCGCGGTGTGGTGACAAACATACCTGCCAAAGTCGGTGAGATCTTCTCAGCAAACACAGTGGCAGTCTCGGTGATTTCTGAAGCAGAGTTTCATATTGAGGTATATGTTCCGGAAGCAGATATCTCAAAGGTGGTAGTCGGTAATTTGGCGGAAGTGACTCTTGATGCGTATGGTTCAGGTGTGCGTTTCCCGAGTAAGGTGATTTTGGTTGACCCTGCCGAGACAATTATTGATGGTGTACCGACTTACAAAGTGACACTTCAGTTTATGGAAAAAGACGCTCGTGTGCGTTCGGGTATGACAGCTAATATCAGTATTAAAAATAATCCTCGAATACAGGTACTTTCTGTACCGAGTCGGGTGGTATTCGAAAAATCGGGAGAAAAGTATGTCAACGTGCGTCTAGACACAGGAGAAGTGATTGAGAAAAAGGTGACGACCGGTATTCGCGCTTCAAATGGCGCACTCGAAATACACAGTGGTCTTACTGAAGGTGAGGAGGTGGTATTCGGTATCAAATAGTAGTTATGAATTTTAACTCAATCTCAGTCGGTATATTTTTGGCGATTCGTCAGATTCGTCGAGCCAATATCTGGACAAATATCCTGATTGTGTTTGTAATGACGTTGACTTTTCTCAATCTGGTTGTGGTTGGAGGAATCCTGGTCGGTCTCATTGAGGCTTCGGTAAAATCAAACCGCACGCATTATTCGAGCGATCTCTTTTTGACCAATCGTCTTGAGAAAACCTATATTGAAGGAAGTACCAAAATCATCAAGTTTGTTGAAGGTTTGCCAGAGGTATCTGCCGTAACCGCACGGTATGTTGAAAGTGGTCGGCTCGAAGCGGGGTATAAAGAGCGCACTCGTCAAGGAGATATTTTAGATAATGCCAGCGGTTTGATCACCGGTATCGACCCAGAAAAAGAAAATGAGGTGACAGAGCTCGCACGCAAAGTGGTCGAGGGCGAATATCTCGAATCGGGAGACGAGGATCAGATTTTGATCGGAGGCAATTTACTCTTTAAATATTCGCCGATAGATTCTCCAGGATTGCGTAATCTAAAAACCGCTGATCTCGGGTCGCGGGTGCGTCTGGTAGTAAATGGCAATACAAAAGAAGTTACGATCAAAGGAATTATTAAAAGCAAGGTAGGAGAACTCGATCAGAGAATCTTTATAACCGATCGCGTGCTTCGAGGAATGATCGGACGCACCGACTACAATGTCGATGAGATTGCGGTCAAGCTTAAAGATCCGGCGTATGTTGGACAAGTCAAACAAATACTCATAGACGAAGGTTTTGACACACAGGCGAAAATCAGGACATGGAACGAGGCTCAGCCAAAATTTCTCGTGGATATCAAAGACGCATTCGGCCTCCTCGGAGACATTATTGGTTCGGTAGGGTTGGTGGTGGCATCGATCACTATTTTTATTGTGATTTTCGTCAACGCGATTACTCGTCGAAAGTATATCGGTATCTTGAAAGGTGTTGGCGTCGATTCGTTTGCTATAGAGGTGGCATATATTATCCAATCACTTTTTTATGCAGTGGCAGGTACGGTAATCGGTGTGATCGTGCTCTATGGAATCCTTGTGCCTTTTGTTGATGCACATCCGATTAATTTTCCGTTTAGCGATGGTATTTTGGTCGCAACGGTATCAGGGACACTGTGGCGAGCATTTGCATTACTGGTGGCGACGATTATTGCGGGGTATATTCCCGCTAAAATCGTCAGTCGGCAGAACACACTAGACGCTATTTTGGGAAGATAAAAAACATGAACACCATTATTTCCGCTAAAAAAATAGTCAAATCATTTCACAACGGAGTTACCGACCAGACAGTGCTTCGTGGCGTGTCTTTGGACATTGCTCTTGGCGAGTTTGTGATCATTATCGGGCGTTCTGGGGCCGGTAAGTCGACTTTACTCTATCAACTCGGACTTCTTGATCATCCGACACATGGTACACTTCGTATTGGTGAGGTCGATACGGAAAAGCTCTCGAGTCGTGAGAGAACTCAGTTTCGTCTGAGCGAGCTCGGTTATATTTTTCAAGATTATGCGCTTGTGCCTGAGCTTACTGCGTCTGAGAATATTATGATTCCGCTTCTTTCTCGCGGATTGAGTAAAAAAGAATCGCTTTTGTTTGCAAAAAACGCCCTCGAAAAAGTGGGTATCGCGAGCAAATGGAAAAATTTGCCGAGCCAGCTTTCGGGTGGTGAGCAACAGCGCGTCTCGATTGCTCGGGCTATTGCCGGTAATCCTAAAATTGTTTTTGCCGACGAACCGACCGCCAATCTAGACAGTGAGAGCTCGGCATTGGTGGTCAATATGTTTCGCACACTCCATAAGGAAGGGCAGACTATCGTGATGGTAACTCATGAGGAAGAATATACTCAGTATGCCGACCGGGTGGTGACTTTGCGCGATGGGGAGATTATTGATATCAAAAGGCGTAAATAACACAAAGAACCAAAAAAGCCTGTATTTGAGGGCTTTTCTAGCTATTGACTTTTCCTATACTAAGGTGTATAATTAGGGTTGATCTATTTATGAAACAAAAGCTCAACGATACGACTATTGCTACCACCCAGTCTTCTGCCGACTACGAGCTCCTCGATAGCGGGGAGGGGGAAAAGCTCGAACGTTTCGGTACAGTGATTTTGTCGCGTCCTGATCCGCAAGCTCTCTGGCGTAAGCAAATGACCGAAAAAGAATGGACGGTCGCTGACGCCTATTTTTCTCGTGATGGAAAAGCTACTTCGTGGACAATACGAAAATCGATTGCTGATAAATGGCAGATTAATTTTGCCGATCTCACTTTTATCATCAAACCGACGGCATTCAAACACACCGGCCTTTTTCCCGAACAGGCGAATAATTGGAATTGGATGCGAGAGGTGATTATGGGCGCAAAAAAATCTGAACCGACTCGAGAGATCAATGTTCTCAATCTTTTCGGCTATACCGGCGGAGCATCTCTTGCCTGTGCCCAAGCAGGGGCAAAAGTCTGTCATGTCGATGGGTCAAAATCTGCGATCACGTGGGCGAGAGAAAATGCTGAAGCTTCGGGACTGACTGACGCGCCGATTCGTTGGATTCTCGATGATGCACGGGTGTTTGTGGAGAGGGAAATCAAGCGTGGAAAAAAGTACGATGCTATTGTCATGGACCCGCCGGCTTTTGGTCACGGTGCTGATAAAGAAGTATGGAAAATAGAAGAAGATTTTTTGAAATTACTCGATCTTTGTGCCAAGGTGCTTTCGGACAAGCCCATCTTTTTTGTGGTCAACGGGTATGCTTCTGGGTACTCTGCGCTTTCGTACAAAAATGCTCTCGTGCCCATTGTCAAAACTTTTGGTGGTCAGATAGAGGCGGGAGAGCTCGCCATTGCTGAATCAAAAAGTGATCGTCTTTTGCCGTGCGGAATTTTTGCGAGGTGGAAGATCGGGTAGAAGTTAAATTTTAGAATCAAGATTTACGAACTAAGATTCACGAGTAAAAAAACAAAAGACCAGAAATCGCGAAGCGATTTCTGGTCTTTTGTCTCATTTTTAATTCACGAATCCAGTTTCCACAAGCTATGCAAAGACTTGCGATTAACCATAATATATGGTACAGTCACGCTTGGCGGTCTTCATCAATCAATACAAACCAACCTATGAAATCGTGTTCTTGTGGCGGTGGCGTCGTGCTCAAACCAAACGGCGCTTTCGACTTTGTCTCAGGAGGTATCGCTCATCTGACGGGTATAATCAGACCCCAGTATCCAGTCACTTGCGTGCTTACTAGTCTCCGTAGTCTTTCTGCGAGACATCCTCGATATCCGTTTGTCACGCACTATCAGCCGCGGGGGATCGTGCAGACAGAGGTGAAGGGGCCGTTTCGTTCAATTCCGCATACAATGCTGATCGACAGGGTCAACACTTCCCATCTTGCTCTTGTCACCACTATTTTGAAACAAACGGTGTGTCTCTCGAATGTGGTATTTGAGGGCGCACGGCGTTTCATTGTGGCGCATGTGCTCGCTCCGGACGATCTGCTCCCTCCCAGCTTGCTCGCGGAGATCTGTGATAGAAACGAGGAGGTAGCGATCTTGCGAGACAGTCTCATTCAGCACTTTTATGTGGATGGGGGTGTGGGCCAAAAAGAGCTATGTGTGGAAATGGATGTTCAGACCACCGCTCTCATCACGCAAGTTGCTATGAGAGACATGATCATCCGTCATGGTAAGGTAACTTACCCCGAGTTGTTACCCTTTTTGACGTTGGGTAGAGGGGCACTGACTCTGTCCATGCGGGAGAAAATCCTCTCTCTGTTCTAAGTAGTGCTACCGTCAGGTGGCTTTTTAATTTATAAAATAAATACCGTGTCGCCGATCATTCTCTACGAAGATAATCATGTAATTGTGGTGCACAAACCATCGGGAGTTTTGGTGCAGGGAGATAATACCAATGAAGATTGTCTGTTAGAACAAGTAAAAAGATTTATAAAAACTCGTGACAATAAACCGGGCAATGTTTTTCTCGGTCTCGTGCATCGGCTCGATAGAAATGTTTCTGGTGTAATTCTTTTTGCTAAAACAAGCAAAGGCGCATCGCGACTTTCAGAACAATTTCGTCTGCACACCGCTGAGAAAATCTACCATGCGTGGGTGGCGGGAATACCAGCTAAAAAATCGGCAACCCTCATACATTTTTTACTTAAAAATGAACAAAATAATAAAACTGCGGTCTATGAATCAGAAGTCCGAGGTGCGCAATACGCCGAACTTCGATATGAGACAGTAAAAACTGTCGGCAATTTTTGTCTGCTTAAAATTAATCTTAAAACCGGCCGTCCGCATCAGATCAGGGCCCAGCTCGGCTATATCGGGCATCCAGTCGTGGGAGATGGCAAGTATGGATCAGGGGTTGCTTTGCCCGACGAGCGGATCGCGCTCGTCGCTACCTCGCTTTCTTTCACGACGGCAACAGGAGGTGAAAAAAGGACGGTGGAAGTACCTGCGCCAGAGTTTCCTGTGGACTAATATTCCTCGAATTACAAAATGCTTTCTCGGCATATCTTTTTGAGAGCACGAATAATTTCCTGGTGGAAATTTTCTCAAGTCTCGGCTACCCGCCTGCGAAGTCTCTCAAAAAGGTATGCCTTCAACGCATTTTGTAATTCGGGTACAATAGCTTATTTTCTCTTAAAATACTCAAAATCTCTAAAAATACAAAACGGCTCTGCAGAGCCACGCTCAAAGGCTAACTTCGGAAGTTAGCCTTTGAATTTTGGGTGTAAAAAACGCTGTATTCTGTAATATAAAAAAACCACCGACTATTTTTGATATTTTGTCGGTGGTGGTTTCAAAATCTTCGACCGGAGGTGCTCGCCGGTAAAAAAGAGCACGATACCTAGGGGGCCAGTCCACCAGGCGACCTGCCAGAAAAACAGGATTTCCGAGGGAATGGCAATGGTCAGGCTCACAAATGAAACAAGGAGCAGTCCAAACCCTCCGAGAATGAGGGTAATAGAAAAGGTGGTATTTTTCATCCACGCCAGACGATAGCACAAAATGGTCTGGGTGTAAATGTTACGCAGAGACTCGGTAAGTGCTACTCTATATGCATGTCAGCACAAATTTTAGAAGGTATTTCTCTTAGGGATGCCACCATACAACGTCTTTCAGAGCGGGTAAAACTGATGTCCGTACCGCTGACTCTCGCCGTGATCCAGATCGGCGATCGCGCCGACTCGACTTCTTATATCAAGGCCAAAAAATCGTTTGGCGAGAAAATCGGTGCGAGAGTGATCCATGAAGTGCTTCCAGAAAAAGCTACGGGAGAGGCGGTCATTGCCCAGATTGTAAAATATAATGCCGACCAGTCTGTGCAGGGTATTATTGTCCAGCTTCCTCTGCCGGTGCATCTCGATCAGCACACTATTCTCGAAGCGATCGATCCCAAAAAGGATGTCGATGGACTTACTGGTGTGCACACGCAAGAGCTCTGGGAAGACGGCTCGGAGATTGTTTTACCGGCAACGACTCGTGGGATCTTGGCCCTGCTTGATTGTTACCAAATTCCTGTAGAGGGTAAAAAAGTGGTGATTGTCGGTCGCTCGGTGCTCGTGGGCAAGCCTACGGCGATGGCATTTTTAAATCGGAATGCGACAGTAACCATCTGTCATCGGGGGACGAAAAATCTGGAAGAGGAAACTCGCCGTGCCGATATTTTGGTCGTGGCAATAGGGAAAGCACGCTTTATTACGGCAGATTTTGTGCGGGCGGGGCAGGTGGTGATCGATGTGGGTATCAATACTCTCGCAGACGGCAAGCTGCAAGAAGAAGTGGGCAAGCGGAAGCTGGTCGGAGATGTTGATTTTGAATCAGTCTCAAAAATTGTTTCTGCAGTCAGCCCTGTTCCAGGTGGAGTTGGTGCGATGACAGTTGCGTCTTTGTTTGAAAATCTGCTCGACCTCGCTCAAAGATAATTTTTTGAGTCACATTTTGTGGTATACTTGTCCCACACGAAGATTAATAGGTAATAATATATAATTATGAACGAATCAATCAACAATCTATTGCAGAGTAAGCTCGCTCGGGTCATCTTGACCGTGTTTGCGGTGCTGGTATGTGTACTGCTTTTGGTAAAAACCATGCATCAGTATCGAAAATATACTCTCGCGGGAAGTGGAACAAGCGCAACCAACACCATTTCAGTGAGTGGAGAAGGCGAGGTCTTTGCGGTGCCGGACATCGCCGCTTTTAGCTATAGTGTCAGCGAGCTTGCAAAGACAGTGCCGGCGGCGCAAAAAGTGGCGACCGAGAAAGCCAATAAAGCAGTGGATTTTTTGAAAAAGAGCGGCGTGGCAGAAAAAGATATTCAGACCACGAGCTACAACATTGCTCCACAGTATGACTATGTTGCGTCTCCGTGTACCCAGTACGGCTGTCCGGGAGGAAAGTCGGTATTCAAAGGGTATGAAGTCAGTCAAAGTGTTTCTGTAAAGGTGCGAAAGATCGAAGATGCAGGTACAGTTCTCGCCGGTATCGGAGAGCTCAATGTTACCAACTTAAGCGGTTTGCAATTTACGGTAGATAAGCAAGATGAGCTTGTGGCAGAAGCGCGTAAAAAGGCGATACAGGAAGCAAAGAAAAAGGCACAGATTCTTGCTGATGATCTCGGGGTCTCTATTGTCCGAGTGGTGAGCTTTAATGAAGGGGGAGATTATCCACGACCGATGTATGCCAAAGCGATGATGGCGGATTCAACCATGAGTATGGGTGGGTCAGCGCCGGAGATTTCAGTAGGGGAGAACAAGATTACTTCGAGTGTGTCGATTGTCTACGAGATACGGTAAAAAGCAGGGAAATCTTCAGAAAAACATAAAAACCCGCAAGGGTTTTTATGTTTTAGGACGGAATAGAAGCACCCTGAAAAGGGGGTTCGCAGGCGGGCAGCCGAGACCTCAGAAATTTTTCACCAGAAAAATATTCGTACCCTTTCAGGGTGCTTCTATGGAGTGATTGACAACCACCCAAAAAAGAGTACTATATAGTATATATCTACCCCGCAAGGGGTTTTTTAATAACAAAACATATGAAAATTGTCGATTATATCAAGGATACAAAGGGCGAATTGACCCATGTGAGCTGGCCGACCAAACGCCAGGCTGTGGTGTATACTATTGCGGTGGTCATTATCTCTATCGTTACCGCTTTTTTTCTCGGTTTCTTTGATTACCTTTTCTCTATCGGTTTGAGTAAACTAATTTCATAAAAACTATGTCAAAACAACAGCTCGAAGGACAGCGAAATTGGTATGCGATCCACACCTATGCCGGGTATGAAAACGCAGTAGTGCGAAATCTCAAACAGCGCATTGAATCTCTCGGCATGGAAGACAAGATTTTTAACGTGCTTGTACCGACCGAAAAGACCGTCAAGGTAAAAGGGGGTAAACGAGTCGAGGAAGATCAGAAGATTTACCCCGGATACATTCTCGTGGATATGATCGTGACAGACGACTCATGGTATGTGGTACGCAACACTCCTCGGGTGACGGGTTTCGTCGGCTCGGGTGTCACCCCAGTACCTCTCGAAAAGAAGGAAGTCGATCAGCTTCTTGGTCGTATGAATACACAGACTGTAAAGCATGCTATCGACCTCGCACCTGACGATGCGGTGACTATTACCGACGGGCCATTCAAGGAGCTCGAAGGCAAGGTGTCCGAGGTGGATGCCGAGCGAGGTAAGGTCAAGGTGCTCGTCTCGATGTTTGGTCGTGAGACACCGGTAGAGCTCGACTTCTTGCAAATCAAGAAGATTTAGGGTATTGTGTGCTGACCTCGCGCTTCTCGGGGAATCCCGTTTTTATTCTTAATTTTGCATTTTAAACTTTAAATTTATCTCAATGGCAAAGAAAATTACAAAAAAATTAAAGCTCCAGATTGCCGGAGGAAAGGCAAACCCAGCACCTCCAGTCGGTCCTGCTCTCGGGCAGGCAGGAGTCAACATCGGTGAGTTCGTCAAGCGTTTCAATGACGCCACAAAGACCATGATGGGGGATATTGTCCCTGTGGAAATCTCTGTCTACGAAGACCGTACCTTTGACTTTATTTTGAAAACTCCGCCAGCTTCAAGTCTTATCTTGAAGGCGATTGGCAAGGAGAAAGGTTCAGGCAAGCCAAACTCAGCAAAAATCGGCACGATCAGCAAAGCCAAGATCCGTGAGATTGCCGAAAAGAAACTTCCTGATCTCAACGCCACTGATATCAATGCGGCGATGAAGATCATCGAAGGTTCTGCGCGAAGTATGGGTGTGGATGTTAAATAATTGTAACTAAAACAAAAAACCGGCCGAGGATACGGCCGGTTTTTTGTTTTTACTATTTTGTATTAAAAAAGTATTTCACAAGAGATTTTTATAAAACGGCTCAACAAAGCCATATTTTAAAAATGGCTCTGTAGAGCCACGCTCAAAGGCTAACTTCCGAAGTTAGCCTTTGAGCGTGGCTTAAAATCGTCGTTCGGCACCACCTTACTCGGCCAGTCGTATGAGGTCTACCCAGGTATATGAAATGGCCGTTTTTTCATCTTTTCTCTCTTCTCGAAATACTTCTTTTGAGAACCCTGAATAGTTTGGAAAGAAAATGTCCCCTTTCGCATCACTTTCCACGATAGTGAGGTAAAGCTTGTCTACAAAGGGGAGAGCTTGGGTATAGATCTCACCTCCGCCGATGACAAAGATTTCTTTTTGCTCGATTTTTCGTGCTTCCACAAGCGCTTCCTCGATAGAGTGTGCCACGATACAATTTTCTGCTTTAAAATTCGTATCCCGAGTAATAATAATATTTGTCCGGTTCGGTAACGCTTTCCCGATAGATTGAAATGTCTTTCGTCCCATGAGAATCGGGTGTCCAGTGGTCAGAGTTTTAAAACGTTTCAGATCATCGCTGATCCGCCAGAGCAGATCAGGCCCTTTTCCGATTGCCCGCGTGTTTTTGTCGAGCGCAACAACAATACTGATTTGCGGTTTTGTCACGTTGTTTTTATCTCCGTAAAGCATATACTGGTAGTATATCATTTTTGATTTTAAACTTCGTTGAAGGCGTATCTTTTCGAGAGACTTCGGAGACGGGTAGTCGAGACGGAGAGATTTTCTACCAAGAAAATACTCGTGCTCTCGGAAAGATATGCCGAGAAAGAAGTTTAAAATGGAGAGTTGTTTTCTTTAATAAAAAATCATGTCCCACAGCTACGAAATTGAAATAAAAAGTTTGCTCGGCTCAAAAGAAAACGCTGACAAGCTCAAGCGCGCGCTTTTGCAAAAAGATCCGAATCTTTCTTTGGTAGGCAAGGGCAAACAGCTTAATCACTATTTCAACGCTCCGGCTGATCTTACAAAGCTCGAACAGGTGATTGCACCTATTATTGAAAACAGTAAATTGGCTTCGCTCAAGAAAATTGTCGCGGAAGGGAAAAAAGTTTCTATTCGCACTCGTGATGCGGATAGTAAAGTGTTTTTTGTGATCAAAGCTTCTATCGATGACCATAGTAGTGCCAACGGTGTGTCTCGTATTGAGTTTGAGTCGCCGGTCAAACTTTCTCTAGCCCAGCTTGATCAGGTGCTTCTTGATGCAGGACTGACGTACCAAGCAAAATGGTCTCGGGAGCGAGAGGAATATCAGAGTGGCGATATGCATATTTGTCTCGACAAAAATGCTGGATATGGTTATCTGGCTGAATTTGAAAAAGTGCTTTCATCTGCCGGCGAGGCGGAAAAGGCTAAGTCAGACCTTCTCGCCTTTATGAAAAGCGTCGGTGTCGCTGAGCTCGATCAAGCTCGGCTCGAGCGGATGTTTGCGCACTATAATGCTCACTGGCCAGAGTACTATGGTACAGAAAATATTTTTACATTAGAATAATTTAATACATACCACCATGTTTTTACCAGATCGAGATATCAAGAGAGCCGTAGAATTTGGAGACATTATACTCAAACCATTTGATGAGAAGTGTCTTCAGCCAGCAAGCTACGACGTGTCGCTGGGTAATAAATTTATGCTGACCACCACGCACTCGACTACGTTGATCGATCCCGTGAAGAAGATTTTTGCTAAGATGCACGAGGTGATCGTACCGGACGGTGAAGAGTTCGTGCTTCATCCGGGGGTGAGTATTTTGGGTACCTCGAAAGAGTTTTTTGGTTCAAAGAAGTATTTGATTCAACTCCATGGCAAGAGTAGTTTGGCTCGGATTGGTCTTTTGGTACACAACACAGCAGGGCTCATTAATCCTGGGCATTTTCTCAACATTACCTTTGAGCTCTGTAATCTAAACCGAGTACCGATCATTTTGCGTCCGGGGATGCAGATCGGACAGCTCACTTTTTCTGAGCTCAAGGGTCAAGTTGAGACTGACTACACTAAAATTGGGCGGTATCACAATAATGACTGGAATACCTACATTGCTCCAAAAAATGAGACACCTTTGCCCCATAAAAAGGCTAAGTCGAGTAAAGCTAAAAAATAAATACCAGCCATGAAAAAGAAAACCACCTCAAAGATGAAAGCAAAATCGGGACCGCGATCGAGGGCGAAAAAAGAACAACATCCGGAATATCAGTATCTCGACCTTTTGGCAGACATCATGAAGAATGGTTTTGAGAAGCATGAGTTTAATACCGGCATTGCGATTAAAAGTGTCTTTGGGCGGAGTATGCGATATGACCTCTCAAAAGGTTTTCCGCTCCTCACGACTAAGAAAGTATTTCTCCGAGGGATTATTCATGAGCTTTTGTGGTTTCTAAAAGGTGATGTCAATATCAAATATCTCGTAGATAACGATGTGCATATTTGGGATGACTGGCCATACAAGGATTACAAAAAGAAAATGGAAAAAGGCGAGGTGCCAGAGCTTACTCAGGATGAATTTATCAAAAAGATAAAAGAGGATTCTGGGTATGCAAAAAAGTGGGGAAATCTTGGTCCGGTGTACGGGAGGCAGTGGCGCAAATGGCCCGCTGCGGATGGAAGGGAGATCGATCAGCTCGCGTGGGCGATAGAAAAGAGTAAAAAATATCCGGACAGAAAACATGTCGTAGTCTCAGCGTGGAACCCAGAATATGTTTACGAAATGGCTTTGCCAGGAACCTCAATGGCGATACCGCCATGCCACATGATGTTTAATATCAATGTCACGGGCGGCAAACTCTCCCTCGCTCTCTATCAACGCAGTGCCGATATATTCCTTGGTGTACCATTCAATATCGCGAGTTATGCTCTGCTTACTATGATTCTCGCTCAGGTTTGTGGGTATCAAGTGGGGGAGTTTGTTCATTTTCTCGGTGATACGCATATTTACGGCAATCATTATGAACAGGTTAGAGAACAGATGAAGCGAAAGCCGAGACCATTTCCTGTCATGAAAATCAATTCGGCTCGGAAAAACATTGATGACTTTGTGTTTGAGGATTTTGCGATAGAGAACTATGATCCGCACCCGCCTATAAAAGGCGAGATCACGGCAGTCGGCGGTTTCCACGAAAAAGATCGCAAAGATTTTACGATGAAGAAAAAATAAATCTGCTTTTATGAAACAAACCACTCTCTGTTTTCTACAAAAAGATGATCAGCTTCTTTTGGCGATGAAAAAGCGAGGATTTGGGATGGGAAAATGGAATGGAGTCGGCGGGAAAGTGACTGACGGCGAGTCTGTTGAAGAGGCAACTACTCGTGAGGCACATGAGGAGATTGGTGTAGTAATCGCATTAAAAGATCTAAGAAAAGTAGCCGACCTCTACTTTAAATTTGTCGATAAAGAAGAGTGGAATCAACATTGTTCCGTGTACACGACCTTAGTATGGAAAGGTGAGCCAACTGAGTCTGAAGAAATGAAGCCACAATGGTACTCACAGAAAGATTTGCCATACGACCATATGTGGGTAGATGACAAATACTGGCTTCCAAGAGTGCTTGCTGGAGAAAAAATCGATGCCCGGTTTATCTTTAATCAAAAAGGTGAAATAGCCGGTCCGTTTGAAATTAAAAAGGTTTCGTAATACACTGCGGACATTGCTTTTACTTTAAAAACTATCATGAAAGACTCTCAAATCAAAAAACTTATCGCTCTCGAAAAGAAACGCCAAAAAAAGGTGATCAATTTGATTGCTTCAGAAAATGTGGTGTCAAAGGATGTACTCAAGGCTCTTGGGTCAGAGCTTACCAACAAATACGCAGAAGGGTATCCGGGCAAACGTTACTATGGTGGTAATGAAGTGGTGGATGAAATAGAGTCTCTCGCTCAGAATCGAGCATTGAGCCTTTTTGGGCTTTCTCCTGATGAATGGTATGTCAACGTCCAGCCACTTTCTGGTTCTCCGGCTAATCTCGCGGTTTTTCTCGCCCTAGTACCAAAAGAAGGTAAAATCATGGGCATGTCTTTGGCGCACGGGGGTCATCTCACACATGGTCAGAAAGTTTCTGCGACAGGAAAGTTTTGGAATTCAGTTCAATTTGGGGTAAATGAAAAAAGCGAGCTTTTAGATTTTGAAGTGATCATGTCGCAGGCTCTTGTCGAGAAGCCCGCTATCCTTGTCGCGGGTTTTACTGCGTACCCTCGGGTGGTGGATTTTAAAAAGTTTAAAGAGGTGACAGACGCTTGCGGAGCAATACTCATGGTAGATATGTCTCATTTTGCCGGATTGGTGGCGGGAGGTGTGTACCAGAATCCATTTGCATACGCTGATGTGGTGACTACGACGGTGCACAAGACTCTTCGCGGCCCTCGCTCAGCACTCATTTTTGTACGCAAAGGAAAGACGAGACTCGATGCAAAAGGAAAGGAGGTATCTTTTGCAGACCTGATAGACAAAGCCGTGTTTCCTGGACTTCAGGGAGGACCTCATCTCAATCAGATTGCCGCGGTGGCAGTGGCACTCAAGGAAGCCTCTACTCCCGCGTTTAAAAAATACGCACAGCAGGT
>Ga0172376_10003934_pt1 | contig 17228 bp, 21 predicted proteins | sample Lak35m_FD_121114 | JGI IMG/M metagenome (GOLD analysis project Ga0172376, IMG submission 121114) | Freshwater microbial communities from Kabuno Bay, South-Kivu, Congo - kab_092012_35m | ecosystem: Environmental > Aquatic > Freshwater > Lake | place: Democratic Republic of the Congo: South-Kivu... | reverse complement strand
TCCGTACCAAATTTAATCAAATTTGAGTAGACATTCCGTACTCAAATTTAATCAAATTTGAGTACGTACTTAGTATTAGTTCTAGAAATACTTCTAGATGCTGGTATGGATAATGGTTGACGTTTCTTAGTATTAGGTGACATTGGTTCACCTTTTTTTTGTTTAAGTGAGTTTTTCATGTCTTGTTCAATAGTATTAAGATTGTTTTTAACATATTGTAAAATTTCATTTTCAAAACACCATCTAAAGAAACATAATTGTCCACAACTTGTTTCAATGAATTTGTCTTCGTCATAATAAAAGTATATTTTATTTTTTCTACAAAATGGATCAAATGCTTTCTTGCTGAATGACTTCAACATTAATTTATAATTCATATATACATCCATGCTTTCTCCATTTTTCTTATCTATTAAAGTACGAAATTTCTTGGAGTAATTGGTAATAAACCAATCTAGAATTCTTAGTGATATTACGCTATTCTGGTCAACAATATTTTTAATCTCATCAATATATTTTTGTTCCTTATAGAACTCTGTTAAACTTTGCATCAATAAACTTAATTTAGTATCTTGATTCATGATAATAATATTTATTATATTAAAACTTTAAATAAATAAAGAACGCATTTTTTAAAAATAAACGCACCTTCAATTATAAATTTAATTAATATAAATTTAATTATACATTTTAATTATAAATTTTGATAAAAATATTTTATTTGTAGATATTATAAAAGACAATGAACGCTTTAAAAGATTTTAGAATTGAAAGTCAAACAGTTTTTGAGACCATTTGGAACAAACTGACTGTTAATAACCTTGTTAAATACTTGATTCAAGGTATTGCAGTCGCTATCGCTGCTTATGTTATTCCAAACAGACGTACCAACTATAAAGAAGTTATGATTATTGCTACTGTTGCAGCTCTAACATTCTTTACACTTGATATCTTTACTGACGACGTATCTAAGGGTGCTCGATTCGGCGCTGGTCTTGGTATTGGTTTAAGTCTTGTAACTCAAACACCTTTACCACAGTATCTTGCAGGATTAATGGCTTAAATTATTTTTTAATTTTCACTAAAAAAAAAATGAAAATTAATTTAAACATAAAAAATATAAAAAAGTATAACATACTAACAACCAAGAAAATGCCAGTTATTAAAGCTACTAATCTCGACCTTTCTAAAATCACTTTCTCTGACGTGAAGACTGATAATCATGGACGTAAAATGGTCTTTGTAAATTATGATGGAGGCAAAATTATGGTACAAACACCAAAGATGTATGTTCCAAATGGACTTAAGCGTTGGCGTAAGAAGGATGCCACCGATAACAAGGATGACAGCTTTGAAATAGAACTCTCCTTTTCTGGAGAAGACAAGAATGCTGACATTCGTGAATTCCATAATAAGATGGAACAATTTGATGAGCTTGTAAAGAAGCAAATTATGGCTCATTCTAAGGAATGGTTGGGTAAGCCAAAGGTCAGCATGGAACTTATTGAGAATGCTTTCTATTCTCCATCTGTTCGTGTTCCAATGGATAAGGAAGGAAATGTTCTTGACTATCCTTCTCGTGTTCGAGCAAAGCTTGACCGTGAACGTAAGGGAGATGACTTCACTGGACGTTTCTTGTCTTACAAGAAGCCACCTACTCCAGTTCTTATGTTTGACGAATCTAAGACTCTTCTTGAAATGAATGAAGATAACTTTGAATCAGTTGTTCCAAAGGGTAGTCAAGTTGTTGCTGTTCTTGAACTTGTCTATCTTACTATCACTACTAAGGTTTCTGCTAAGTGGAAGCTTGTTCAAGCTAAGGTTGCTCGTAACCAACAGACTATTACTGGATATGCTATGATTGATGATGAAGAGTCTCAAATTCAAGAAGACCTTGAATCGGAACCTGTTAAGGAAGCTTCTGAACATCAAGAAGAGGAAGAAGTTCAGGAGGAAGAGGTTGAAGAAGAAGAAGAAGATGAGCTCGAAGAAGAGCCAGTTGTTGTTACGAAGCCTAAGCCTCGTGGCCGACGTGCAGTTGCATAAATAAATAAGAATGAAAATAAAAACGATAATAAAATATAGTTTATTGAATTTATGAATTCATAAATCTTAATAAATGAAAAATAAGTTATCAAAATATAAAATGGTTTAAAAACAAAAAAAAATTATAAATTAAAAAAAATCGCAGCTTCCGTGGCGCAATTGGTTAGCGCGTTCGGCTGTTAACCGAAAGGTTGGTGGTTCAAGCCCACCCGGGAGCGATTCGCTGGTAGTATACCCAAGTGGTCAAAGGGGAACGATTTAAGCTCGTTTGCATAATGCTTCGTGGGTCCGAATCCCACTGCTACCACTAAACTGTCTATCTTATCTAGGCTATCAATTTAAATAAGTTGATAGCCCGGCTAACTCAACCGGTAGAGTATCAGACTCTTAATCTGAAGGTTACGGGTTCGAATCCCGTGTCGGGCTTAAATGTATATATGTAGATATAAATGTAAATATTTATATCTCCAGTAGCTCAATTGGAAGAGCAACGTGCTTCTAACGCGTAGGTTGTGGGTTCGACCCCCACCTGGGGATAACTTTTGTCCTAGCTATCAAATAATTTAAATTTGATAGCTCGGTTGGTGAAACAGTTATCACACCGTTCTTATAAAGCGGAGTCCCGGGGGCAGCACCCGGACCGAGTACTAAAAAAATATAATAAATTAAGCCCAAGGTTGTCCAAAAGACAGTCTTGGGCTTTTTTTATTTTAATGAACTACAACGTGTTTTAGTTCATTTGGTATGTTTTTAATCTTTAATTTTTTATCCATATCATACGAACCTATTTTTTTAGATGTCATTTTTTTAGGTAATCCTGAACTACTATCATATACATATCTTTCTTCCCATAGTTCTTCAATTATATCTTCAAAATCATCATTTTTACGTAGTTTACGAATTAAATAGTTGACATCCTTTTTGAATTTTTTAGGCGCAGTATCAAATGATAGTGTTGACTTGAATAATTTATAAATGTCAAATGCTTTATGTATTTGTTTCTTTTTATATTTCTGAGAAATAACCCAGCTTTTAAATTCATCAGGAATCCAGGCGTGTCCAAAATCAGAAACATAAAATTGATAACCTAAATTGGGTACCTTGTATTCTTTACCAGCTATTGTATATGTCCAGTATCCTCCCTTTTTAATTTTTTTTACAAGAATATTATCAGAATGTAAATCTAAATGTGTCATATTAAAATACTTCTGAAGTGCATAAATAGATGCTGTTATTTGAAAAAATGCATTATACCATAAGTGAATAGAATGTTCCTTGGTTACCCATTCTGTATATGTTTCTGAATCATTTATAAATTCATTATAAAAGTAACTTTTATATGGATACGTTTCTGCACATATACTCCATCTTTCCTCAAAGTCATGAGTATAATGTAAAATAAAATTTGGAGAGATTTCTTGTAAAACTAGTTCATTAATCAAATGATTAGATGCTAATTCAATAAATGCACCATATTTCAAAGCTTTAGAGTTATAAATATCTTCCACATATTTACCTTCTTTCCAATCAAGATACATTTTTTTAACAGCTATACCAACATTATTACAATGTGTTTTCTTACAATACTGGTAAACTTTTCCTTGATAACCTTCGCCTAATACTTTTTCTTTGTTAAATAATGCCTTTTTATCCTCAGCATTATCAAGTAGTTTTTTATAATATTTATATAACTTAATTCTTGCTTTAAGTGTCATATTAATATTATCTAAGAATAAAATTTTGTAACAATAAATGTTAAAATTGTATTTAAACGCGAAGATATTCTTTGAACTTTTTAACTACAGTTGTTCTTTTACGAGAACTTAAAACTGTTTTAACATATTTTTTCACATCTTTATTTGTTGTTAATAATCTAGCATTGTTAATAATACCATCTAATTTTGCCTTTCCTAATCGTCTAAAATCAAACTCTTGTTCTAACTTTCGTAAATTTAACTTTTTACTGTCAGACATTTTTTGTAATCCACAAGATTCTCTAACTTTACTTAAATAATCCCTTTGAGCTCCTGTAACTTTTGATAAATTTTTAGCTAAATTTCTCTTCCATGGCATAATTTGATAATAAATTGTATAATCTTTACAACAACTAATTATATCTGTAACAGATTGGTCTCCTGTAATTAATACATCTGGTAAACAATAATTAAACATGGAAACATACTTATCATAAGGCATAGGTGTTAACTCACTTCTAAATCTTAAAACTCTTTTAGAATCATCATGTGATGGATATTCCTTTTTAGTAATCACATCAACCTCGTCATAATATCCCTTTTCTTTAATATATTTAATTAATTTTCTAATACCCTTAGAGTCTCCTAGTACATGGGCTGGTAGAATAACATCTAATTTAGGATGTTGTTTAGAATACTTTTTACACATGAGTTGAATAAATTTACTGAAACAACTAGTGACATTAACACGGTCATCTTGTGTTAAATGAACCATTAAATATGGATTATCTACTATTCGTGGACCAGTTATTTTCCAGTCTGTTATAAGAAGACCAAATAAGCCACGCCCGATACCAGTTGGAAAATCATATTTATGTGGTTCTGGTGCATTATATTCTGAAAATAAAAATGTATTAAACCGATTAGCATATGGAAATAAAGGTTTCATGGAACTATGCTTAGGTTCATAATCCGTTCCAATCCATGGTGTAACAAATATTAAATCATATTTAACAGGTGGATTGACACGCTTAACTGCATCTCCTTTTTCATTGATACTATAAATCTTCATATCTTTAATATTTGCGCATTCAACATACTGTTTTTTAGGTACTTTAGCTAAAAATATTTTTTTAACTCCATTATCAATAAATGGTTTAGGTTTTGTAGTAAATAAGGTACATTCAATACCATACCATTCTTTAATGTAATTATACATCTTTAAACAAAAAATAATATCACCAAAGCCATAGCATGGATTACAAAATAAAGCTATTTGTAAATCACTAACCATTTCTCCATTTAATTTAAATGGAACATCGTATAATTGCTTATAACGACTTGTTTCTTTTAGTTTTGATAAAATGTCCATATATATATATATATTATCCAAATAAAAAAATAATTTGATAAGTTTACCTTTAAATTTTATTCTGTGTTGTAATTATAAGATATGTTAACATACATAGTTATCGCTATAATACTTGTAATTGTTTGTGTATATATAGGATATATATATTATCTAATTGATTATGAAAATAAAATTGACAATCACATTACTTATAATAATAATATTAAACCATCTGAAAATTTAGCAGACTTTTGTATGGAAAAAGTATTAACAAGACAAGAGGCTGAATTATTTGCAAAACAAGTTAAATCTCATAAGAAAAACTGGAAAACAAAAAATATACTAATGTATATATTAGGAACTGCAAGTTATTTAGAAGGTACTCGCGGTTTCGAATATTATAAATCAGAGTATATTAAAACAAATAAATTTTTATATAAACATTACAAATATCTCTATGACAAAGTATTGAATTATTTCCAAAAAAGAGCTCCCAATAGTAAAGTTAAATATCGTTTTGCTTATCCAGGATTTCATATTTTTAAATGTAACAAATTATTCAGTTTACCAGTAGCGTCTGTTCATAAAGATTTTCAATATAGACATGTCAAAATTGAGGATGATGAAGATATTGATTATACCAAAACTTTATCTTTTACATTATGTTTAGAATTACCTCCAACTGGTGGAGGATTATATAAATTTGAAAATAACAAAAAAACCAAAGTGAATTATAAACCTGGATATATTGTGTGTCATAATGGTAAAACTACACATATGATTGCACCATCACCAACACCTAAAGATAACAAGACTTATTATCGTATAACCCTTCAAGGTCACGGTTTATATGATAAAAAAAAGAATACATGGTGGTTATATTGGTAATTTATGGTAACGACCATGTTGTTGTATCAGGTAAAGTTTCTTCAGAGTCTCTACGTCTTAAACTATCCATAAAAGCTTCTATTTCATCAGATGTATCTACTTCACTTTCACTTTCACTTTCACTTTCAGTTTCACCTTCACTTTCACTTTCACTTTCACTTTCACTTGGTTCACTTGAAGAATCAGACTCCATAACATCTCTGTATCCTCTACTTTCATAACGTTCAACATCTGTAACAATAATAATATTTTCACGTGTACAATTCCATCCAGCGTCTTCAAAAATTTCACTTATACTTTCACCTTCTGCTTCTCCAGGGTAAACATATTGACGTTTTGTATTGTTAACGAAAAAAATCATCATAATTAGTATATAGTTATTAATTAAAAAATTTTTTAATTAATTACATATTTAATTATATATTGTATTTACTACTTCACCACTATCTAAATCTATTTCTAATGTGATTTTTATTATTCTTCTCGAAGGTTCAGGTTGTGGTTCAGGTTGTGGTTCAGGTTGTGGTTCGGGTTGTGGTTCAGGTTGGGGTTCGGGTTGTGGTTCAGGTAAAGTTATTGGTTTCCATAAACTCTGTGTCCATCGGCTAGGAGACCATGTTTCTATACTCGTATGACCATTAACACATTGATACATCTTTCCATTATGCATAACAATATCTCCAATATTGTATTTAGTATTATTTGTCCAAACCTTAATCTGTGGTTGAACTGGTGGTGGTTGAACTGCTGGTGGTGGTTGAACTGGTGGTGGTGGTTGAACTGGTGGTGGTGGTTGAACTGGTGGTGGTTGAACTGGTGGTGGTTGAACTGGCGGTGGTTGAACTGGTGGTGGTTGAACTGGTGGTGGTTGAACTGGTGGTGGTTGAACTGGTGGTGGTTGAACTGGCGGTGGTTGAATATTATTTGGTTTACCATGAGTGAGATTATCTCTTAAAACTGCTACCAAACTTCTAGGGTCTTTTATAGGTTTGTCTGCGCTATTTTCCCATATTAAAATTCCTCCAAGATTTTTTTCGTATACTATTTTACATTTTTCAATAACAGATTCTTTATTATCATATGTATTGAGAATACGTTTAACAGGGTCATAACTATATGCTCCTTTAGATTCTGGATCGACATATTCTGTGGCACCTGGTAGAGGAAGTGATTTATAATCTACAACACCTTTTTCCCATGACATGTCAGGGGACCCACCTGAAGCTGATTTACCTAAACCATCTGTATTTGCAAAACCTCTACTATAAAATGCTGCACCTATAAAAATTTTAGTACTTGGAACGCCTCTAGATAAATAATAATCAGCTGCTTCTTCACAACTAAACTTACCTGCACTAGATTTTCTTGGGTTAGTATGGTGAGCTGCTTTTACTTCACCCCAATTACCGTCATGAAAATCATAAGTCATAACATGTAATTCATCAAAATAAGGATGCATTTTTTCTACATCAAATTTAGCTTTATCTGGGTCTGCTACACAACACATAGCAATTGTATAATCTTTCATACCACTTGTGTTAAATGCATTTCTTAGTTGTTGTAAAAATACAACAAAGTTATTAGAATCTTGTGCTGATGCAATATTTCCATCATTACCATAATTAATACCATTATTGGATACGTATTCCCAGTCAAGTGATACACCTGTAAAAATTGGATATTTATTAAAAATATTAAGAATATTGTTTACGAGATTTGTTCTAGTAGTATTAGTAGACATAGCAGGTGAAAAATTTTTACTCCATGTCCATCCTCCAATAGATAGTGTAACATTTAATTGTCTTCCAGAGTCACGTAACTTTTTAAGTTGTCCAAAGTTTCCATAAAAACTTGATGTACCAGTATCATTCCATGTATCTGGGGGTTGAACACTATCATTTCCTGTATATCTTTTATCATAATCAGCCCATGAATCACCAGTCGCGATATTTCCATCTGGTTTAATGTCCCAGAATGCGTAAGATATATCTACAACTCCATCTGGAATATCTTTTATTTGAAAGTTTCTTCCATAACAACTCCAGTTTGTATGATAGTAAATAGCTCGTTTACCAGTAGGTGTATTAAATACTTGAAGACTACTCATAAGTATTATATTATATAGACGAGAAATAAAAAAAAATAATTGAAAACATTAAGGATTTTTTTTAAATTTAAAATACTAAAATAGATATAAAAATGTATTTAACAGAGGAATTATTGACAGAATGGACTGGGTTAAAAGGTAGAGATTTGTCTATTTTTTACTTATCTTACAAACAACATTCCGCTAATGGGTTATTACATACAGATTTAGAATATATTAAACAAGATATACTAAAATTTAAGGAAAAGATTTATAATCAACAAAGAAAAATTGTTACATGCGGAACACCTTTAATATATGCAAAGATAAAACAACGAGAAGAACAACGAGAAGAACAAGAAAAAAAGAAACAATCTAACGTAAAAACTATGATTCAACTATGGGAGTCAAAAATCAAACGGGATATGTAAACCTATTTTAGCACACATTTCATGTAATTTTAGAGTATCATACGCTCTTACTAATTCTGAATAACCACCTATTAACTTATTGTCAATAACAATTATTGGATAACTTCTATGATTATAATAATTAAATAATCTATTTCGTTTGTACTCATAGTTTGGATCAGATGGATTGAGAGTTATTTCTTCAAATGGTAAACGCAGGGAACTAAGTAAACTTTTTGCATCTTTACAATATGGGCATCCTGGTTTTGTAAACACTACAATTTTATTATCCATTTTAATTTATATAAATAAATTAAAAAAATCAAAATACATAATATAGATGGAACAAGCTATCGTTATAGATAAATAATTGAATTAATTTTGTAATTTATAGATTATTACAAAATGGAAAGATTAAATTCATTATACTATTCTGTATCGACGTCACATAGTCGTAGTAGTTTTAATAAACAAACAATATGGAAATATTATAATGAAAATGGTAAATTAACTAATTTAGAATATGATTACAGTGTTTATAATGTTCTTATGTATGTCAAAGGTACGATGAGAAAAGAGGAAGTTCAACGAACTATTGAAAAATTTACTACATCAACAATGGATAATAGAAAACAATCTGAAAGTATTAAAGATATTAATGCATGGTTAGATACAAATTTTCATCTATTAAAAAAGTCTTATGATAATTGTATGAAATCATTCGAGATTATTGAATTTTTAAAAGGTGAATTAGGTGATTATAATTATTGTACAACTTATGAAGTAGGTTGGTCGGTTAAAGATTTTTATAAACTATATATTGATTTGTATAGTACAACAATTACCTTAAACTATAAAGGAAAGGAAACCATATTATCTGAAGAAAAATTAAAAGCATTTATTAAAAAGAATAAAAAATTAATAAATCAAGCTAAAGAAAATGAACATAAAAAATACTTGGCACGTGTTGAAAAAGCTCGTGAAGAAGAACGTATTAAAAAATTAAGTGAAGAAACTGAAAGATTATCTATTGATAAATCAATGTATGATGCTACTAAAAAAGTAGGTTATAATAGTAACTCAAGTTCTTTTTCAGTACCTAGAACGTTAAAAGAAAGATATGAAGCACAAGCATGTAAACCTTTTCCTGAAAAATATCCTTGGGAACGTAAAAATAAAAAATAAAAATTAAACTTTAAAACTTTAGTATTCTTCTATATTAAACTCTATTAAACTTCATTATATTCTGAATCAAGCAATGCTTTTGCTAATTCAGAATTTTCTTCATTTTGTTCAGTCTCATGTTCTTTAGATGAGAATGGATGTAGTATTGTAGTTATAAAATGTGAATTAAATAACATATTACTATCTTCAACATTTATTGGTTTTCGGGGTTTAGGATGAACTAATTCTGGGCTGGAAGTTTGAATAGAAACATGACAAGAATTACGAGAATCAGATGGTGACGTTTCTCTATCTCTAATAGAAGATGGTTGAGATTGTGTTCTCCTATGCTGTGGTGGTGGATAAATTGAACTATTTCTTAAATTTTTATTTATATAAAATTCTGATGATTCATATTGTGACGAATTCATCATATTTTGTTCAAAATCTAAATCTGGTCGTGAGCTTCTAGGGCTCATTACATTAAAATCTACTATTGATTCTCCCATATTATGAACAAATGATGTACGTGTTTCATATAAGGGTATATTGGGACGTCGGGGATTACCAAAAATCCACGACTTTATTTTATCATACCAACTTGTATTTACCCTATGTAAACCATTTAATTCTTCTTCATTTAAATACGAATATCCACGTTTTTTAGCTATATATCTAGATATTTGGTCTTTAACGTAAAAAACACCTTTTAATAATTTACCTAAAAATAAGACAAAATTATACATCATGCTAAAAAATGATGTAAATCTATATAAGACAAATAATATAGTAAAAATTTGCCAAAACATATTTACAAGTGAAGTAATAAAGTAAAAGTCCATATTTTTCAAATATTAATATTAATGCTAATTTATCTTTAAATTAATATATATATTTTATTAGGTATTATTAATGAACAGTCTAATAAAATACTTTGAAACGTTACATCAGTTATCAGATTTATTGTATATTTATAGCCCTGCAGTACACAAAGAATATTCTGAATTAGAAAAATTAAATACATCAGAAGAGAAAAGTACTATTTCACAAGTTGAAAAAAAATATTCTTTAGCCGATGATGATAAAGTAATTATATTTTTTAAAACTGTATTAGATTATTATTATCGTCAACCTGACATTCCACTTACTCATACAGCATCAGATGTATCTAATGAAGTGAAAGCAGCATTAATTAAAAAAATACCTGAATATTCTTTAAATTATATACATAAAGCTAGTAAAATGTATGATTTAGTAGATTTTATTTTTGTAACATTAAAAAAAGTTCTACTTAATACAAAAAAAGGTTATAACGAAGCTTTAAAAGTAATGAGTAAAAATAGTCACTTGGATTTTAGAAAAGAGATTTATAATATTTCTATGTATTTGTACATAACTTTTATTCATGTATTTCCAACGGAATTAAGAGAAAGTTTACGAAAGGCTCTTAAAATAAGTGATTTAGATCAAAAAATTTTAGATAAATGTCATGGAATTATTATTAGACATAACCAAGAACGTGTATGCAATATCAAAAAGGAAGATTCTCCAACCTCACCCCTAAAGTCAACATTCTTAGATGCTGAGCAAGAGGGTGAATTGTTTGACTTTCTTATGGATTTACCTGGAAAAGCTATGGATGATAAACCTGATATACCTTTAAAATCAAAATATAGTATAGGAATGCTGATTAATATTTTTTCTGTTCTTCAAGGTAGAAAACGTATTTAAAAAAAAAATGGTTTAAAATCAAAATTTAAATTATATCAGAAGATTAAGGATACTTAATGTGTATATGGATTCTAAAATATCAGAAAACATTAAAAAGGACCGTGACAAAGAAGACCAAACAAATTTTTATAAACCAAATTTCAAAAACGTTTATTGTGTAAATTGTGGAGAACGTGGCCATGTTTTAAAGGAATGTAATGGACCAATTACTAGTTTTGGAATAATTGCCTTTAAGACATGTAAAGATGAAAACGATTGTTTAAATGATACAAATAAAAGTTTAAAGGATATTTTAAAACATATTAATAATGAAAATGAAAATGATAAAGAATATCCTAAAATTAAATTTTTAATGATACAAAGAAAAGATACAATGGGGTATATAGATTTTATTAGAGGTAAATATGATATTAGACCTGGTTATGAAGAAGAAAAGGATAGGAAAATAAAAACATGTTTAGATGAAATGACTCAAAAAGAAAAAGAAAATTTATTGACAAAAGATTTTGACACAATTTGGAGTGATTTATGGGTAAATCATGATAGTAAATGCTTTAAGAATGAATATGAACTAGCTAAGAAGAAATATTCGAATTTAGATATTCAGGAATTGATTCGTAAATCAAGTACTACGTATGTTTTTCAAGAATTCGGATTTCCAAAGGGGAGAAGAAATATGAAAGAAACTAATATTGCATGTGCTGAAAGAGAATTTTATGAAGAAACAGGATATGATAAAGATTGTTATGATTTTATAAAAAATTATCCAATAATTAAAGAAGAATTTATTGGAACAAATAACGTAGAATATAGACATATTTATTATTTAGTAAAAATTAAGGATAGAGTTCCTCCACCTAAGATTGATATTTACAATAAAGTTCAAACTGGAGAAGTTAGAAATATAGGATGGTTTACATTAAATGAATGTTTACAATTGATTAGACCATATGATATTGCAAAAAAAAATATGATTAAGAGTGTTGCTACAGATATTGAAAATATGAATGCTCAATATAGTTGTTCTAAGATATTTTTTGCGTCTTCAGCAAGACGCGAAGAAATTTTTTCTTCTGTGGATATATACAATTCTTTATGCGAAGAATATTTATCTGGGAGTAACTATTTAATTGATACAAATTACTAAGAGGTTTATTACCTCTTTTTTTTAATTAAACTTAAGTTTTCGGTAAAATATTATAATTAAAAACTTTCTTCATTATAATACGATGACACAACATATAATTGTTATTTGTGTGATAACAATTTTACTCTGGTATTATTATATAAAGTCTAAAGAACAAGATGATAAATATTTACCAGTTATGATAAGACAGTCTGAATTGATGCATGAAAATACAAAACTAAAACAAGAAAATAAAAAGCTTAAAATGCGTATCAAATATTTAGAAAATTATAGAACTGATGTATCTAAAACATTTAAGATTTTAGATAATGAATTAGGATTAATTAATGAACATATTAAACAACGTAGTAATTTTCCAAATACCCAAAATCAGGAACCTGAGTCTAATACATTTAGAACATCTGTTACACCTACAGTTTTAAACTCATTATTAAGAACATCTCAAGAACCATTACCTTCAGATGGATTGTTTAATAATATTTTCAATAGGTTTTTAACTGGTGATATGAATTTTAACCATAACGTAACCCAATCTTTGAATAATCCTGACGTACAACAAGAATCATCTATAATTCATGAACCAATCCCAATTCAAGTTTCTCAAGACTACAATTTAAATCAAAATTATACACAACCTAATCCATCACCTGAAGTCCAACCTCAGGTATCTCAAAATGAAAATGAAAATGAAAATGAAAATGAAAATGAAAATGAAAATGAGAATCATGAGAATGGTGGTGAAACATCACCATTACAGTCACAAGCATCTGTAAGGTTTTCAGTTAATTATTTACCATTAAACTCTGGTTATAGGCAGTATTTAATAAGAAGAGAAACTCTAGACTCAACGAATAATGAATAATTTATTTTAATTAATTATTTAATTAAAAAAATATTTTATGTAGATATATTATATAAATATCAAAATGAAATATACTATGGCTGATGGACGTGTGTTTACGTCTTATTTACCTAATTGTGATTTAAATGCTGCTTTACAAAAACAGTATGGTACTAATAATATACATGCTTATAGATACTTTCTACAACAAAATGCTGAAAAAGTTATGACTGATACTAAAATTGGAACAGATGACTGCAAACTCTGTCCTGTATGTGAAGCTAGTTTAGCTTATCAACCAAAAGGTGATATTTTAGTTCATCAACACCAAAGTAAACAATAAATCTCTTATTATTTAAAAAAAAATTTATTTGATAATAATAAGAAATGAATACCATTATCATAATTTTAGGTATACTTTTAGTTATTTATTTCATATATCATATGATATACACGTATACTGAAATTAAATACGTGACATCAGATATAGATGGTAAAGTATATTTAATTAGAAGGGGTCACAATAAAAGTGATAAATTTTTAAAAGATTCAGCTAATACCTTAGCTCTTATTAATAAAAATGTTATGATATTAATTGAACATCTGAATGAAAATTACAAAAATCATGAAGAAAAGTCTCATTTTATAAAGAAATTAAAAGATAATTATATGCCATATATAATTTCAGAAGCTGCAGTTGACCCAAGATACACAACTTATACAATTGACAAAAAAGATATGCATATTTGTTTAAGGACGCGAGATACAAGGGAGAAGATATATGACATAAATATTTTAATGTATGTGGTTTTACATGAACTCGCTCATTTGTGTAATTATGATAAACAAGGGACGCCTATTCTAGGTCATGGTAGAGAATTCAAATTTATTTTTAAATTTCTAGTGGAAGAAGCAATTAAACTTGATATTTACCAACATACAAACTACGCTGTAGAACCACAAGAATATTGCGGTATAATGATTACGACATCTATTATATAAAGTTTAAAAAAAATGAATAAATATACATTATCATAATCATTTAATGGATATGATAAAGTTTCTTAATAAACGTAAAAAAGAGAATAGGCAATCGCTTATTATTGATAACTTCAATGTAGATGCTATTAAAGACCAACTCGCTCAACGCAGAAATTCACTTTCTTCAGAGACTACACAATCGCTTTCAGAAGTTATTCCTACCACTAAAAATTATCAATCTGTTAATGATATTTCTAGTTTAACTTCTGATGAGTTATCAGATATAAGAACAGATATAAGAACAGATATAAGAACAGATATAAGAGACGATGTAAGACAAGATGTAAGAACAGATATAAGAGACGATGTAAGACAAGATATAAATCAAGATGTAAAGTATATTAATAGAAATTATAAGGTTCATGAAAAAGAAAATGAAATTTTAAAAGAAAATATACCAATTAGCAGGGCTCCTAAAATGGATAGATATGAAAAACCGATAATGTCAGGTATACCTGAAAGTGAATATTATAATTCAACAGTCAATTCATATGATAACTTACCACAACCAACAAAAAAAAGTAATGAACATACATGTAACTTATGTCATAATAAAAATCAAATTAAAGATAATTTTATGATTTTAACTTGTGGTCATATTTTTCATATCAGATGTTTAGTTGATAGTCATTATACAGATGCAAATAGATATGGTGTTATAGATGACGATTATTTAAATTCCAGAATTTGTTCAGTTTGTAGTAAACAAATGGAAATGGAAGATATTCTCTATATTCATAATAAATTCTATAAAAATACAAAAGAATACATTAACAAACAAGATGAAATTATTGAACAATTAGATAGACAGATGACTAAACTTAAAGAAGAATTGCGTGTATGTTATGAATATAAACAAAAATTAGAACATCAACGTGAGAAATCTAGACAAATTACTGTTACAATTAACACAATGATGTAATTACAAATTTATTTTATACGAAGTATACTTCATATAAATTATTTAGAATTTAAGAATTGAATATAATTCATAAAATTATTATATAATTCTCTTTGTTCAATTAAGACAGACTTAAGTTCTTTATTAAGTCTATTATACTCATTCTTGTCCACAAAAGTGTACGAATATTTATTATTCTTAATAAGATAATTATTTGTCATATTTTGAAATGTTTTCATTAAATTTGAATATTTTATAAAATTACCTTGTGTTTTCGAAAGATATTCTGTTTTATATTGAATATAGAATTCATTTGAATTAATTAAATCATTATTGTTTTCAAACAAAAACTCGTCAAAGTTAATATCCAGGAATTGTTTTTTAAAGGATATTTCACTGTCCATACTTATTATTAGTTAATAAAATGAAATCTATAATTTCACGCATAAAGGAAAATAATACGTTAAAATAAAATTATATAATAAATAATGGTTTAAAACATTCTAATGTTTGTGAAAACTTACCATAAAATGTGGATTCAGACTCCATTTCTGAATAACATTTCCATGCTTCTTTAAACTTATCTGTATGGTATAATTTATAAATTGATACACACATTACTATGAATGTTACAAACCAGACAAAATTACTCCATTCAGTTGATGATATATCATAAATTGGTGCTATAAATTGATGAGTAAATGTATCTTCTCTACTACTTATACCACGTAAGTGTGATTCTAATAAACTTAAACTGCATACATTAGAATTAGCATGCCAGTGTACCATTAAACATACTGCAAATGTAATATGTAATATTAGAATAGCGGGGATATTAGTTAAAGGTGCCAGAATAACAAATAAAATTATAAGACAATGAAATAAAAATATAACATCTGCTAATAATATATTAAAAAATGATGGGTTACACTCATTCGCTTGGGGAGAAATCTTTTTCTGTTTACTCATATTAATATACACATATATTTTAATATTTTAAAAAAATATGAATTCAGATATAATTTTAGAAATAGATTATCGTGAAAGTGCAATAATTAAACATTTTGAAGAGAAAACACCATCTATATCTTATAAGGTATGTAATTTACCTATAGGAGATTTTATTTTTAAAAATTCAAGTGACGAGTCTTTAATCTATATTATAGAACGCAAAACTATATTAGACCTGGCATCTAGTATTACTGATGGACGATTTCGAGAACAAAAACAAAGACTCTTAGATTCTATAGGCGCACCTGATAAAATTATATATGTATTAGAAGGTAATAAAAATTTAAAAAGATACGGAAGCATTTCTAAATGCATTATAGATAGCTCTATCCTCAATCTAATATTTAAACACCAATATAAAGTTATTCATACTTTGAGCGACTTAGAGACATATGATACCTTAATTTCTTTATATTCTAAGTTATCATCGAAAGATTTTGGAAACATTAATTCTACACAAGTAAAATTAATTAAGAAAAGTGATAATACATCTAATAATATCTTTATGCATATGTTATCTACTATACCAGGTGTATCAACTACTATAGCTGGAAAAATAGCATTAAAATATAACACACTTCCTGAACTTATTAAAGAATATGATACATTACATGACACAAATCAAAAGGAACAATTATTATGTAATATTCAAATTAATAAGAGAAAGTTAGGAAATGCTCTATCAAAAAAGATCTATACTTCTTTATTTAATAATAACAAAGAAGAACATAACAAAGAAGAATGTTTATTAGATTAATGTAACACGAGATTCTTTTTATTCATGTGTTTTTCAACTACATCTACTAGTTGTTCTATACCTAGTTTTTTAATTTCTATAGAGTCACTCGGATAACCTAAATATTTTTGAAGCTCTTTATTTGTAATTTCTAGATATTGAATAATATCTATAAGTTTCT
>Ga0172376_10003933_pt1 | contig 17234 bp, 14 predicted proteins | sample Lak35m_FD_121114 | JGI IMG/M metagenome (GOLD analysis project Ga0172376, IMG submission 121114) | Freshwater microbial communities from Kabuno Bay, South-Kivu, Congo - kab_092012_35m | ecosystem: Environmental > Aquatic > Freshwater > Lake | place: Democratic Republic of the Congo: South-Kivu... | reverse complement strand
CCCTCAGCGGAAGCGGTTTGGTGCGAATTTTTGTTACCGCCAACGCTAAAAGCGATTCAGCGTTATACGGCGGAGAGTCGGGTTGGTGGGGCGGCAGCAGCATCAATCAAGGTGGCGATCCCGGGCGCTTGCAAGTGCTGTTGTATCCCACGGTGACGTACCTGGAGATTGACGACGGAACCAAATTCACCGGGTTTGTGGTGCAGCCGCAATACGGCGGCCTGGCAAATGAAAAGCCGATTGATGTGCACGACGGTGTGCAAATCACCGGAGGCCTGTATTCGGCCGGACAGGTGAACATGAAAAAAAATGTTGCGTTCACCTACAACGCCCAAGTTGCTGCCGGCATTGATGCCCTGAGCAACTGTTCCCCCCAGCCGGTGGTGGAATACCGCATGGATGAGGCCAGTTGGAATGGCGCATTGGGCGAAGTCAAAGATGCCAGCAGCAATGCGTTGCATGGCAGCGCCAAACTGGGGGCGTTGCCTGCGCTCGCCAAGATCTGCAACGGTGCTGATCTGCACAACGGTGCGGGCGCATCGGGACAATATCTTGAGGTGCCGCACAACGCCTTGCTCAACGCGGCCACTGCATTGACGGTGACAGCCTGGCTTAAACCGAATCGCTGGGGTGGAGCAACTGACAAAGATGCGTTGATGTCATTTATGTCCAAAGACACCAATTACGAGGCGCACATCAACACACAGGGCCATGTCAACTGGTGGTGGGGCGGTGGTCAATTCAATTCAACCGGTACGGTTCCGATTGGTGTGTGGACCCACGTGACGCTGGTTTATCAGAGTGGCCAGCAAACCATTTACCTCAACGGCGCAGCCAGCGGCACAGCCACTTTCACAGGTACTTTGCCTGCCACGGTGTTGCCATTTCAAATTGGCGATGATCAGTTGTTCGGCGGTGGCACGCGCCGCTTTGACGGCATGATTGACGAAGTCAAGGTGTTCAATGTGGCTTTGTCTGCAGCACAGGTGGCTACAGGGGTTGCCAACGAAAGTAGCGGTAAAAACTGGGACGGCACGGCGCGCGCGTGCCCGGTGTATGGCCCACACCATCTGGAAATCAGCGATGCTGGCAACGGCGTTGGTTTGACCTGCACACCCAGTACCTTGACCATCAAGGCCTGTGCTGATGCCGCTTGCACCCTGCCTTACACCAGCGGTTTCAGTGGCACGCTCACAGCCTCTGGTGCTGGCACGGTCAACTGGGGTGCGGGCACACCAAACTTTGTGATTTCGGCTGGGTCAAGCACTGTCACCAAGACGTTGCAATTGACGGCGGCAAATGCCGACGCAACGGCCACGCTGGGAGCCAGCTCAACGGCAGCCAACCCGGCAAGCTGCACGTTTGCCGCTTGCAGTTACACCGCGTACAACGCGGGTTTTTTGTTTGATGTGCCGCATCATGTCGCCGGTGTGGCTCAGACGGTTGTGGTGCGTTCGGTTAAAAGGGCCGACAACTCAGGGGCTTGTGTACCTGGTTTGGCGAATGTGACACGCACGCTGCAGATGTCTTGCAGCTACACCAATCCTACGGCGGGCACTTTGCCGGTTCAGGTCAACAACCGCTATTTGAACCCCGGCAACAGTGCCGGCTCGATGTGCGCTGCAAGCAGCCCGGTGAGTCTGACGTTTGATGCCACTGGTGCGGCCAGTGCCACGGTCAGGTATCCAGATGCCGGTGACATGGGGTTGAATCTGAGCTACACCGGTACTGCCGGCACGGGGGATGCCGGCCTGGTCATGCAGGGTGCAGATACGTTTGTGGCAGTGCCGGCCAGTCTGGTGTTCAGTGGCATACCGGCTGCGCCGTTGGTTGCCGGTGTGCCTTTTGCGGTGACCGTGACCGCCATGAATGGTGCCAGCCCGGCCGAAGTAACAAAAAATTTTGGCAATGAAACAGCGCCTGAGAGCGTGACGCTGTCGCACACTCTTTTTCAACCCACCGGCGCTAGTGCGGTCAACGGCAGTTTGAACGGGGAAGTGTGGCCGTTCGCGGCCGGTGTGGCCAGCGTCGGCGCGCTGGTATGGAGCGAAGTGGGTTTGATTGATTTGAGCGCTGCGCTGGTCAGTGGCAGCTATCTTGGTTCGGGAAAGACAGCCAGTGGCACCACCGGCAGCACCGGGGCGGTGGGGCCGTTTGTGCCGCATCACTTTGACGTGACGGTGGTTCATCAAGGGTGCGACACGGGTGGCTTTACTTATTCCGGTCAACCGGTCACGCTGAAGGTCAGCGCCATGAATGCGTATGCGGAGCTCACGCAAAACTACTATGGCAGTGCGGCCACCGCCTCGAATTTTGCGCGCGCCATCACCTTGTCTGACGCCAATGCGCTCGGGCTGGGGGCGTTTGCACCGGCCAGCGCAGCGGCCAGCGCCTTTGTCTTTGTAAACGGCACGGCAGACTTGGACGGCTTGGCGAACCCCAAACCGGCTTATACCTTTACCAACCCGTTGACGGCACCCAAATCGATTGCGGTGCGCGCTGTGGACAGCGACGGCGTGTCGTCCAGCGGTTTTGCCGAAGGGGTGTTGGCGGTGCGCAGCGGCCGCTTGGCTCTGCAAAATGGCTATGGCTCTGAACTCTTGGCGCTGCCCATACCGCTGGAAGCCCAGTATTGGACGGGGAGCTTTTACGCCACCAACAGTGACGACAGTTGCACTTTGGTCAGCGTACCACCTGCTCAAACGCTTTTGGTCGGTGCTTTGCCCAACGGAGTTCCAGCGTTGTATTTCTATCCGCTGGTGGCCAATCAGAACCAACTGCTCAGCAGTGATGCCATACCGTCGCTGGCCAGTCCGCTTCAGCAAGGTAAGTCGGCGCTGCAATTTGCTAAATCTGACACGCGCAAGCCGGGTTGGCTGGACATCATTTTGAAGGTGGAGAGCTATCTGCAGGGAAATTGGGGCAACTGCTCAGGTCAAACCGGTGTGGCAGGTGCGATGGATGACTTGCCCTGTGCGCGCGCCACCTTTGGCATCTACAAATCACCCCTGATTTACCGCCGGGAAAACTATTGATTGCGTGGATAATCGCGACCTGATTAGCTATGAAACCCGAAGCATTCCCGTCTGGCCCTGACTTGAGCATGTCCCCACTCTTTTGTTTTGGAAGCGCCTTGATGGCAAAGCTTGCCTGACCATGCGTTGGCCCTGGCAGCGCAAAACTTCTGGTGACCGCCTGATTTTGTCGTGGCGCGACCAGACCCTGGCCTATGTGCGCGCCAACGTGCAAGGCCAGACGATCCAGATCATCCAGGCGGGTGTGGTCAACGCTGCGCCGGACGATCCAGCCATGTTGGCGCGCAGTTTGATGGAGCAGGGGCTCAAGGGCCACCACACCGTCATGTTGTTGGGTGTTGACCAGTACCAGCTGCTTCAGATCGACACGCCCAATGTTCCACCTGAAGAACTGCGGGCGGCGGCGCGCTACCAGGTGCGGGATCTGTTGCCGTCACATGTGGACGATTACACGCTGGATGTGGTCAAGGTTGGCGATGGTCGGGCACAAGGTGGTAATCACTCGTTTGTGGTGGCCGCACCCAGTGAAACAGTCACGCGGCTGACGCAGCTGGCCACGGCCCTTGAGGCCGATTTGACGGTGATTGACGTTAAGGAAATGGCTATTCGCAACCTGCAAACAGCGCTGGCCCAGCGCGACGGTACGTTGGAGCAGGCCAATGCCGCGCTGGTGATGCTGCCGCACGAGCAGGCGGTCCTGACGTTTGCTGCGTGTGGCGAGTTGTTTTACTCGCGCCGCTTTGACTTGCCAGCAGATTTCTGGACAAGCCACTGGAGTCATGCGGTGGCCCCGCAACAGGCGGTGGATGGCTACACCCCGGTACAAGAATACGTGCCTGCGCACGCCGCAGGCGACATCACGCTGGACAGCGAATTTATGGTGGACACCGGCTCAGTGCCAGTGCCCCATTCAACCAACGAGCAATCGATGCGCCTGGTGCTGGAGGTGCAGCGTTCGCTGGATGTCTGGAGCCGCACCTGGTCCACGTTGCCGCTCAGTGGCTTGCGGGTGCACGCTGGCACACGCACCGCTGAGTTGTCTGATTGGTTGATGCAGCAGTTGGGTCAACCGGTGCGTCGGCTCGATGTGGCGCCGGTGTTTCAGGGGTTGGATGCCATTCCTGTGGAGACGTTGGACCAGTGCCTGCCCCTTCTGGGCGTTTTGCTGCGACAGGAGGGCGCGTCCTGACAGCCTGGCTGCCAGAACGGACAACTCATGCCACAACAAGTCAATCTTTACCTGCCGATCCTGCGCCGGCGCAGGCAAAGTTTTGCGGCACAGACGCTGGTGCAAGCGCTGCTGATTTTGCTGGTCGGTGGTGGCGTGCTGGCGGCAGCGTGGTACTGGAATTTGCAGCGCGCCAGCGCCAGCTTGGCGCAGACTGTCAAGGCTCAGGACCAGGAATTGAACAGCCTGCGCGCGGCGCTGACGGCAGCTCAGGTCGGCGGTGCGCCCGAGCAGTTGGCGTTGCAGCGCGAACTGGCCGTCAGTCGCAGTGACCTGGCACGACGTGAACAGTGGCTCCACGCCTTGGGCCAGGGTGTCTATGAACCGGGGTTTGGCCTGGCTGCGCGCCTGCGGCTGGTGGCGCAGACGATTCCGCCGCAGGCCTGGCTCAACGGGCTGAAGCTGGACCGTTCCACACTGGAGCTGACCGGTTTCACGCTGTCGCCCGAAGTGCTCAACGCCTGGGTGGAGCGGCTGATCAGCAGCCCGCAGCTGACCGGGCAGAACCTGTCGGCAGTCAAGGTTGAGCGCGTACCGTCAGCCGCAGAACAAGTGGGCCAGGCGCCCCGCTGGTCGTTTCAGTTGGTCAGCGCCGGGTCCACTGTCGCCACCGGGGGTACTCCATGAAGCAGCGCTGGCAAGGCTGGATGCAAAAGCTGGACGTGCTCAGTGTGCGTGAGCGTCTGTTTGTATTTGTGTCGTTGCTGGTGTGTGCGGTTGCGTTGGTGGACACATTCTGGCTGGTCTCGGCGCGCGCAACGCACGCACAGTTGCAGTTGCGCATGATGCAACAGGGTCTTGAATTGAAGCAACTGCGCGACGTGGTGCGTTCCGGCCCGCGGCCTGATGATGCCAACCGGGTCGTGCGTGACGAACTGACGCAGACGCGTGCGCGCATGGATGCACTGGATCAACATGTGGCGAAACTGCTGCCGCAATCCGATCGAAGCGCACCGCTCGAGCAGGTGCTGGTGCACTTGCTCAAACGTCAGCCGGGTCTGACCTTGGTCAGAACGGTGGCGGTGCCCCCTGAGGCCGCTGGGCCAGGCAACGACAATGGTGCAGCGCAACTACCCGCTGGATTGACCCGTCAAGGTGTGGCACTGACGGTGGCGGGCAGTTATGCCGACTTGACGCGTTACCTGGCGACGCTGGAATCGGCCTTGCCGCAGGTCCGCTGGGGAGCACTCAGCCTGGCCGTGCCCGGGGGTGAGCCAGAGCTGACACTGCAACTGTTTCTGATTTCGCGGAGGCAACCGTGAGTTGGCGCATAGCTGTGTGGATGCTGACCGCTTTCCTGGCGTTTCCAGGTGCAGCACAAGAGTTGGCGCGGGACCCAACCCGTATGCCAGGGGTGGCCACCGCAACGGGTGCCGAGTCGGATGGGGTGCGGCGAAATTTGCCGCTGGCGCCGGGTGAGTTTGCCGTGTTGGTGCGCAGCGGTGTGCCGTATCTGGTGGTTGGTGCGCGGCTGTACGCTGTTGGGCAGTCGGTCGGCGGTTTGCGTGTTGAGCGCCTCAGTGAAACCGAGGTATGGCTGCGTGACGCTGCCGGTTTGCACAAATTGTTGGTTTTTGCAGGGGTGCAGCGTCGCACCCAACCTTGAAGAAGCGAATGTTGATTGGGGAAAGAGCCCGCCATGAATGAATTGAAATTGCATCCTCGAGCGCGCACCCTGTCGCGCCATGCTGCGGTGTGCCTGCTGGCGCTGTTGCTGAGCGCCTGCGCCCTGGAGCGACCGTTGCGCACACCCAGCGTCAGCGACGCCATTCGGGCCGAGGTGCCCCTACCCGCAGCACCTGCCTCGGCACCGCCGGCGATCCCGGCGCAGGTGAGTGCGGCGCTGGCAGAACCGGCCCCGGCGCCGGTGACACCCCCGCCCGAGCAGCGTATTGATCTTCTGGTGAACAACGCGCCGGCACGCCAAGTGTTTCTGGCCATGGTGGCCGATACCCGCTATAGCATGATGATGCACCCGGATGTGACGGGGCAGCTGTCGGTAACGCTGCGCGGTGTGACCGTGCCCGAGGCGCTCGAATCCATTCGTGATGTGTATGGTTACGACTTCAAGATTGACGGCCGCCGCATCACGGTCTATGCGCCCACACTGCAAACGCGCGTGTTCACCATTCATTACCCCAACTCGCAGCGCAGCGGCAACAGTGAGCTGCGTGTGTCCTCCGGCGCCGGGCAGTCCACCAGTACGTCCAGTGACAGCACCACAAGCAACATCAGTGGCAATCAGCAAGTGCAGGCCAGCCGCGTGGCCACGCAGTCGCGTACCGATTTCTGGGGCGAATTGATCACCGCCGTGCGCGGCATGATCGGCAGTGGCGACGGTCGCAGCGTGGTCACCAGCGCTCAAGCCGGCATCATGGCGGTGCGCGCCATGCCCGATGAATTGCGTCAGGTGGAGCGCTTTCTGAAGGCGGCGCAGGTCGCGGTGGAGCGCCAGGTGATGCTGGAGGCCAAGGTGGTGCAGGTGGAGCTGCGTGACGGTTATCAGAGTGGCATCGACTGGTCGGCACTGAGCACGCGTGGCGCCACGGTGGGCGCCATGGGCACGCTCAGCGGCAACACGATCGACAATACCCTGGTCAACGGGGCGACAGCGGGCTTGCCCAATCTGGCGGTCAGCACGGCGCTGGTGACTGACGCGGTGTCGCTGCCGGCGGCCGGTGCAGGTCTGTTCGGCCTGGCTTTTGCCTCGGGCGGTTTCCAGGCGGTGCTGGGTTTTCTGGAAACGCGCGGCGACGTGCAGATTCTGTCAAGTCCGCGCATTGCCACGCTCAACAACCAGAAGGCGGTGTTGAAGGTGGGGATTGACGAGTATTTTGTAACTGGCGTCAAGGGCGGAACTTCGACGGCCGGAACGACAACGACCAGTTCCACCACGACCTTGCCCGACATCACGCTGACGCCGTTTTTCTCGGGCATTTCGCTGGACGTGACGCCGCAGATCGACGACGGCAGCACCATCACGCTGCACGTGCATCCTTCGGTGGTGACGGTGTCTGAAAAGACCAAACAGGTTGATCTGGGCACGGTGGGAAATTACCGGTTCCCGATGGCGTCAAGCAACGTCAACGAGTCCGACACCGTGGTGCGCATCCAGGACGGCAAGATTGTGGCCATCGGTGGCCTGATGCAGATTGAATCCAACCAGACCGCCTCTGGCCTGCCAGGCACCACCGATACACCGTTTTCTTTCTTGTTGGGCAACAAGGCCAACAACGGGCGCAAGAAAGAGGTGGTGGTGCTGATCAAGCCGACCATCATCCGTTCGCCGCAGGACTGGGACGAACAAACCCGCCGCAGCCGCGCCGCGCTGGACGACATGGAGGCTGCCCGTGCCCGTGTGATCCGCATCGACGGCGACGAGCCCGGCCGCACGCCGGCGCAATAGCGCCCAGAGCCGCCGACCATGTATCTGCGGCATTTCGCGCTGCGCGAGGCGCCTTTTTCCATCACTCCGGACAGCGCTTTCTTTTTTGCCCACGACGGCGCGCAGGCCGCGCTCAACACCTTGCTGGTGGCGCTGCGCAGTGGCGAAGGTTTTTTGAAGATCGTCGGTGAGGTAGGGTGTGGCAAGACGGTGCTGTGCCGACGCCTCTTGACCCTGCTGCAAGCCGAATGTGCCTGCGCCTACATCCCCAACCCCGACATGGGGCCGGATGATTTGTTGCTGGCGGTATTGCGTGAACTGGGCGTGGACGCGGTCGGCCGCACTCTGAAAGGGCAGCCGCGGCGCATTCTGCCCAGTCGGCGTGTCTTGCTGACCACGCTGGAAGCGTGTCTGATTGAACACGCAAGACAAGGTCGGCGGGTGGTGATCTGCATCGACGAAGCGCAGGCCATTCCGCTTTCCAGTCTGGAGAGTCTGCGCCTGCTGTCCAATCTGGAGACCGAAAAACGCAAGCTGCTGCAACTGGTGTTGCTGGGCCAGCCTGAGCTGGACGTACTACTGGCGCGACCGCAGATCCGCCAACTGTTGCAGCGCATTACTTTCAGCGAGCACCTGGGGCCGATGACGGCCGTGCAGGTTGCTGCTTATCTGGCGCATCGCCTGACGGTGGCTGCTGAGAGCGAAGCCACCGACATCCAGGTGTTTGAGCCCGACGCGGTGTGCGACATCGCGCGATTTAGCGGTGGTGTACCGCGCCTGGTGAATGTGCTGGCGCACAAGTGCCTGTTGCTCGCCTACGGTGAGAACACGCATCGGGTGAGCGCAGCGCATGTGGCACTGGCGGCACAAGACACGCCTGCGGTACGGCAGAAGCGGGCGCGCTGGCGCGCGGCATGGCGCAGACTGTGGCCGAGTTGGCAAGGGGGCAGGGCGTCATGAGCGTGATCAACAAGGTGTTGCGCGACCTGGATCAGCGCAAGGGCGCAGGGCGTATGCAATCGCCCCTTGAGGGCACAGCGGTTGCTGCAGGTGGCGCGCAAAGGCGTTGGTGGAACTCACCGGCCGTGTGGCTGCTGTTGTTATTGGTTGTGAGCGCGGTGGGGCTGGTCGCCTGGCAGGTTGAACGTGATGCCCCTGCAAGCAGCCCGAACGCGTCTATAGACGCACGGTTGAATTCGCAACCCGCTCAACCCGCGAACGCTTCGCCAGTGAGACAGACGGAGTCTGTTCAGCCAGTGGTGACCGCAGCGCCGACGACTGGCAGCGCTTCAGCGCCGCAGTCAACGCCAGCGCCGCTTGCCGTACCTGCCATGACAGTGCCCAAGGTCGCCCTGAAGCCGCCTGCGACCGTTGATGCGCCGCCCAGACCGATGCCGTCAGCCAGCGCGCCAGCACCCATGGCGTCACCCGAGGTCTTCAAGACCCATGAATCTGCGCCCCCGGTTCGCCCGCAAGCAAGGCTTCAGGACAAGGCGCCAGAGCAGAAGGAACCAGCGCCGGTTGGTTCGACGCTGACTCAAGTGACCCAGGAGGTGCTGGCGCAGGCCCAGGCGCAGTGGTCGCGCGGGGATCATTCGGGTGCCGTGCAGCTGGTGCGCGACCTGTTGGCGCGCTGGCCACGCGACGAGGCCCAGCACGTTGACCTATTGGCGCAGGCGGTGCGTGAATACGCACGAATGACGATGGCACAAGAGCGGCCCACCGACGCGCTGGCGATGCTGGTGCAGTGGGAGAAACCGTTGGCACCGGTGGCCGACATCTGGGCGCTACGCGGGCAGGTTGCGCAACGCATGGGCTTGCACGCGCCGGCGGTGCAGGCCTACACGAGCGCGCTGGAGAGGTCTCCCGGCCAGGCGCGCTGGATGTTGGCGGCAGCGGTGTCGCTGGCCGCGCAAGGGCAAACGGCACCCGCTGCAGACCTGGCGGAGAAAGCGCGCCGTGTCGGTTTTTTGCCGCCTGATGTGGCAAACTACCTGCAACAGTTGGGTGTGGTGCTGCATTCGCCTTGAGAATGCCGGTTCGCCCGCCCTGTGCTCAGTTATATATGCTCAAGAAAATTCAGGTTCAGCAGTTGCGGGTGGGAATGCACCTGAAAGAGTTTTGTGGTTCCTGGATGGATCATCCGTTCTGGCGTACCGGCTTTGTCATCAAGGACCCCAAAGACATTGAGCTGATTCTGGCCAGCAAGATCACCGAGGTCTGGATCGACTCCAACAAGGGCGACGACGTGCCCAGCGACACCACCGTTGTTGAGCAGAGGCAAGAGCCTCCTCCTGAGCCGGTTGCACCGCCGGTTGTGATCAAGCCGGTATCCGAAACGCCGATGCCAGAGGAACTGGCGCGTGCTTCGCGGATTTGTCTGGAATCCAAAGCCGCTGTGGTGTCCATGTTTGAAGAAGTGCGCATGGGTAAAGCGGTGGACGTGGGTGGCGCCCGTCAGCTGGTGGAAGACATTTCGGATTCGGTTGCGCGCAACCCGGGGGCCATCATCAGCCTGGCGCGGCTCAAGACCGCAGACGACTACACCTACATGCATTCGGTGGCGGTGTGCGCCATGATGGTGGCGCTGGCCAAGCAGCTCAAAATCGACGACACGCAGTCGCGGCAGTTGGGCGTGGCCGGCCTGCTGCACGACTTGGGCAAGGCCGCCATGCCCACCGAGGTGCTGAACAAACCGGGCAAGCTGACCGATGCCGAGTTCGACATCATGAAGACGCACCCGACTGAAGGCTACAAGATGCTGATGGCCAGTACAGGTGTGGACGACGTGTCGCTGGACGTGGTGCTGCATCACCACGAAAAAATCGACGGCTCAGGCTACCCCGAGCGTCTCAAGGGCGATCAGATCAGTCTGCACGCCAAGATGGGCGCGGTGTGCGACGTGTACGACGCCATCACGTCTAACCGCCCCTACAAGGCGGGCTGGGATCCGGCCGAATCGCTGCGCCGTATGGCCGAATGGAAAGGACATTTCGATCCCGAGGTGTTTCAGGCCTTCGTCAAGAGCATCGGCATCTATCCGGTGGGGTCGCTCGTGCGCATGACCTCCGGGCGCATCGGCGTGGTGACCGAGCAGACGGCCAGGTCGCTGACCACGCCGAAGGTCAAACTGTTTTTTTCGACCAAATCCAACCTGCGCATTCCACCCGAGGTGATCGATCTGTCACTGCCGACGACCAAGGACAAGATCGCGCAGCGTGAAGACCCCGACGCGTGGAACTTTCCCGACCTCAATGAGTTGTGGTCGGGGCTACCGGGATTGGCCAACTGATCAGTTTCTTGCGGGCGGTGGTGCGTACTTGCGCAGCTCCTGCTTGGCAATGGCGTTGCGGTGCACTTCGTCCGGGCCGTCGGCAAAGCGCAGCGTGCGGGCGCTGGCGTAGTAGTAGGCCAGCGGAAAGTCGTCACACATGCCGGCGCCACCAAAGGCCTGCATGGCCCAGTCGATCACCTGGCATGCCATGCTGGGCGCCACCACCTTGATCATGGCGATTTCATTGCGGGCAAATTTGTTGCCGGCCACGTCCATCATCCACGCCGCTTTGAGCGTGAGCAAGCGCGCCATGTCGATCTTGCAGCGTGCTTCGGCAATGCGCTCTTGCGTCACGGTCTGTGCCGCAATCGGTTTGCCAAAGGCGATACGGCTGCTGGTGCGCTTGCACATCAGTTCCAGCGCGCGCTCGGCCAGCCCGATCAGGCGCATGCAGTGGTGAATGCGCCCGGGGCCCAGCCGCCCTTGCGCAATTTCAAAGCCGCGGCCTTCGCCCAGCAGGATGTTGCTCGCCGGTACGCGCACGTCTTTGTACGCGATTTCCATGTGGCCGTGCGGCGCGTCGTCGTAGCCCATGACGTTCAGGGGGCGCAACACCGTCACGCCCGGCGCATTGGACGGCACCAGAATCATGCTTTGCTGCACATGGCGTTCGGCCTCAGGGTTGGTTTTGCCCATGACGATGTGCACCGCGCAGCGCGGGTCACCGGCACCGCTGATCCACCATTTGCGGCCGTTGATGACATAGTCGGTACCGTCGCGTTCGATGCGCGTTTCGACGTTGGTAGCGTCGCTGCTGGCGACCGCCGGTTCGGTCATGGAAAACGCCGAACGCATCTTGCCTTCGAGCAGCGGCTTGAGCCACTGTTGCTTGTGTTCGGTCGAACCGTAACGGGCGATGGTTTCCATATTGCCGGTGTCGGGCGCCGAGCAGTTGAAGACCTCGCTGCTCCACAGCACGCGGCCCATGATTTCGGCCAGCGGCGCGTATTCCTGGTTGGTCAGGTCAGCACCGGCGTCGATGCCGCCGGCCTGCGCGCTGTCTACGGGATAAAACAGGTTCCACAGGCCTTGCTGTTGCGCCTTGAGCTTGAGGTGTTCAATGGTTTGTAGCGGCGTCCAGCGTTTGCCCGCTGCCGTGTTGGCCTCCACCTCAGCGTGGTGCGCGCCTTCGGCCGGGTAGATGTGGTCGTCCATGAACTTGAGCAGCTTGGCTTGCAGTTCCTTGGTTTTTGGGGAGTAGTCAAAGTCCATGGGGGTCCCTGCGGTGGGTGAAGTGAAAGGGTGAATGAACCAATGTGTTCAGGCGCGCTGAGCAAATTGCCAGGCCAGTTCGGCCAGTGGACGCGCACCGGCTGCGGCGCGCACGGCCTGGGCGCTGGCGGCGGTGCCGGCTTCGATGCGTTTGCCGATGCCTTGCAGAATGGCGGCCATGCGAAACAGGTTGTAGGCCATGTAAAACGACCAATCACCCGCCAGTTGTTCGGGGGTGACCAAGCCGGTACGCTCGCAGTAGCGGCGGATGTAGTTCTGCTCCGAAGGAATGCCCAGCGCAGCCAGGTCCAGCCCGCCGATGCCGCGAAAGGCGCCGGGCGGAATGTGCCAGGCCATGCAGTGGTAGCTGAAGTCGGCCAGCGGATGGCCCAGGGTGGACAGCTCCCAGTCCAGCACCGCGATCACACGTGGTTCGGTGGGGTGGAACACCAGGTTGTCCATGCGGTAGTCGCCGTGCACGATGCTGACCATGGCCGGGTCGCGTGCCATGGCCGGAATGTGTTGCGGCAGCCATTTCATCAGCTGGTCCATGGCTTCAATCGGTTGCGTGATCGAGGCGATGTACTGTTTGCTCCAGCGGGCAATCTGGCGCTCGAAATAGTTGCCCGGTTTGCCATAGCCGGCCAGCCCGACCGCAGCAAAGTCCACCGTGTGCAGGGCGGCCAGCACCCGGTTCATTTCGTCGTACAGTGCGCCCCGTTCGGCGCTGCCCAAATCGGGCAATGATTGTTCCCAATAAATGCGGCCGCGCACGAATGTCATGAGATAGAACGCACGCCCGATCACCGATTCGTCTTCACACAGGCACAACATCTCGGGCACCGGGACATCACTGCCCGCCAGCGCGGAAATGACGGCGAATTCGCGCTCGATGGCGTGGGCCGATGGCAGCAGCTTGGCCACCGGTCCGGGTTTGGTGCGCATCACGTAGGTGCGGCCGGGCGTTTGCAGTTGGTAGGTCGGGTTGGACTGACCGCCCTTGAATGCGGTCACCGTCAAGGGGCCGGCAAAACCATCCAGATGCTTGCTCAGCCATTCGGTCAGCGCGGCTTGATCGAAGGCTTGGGCCGCGGGAACGGGCCGAGTGCCCGCGTAGTCGTCTTGTTGGCTCATGGGGCGGATGGGATCAGTGGTCGGCTTCGGTGGTGCGCATCAGCGCGGCGCGGTTGCGCAGCACCACGCCTCCAGGCTCAATGCGGATCGACTCTTCGCGCTCAAGCGCTTTGAGTTCCTGGTTTACCCGTTGGCGCGAAGCGCCCAGCAACTGCGCCAGTTCTTCCTGCGCCAGTTGCAGGCCGATGCGGATTTCAGACGGGTCGCTCAGAGAGGGCAGGCCGTAAGAACGCGCCAGGTGCAGCAACTGCTTGGCCAGCCGGGCCCGCAAGGGCAGGGTGTTGAGATCTTCCACCAAGCCGTAGAGCTGGCGGATGCGCCGGGCGTGCAGGCGCAGCAGCGCTTCATAGAGTTCGCTGTGTTGCGCCAGGATCTTGGTGAAATCGGCGCGCGCCACGCACAGAATGGTGGTATCGCCGTGGGCCACGGCGTCATGGGTGCGACGGTCGCCGTCAAAGATGGCCACGTCACCAAACCAGATGCCCGGTTCGACGTAGGTCAGGGTGATCTGTTTGCCCGACATGGCGGTGGAGCTGACGCGCACCGCACCTTTGGCGCAGGCAATCCATTCTTGCGGTTGCTCGCCGCGCGCCGTGATCAGGTCGCCGTCCTGGTAGCGCCGCACGTAGGCGCAACGCAGGATGTCGTGGCGCAGTGACGGCGACAGGCTGGAAAACCAGCGGCCGGCGTTGATGGCCGCACGTTCGTCCGGAGTCAGTATCGGTTCACCCATGCCGGCATTGTGACGCGCGCCGGCTGGCTGCTCCAGCCCGCGCTGTCACGTGGGTGTCTTGCTTCAGGTGCTGCTCAGCGTCGGACTTGCAGCGCCCCGGGGTTGACGATGTTGGTGGGGCGGCCCGTGATGAAGTTGACGACGTTGTCAAAAGCGGCGCCGAAGTACTGTTCGTAACTGTCGAGCTCCACGTAACCGATGTGCGGCGTGCAGACGCAGTTTTCCAGTCGCAATAGTGCGTGGCCTTGCAAGATGGGTTCGGACTCGTACACGTCGATGGCGGCCATGCCGGGGCGACCACGATTGAGCGCCGTCAGCAAAGCGTCGGGTTCAATCAGTTCGGCGCGCGCCGTGTTGACCAGCAAGGCGGTGGGTTTCATGCGGGCCAGATCCTCGGCGCGCACCACACCCACGGTATCGTCATTCAGGCGCAGATGCAGGGACAACACGTCCGATTGTTCAAACAGTTCTTCGCGGCTGCCCGTCACTTCAAAGCCGTCGAGCACAGCGCGCTCGCGCGAAGGGGCGCGGCCCCAGATCAGGACGCGCATGCCGAAGGCCTTGCCGTAATGGGCCACCAGCTGGCCGATGCGGCCATAGCTCCAGATGCCCAGGGTGCGCCCGCGCAATGAGGTGCCCAGACAAAAGTTGGCGGGCATGCTGGTGGACTTCAGGCCCGATTGTTGCCAGGCGCCATGCTTGAGATTGCCAATGTAATGCGGCAAGCGGCGCATGGCGGCCATGATCAAGGCCCAAGTCAGTTCGGCCGGTGCCACCGGCGAGCCCACGCCTTCGGCCACGGCAATGCCGCGTTCGGTGCAGGCGTTGACGTCCAGATGGCTGCCCACCCGCCCGGTCTGCGACACCAGTTTCAGACGGGGCAACTTGTCAATCAGGCTGCGCGGCAGGTGGGTGCGCTCACGGTTGAGCACAATCACGTCGGCGTCTTTCAGCCGCACACTGAGTTGACCGAGCCCCTTGACGGTATTGGTATAGACGCGTGCCTGGTACGGCTCAAGCTTTTGGGCGCAGGCCAGTTTGCGGACGACATCCTGATAGTCGTCCAAGATCACGATATTCATGGCGCCGATTGTGCCTTCCCGTCACCGCCTTGCAGGTTGGCGGGGCTGTCGGAGACAGATTTTTACAAACGGCGCAGGTGTCAGCCGCCGGCGCGCTCACATCAGCATGGTGTTGCGGATCAGCCCGACCGCCAGTCCCTCGATGGCAAAGGCATCGCCGGGTTGCACCACGATCGGGTGATAGTCCGGGTTTTCCGGCAGCAGTTCAATGTGTTGCGCGGTGCGCAAAAAGCGTTTGACGGTGACTTCGTCGCCCAGGCGCGCCACCACGATCTGGCCGTTGCGCGCGTCGTGCGCGGTTTGCACCGCCAGCAAATCGCCGTCCATGATGCCGGCGTCGCGCATCGACATGCCGCGCACCTTGAGCAGATAGTCGGGCTTGTGCTGAAACAGGCTGGACTCAACGGCGTAGCTCTGGTCCACATGCTCCTGCGCCAGAATCGGCGAGCCGGCAGCCACGCGGCCGATCAGCGGCAAGGTCAATGAAGACACCGAGGAAGAGCGTTCGGCCTGGCGCGCCTGCTGGATCGAACGCAGCGCGTCGCCTTGCAGACGGATGCCGCGCGAGGTGCCGCTGACCAGCTCGATCACGCCCTTGCGTGCCAGCGCCTGCAAATGCTCTTCGGCCGCATTGGCCGATCGAAACCCCAATTGCGCCGCAATTTCAGCCCGCGTGGGTGGCGCACCGGTCTGGGTGATGGCGGTCTGGATAAGATCAAGGATCTGCTGCTGGCGATCGGTCAACTTGGGGCGGCTGGGCATGGCGACTCCTGAAACAACTCGGGGGTGACGACACTGGAAAGAAAACCACTGTTTTCACATCCAGTCACTGTATTTTTAATCAGTTTATTGAGGGTTGCAAGTGAAATCTGATTCATCCTCCGCCAAATTGGTTGTGTTGGGCACAGGCGGCACCATTGCCGGGCGGGCCGGCCGGGCTGACGACAACGTGGGGTATCAGGCGGCCCAGTTGGGTGTGGATCGCTTGCTGCAAGAGGTGCCCGGCCTGGCGCAGTTGGCGCAGGGACACGCTTTGGTGGCCGAACAGGTGGTCCAGGTGGACAGCAAGGACATGCAGCCGCAGATTTGGCAAACGCTGGTGCTGCGGGTGGCGCAGTATCTGGCGCGGGACGACGTGCGCGCCGTGATCATCACCCACGGGACCGATACGCTGGAAGAAACCGCCTTCTTTTTACATGCGGTGTTGCCGGCTACCCTGATCAATCGCAAACCGGTGGTGTTGACCTGCGCCATGCGGCCGGCCACGGCGCTCAGCCCGGATGGGCCGCAAAACCTGCGTGATGCCGTTGCCGTGGCGTTGGCCGCCGGCGCGCACGGCGTGCTGGTGGTCTGCGCCGGCCGGGTGCACGCGGGGCTGACCGTGCAGAAAGACCACACCTACCGGCTGGACGCCTTCAGTTCCGGCGATGCCGGCGCCTTGGCGTGCGTGGAAGAAGGTGCAGTACGCCCGTTGGCCGGTTGGCCGTCGGTGCCGGCGTCGCAGGATGCGGCGCTGCTTGAGCGCGTGGCGGGCGTGACCGATTGGCCGCGGGTGGAAGTGGTCCTCAGCCACGCTGGTGCCAGTGGCGCGGTGGTGGATGCGTTGCTGCTGCCGCAACCGTCATTGCCGCCTATGCGTGGATTGGTGGTGGCCGGCACTGGCAACGGCACCGTGCATCAGGCGCTGGAAGCGGCGCTGCGGCGGGCCGTGCAGGCGGGGGTGCGGGTGGTGCGTGCCAGTCGTTGCGCCGGTGGGCGCGTGATTGCATCCGCGCACGGCGAATTCGCGCACAGCAACGGCTTGTCGCCAGTCAAGGCGCGCGTCGCCTTGATGCTGGCGTTGATGGGCGATTAGCTGGCCAGCGCGCCAAACGCGCGAGCTGTGATGTCTTCCACGCTACCCGTGCCGCTGATGGCGCGGTACTTGGGGGCAGCGGCTGGGTCGGTTTTGGCCCAACTGCTGTAATAGTCCACCAACGGGCGGGTCTGAGCGCTGTAAACCTCCAGCCGCTTCTTGACGGTTTCTTCCTTGTCGTCGTCACGCTGTACCAGCGGTTCACCGGTGACGTCGTCTTTGCCTGCCACCTTGGG
>Ga0172376_10003932_pt1 | contig 17237 bp, 12 predicted proteins | sample Lak35m_FD_121114 | JGI IMG/M metagenome (GOLD analysis project Ga0172376, IMG submission 121114) | Freshwater microbial communities from Kabuno Bay, South-Kivu, Congo - kab_092012_35m | ecosystem: Environmental > Aquatic > Freshwater > Lake | place: Democratic Republic of the Congo: South-Kivu... | reverse complement strand
TGCATCGCGAGGGGCATGACGACGACGGGGAACTCGGAGCCTTGGCTTTTGTGGATGGTGATGGCGTAGGCGAGGGAGACCTCGTCGAGTTCATTGAAGTCGTAAATGACCGGTTTGCCGTCGAAGCCGATGACGACCTCGCGCTCGAGGTCGTCGATTTTAAGAATCTCTCCGATGTCACCGTTGAAGACCTCCTTGTCGTAGTTGTTGCGGGTTTGGATGACTTTGTCGCGCACGCGGAACTCCCAGCCGAATTTTTCCACCATGGGATCGCCGTCGCGCTTGGGATTGAGCGTGTCCTGAAGAAGGCGGTTCATATGGACAGTGCCGAGGGAGCCTCTGTTCATCGGGCAGAGGACCTGAATATCCCGCCGGGGGTCCAGCTTCCATTTTCGCGGGATGCGGTCGGCGACGAGTTCCAGAATGGTTGCGGGGACCGACTCCGGATCCTCACGCTCGATGAAGAAAAAATCCGAGTCTTTTTCGGACTCGGGCATCTGGCCGTTGTTGATGCGGTGCGCGTTGACGATGATGCGGCTGCTGGAGGCCTGGCGGAAAATTTCCGTCAACCGCACAACGGGAACCCTGCCGCTGCGAATGATATCGCCGAGCACGGCACCGGGGCCCACGCTTGGCAACTGGTCGACATCGCCCACCAGAATGAGATGGGAGCGGGCGGGCAGGGCCGCGAGGAGTTTGGACATGAGGTGCACATCCATCATGGATGTCTCGTCGGCAACGAGGAGGTCGCACTCGAGCGGGCTGGATGCGTTTTTCGAAAATCCACCGTTTTGAAACTCGAGAAGTCGATGAATGGTCTTGGCCTCGAGGCCGGTTGATTCGGAAAGACGCTTCGCCGCACGGCCTGTGGGCGCGCAGAGGAGGCATTTCACTTTTTTCGCCCGGAGAAGCATGAGAATCGAATTCACCAGCGTCGTCTTGCCAACACCGGGTCCGCCGGTGATCACCAGCACGCGCGAGCAGAGCGCGCGGCGCAAGGCCTCGGATTGACTGGGAGCGAGGTCGATGGATTTTTTCTCCTTCAACCATTCGATCGCCTTGTCGGCATCGATCCCGGGATACTCCGCTTTCCGATTCGCCAACCGAATCAGGAGCGATGCGACATCCACCTCCGAGCGACGGATGGACGGCAGGAAGATCAAATCCTCGCCGGTTATGTCATCCGCCGCCAACTCGCCCTCATCGAGCATTTCCGAAAGCGCCTTGGTCAAAACCGTGGCCTCCATTGCGAGAAGATCGGCGGCACTCTTGAGGAGAAGCTCTTTGGGAAGCGCACAATGTCCGTTCCCTGCGGCCTCGGAGAGGGCGTGCGAGAGACCCCCTCGGGCGCGCAGGATCGAATTGTCCGGGATTCCGAGTCTGCGGGCGATTTGATCCGCCGTTTTGAATCCGATTCCCGAAATATCGCGCGCAAGCAAGTAGGGATTGGCGCGCACCTTCTCCACGGCCTCGTCCCCGTAGGTCTTGTAGATACGGACGGCTCGGCTGGTGCTGACGCCATTCGAGTGCAGGAAAACCATGATCTCGCGCACGACTTTTTGTTCGGCCCAGGCGGTGCGGATGGTGCGCCTTCGTTCAGAGCCTATTCCCCTTACCTGCTCGAGGCGGGCGGACTCGCGGTCGATGATATCAAAGACAGCCTCGCCGAATTTTTCGACGAGCTTTTTGGCATAGACGGGTCCGATGCCTTTGATGAGTCCGCTGGCGAGATATTTTTCAATACCCTCGCGCGAAGTCGGCGCGCTGGTCTGGAGGATTTCGGCTTTCAGCTGCATGCCATGGTCGCGATCCCGCACCCATGCGCCCTCGGCGGTGAGCCACTCACCAGCGTTGATGCCCGCCGCGCGCCCTACGACAGTTGCCAAGTCGCGGAGTCCATCGACCTTCACCCGCACCACACAAAATCCCGTTTCCTCGTTGTGAAAGGTGACCCGCTCGATCAATCCCGAGAGGCTGCTCATAGGGACCGCCTTTTTTTCAAAAGATACCCGCGCCAGAGATAGAGAAGGATTCCCAGCGGCATGAGGGCAACCAAAGGCCACCAGGTCGCCATAGGCGGAAGGGCAGGCTCAACGGAGAGTTCGAAGGGCACGTCAACCGTCAAGCCGCCATGGGACAGTGTGACTCCGAGTTCCCACAGTCCAGGCTCTGGAATTCCCAGGAGGGCGGAATAGAGGAGTTTGTTGCCGGAGTGACCTTGCGTCGCAGGCACCGATTGGCCCGGTGTGACGCATCCGGCTCCGCGCCATGCCAACTCCGGCGTGGCACGACTGAGCTTGTTGAGGCGCAGATGGACGACGGCATCGAGAACCGGACGCGACTTGTCCTCCCGCTCAATGAAGAGGCTGATATCCGCCATACCAGCGCGCAACGGAGAGGGAGTCCCGAAGAGCACCACCCGGTAGCCGCCGCTTGCCTTCTCCGCCAGAACGCGTCCACCGTCAGCTTGGACAGTGACCGCAGAGCAAAGCCAAAAGGCCGCACAAAGGAGAACCCTGCGCAAGATGGCGGTATGGAGTGAAGTCACTGCATCATTTTAAGAAGCGGGCTCGTTCGTTAAAGATCCGAAATTCGGGCCTGTATTGAATATTGTGAAAAACGCCACCGGCGGCATATTGGCAATTATTCCATTCTCAAATGCGAGTCGCCCGCTGGTTCATTTACGGTTTCCCTGTCTTCCTCCTGTTGGTCATCGCGGCCTCGTTTTGGAACTCCGCGAGCCTGACTTCGGACAAAAAGAACGAGATGTCCCTCGGCGTTCTGGGTGAGCCCTCGACGCTGAACCCGATCCAACAAGCCGATGGCGCGGCTTCGCAAGTGGCGGGTTCGATTTTCAACGGCCTACTGAAATACAGCCCGGACCTCGAAATCATTGGCGACCTGGCCGAATCGTGGTCACTCGACCAGACGACGACTTTCGTGTTCCGTGATCCGGAGTCGGCCAGAGAGGCTCAAGCTCAACTCGAATCGCAGCGTGCCGATTGGACGGCGTGGACGCTGGATGGTGTGAAACAAAACGGCCGCGAGATGCTTCTCCACTTCACCGAGCCCGGCCTTGAGGCATCGCAAAAAATCGCAGCCCTCCTGCCGAAGGACACCTTGGCCCCGCTCGCCACCCTGCGCGTGGAAGTGAAAGAAAACGCAGCCGATGTCCTCCAACGCCTTGAGAAGGCCCTGCCAAGTGAATCGTTCCATCGCACATGGGTCGAAAGCGGGGCGGCTTTTGAGATCAGCACCGATCCCGCGCTGAAGACTGAAATCGAAAAATGGCTTACAACAAACGGAGGCGGAACAGTCCATCTTGGCGAGGGCATTTCCTTTTTTGCCGAGCCGCAGGTTGTCTTCCAGCTTCGCAAAAATGTGCGCTGGCACGATGGCGCGCCCTTCACTTCCCACGACGCCGCCTTCACCTACCGGGCGATCATGGACGACGCCACCGCCTCTCCGCGCAAGCCGGATTTCGATTTGATCCTGAAGGTTGAAACACCGGACGAGCACACTTTCTGCGTCACTTACCGCAAGCCCTACTCGCCCGCGCTCGAGAGTTGGATGATCTCGCTTCTGCCTGAGCATTTGTTGGATGGCAAACCCCAGAGTTGGTGGACACAAAACTTCAACCGCACGCCCGTTGGAACCGGTGCGTTCCGGTTTGCGGAGTGGAAGACGAACGAATTTATCAGGCTGGAACGGAATCCCGATTACTTCGACGGGCCCGGGCCTTGGCTTGACGGCATTGTGTATCGATTCATGCCCGACCAGCTCACGCTCCGCCTCGCTTTTGAGACCAGACAAGTCGATTTCTGGGGGGCCGAGCCGTGGACAGTGAAGGCCTTTGTGAACGACCCTCGCTTCGATGTCTTCACGAGCCCGACGAGCAGTTACACCTACATCGGCTGGAATCTAAAACGCCCACTCTTCCAGGACCCGCTCGTGCGCCGGGCGCTTGCCCACGCGGTCGATGTGCCATCCATGGTGCGCTTCATCCTTTACGGGCACGGCCTTCAGAGCACGGGACTCTTCACCCCGCAAATGTGGTTTTTCAATCCCTCGATCCAACCCTTCGCCTACGATCCCGAAAAGGCCCGGGCGCTCCTCTCCGAGGCGGGATGGTCACCCGGCCCGGATGGAATTCTACAAAAAAACGGCGAACGGTTTTCCTTCACGCTCATCACAAACAACGGGAACGAAGTCCGGCGCGACATCGCCACGCTCACGCAGGACGGCCTGAAGCATCTTGGCATCGAGGTGAAAGTGGAACTCTACGAGTGGGCCGTGTTTTTGAAAAACCATATCAACAAAAGCGATTTCGACGCCATGGTCCTCGGCTGGTCGCTCGGCAACAGCTACGACCAGTTCCAGATCTGGCACTCCTCGCAATCGAACCCCGAGCAGTTGAATGTCGTGGGATACAAGAGCGCGAAGGCCGACCGACTGCTTGACGAAATCCGGCAGGAATACAACCGCGAGAAAATCATCCGCATGGCGGGCGAGCTCCAGCGCACCATTTACGACGACCAGCCCTACCTCTTCCTTTATGTCCCTGAGGGCACAAGCGTGATGTGGAGGAACGCCTACCGCATCCGCAGGCCGAACGGACAAGGCGGATGGATCGACTCGCCGGTGGAGATGACCAAGGCAGGATGGGCCTATTGGTCGGAATGGTTCTACCGGCCGGAATTCTCTGAGCACCTGCCGAGGTCTTCCAGACTTCAGAAATCGCGCTTTGAGCCCTGAAGTGGCCCGTTCACATCCATGGCAGATGAGAACGGTTTCAGGTGTAACAAATGTTTTGTGGAAAAATAATGCGGGAGCGGTTTTTTTAAAAAAAACTGCGCTCGGTCGGCTAATAAGAATTAATTTCTTTTTCGATTTCCGCCAGAATGGCCTCTGGTCGGCCACTTTTATTAACTCTATCCTTGAAATTTCTTTCGTCGAATTTCGATAAAAATTTGGCAACCAGACTTTCACCATCAATGACAAAATCCGTGACGCGCCAACCGTCGATTTTTTCAAGGCGATAGATGACAGGCGTTTCCGAACCGAAAAAACGGATGGTCGCAGGAATTTCAATACGATTGCTCGTTGCCGAGGTGGAGTCATCATAAAGGATCTCTGGAAAGTCAAGTTTGGTAGCTTGGCTGGAGTAGAATTTGCGGGTATAGTTGCTGATGATCAATGTGCTGAAACGCTGGATGGCTTCTTTTTGCTGGTCGGGTGTGAATTGATCCCAGCCTGTTCCGATAGCCCGCTTCGTGATGACATCAAAACTGATGGCCTTCTCCAGATGCGGGCGGACATTTTTAATTAAATTGTCGATGGCCACAGCAGTTTCCTTTGCTGTGGTGGGCCTTTCAGGAGAGGCCTTGGCGACAGCCACGATATCGTCCACCGATTTTTTCAAAAATTTCCTCGCCGTGAAGGCAGACCAGTAGGGATGGGCAAACCAAAACGCCGCAGCGGAGAGTGCAAAAATCACGATTGCGGGGAAGACAAGATTGATCCACCGCATTCCAGTGGTATCTGCCTCCAAGCTGCGAAGGTTTATCGTTCTTGCGGCAACCGGATTGACATGCACCTCATTGGCCTTGGTCAGTGCAAAACGCAAGTGCTCGATGAGTTCGTCATAGGATTGATACCGCTTGTCCGGCGACTTCGCCATCATGCGGTTGATGACATAAGCCGTTTCATTGCACACATCGGGCGCGAAGGCCTGGAGGCTGACGGGGCGGCTCTTGAGTTGTTTCAAGGCGACGAGCGAGGAGTTGTCGGCCTCATAAGGAGGGCGTCCCGCCATGGCATGAAAAAGTGTTCCGCCGAGGCTGTAGATGTCGCTCCGGAAATCCTCCGGGAGTTCATCAAGCTTTTCGGGAGCGACATAGTAGGGCGTTCCCCAGATTTCGTTCGGGGAAGTGGCGGTATCACTGGCCACAACCGCGAGGCCGAAGTCCACCAACTTTACAGTGCCCTTGTCGGCAAAGAGGATATTCGCGGGTTTGATGTCGCGGTGGATGAGACCCAACTCCATCGCAGCCTTGAGGCCTTGCGCGATCTGGATTCCCGCCTCGAGCGCCATGATTTCTGGAACCATTCCGCGCTCGCGCATGAGGTCGTCGAGTGAACCTCCTCCGACCAGTTCCATCGCGATGTAAAATTGGGAACGGCATTCCCCGAAATCGAAAATCCGGACGACATTGGGATGGTTGATTTGGGCGGTTGTGCGAGCTTCGCGGGCCAACTTTTCCGCCTCATCATGCATCGTCTCTACTTGAATTTTGAGCACCTTCAATGCCACTTCTCGGTCGAGGTTGACATCCATTGCACGGAATGCGGAGCCCATGCCCCCCTCGCCAAGCAGCGAGGTGATTTGAAACTGGTTGAATCTTGAACAGGCCTTGAAGTAGTGGCCGCAAGCCGGGCAGGTGGCATCGGTGAAAGCCCCGATACCGGTCATGTCCAGCAGGGTTTCGCAATTGGGGCAATGCTCGGTGGACGAATGCGGGAACTCAAATGGCAGGTCTGTGTGATTCATACTGTCGAGGGGGAGGGAGACTTAAATAGCGACCGAAAGGAACTGTGCGCAATGAGAAATTTTGAATCTGGCTGCAGAGAAATCAGAGTTGCCGCACCTGGTAGATCAGTCGTATTTTTTTCTTATGGGAAGACAATGGCTCCATGCCAAGCGAGAAGTCGCAAATCTGAAAAAAGGCCAAGTGGTTGGCAAACTGGTGAAGGAAATGATGGTCGCCGCAAAGCTCGGAGGCTCCGATGTGGAGGGCAATGCACGCCTACACGCCGCTGTGGAAAAGGCCCGCAAAGCTTCCGTGACACGCGATGTCATCGAGCGCGCCATTAAAAAAGGTGCCGGCATTGGCGACGAGAAATTGACTCTCGAGAACTTGGTCTTTGAAGGCTACGCCCCTCACAAGGTCCCTGTGATCGTTGAGGCACTCACAGACAATGTGAACCGCACGGCTCCAGAAATGCGGGTGCTTTTCAAGAGAGGGCAACTCGGCACGGCCGGCAGCAACAAGTTCCTCTTCGACCACGTCGGCATCGTCGAAGCCCACCATGCGGATTCGTCGATCGACCCCGAAGAGGCAGCCATTGAAGCCGGGGCGAATGATTTTGTCATGCTCGAAGAAGGGGAGAATGACGACATCCCCGCAGGAACCAAAGGTGTGAAATTTTTGACTGAACGCACCGCCACAGGCGCGGTCTCGAAATGGCTTTCCCAGCATGGATGGACGGTGGTCACCAGCGAACTTGGCTACATCGCGAAACAATTCCCCCAACTCACCGATGAACAGCGCACCGAGGTGGGTGAGTTCTTGCAGGCTTTGGATGACAACGACGATGTTCATCGCGTCTGGGCGGCGGTGAAGTAGCCCGCCATGGAAGCCACTGCGACGCGCCTGGTCGAGCGCTTGAGGGCTGCCGGGCATGAAGCGTTCTTTGCAGGCGGATGCGTGCGCGACATGCTTCTCGGAAAAGAGGCGCACGACATCGATATCGCAACCAGCGCCAAGCCGGAGGAGGTTCAGAGAATCTTCCCGCGCACGGTCGCTGTGGGCGCGCAGTTCGGGGTGATTGTGGTTTTGGAGGATGACTTTGAATTTCAGGTCGCCACCTTTCGTTCGGACGGGAAATACAAAGACGGCCGCCACCCCGAGTCGGTCGCCTTCACGACCGCCGAAGGCGATGCCAAGCGGCGTGATTTCACGGTCAACGGGCTTTTCTACGACCCCTTGGAAAAACGCGTCATCGACCATGTCGGTGGCGAGGCGGATTTGAGAGCGGGCATCCTGCGCTGCATTGGCAACCCGGAGGAACGATTCACCGAAGACAAACTCCGCCTCATCCGCTGCGTGCGATTCAGCGCATCGCTCGGCTTCGAAATCGAAGAGGAAACATGGAAGGCGGTTTGCCGCATGGCCCCGCAGATCACGGTCGTGAGCGCCGAACGCCTAAGGGACGAGTTGGTCAAAATTTTCACCCATCCCTCGCGCGTCAGAGGCTTTGATTTGCTCGATGCCAGCGGACTTCTGGAAATCTTGCTACCTGAGGTAATGCACATGAAAGGCTGCGAGCAACCGCCAGACTTCCACCCCGAAGGAGATGTCTTTGTGCACACCCGCCTCATGCTGTCGCTCTTGCCGCCGGAGGTGTCTGTTCCTCTCGTCTTCTCCGTTCTCCTCCACGATACCGGCAAGCCCGCCACATTTCGCAGGGATGAAACCGGACGCATTCGCTTTAATGGCCACGAAGGCGTGAGCGCACAGATCACGACCGCCATCTTCGAGCGCCTCCGTTTTTCCAACGCGGAAACCGAGGCCACCGTGATCGGCGTGAAAAACCACATGTCCTTCAAGGATGTGAAAAACATGCGCGTGGCCACCCTCAAACGCTTTCTCGCCCGTCCCACGATCGAGGACGAGATAGAGCTTCACCGCGTGGATTGCCAAGGATCACACGGTCTGCTCGACAACCACGATTTTTTGCGCGCGAAGCAGGTGGAGTTTTCCAACGCCCCGCTGATCCCGGCTCCGCTCATCACCGGGCGGGACCTCATTGCCAACGGCTACAAACCAGGCCCGGCCTTCAAAACAATTCTCGATGCCGTGGAGTCGATGCAACTCGAGGGCCGGGTGACTACGCCGGAGGAGGCTCTGTCTTGGGTGATGCAGGAATTCCCGGTTTCATCCACCGGCAAACAAACCACGCCACCAGAAATGCCAGAGTGATCGAAACGGCGACATCAGAGGGATGGTGCGCACCAATGACGATACTCGACCAGGCAACGGCGGATGCCCCGACGAGTGCGATGAGGCCCCAGGCGGGTGATGTGAAAAAAATCGCAGCGGCAAATCCAAAAGCCGTCGCCGTGTGACCCGAGGGGAAGGAATTGTAGGCCGGCACACCGACAAGAATGCGACCACTGTGGTAAGGCCCGTAGAAGCCATGCTCGATTTTGGGAATCTCGCGCGGGCGCGGACGGCCGGTTGTGAGCCTTGATGCATTCGCAATCGCGCCTGCAAGCGTTGAGGCGATCATGGCGCAGAGAATAATGCGGCTCCATCGCTGGTTGCCACGCACTTTGGCGATGAGAAATCCAATGGCTGCGGCGACCATGATCGGCGGCCAGTCGCCCCAGACGCGAATCTTGCCGTAGATTTTTGCCTCCATCGTTTTTTGCCACTTCGCTCCCTGGGCTTCGACCATGGCTTGGCGGATGGGCAAGTCGTATTGGAACACAAAGACCGAAAGGATTCCCCCGACCAGAAGAATGAACAAAGGCAGGCGATAGGTTCGCAGAAAGCTCATCGCCACTCGGCGGCGACCTCCGCCGCAAAATAAGTGAGAATCATATCCGCACCGGCCCGCTTGATGGCCAGAAGCGCCTCGTCACGCGTGCGCTTGTAGTCGAGCCAACCGAGGCGTGCCGCCGCATGGATTTGCGAATACTCCCCGCTCACTTGATAGGCGGCAAGCGACGCGTCGCAGTCCTCACGCACAGCGCGAATGATGTCCAGATAGGCTCCGGCGGGTTTGACCATGACAATGTCGGCACCCTGCTCCAGGTCGAGACGAACCTCGCGCAGGGCCTCGCGGGAATTCGCCGGATCCATCTGATAGGTCGATTTGCTAATCGCGTCCTTGCCGATCTTGCTGCCGACGGCATCGCGAAAGGGACCGTAATATGCCGAGGCATACTTGGCGGCGTAGGACATGATGGCTGTCTGCCGGAAACCTGCCGCATCGAGCGCACGGCGCACTTCGCCGATGCGGCCATCCATCATATCCGACGGGGCCACAATATCCGCGCCAGCCTGGGCCTCCAAGACAGCAAGACGGCACAAAGCCTCGACGGTAGTGTCATTTTCCACCGAGGAACCATCCGCCGAAAGCAACCCGTCATGCCCATGGTCGGTGTAGGGATCCAGCGCCACATCGGTGATGACCACCAACTCTGGAAATCGCGTTTTCACCTCTGAAACGGCGCGGAAGAGGAGGTTCGATTCCTCGAAGGCGTGCGATCCAAAGGAATTTTTGAGAGAGGGTTCAATACTTGGAAAGAGAGCCACCACCGGAATGCGCAACTCCAAAGCACGCTCGCAAGCCTTGAGCAGAGAAACCACCCCAAGCCGCGAAACCCCGGGCATCGAATCGATAGCGTAATCCTCCTTCAAGTCGTGAATAAAAAGCGGCAAGATCAAATCCTCCGCACGCAAAGCCGTTTCACGAACGAGCCGGCGAATACTCTCGGAGCGCCTATTTCGCCGGGGACGATGAAGAATTTCCAGTGGCATGCGCGGAGGGTGCTACCCGCACGCCGGATCGTCAAGACACCCGCCAATCAAGGACAAAAAATTTGGACGATCGTCCAAATTTTTTGTCTTCAGGTGGAAATGGAAATCCCTTCCCTCACTCGATGGGACGGGGCATTGTTGAATGGTGAACGGGCAATTTCCGAAGGACACCATTGAGGCGCTTTGGGCGCCTTGGCGGGTTGAGTATTTTCAAGCGGAGCACCGCAGCGGGGTGGATTTTTTGACGGAGGCGGCGGAGTCGGATGACGACGCCGCGCATCTGGTGGTGGCGCGGCGGGCGACCGCCTTTTTGGTTATGAACAAATATCCCTACTCTGCAGGGCACCTTATGGCCGTTCCCTGCCGGAAAGTTTGCAAAATGGAAGAGGTCACCGGGGAGGAAATTTTCGATCTGTGGCAGTTGAGTGTCCGCGCGCAGAAGTTGCTTGAGATCGCCGTGAAGGCGCAGGGTTTCAATGTCGGCTGGAACCTCGGAAAGGCCTCCGGAGCGGGCGTGGAGGACCACCTCCACATCCATATTGTTCCCCGCTGGGTGGGCGATTCGAATTTCATCGCCGTGGTTGGCGGCACCCGAATCATTCCGGAGGGATTGATGCCGCTTTACCACCGTCTAGTGGCCCTCGACAAGGAGCTGAACATTTCATGAAACCAAACTCACTCGGGCCGGTGACGGCAGGCATTCCCAAAAAACTCCGCCGCGCCAACGAGCCGCCGCTCTCGAAGGCCTCGGTTCGCCGCAAGCCGGCGCCCTCGCAGGAATTTTCCTTCGCGCTCAAGCCGGCGGATATCGCCCGCCACCTGAACCGCTTTGTGATCGGGCAAAACGAGGCCAAGAAGGTGCTCGGTGTGGCGCTCTGCGACCACTTCCAGCATGTGCGTCTCACGCTCGAGGGCAAGGAGGCCCCATTCTATCAAAAACAAAATGTTCTTCTCCTCGGTCCCACCGGCGTCGGGAAGACCCACCTGATCCGCTCCGCCGCCGATCTCATCGGCGTGCCTTTTGTGAAGGCCGATGCCACGAAGTTCAGCGAGACCGGCTATGTCGGCGGCGATGTGGACGACCTCGTGCGCGACCTCATCCGCCGCACGGGCGGTGACATCAAACGCGCCTCACATGGAATCATCTACCTCGACGAGGTGGACAAGCTGGCGGGATCGTCCGACGGCGGTGGACGCGATGTCTCCGGGCGGGGGGTGCAAACAAATCTTCTCAAGCTTATGGAAGACGGAGATGTGCCGGTGTTGTCGCCGAACGATGTGACCGGCCAACTCCAGTCCGCCATGAGTGCGGCGCGCGGGAATGCCTCGGGACAACCCGACACCATCTCGACGCGGCATATTCTTTTCATTGCGAGTGGAGCGTTTGTCGGCATCGACCAAATCATCCGAGACCGCCTGACCTCGCCGCAACTTGGTTTGGAAAAAGCTCACGCACAGATCAGCACGGCGGACTTCATTCGATTCGGCCTGGAACCGGAATTTGTCGGGCGCCTGCCGGTGCGCGTCGCCTGCCATGCCCTCGATGAGAACGACCTTTTTCAGGTGCTGAGCCGAAGCGAGAGCAGTCTCATCCACCAATACGAACGCTCGTTTGGTGCGTATGGCATCAGCCTCCGCTTCGAACCCGATGCCTTGCGCCGTCTCGCCGCGCTGGCGAGGGATGAAAAAACCGGCGCGCGGGGCCTGATGACCGTTCTCGAGCGAACCTTCCGCGACCTCAAATTCCGTCTGCCATCGACGAAAATCCGTTCGCTCACGATCACCGCGAGCACGGTGGAAAATCCCGCCGCCGCCTTGGCCAAGCTCTTGAAAAAATGACCCGTCCGGTTCTCGTCTTCGACGGTTCCTGCGGATTCTGCCGCAAGTGGATCGAGCGTTGGCGCGATCTGACCGGCGACTCGGTCCACTACATGCCGGCGAGCGAAGCAGAGAAACTCCACCCTGGTGTTCCCAAGGACGAATTCGACCGCGCGGTGCAGCTCATCCGGCCCGACGGCTCGCGCACATCAGGCGCCGCGGCGGTTCTGGAAATCACGGCCCCGCATGCCGTCACAGCGCGGGCGGCACTCGCCCTCTACCAACGCAGCCGTCTTTTCGCCGGAGCCTCGGAGGGGGCTTATGCCTTTGTAGCCCGGCACCGGATTCTTTTTTCACGCCTCACCGCCTTGCTCTGGGGAACCTCGACACGCAGGCCTTCTTTTGCCGTGGCGAACGCTTTGTTCCTGCGGATTCTGGCCGCCATCTTCCTCATTGCCCTTCTTTCTTTCAAACACCAGGCAGCCGGTCTTCATGGCCCGGATGGCATTCTGCCTGTCGCGCCCTTTTTTGAAGCGGTGCAATCCCGATTCGGCAATGACGCGATTTGGTTGCTGCCGTCACTCGTCTGGCTTTCCCCCACCCTCGAAACCCTCCTCCTGCTCGCGAATATCGGCATAGCCGCCTCGCTTGCCGCCCTGCTCGGTGTTCTCCAACCGCTTTGCTTTCTCGTTCTCTGGGCGGTCATGCTCTCGCTCTGCACAGCGGGACAGGATTTCTACAGCTTCCAATGGGACGCCCTCCTCATCGAATCAGGTTTTCTGGCGATCTTCCTGTCATCCTGGCGATGGAAGCCGAATTGGGGCGCGCCGGAGCCTCCGCGTCTTGCCCGTTTCGCTGCTGTGGCACTCCTCTTCCGCCTGATCTTTTGCTCGGGCGTGGTGAAACTTTCCAGCGGCGACGAAACTTGGCGGAGCCTGCGCGCGTTGGATTTCCATTTTCTCACACAGCCCCTGCCCAATCCCCTCGCGTGGGTTGCGCATCATCTGCCGTTTGATGTTCTCACGGCCTCCTGTGCGCTTCTTTTTGCGATCGAACTGATCTTCCCTTTTGCCTTTTTCCTGCCGAGGAATCCCCGGCTGATCGCGGCCTCGTCCACCATGGCGCTCCAAGTCGGCATCGCGCTCACCGGCAATTATGCGTTTTTCAATATCCTCACCGGGGCGCTTTGCCTTCTCCTGCTCGATGACCGGTGCTGGCCGGGATTTCTTCGCCAGAAGAGCCCGCCTGCAGCGTTTGTTACTCCTTGGATTCGCAACGCGGTCCTCGTGCCCTGGCTTGTTCTCTCCGTGGTTCCTCTCGCCACCTCCTTCCGTGCGATGCCACCACTTCTGCTTCCACTGGGGGAGGCTTATTCCAAAGTTGCACCATTCCGCTCGCTGAACGGCTACGGACTCTTCGCCGTCATGACCACACAACGCCGCGAGATCATTGTCCAAGGCAGCGACGACGGGCACGACTGGCGCACCTATGAATTCCACTACAAGCCGGGTGCCTTGGACCGTCCACTTCCTGTCATCGCCCCCTACCAACCCCGGCTCGATTGGCAGATGTGGTTCGCCGCGCTGGGACAGATCGACACGACACCGTGGTTCCAAAATTTCCTGACCCGTTTGCTCCAAGGCTCGCCTTCGGTTCTGGAGTTATTGGAAAAAAATCCCTTTCCTGAAAAGCCCCCGAAGTTCGTTCGCGCCATCCTCGACGAATACGCATTCACCACGCGATTGGAACGGAGCAAATCCGGCGCTGTGTGGAAGCGCGAACCCGTTTCGATTTACTGCGCCGAGGTTTCACTGAGGGAGATGGATGGCGATTTTTGAAGCGGGCTACAGAATCCGAATGTTGGCATCCTTGCCATATTTTAAGGCACAACTGACGGCGGACAAAGGGTTGCCAGACTAACATCAATCGCCTAAAAGATGGAGTAGTGAACGACCTTCCTCCGGAACCCGGTGATGTCGACCTGATCCAGCGTATGGGCACAGGTGATACTGAGGCGTTTACCCTGTTCCAGCGTCGCCACATTGGCATCATCTACTCGACGGCACACCGCATCCTGAACAATGACACCGACGCCGAGGATGTCTCGCAGGAGGTTCTTTTCATGCTCTGGGAGAAGTCACCCATGTATGACATCGAACGGGGCAAGCCAGTGACATGGATAGCCACCATGACGCGCAACAAAGCGATCGACCGCCTGCGATCGCTGCAGCGTCGTTCCCGCCTGCAGGATGAGGTCCGCCTTGAAAATCCGGGATCGGTGGACGCACGCACACCCGCCCAGAGCTTGCATGCGAGTGAGAAAAACGAACTCGTCCGATCGGCTGTGATGAAGCTGAATCCGGACCAACGCGAAGTCATCGAGATGCTTTATTTCAGCGGCCTGTCCCAACAGGAAATCTCCGACCGCATCCACAAACCCCTATCCACCGTGAAAGCCCGCATCCACCGCGGCATGGTGCGATTGCGCAAAATTGTCGGCCCCGGAATTTGAAACAAAACACGACCATTCTCGGTATCGATATTGGCGGCACTGGCATCAAGGGATCTCCGGTGAATGTCGCAACCGGCGAGCTTGTGGCCGAGCGATTCCGTATCGCCACACCGAAGCCGGCATTTCCCAATGCGGTGGCTAATGTCGTGGGCCAGATCGCGGCCCACTTCGACCACAAGGGGCCGGCAGGCGTCACCTTCCCCGGCATCGTCAAGGGCAACACGATTTACTCCGCCACCAATGTCGACCACTCTTGGCTGCAGGTCGATGCCTCTAAGCTTTTCCAAAGACATCTCGGCGGTCCGGTGACCGTCGTGAACGACGCCGATGCGGCCGGCATTGCCGAAATGCGATTCGGCGTGGGACATGGGATCTCGGGCGTCGTCATCATGCTCACCTTCGGCACCGGTATTGGATCGGCCCTCTTCCACGATGGCGTGTTGATCCCGAATGCCGAACTCGGCCACCTCCAACTTCGCGGCAAAGACGCCGAGAAACGCTGCTCGGGCCGCGTTCGCGAGGAGAAGGACATGTCCTTCAAAAAGTGGGCGAAAATCGTCAGCGAATACCTCGCCACCCTCGAAACCCTGTTCTCGCCCGAACTCTTCATCATCGGCGGCGGCATCAGCAAAAAAGCGGACCAGTTCCTGCCCTACCTCACGGCGAAAACAGATGTCCTCATCCAACCGGCAAAAATGCAGAACGACGCCGGCATTATCGGCGCGGCTTTTCTGGCAAAGATTCCCGCTTGATCTCGCAACAGCTTTCAACGATGGTTCACAACTCCCAATCGCGGGGTCTTAGCTCAGTTGGTAGAGCGCCTCAATGGCATTGAGGAGGTCAGGGGTTCGAATCCCCTAGGCTCCACCAATTTCTCCCCTTGCACAATCCGGCGGAGTTTTCGTTGGAAGACTGAGAAATGCAGAATCTCCAATCAAAATTTAGATTTGATTGGCAATTTCACCGCCAGCACAAGGCTTGCGGCAGGGGGGCGTGGCAGGGATATTTAACGGGATGTTTGTGAGAGTGCTACCTGACCAAGCCGCCGGGCGGATGCTGGATTACAGTGTTCCGGGGCCGATGCAGGCGGTGGTCGGGGTTGGGTCGAGGGTTCGGGTTCCTGTGCGGACGCGGCTTTTGCCGGGCACGGTGATTGAGATTTTTGAGGAATCGGAATTTGCGAAGGTTCGCGATATTGCCGAGTTGCTCGATGAAAAGCCCATGATCCGTCCGTCGCTTTTGGAATTGGCGCGGTGGATGAGTGACTATTACTGCTGTCCGCTTGAAACGGCCGTCCGCAGCGTTTTGCCGGTGGCGGTGAGGGATGGAAAGGTCGGGGCCAAGAGACAAAATACTGTTCGGGCGGCGAGGGCATTCAGCGAGGAGGATTTGGAGGCGATCGCCCGCCGTGCCCCGAGGCAGGCGGATGCACTGCGTGTGCTGACGGGTGGACCGGTGCTTGTCACAGAGGCTGCGACGAAGGCGGGCGTGCACGAGAGCGTGTTCCGCACATTGGAAAAGAACGGCCTGGTGGTCAGTGAGGCTTCGGTTGTTGCGAGGGACCCCTATTCCGAGCGCTTTGTGGCAGGCGCGGAACTGACTTTGAATGCGGAGCATGAGGCGGCAATGAAGGTTGTGGTCGAAACCATGGCCAAACCCGAGAAGCCGATCCTGCTCTTCGGCGTGACGGGTTCGGGAAAAACCGAGATTTACCTGCGGGCAATCCGGCATGCGGTGGATACCGGTCGAACCGCTCTGGTGCTCGTTCCAGAGATTGCCCTCACACCGCAGACGGTCGAACGCTTCAAATCGCGCTTTGCCGAGATGCAGGAGAAGATCGCCGTTTTGCACAGCCATCTCTCGGAAGGAGAACGCCACGATGAATGGCACAAAATCCACAACGGCACGGCGAGGATCGTGATTGGTGCCCGCAGCTCGATTTTTGCTCCCATCGAAAACCCCGGGATCATCATCGTGGATGAGGAACATGAAAATTCCTACAAGCAGGACGAGGCCCCGCGCTACAATGCCCGCGACATGGCTGTGTTGCGCGGCAAGCGCGAGGGCGCGGCTGTGCTGTTGGGAAGTGCGACTCCCTCCCTCGAAAGTTGGCACAACGCCCAGACGGGAAAATACCAACTCGTGCGTCTCGACCAGAGGGTGGATGACAAGAGCATGCCGGTCGTGAGGGTCACGGATTTGAGGCGCCCCACACGAAACGACCCCGAGGGCGGGATTCTCTCGCGGACGCTGCGCGAAGCCATAGAAGGCCGTATGGCCAAGGGCGAGCAGACGATTCTTTTTCTGAACCGCAGAGGTTTTTCGACATCCATGGTTTGCGAGGCGTGCGGCCATGTGTGCCAGTGCCCGGATTGCAGTGTTTCCCTCACCTACCATCGTGCAGCCGAGCGGTTGATGTGTCACATCTGCGGCCATGGCAGCCGTGCTCCGAAGGTTTGTCCCAACTGTTCGGACCCAAAAATCCGATACTCGGGAACCGGCACGCAAAAGGTCGAGGAGGCCCTCAAACGCATCTTCCCAAAAGCCCGCATCGCCCGCATGGATGCCGACTCCATGAC
>Ga0172376_10003930_pt1 | contig 17243 bp, 4 predicted proteins | sample Lak35m_FD_121114 | JGI IMG/M metagenome (GOLD analysis project Ga0172376, IMG submission 121114) | Freshwater microbial communities from Kabuno Bay, South-Kivu, Congo - kab_092012_35m | ecosystem: Environmental > Aquatic > Freshwater > Lake | place: Democratic Republic of the Congo: South-Kivu... | reverse complement strand
GGGGCACGTGAGGCAGCCAGCATTACCACTGGTGGCAGTGTAAGTCGGAGCAACGCACGTCGTGCAGGTGGATAAGCCGCTCGTGGGGCTGTATGTTCCTGGCGAACAGGATGTCGGGTTTTGCTGATTGACGCTGGAAATCGACCCCGCGGGAGTAATGGTGCACGTGGAGGCGCTGGTAGAGCCGTAGTAATAACCTGCGTTACAATGGCAGCCTGTTGGGTAATAAAAACCATACGTTTTGGCTACTCCGTTTATATGGATCTTTCGGACACTGTTTGCAGGACAAGGCATCAGGTTTTGACAAAATGCACTGACAGAGCTTGGATCATAACCCACAGTATCATAGGACGGGCACGCAGACGCCCAGTCGGGATCCAGGATCCCACAACCCGAATAAAGGCAGATTTGACAATAGTACACACCAGGATTGTTAACCTGGTCAAATGTGACATAAGGGCATGTTGCGGCGCCGCTTGTCTGAAACAAAGTTACGAATGTGGCAAGCGCGAGAGAGGGGAGTTTGAAAACTCTGCAATCTCTTGTATGCATATTTGCCCCTGGGGTTCGAGCCCATTATGGCGGGCGGTATATATACAACGTGCAGCCGATGAGAGTTTGTTTTCAATAGCCAATTTGGGGTAGGGAGGGGTTGTTCACTCATGGGCGAGCACCGCCGCGACGCCCGCGGACATTGTGAGTGCGAGGAGGAGGAGTGAGGCGATGGAATGGTGGGCGATGGCTGTCGGGGATGAGGATGAGGCCTTTGTTGTTGCAATGGTGGTGGTGGTTTGTTGGGCTGATGCGAGGAGGATGACGAGGAAGGCGGAGATGAGGAAGAGGAGCAGGGAGAGGCGGGGCATTCGGTTGAGGGGGGTTGTTGTGGGATGGGGGACAGTTAAATACAGAGAGGGTGGTTGATGGGAGGTGCGTGCGCGGCAGGGTGTGTTGGGCTGGATTCTGGGAAACCCCGGCTGTGTGTGTTGGGCTGGATTCTGGGAAACCCCGGCTGGGTGTGTTGGGCCGTGTATTTAACCTGAATGGCCTTGGCGGCGGGGAGAGGAAGAAAAATGACGGCGCGGGCGCTGCTGAGGCTGAGCCCGGCGCCGCGAGGGGGCTCGAGTTTTTCTCCTGGGAGGGTGCTGGGGGCCGTTGTGATGGTGATTTGGGCTTGGGCTGCGGCCGTGTGCGGCCAGAATGTGACGAGTGCGACGTTAGTGAATGTGACGACGAATGTGACTATAGTGAATGTGACGACGACTGCGATGATACTTCCAAGAAACAGGACAGTGAGGGTCAACGTGACGCTGGGCGGGTTCGGTACGAACCGAACGCTGCGCGTGCCGCCGCGGTGGGGCGCGGCGCTGGCGTGGGAGGCGACGGACCCGAGCACCGGGGAGTGCCCGAGGGGGAGGTACTGCCCTGGCGGGGTGGGGTCGCCCAAGGTGTGCAAGGCCGGGACGTACTCGCCGTACGCCGGGAGGCAGAGCCCGTGCCCCGAGAGCGAGGCGTGCCACGCCAACAGCTACTGCCCCGACCCCGGGGTGATGGTGAGCTGTCCCAAGAATACGTGGTCGGGGTACCGGAGCACGTCGCGGCTGGACTGCCGGTGCCAGCCGGGGTTCGAGTGCGTTTATAAGAAGCAGGTTAATTTGAACATGGTGCTGCACGTGCCGCTCGGGGTGTGGATGAGCGAGAGTGGAAAATTTTTGAGGGAGAAGCTGGTGCAGGCCGTGGCGGAGTCGGCGGGGGTGTCAAGTAGCAACGTGCGGATCGACCAGGTGCTGCCGTACCAGGGCGTGGGTGGGGGAGGATCGAGGAGGCTTCGCGACAACAGCAAGGACGCCCTGCTGGTGCGACTGACGCTGCAAGGCGCGGAGGCCGTCGGGGAGGACGCGCTGCAGGCGAGGCTGGCGCAGATGATTCCGCTGTCTGCGCGAATACGGCACCTGCACTTTCATGATGTATCCAGGAGGATTGCCAGCGTCCACTGGGCCAGGGCCGACAGGGTCCACGTCAAGCCCAGCAAGCCCTGGACGGCGACGAATCACCACCGTACGGTCCGTACCCCTAAGTAAGTGACCCCTGTCAGTAAACAAAAAAAGTTTCGGCATGGGTGGTGTATATATGGCGCGCGAAAAAGTATGGAGAAACCTGGGATGAAACCACACGTCCTCGCATGGGTCCTATGGATATCATTGCCTACGAGGGCAGTGTGGGGGCAAACGTGTGCCTGTACTGGTTGCCTGAACGATGAATACATTCTCGCGGGCGTTAGTCCCATCCTTATAGCGGCAGGCAATACGTTAATGACCAACTTTGCATTGTCTTCAAATTTTAAGGTAAGATTGGATGTCTTCTTAGTTGGCAACCCAGCTTCAACAAAACAAGTACTGAGATTTACGAACACACTTGCGAACAGCTACGCAACCGAACTCGGTGGAAGGGCTTTCGCCTTGTACAATAAAATTAGCACCAACAAAATGGCTTATCATATTATTAGCAACAACGGGGGGTCTGCACTTTTAGAATCGTTTGATGGATCTACCACATTTACCGACAGCCAGCGGAGGAGCATTGAATGCACCGTCACGTCGGGAGGAGCTTTTACATGTACAGCGGCGGGCAGTGCAGACGGAAACATAAACCCAATCCAATCCCTCCCCCGCTACACCAACTTGGCGGTGTATGCAAGCGACACAAATACCCAAAACGTGCCTGCTACAGGGAGCATCAACAACTTAGTAGTCACAAACTGCGTTTGCGGCGCAAACTACTATGGAAGTCCAGCTGGCACGAGCCCTACATGCACCCCATGCGACCCTGGTTACTACAGCGCTCCTGGATCCGCTGCTTGCACCGCGTGCCCAAGTGGAGCGGCTGCATGCAGGATCCGTGACATATTCATGTTTGACACGAGAAGGGCATACTACAGAGATGGCCCCGACGGAACTGTGCCATATGTTGACGTAATGCCTTCTAGTATGGGTACTTTAGTGATCTCAACTGGATCCACCACTGTGGGTGGTCAGACCATTCCAAAGGGGATGCAGGTGTGGACCGTGGCGAAGGCAGGGTCCTATGACATCGTTGCTTCCGGGGCAAGCGGGGGCGATTACCCCAATACCGTTCTTTCCAGTATGAAGTTTGGCGGGAAGGGGATTGTGGTAAAAACCAAATACTCGTTAAATGCTGGAGACAAGATAGTTGTTTTGGTCGGTCAGAAGCCCCCAGGGTGTACTGGTAGTGCGTTTGCTGGAGGTGGTGGGGGCACCTTTGTCTCAAAATATGCTGCCACTGCCGCATTTTCTACAGCTGCTCAGCATACTTTGATCCTGGCGGCTGGTGGCGGAGGAGGCACAGGACAATTATCAACAGTAGGAGGTGCCACGCCCACTGATACTACCCAGATGAATGCAGTTGTAGGTACGTCAGGGACACTGAGAGTTGGGCAAACAAACACAGCTTTGAAGTCTACAAATGGGGGGGGAGGGGGCGGTGGAGATGCGGCGGGAGGGAATGGTGCAACTGGAAGCAGCACAAACAGTATAGCATACGGTTCCGGTGGCGGGGGTTTTAAAGGCGATGGTGGCGATGCATATACAACCGAATCAACATTGGGAGGCAAGTCGTTTTTAAATGGAGGAAGAGGCGCGCAAGCGCATTCAAGTGCTGACTCTTCGGCTACGTGTACCTCAGTTTCAGAGTATAATCTGCCTTATGGTGGATTTGGAGGCGGGGGAGGGGGCTGGAATTCCGGAGGTGGGGGCGGAGGATACAGCGGCGGGCAAGGGGACATTAAATCTTCGAAATTAGGAGGCGGCGCGGGCGGGTCTTACGACATCAACGGGGCGTCTAATGCGGCCACCCAGTACACGTCGTGGAATACAGCCATGTTCGGAGCGCAGCCAGCGGGATTTGTATTAGGGCAGTCAACCAGCGACGGCTTTGTGGTGGTGAGCGCGTGCCCAGCTGGGACGTACGAGTCAGGGAGCGCGTGCATTTCTTGCGACCCTGGAAAGTTCAGCCCCGCAGGATCGAGTGCAGTGGGGTCGTGCGTCGCCTGTTCCGGCGGCGGCATGGTGTCGTGCACCGCCGGCGTCACGTACAGTCACTGCACGTCTGCCACTACGAATGTGTGCTGCGGATCCAACACGTACTTTATTGAGGGCACGTCCGCGGCGTGCGAAAATTGCGCCAGTGGAAAATATGCACTTGGTTCTGGGTCGTTTTGCGTGGCGGCGTGCTCGCCCGGAATGTTCATGAACAACAGCGCGTGCGTCAACTGCGGGGCCGGGACGTACCAGCCGATTTCCGGGGCGACCAACGCGAGCCAGTGCCTGGCGTGCAGGGCGGGGTCGTACAGCACCGGGGCCGCCGCGGCGTGCACCAACTGCAGCGTCGGCAACTACCTGGTGGACATGGCGACCGGCGGGGTCGTCAGCTTCGACGTGCCGGGCTACGCGGTGCACGCGTTTTACGCCAGCGGCACGATTGCGTTTGGCGGCAGCAAGGACGTGGTCGCGGACGTGCTGGATGTGGGCGGAGGGGGCGGGGGCGGAAATACATGGGGCGGGGGCGGCGGGGCGGGCGCTCTGATCTTCTACGCCGGAAACGTGTTTGCCGGCGGGTCTTCGCAGACAGTCACAGTCGGAGCGGGCGGGTCGGGCCAAACTTCAGCGGGGCTGCGCGGTGGAATGGGAGGGGACAGCAGCATCGGCGGCTTGTTCGTGGCTCGAGGCGGAGGCGGTGGTGGAGGAGGGACAACTTCAACTGGTACCACGTCAAATGGCTTAGGTGGAGGGTCCGGTGGGGGTGGGGCCACTTGTTATGGGGGAAGTAAAGGCGGAGGTTCTGCACTTGCGACCAATGTAATTTTGACCAATACTTCAGTTCAAGTTGGGTTTATTGGCGGAGATGGCTGCGGCAGTCCCGGAAGCTTTGACGGAAGAGCTGGCGGCGGCGGGGGTGGGGCAGGATTTAGAGGTGGACATGCAACATGTAGTGTTACATTACGCCCAAACCCGGGAGGGTACGGGAAATACCAAGTCACGGTCGGGGCGGCTTTGACAGACCTTGCCGCAATTTTCGGAGTGGCATACAAAAATGTTGCGGTGGCGGACCCGGCGAACCCGAGCAACTTTTACATTTGCGGGGGTGGTTCAGGAGGTGGATATCGTGGTTCTGGCGAATATACAGTTATTAGCTCGCTTGGTGGAGGAGGAATCGCATATGACAATAGCGGTTCAAGTGGCTCCCCCGCAGGGGCCGGGAAAGACAACACAGGGAGCGGAGGCGGAGGTGGAGGCGGCGCGTCTGGGGCTGCGGCCTACGGCGCCTCCGGGGGGTCCGGGCTGGTGCTGATCCGGTACGCGCTGTGCCAGCCCTGCAGCGCTGGGTCGTACAAGGGGGGCGACGACGTGGCGTGCCAGGCGTGCGGCGTCGGGACGTACCAGCCGGGTGCAGGGGCCATCTCGTCGGGCGCGTGCCTGGCGTGCGGCGTCGGGACGTACCAGCCGAACAGCGGGGCCAACTCGTCGGGCGCGTGCCTGGCGTGCGGCGCGGGGACGTACCAGCCTGTGGTAGCCGCGAGCTCGTCTGGCGCGTGCCTTGCGTGCCCCGTCGGGACGTACCAGCCAGTTACTGGCGCGAACTCGTCGGGAATGTGCCTTGCGTGCAGCGTCGGGACGTACCAGCCGGATGCAGGGGCCAACTCGTCGGGCGCGTGCCTTGCGTGCGGCGCGGGGACGTACCAGCCTGTTTCCGGCGCAAACTCGTCGGGCTCGTGCCTTGCGTGCCCCGTCGGGACGTACCAGCCTGTGGTAGCCGCGAACTCGTCAGGCTCGTGCCTGGTGTGCGGGGCGGGGACGTACCAGCCAGTTACTGGCGCGAACTCGTCGGGCATGTGCCTTGCGTGCCCCGCCGGGACGTACCAGCCTGTTTCCCGCGCGAACTCGTCGGACGCGTGCCTGGCGTGCGGCCCCGACTCGTACAGCGTCGCGGGCAGCGTCGTGTGCGCGAGCTGCGGCGCCGGCAACTACGCTACGGCCCGTGCTGTGGAAGTCATGGCCACGGGGGGTTCCGTCAGCTTCGACGTGCCAGGGTACGTGGTGCACGCGTTTTACGCCAACGGGACCATTTCGTTCGGCGACAAGGACGTGGTCGCGGACGTGCTGGTCATCGGGGGAGGGGGCGCGGGCGGCACCAACACTGCAGGGGGGGGCGGCGCGGGCGCGCTGATCTACTACTCCGGGTACAAGTTTTCGCAGGGCCAGGCCTACGCCGTGGCCGTGGGCGCGGGTGGGGCCGCGGCGCTTTCCAGCGACAACTCGGGGACTGGCGGCAGCGGGAAGAACGGCGGCGACAGCGGGATCAGCTTGGGCTCAACATTCGTGTTTAGGTCCAAGGGCGGGGGTGGAGGGGCCAAATACTACGCTGATTGTGCATCTACTGGTTTGAGTGGGGGTTCTGGGGGAGGAGGCGGAACATGCAATGCATGGAGTACAATAATACCAGGAGGCAGCGCAGTCAACACCAATGTGTTTCCTCCGTTGAATGGATTCGCGCTGGGAAACGCGGGAGGAGCGGGGAAAGCTGGTAGTAATTGGAATGAAATCAGTTCCGGCGGCGGAGGGGGCGCGGGGTTTCCCGGAGAAGACGGCAACACAAAGCCGGAAACTCCGGGGAGGGGCGGAAACGGCGTTGCGCAAGTTACCTGGGCTGGTTCTCCTGTAATGTTGTCGTCGGCATTCGGGGTTTCGTTCACCAGCGTAGCGGAGAAAAATACTTCCAACGGTGTCAGCTACTTTTACATTGCTGGCGGCGGCGGCGTCGGAGGGCACGCAGGCGGTTCTGGCAGCAACTATCCCAGATCAAATGTGGACGGCGGTTTGGGAGGCGGCGGAAAAGGCTCTGACATGCCTGACGGCGGTGGAAGTTGTGGCATATACCCCTCCACCCCTGGGAAAAACGGCACTGGGGGTGGGGGCGGCGGCGGGTGCGCCCAAAGCGGCTTGGGTTCGCCTGGCGGCTCCGGCCTGGTCCTGATCCGGTATGCGGTCTGCCAGCCGTGCCGAGGCGGCACGTACAAGGGGGCCGGCGACGCGGCGTGCCAGGCGTGCGGCGTCGGGACGTACCAGCCTGTTTCCGGCGCAAACTCGTCGGGCGCGTGCCTGGCGTGCGGCGCGGGGACGTACCAGCCCATCACGGGCGCGAACTCGTCTTCGCAGTGCCTGGCCTGCCTGACCTGCTCTGCCAGCGCGACGACTCCCGGGACGTGCGCTGCCAATAGCAGCGCGGACATGACCTGCAAGTGCAAGCTGGACTACTGGGGCAACGGGACAGCCTGCAGTCAATGCAAGCAGTGCGACGCCAACGCCAACGCGACGGCATCGTGCCCGGTCGGTTCGCAGTCGGACGTGAAGGCGTGCGTGTGCAACTCCGGGTACTTCGGCAACGGCACGTCGTGCGCGCCGTGCCAGACCTGCGCGGCCAACGGCTACGTGACGGCCAACTGCAGCTCGACCGCGAACCGCGGGTGCGCGTGCAACCCCGGGTACTACGGCGACGGGGTGCAGAGCTGCGCCGCGTGCAAGACGTGCAGCACGTTTGCCACTACCAGCGGGTCGTGCCCCGCGGGGTCCACCTCGGACGGCAAGTCGTGCGCGTGCAACGCGGGCTACTACGGGAGCGGGGTCACGTGCGCCCAGTGCAAGACGTGCGCGTCCGGGACGTCCACGGAGACGGCGGCGTGCACGACCACCGCGGAGAGCGACACGCGCGTCTGCCAGTGCAACGCTGGCTACTACGGGAGCGGGACGACGTGCGCCGCGTGCAAGACGTGCTCTGCCAACGGCTACGTCGTCCAGGACTGCGCTGCCGGATCGGGCACGGACGTTAAGGTGTGCGCCTGCAACCCCGGATACTACGGGAACGGCGAGACGTGCGCCGCGTGCAAGACGTGCGCGAGCGGCACGGCGACGGAGACAACCGCCTGCAACTCCTCGGCGGCCACCGACACGAGGGTCTGCGCCTGCAACGCCAACTACTACGGCAGCGGGACGGCGTGCACCCTGTGCAAGGCGTGCGACGGCAACGCCACGGAGACCTGGCCGTGCGCGCTCGGGTCTGCCACCGACGTCAAAAACTGCACGTGCAACGCCGGGTACTTCGGGACGGGGCTCGCCTGCTCCGCGTGCCAGGTGTGCAGCGTCAATGGCAGCACCAAGTCCGAGTGCAACTCCACGTCGAATCGGGTGTGCCAGTGCAAGGCCGGGTACTTCGGGAACGGGATCACCTGCGGCGCGTGCAAGACGTGCGACGCCAGCGCGGCGCAGGGGGGCTCGGTGTGCGGCGTGGGATCCACGACCGACACGGTGACGTGCAGCTGCAACGCCGGCTACTACGGCAGCGGCACGTCGTGCACTGCGTGCCCCGCGGGGACCTTCTCCGCGAGCGCCGGGCAGCTGACGAATGCCACGTGCGGCGCGTGCGCGGCGGGGAAGTTCTCCGCGACCGCCGGGGCCAGCGTGGCGTCTGCCTGCGCGTCGTGCGGGGTGGGCAACTACTCGGCGGCCGCCGGGTCGACGGCGTGCTCGCAGTGCGGGGCCGGGACGTACCAGGCGGCTACCGGGGTGAGCAAGGCGTCCGACTGCACCGCGTGCTCGGCGGGGACCTACTCGACGGCTGTGAGCGCTCCCACCTCGGGTGCGTGCCAAAACTGCCCAAATGGCACGTACAGCGTAAGCGTGGGCGCCGGGAACGCGAGCGCCTGCCTTGCGTGCCCCAGCAACTCGCACAGCCCGCAGGGGTCTGCCATGGCAAGCTGGTGCGTGTGCGACGCCGGGTACCAGGGGCTGAACGGCGGGACCTGCACCCTCTGCAACGCCAGCGTGTGGTGCATGACCGGGGTCGCCAACCAGTGCCCCGCGAACTCCAGGGGGCTGACGAGCGGGATCTCGCAGCTGGCGGACTGCGTGTGCAGCCCCGGGTACTACGGGTACGCGCTGCTGAGCCCCACGCCGTGCGCGCTGTGCGCCGCCAACAGCTACTGCCTGGGGGCGAGCGCCAACCAGACCGCGCAGTGCCCCGACGGCAAGTACGCGCCGCAGGGGTCGAACTCGTCCGCTGCGTGCTTCTGCCCCGAGCACTCCTCGTCGGGCGCGGGCGCCACGAACCCGTCCTTCTGCAACTGCGACCGCGACTACCTGCGCGTGGCGGACCCGACCTCGCCGCTCGCGGGGTTCAAGTGCGCGCCCTGCCCCTTGGGCCAGATCTGCTACAACGGGACCAACAGCAGCTGCCCGCCGTTTTCGCACCCCAACGGCAAGGTCTCGTCGTTCCTCGACTGCCTCTGCAATCCCGGCTACTACAACGCCACGGTGCAGACGGAGAGCTCCCTGTGCCAGGCGTGCACGCAGAACTACTACTGCCTGGGCGAGGGGCTGACAAGGGCGGCGTGCCCCGACCCGAGGCAGCTGTCGCCCCCGTCCTCGACCAACGCGAGCGCGTGCTACTGCCAGAGCGGGTACTACGGCATCGGGAGCCAGGCGTGCGAGATCTGCCCCGCCTCCCAGTACTGCACGCTCGGGTACGCCTGGCAGTGCTCGCAAAACATGGACACGCCCCCGGGGTCCTGGAACTCCAGCAACTGCACCTGCAACGCCGGGTACTGGGGCCCCGACGCGGGGGAATGCCGGGCCTGCCCCGCCGGGACGTACAACCTGATCCAGGGGTGCGTGACGTGCAGCAGCAAGGTCGACAAGGACTGCCTGGCGTGCGAGGCCGGGACGTACTCGAACGCGACGGCGAGGACGACCAAGTGTGATTTGTGCCCGCCGGGGACGTACCTGGACCTGACGAAGCAGACCCTGGTCTCGCAGTGCGCGTCGTGCCCGAGCGGGAAGTACCAGACGGGCTGGGGCATGCCCAGCCTCGGCAACTGCACGGCGTGCGCGGCGGGCACGTTTCAGGCCGGGGCTGGGGCGACCGAGTGCGGCGCGTGCCCGGCGGACAGCTACCAGCCGGCGCTCGGGCAGGCTGCGTGCACTCCCTGCCCCGCAAACTCGTCGACGAAGGGGGCCACGGGGGGCGCCTCGGTGCAGGCGTGCGCCTGCCCGGGAGACTACAAGCTGGACGCGGCGGCGCTCAAGTGCGTGTACAACAGGTGCCTGCCGGGGACGTACCTGGACCCCAGGGCCATCAGGGAGACCACGGGTGGGCCCAACCTGGCGCGCTCGTGCGGGGCAACCGGCGACCAGCCGTGCCGGACGCGGGACTCAGCTCTTTTAAAATTAGGCGTCTTAGACAAGGTATACCAACTCTCTGATTTTAAGGAGGGCGGGGACGAAGGAAACGACGGAATTTCAATGAGGTACGATTTGGACGAGTATGGCGACATAGCCAACGATTATTCTTTCAAAGGAACTGATGGGCGAGCAAATTCATGGTGGATGGTGGACCTTGGAAGCGTCAAACAGGTCACTTCCGGGCATGTGTGGAGCTCTTTTTGGATGTGTGATGGACCGGACGAACTTTCTGGATTAGCATGCACATTTCTTCGGAAGTTTCAAGTGTGGGTGAGCGACGAAGACTATGGATTCCGAAATGGCACGAAGTGCTACGATAATTGGTTGCAAGAAGACTTTGAAGACATCAGGACAAGGAGCAAGAATTACAGTCAAGAGTTTGCTTGTTCTGCGACGGGGCAGTATGTGTACATAGTGATACCCGATCCTTCGAGCCTCATCATCGGCGAGGCCGAATTCTACTCCAACCCGGCGACCATCGAGTTCGTCGACCAGGCGAGCTCGTGCCTCGCGTGCCCCAGCGGAACCTACGGCAGCGCGTCCGGCGCTTCCTCCTCCGTCGGGGGGTGCGCGCTCTGCGGCAAGGGCAAGTACCAGACCGGGGCGGGGATGGTGTTCGAGGCCAACTGCACCCTGTGCGGCGCGGGGAAGTACCAGACCGGGAGCGGGATGCCCGTGGCCGCCAACTGCACGCTGTGCGCGGCCGGCAAGTACGTTTCAGGGGTCGGGATGCCGGCGGAGGGCAACTGCACGCTGTGCTGGCCCGGGACGGTGTCGCAGTCGGTGAGAACAGTCTGCCTTCCTTGCGGGACGGGGACGTACCAGCCGTACTGGGGGATGTCGCTGCTGGAAGCGCACTGCCTCAAGTGCGCGGCCGGGTCGTACGGGACGGGAACCGGGATGCCAGCCGCAGGGAACTGCAGCCTCTGCGGTCCAGGCAAGTTTCAGCCGTTGCTGGGGAGCGCGGTGGAGTCCAACTGCAGCCTGTGCGGGGCCGGGACATACCAAACCGGGAGCGGGATGCCAGCGGCCGCCAACTGCACCCTCTGCGCGGCCGGAAAGTACCAGACGGGGAATGGAATGTCTGTTGAGGGCAACTGCATACTTTGCCCTAGGGGGATGGTCCAGGGGCAGACTGGGAGGAGATCCTGCTACAACTGCGCAGCTGGAACGTATCAAACGGGGCTGGGCATGGGGCCTTCGAGATCTTGCCTCAAGTGCCCATCAGGGACGTACGGGACAGGAACGGGGATGCCCGATGCTGTCAATTGCACTCTGTGCGGCGCAGGCAAGTTCCAGACGGGGGCTGGCATTGTACTGGAGGCCAACTGCAGCCTGTGCGTGGCGGGGACATTCCAAACCGGGAGCGGGATGCCAGCGGCCGCCAACTGCACGCTTTGCGGGGGCGGAAAGTACCAGACGGGGTCCGGGATGCAGGCGGAGGTCAACTGCACGCTTTGCGGGGCAGGCAAGTACCAGACCGGCAGCGGGATGCAGGCTCTCGCTAACTGCGGGGCTTGCTGGACTGGGACCTACCAGACCGGGTCCGGGAGCGTGACGTGCACCCCCTGCGGGCAGGGCAAGTACCAGACCGGGACGGGGCTGGTTCTCGAGTCCAACTGCACCCTGTGCGCGTTCGGGACGTACCAAACGGGGACCGGGATGCCGGTGGCCGCCAACTGCAGCCTGTGCGCGGCTGGAAAGTACCAGACAGGGGACGGGATGCCGGACGAGGGCAACTGCACGCTCTGTCCCAGGGGGCTGTACCAAGGGGTGGCAGGGAGGAGCGCCTGCTTTCAGTGCGGAGGGGGCAGCTACCAGCCGGTCTTGGGCGCCGCAGGCTCAAATTTGTGCCTCAAGTGCCCCACAGGGACTTATCAAACGGGCCTGGCAATGCCAGACTTGGGCAACTGCAGCCTGTGCGGGTCGGGTAAGTTCCAGACCGGGACTGGCATTGTCGTGGAGGCAAACTGCTCTCTGTGCGGCGCAGGGACGTACCAAACGGGCAGCGGGATGCCCGTGGCCGCCAACTGCACGCTGTGCGGGGCGGGGAAGTACCAGACGGGGGTCGGATTGCAGCTGGAAGGAGACTGCAGCCTTTGCAGCGCAGGGCTGTACCAGACGGGCAGCGGGATGCAAAACGCGTCAAACTGCTCGGCTTGCGGCGCGGGGACGTTTCAGGGCAGTATGGGCGCGATCAACCAGTCCAACTGCACCGCGTGCGCCGCTGGAGGCTACAACACCGGCGCCGCGGCGTCGGCCTGCACCCTGTGCGCGGGCGGGACCTACGGGACTGCGGTCGGCGGCAACTCGAGCGGGGTGTGCGTGTCTTGCCCGCTCGGGTCATTCAGCGGTAGCGTCGGGGCGACCTCCAACGCCACGTGCGGGACGTGCCCCAAGGGGACCCTGGGACTGTCGGGGGCGGACCAGTGCCGGAGCAATGTCATACCCGCGATTCGGCACGGCGGAGTCGACGGGCAGGTCCCGTCTGCGATCAACGGGACAGCTTTGAAGTACTTTGAGTTCAAGTCCGCGTCGGGGCCCAATGCCATCATGTTCCCCCAGAACACGACGTGCAGGGTGCTGGTGGTCGGAGGGGGTGGCAGTGGAGGCGAAGGCACCGGTGGGGGCGCAGGAGCCATGATATACTTGACAACAGTGGCGTTCCAGGCTGGCATCGAGTATAGTGTAGTAGTGGGTAAGGGCGGAGCAGGAATTAGTGCAGCATATACTCAAACTATCCCAGGGACAAATGGCGGCGACAGCTGGGTAACGGGTAGCAACACATTGCTTGTACTAGCTAGGGGTGGGGGTGGAGGTGGCGAACATAACGCCATTGGCTTGAATGGTGGATCCGGTGGGGGTTCATCAATGTCAGCAAGGAGTGGGGGCGCTGCTGTGACCACCAATATACCCTCTGGAATCAAGTATGGCAATGCAGGTGGATTGGGCTCACTTGTCATTACGCCATGCCCGGGTTTCAATGCACAATGCTATGCCGGGGGTGGAGGAGGCGGTGCTGGCTCAGCAGGTACAAACGCAATATCTGCAGTTAATTCTTCAGATTCAGCTGCGGCTGGGTATGGAGGTAATGGGCTTGCGAACAATATCACTGGAGTTTCCAGGTGTTTCGCAGCAGGTGGGGGTGGGGGGGTGCTCAAAATTCTGGCTGGCCGCGGGGGTTTATGTGACGTGGGTAACAACACTTGGATATTACTTGGTGGTATGGGGGGCAACGGTACCACAAAGGGGACCGATGGTGTTGAAAGCACAGGGTCAGGCGGAGGCGGAGGCGGATTGAGAAACTCTGGGGTCACACCTCCTGGAGACTCCAGTTCCGGCTCGGACGGCATCGTGATCCTGCAGTGGGACTGCTGCCTTTCGTGCGACACGCCGACTCCCTGCGCGAATGGCAGCTTCCCGCGGTGCACGAGCTTTGGCACCAACATCTGCTGCGGTCCCGGGACGTTTTTCGTGGGCGGGCTGGACGCGGACTGCAGGCTCTGCCCGATTGGGACCTACGGGGACGGCTCCAAGACTGCATGCCTGGCGTGCCCGGCCGGTACCTACGAGCCCTCCAACGGCTCCGCTGTTTGCGACGCCTGCCCTCTTGGGACATACCACGTGCAAACCGGGCAGACCTCTGCGGACGCGTGCTTGAACTGCTCCGTCGGGCTGTACGGGGCGTATGCGGGGGCGTCCGTGTGCACCCAGTGCGGGGTCGGGACGTACCAGACGGGCAGTGGGGCTCCAGGCGCAGCGGGCTGCTCTCTGTGCTGCGCCGGGAAATTCCAGACCGGGCTTGGAATGACAGCGGAGGCAAACTGCTCGCTTTGCGGGCCAGGCAGGTACCAGACCGGGTCGGGCATGCCTGTACTCGCCAACTGCTCGCTCTGCGGGCCCGGCACGTACCAGACAGGATCCGGGATGGTCGCTGCCTCCAATTGCTCGCTCTGCGGTCCTGGCACTTACCAAAACGGGTCGGCTAGGATCTCGGAGCTCAACTGCACTCCGTGCGGTATCGGGACTTACCAAACCGGCAGCGGAATGCCTTTGGCGTCAAACTGCACGCTGTGCGGGGCGGGCAAGTACCAGACGGGCACGGGGCTGCCGGTGGAGTCTAACTGCACCCTGTGCGGGTTCGGGACGTACCAGACCGGGAGCGGGGTCGCCTACTTATCCAACTGCAGCTCGTGCGGGGCTGGAAAGTACCAGACGGGAAGCGGGATGCCGGCCGAGGGCAATTGCACCCCTTGCGCACCAGGGGCATACAACCCGCTCGCTGGGAGCAGCGCGTGCGCATTGTGCGGCTCGGGGGCATACCAGACCGGGACAGGGCAGAACAGCTCTGCCGCGTGCTCCAAATGTCAGGCCGGGGCGTATCAGACCGGGGATGGGATGCCCGACGCGGCCAATTGCTCGCTGTGCGGAGAGGGCAAGTTCCAGACCGGGACAGGGGTCACTGCGGAGGCAGAGTGCTCGCTGTGCGGGGCGGGGACGTACCAGACCGGGTCCGGGATGAAGCAGGGGTCTGACTGCGCCCTCTGCAAGGCGGGCACGTACCAGACGGGCACCGGGATGAAGGTGGCCGAGAAGTGCAGCCTGTGCGAGCCCGGGCTGTACCAGTCAGGGGTGGGGATGGACGGCTGCAGCACGTGCGGCAAGGGCACGTACCAGTCCGGGAAGGGGATGGCGAGCTCGGCAGACTGCACTCTGTGCGGGGCCGGGACGTACCAGGAGTTCACGATTCAGGTCTCGTCTGCGGCGTGCCTGGAGTGCGGCAAAGGCAAGTACCAGACCGGCCTGGGCATGCAGAGCGAGGCGGCGGACTGCTTGCTCTGCGCGGCCGGGAAATTCGAGGCCACCAACGCGCAGAACCTGTGCTCGCCGTGCCCCGCCAACAGCAACTCCACGTCGGACGGGAGCTGGACCTGCCAGTGCCAGGGGGAGTTCACCGGGGTGATTGCGAGCGTCGGGGAGACGTGCTCCAACTGCACGCAGTGCGACCCGCTGCACGCCGACACCTTTGGGGGGTGCGACAGGGTGACGCGGGAGGACAACGTGACCTGCGCGTGCCACGAGGGCTACTTCGGGGACGGCAAGGTGTGCCGCGCCTGCGCTGCCTGCAGCCCGAACGCCACCCGCGAGGAGTGCCCCTGGAACAGCACGGAGGACGGGTCCCGGTGCTACTGCAACGCCGGGTTCTACGGCGACCTGGGGAGGACCTGCGCGCCGTGCGCGGGGTGCCACGACAACGCCACGAGGGACTTTGAGTGCCCGTGGAACAGCGCGGAGGACGTGTCTGTGTGCTCGTGCAACGCCGGGTTCTACGGGGCCGGCGGCAGGAGCTGCCTGGCGTGCGCCAGTTGCCATCCGAACGCGACGAGGGACTTCGAGTGCCCGCAAAACAGCTCGGAGGACGTGTCAGTGTGCTCGTGCAACGCCGGGTTCTACGGCGCCGGCGGCAGGAGCTGCCAAGAGTGCGCCAGTTGCCATCCGAACGCCACGAGGGACTTTGAGTGCCCCCACAACAGCTCCGAGGACGTTTCCGTCTGCTCGTGCAACGCCGGGTTCTACGGGGCCGGCGGCAGGAGCTGCCCGGCGTGCGTGGGGTGCCACCCTAACGCGACGAGGGACGTCGAGTGCCCTCACAACAGCTCCGAGGACGTGTCGGCCTGCACCTGCAACGCCGGGTTCTACGGGGCCGGGGGAAGGACCTGCGCGCCCTGCGTCGGGTGCGACGCCAACGCGTCCCCGCTGACGTTTTGCGCGGCGGGCTCGGCCAACGACACGTCGACGTGCGCCTGCCACGCCGGCTTCTACGGGGGCGGCAAGACCTGCCGGGCCTGCGCGGGGTGCGACGCCCGCGCGACCCAGACTGCCTTCTGCGCGAACGGGTCCGCCGCCGACACCTCCAACTGCTCGTGCAACGCTGGCTACTCCGGGTCGGACGGGCGGGTGTGCACTGCCTGCCCCGCGGGGACGTGGGGCGTCGGGGCGGGCCAGGAGTGCCAGAAGTGCCCCAAGGGGTATTACTCGACCGGGACGGCGCAGTCCTCGGCGCAGACCTGCAAACTGTGCCCCAAGGGCAAGTACCAGCCCGTGGAGGGGGGCGGGGGCGAGTCGGCGTGCCTGGCCTGCCCCACCTTCAGCACCACGGAGGGCGAGGGGTCCGTGCGGAGGACGCAGTGCCTGTGCCCGAAGCAGTTTGTGAGCAAGGTCACGGACCAGGGCGGGGACTGCGTGGGCTGCCCGGAGAACCAGTACCCGAGCTCGGACGGGGTGTCGTGCCTTTCCTGCCCCGCCCACACCAAGGGGCCGGCGAATTCCGAGGGCATCCACATGTGCGGCGCGGACCCCGGCTACTTCGCGACCTACACCAAGCGGGTGCGCGTGGAGGTGACCCTGCCGGAGGACGAGTACGACCCCGCGACGTTCGAGGCGTACATGCGCGCGGCCGTGGGCGGGGGGAGGGAAGTCCAGGTCAGGGTGGAGGGGGAGCCCGTGTTTCAGGAGGAACTGTAGGCCCGCGTTTCTGGAGGAACTGTAGCCCGGCATTTTGCGCTCACGCCGCCAGTTTAAAAGCGGCGCCGAGGCGCGGGTGGAGATCTCCGCATGAGAACGCACATTCGCCAGCAGCAGCGTGGGGCGCTTTGGCTCCTCGCCGCCGCTCTCTGCTTTTACGTCCACTGCGCAGCGGGGGACCTCCAGGTGGACACCCAGTGGATATCGGACTCCCCGCAGGAGGACGCCGCCGCCTCCAACCCACAGGCTCTTAGTTCGGTCCTAGCGCAGAGCATGGGGGGCGTGTACAACGCGGCGGGCTTACCTGCCGACCTCGGCGCGGCCGCGTCGGTGGACGGCCAGATCGTGGGCGCCCCGACCGCCGCGCCCCCTCCCGCGACTACGACGACGAGCGCCCCGCCGCCGCCAACG
>Ga0172376_10003929_pt1 | contig 17244 bp, 33 predicted proteins | sample Lak35m_FD_121114 | JGI IMG/M metagenome (GOLD analysis project Ga0172376, IMG submission 121114) | Freshwater microbial communities from Kabuno Bay, South-Kivu, Congo - kab_092012_35m | ecosystem: Environmental > Aquatic > Freshwater > Lake | place: Democratic Republic of the Congo: South-Kivu... | reverse complement strand
GGCGCAGGTGGGTCCGGAGGGGCTGGCGGCGCGCAAGCTTCGTCGAGCGTCGGGGGAACCGGTGGCGCTGGCGGAGCCGGTGGATCGGGCGGCGCTGGCGGCTCGAAGTGATTTGACGAGACGATGAGATGAACGCCACGCCGCGCCGCACCTCGCTTGGGGAACGAGGGCCATCCGTCAAGGCGTGGCAGGAGTTTCTTGTCTCGAAAGGCTACGACCTCGGTAAGCCTGACGGAATCCATGGGGCTCGAACCGAAGCCGCAAGCGTCGATTTTGAGTCGAAGGCTCGTGGCAAGATCGCGTACACGTCGGAGCAAAAGCGCGCCATCGACAGCGTGCTTTCGATTTTCGAGACAGGTCGCCTTCCGAGCGCGGCAAGCTACTCGACCTGCACCGTTCTCAAAGACGGCGCGGGGATTTCGTACGGCAAGCACCAATGCACCGACCGGGCTGGGTCACTCGACCTAGTCTGCAAGCGGTACATCGAGCTTGGCGGCGCGGAATCGGCGAAGCTCTCTGCGTTTCTGCCGCAACTTTCGTCGAATGAATCGGCAAAGGTGAATCCCGCAGGTCCGTTTCCGGGTTGGCTGAAGGACCTCATCACGCTTCTTAAGAAGATCGGCTCTGAGCCTGTCATGCAGCAGGCTCAGGACGAGGTGTTTGACCGCGTGTACTTCGAGCCTGCTGTCCTGCGCGCGAACGACTTTGGCCTTCTGACGGCGCTGTCGCTGCTTGTCCTCTACGACACCTGCATTCATTCAGGTCCGGCGCGCGTCATGGCGCATGCCTCGCAACTGCTGCCAGCAACTCCGTCGAAGGGCGGCGACGAGAAAATCTGGGTTCGCGAGTACGTCTCCGAGCGCCGCGCATGGCTATCTCGCAGTTCGAATGAGCTTGTCCGCAAGACGGTCTACCGTCCGAACGCGCTCTTAAAACTCATCGAGCAAGGAAACTGGGACCTCCGCATGCCGTTTACGTGCTGCGGCAAGACCGTTGTGTGAGTCCGAACAGCAAAGCGAAATCATCCATGAGCTACTCTGCCAATCAAAAGCCGTGCCCTCCTGCGACTCAGGACATCGCACTGAACCTGAAGAATCGACAGACGGCCATTCAGGTTGCGAATTACGGTCCTCCCAATCCTGGCCAGCCGAACGTGCGTTTTTGGACGCGGCTCGGAAAGATGTGGGGCGTCGAGCCTGCGGAGGCGCAGACGATGCGCTGCGGCAACTGCGCGGCGTTTGATGTTTCGCCTCGAATGAAGGAGTGCATCGCCTCAGGCATCATGAGCGACGGAGTTGATCCGTACGACATGATCGACGCTGGTGAGCTTGGCTATTGCCTGGCGTTCAAGTTCAAGTGCGCTGCCGCGCGCACGTGCGATGCGTGGGTTGCGGGCGGGCCAATTCGCAAGGAACGAAAGTCGTAGGTTCATGCCAAGCGTCGAGCAAACCGAAAGCGCGGCGATGCTGCCGTCGGCAGTCGCCGCGGAGAGCTTTCTTCAGGGGAAGCCCGGGGGGCTGCTTGCGGTGCTTGAGTCGGTCGTATGGCGGTCGGCGATCATTGGCGCGGGCATGTACGTCGCGGGCGGTCGCGAGCGGCTCCTCAGAAACGCGGTGGCAGGCTCTCTTGCGGTCGAGGTCTTTGTCCTTTGGCGGGTTCGTTCAAGGTTGAAGGCGATGGGCCTATCAACGATCATCGCGTGATCTGGAGAAGAAACGATGTCGTATCTGTACAACGGGTTTGGGGAATCTCCGCGAACGACGAGTCCGGAGCTTCGGATGTTGTCGGAAGAGTGGTCAAAGATGGGCCGTCAAGCGAGTCCGATTGCGCTCTCGCTTGCGTCGCTCGCGAGCATGCTTCACGCGCTCTACTTGCTCCACCAGTCGGCGCATTGGCAGACGCGAGGACCGACATACTACGCCGATCACCTGATGTTCCAGCGCCTCTACAAGAACATCGACAAGGAGATCGACTCGCTCGGTGAGCGTGCGGTGAATTTAGGGGGTCCGATGCTTGTCTGTCCGATCACGACGGCCGAGCTTGCGACGCCGCTTCTTGCTGGCTGGGGCAAGGGACACGGTCTCGATGCGCCGGAGAAGCTTGTGTCGATGAGCCTTCGCGCGGAGAGGTCGGTGCTTGATGCTCTCGGGGTTGCGATGACCCAGACTGCAAGTGACGGCGTCCAGAATCTGCTTCAGGGAATCGCAGACGCGCACGAGGGAAACCTCTACCTCTTGGATCAGCGACTTCGCGCCAGGTGATGTTCGATGAAAGTGTTTCGGATCACCGAGCCCCAGTCTTCGTTTGTCCAGGTTGAGCTTCTTGGCAGATACCTGCTCGACGACGACGACTACGTTCGCGACACCATGGAGACCGTGCTTGATCATTACGACAGGTCTCACGGCAGGGTCCTCGCGGTTCCTGATGAAGACTTGATGCGTGGCTTGGTGCTTGACGTCATCAACTTCATCGACGACGAGATCGAGAATTACCACAAGGGCGACCGTCGCGCTCTCTCTCGGATCGGCGTCGACACGGCGGGCGAGGCTCGTGGGCTTCATCGAACAGGCGAGTCACTCTTAAAGAAGATGAGGTAGGCGGATGAGTCAGTTGAATCGAACGACGGCACCCGATGGAGTGCCGACCGACGTTTACGGCCGTCCTCTCCCAAAGTGGGACGGATGGAAGAGCCTCGCGGTGGTCGTCGCGGTAGGCGGCATCTTCTATCTCAGCGGCAAGAACCCGTTGCCCGGGCGAAGCCTTGCTTTTGGCACGAGCGATGGCGGTGTGGTGCGGTTCTTTGACAGGGAACCCGCTCCGCCGCCTTCGAAAACAGCTTCGGCGGGTACGATGCTTGGTCTCTTCATGGCGTCGTCCGGCGTGGCCATTCTGATCTACGGTATGGCCAAGAGCGAAAAGATGAAGCAAGGAGCCGTGTCATGACGCGCATCGAGCAAGCGATTGCTGAGGGGCTGGCTGAGCTTAAGAAGAAAACGCTCCACCAGATTCAGATCGAGACTGCGTACAAGTGGTCGGGGCGCGCGTGCGCTGCCTCGATGCTTGGCCGGATGGACGACGCCGAGGAGTACGCGCACGAGGCCATCGAGCACGCCGCGCTCTCCGGCGACGACCGGCTCCTTGCAGAGGTTCGCCGCGCCCATGCGCGGTTCAACATCGAAGTTTGAAAGGAAGATGAGACGATGCCTGCCAATAAGATGCGACGTAATGCGGCGCCTGAACGGCTCCTCGACGTGTTGGTTGACCACTATATTTACAAACTTTCCGATGGCAAGAAAGGCCTAATTGCCGACCTTACGGGTCAAGACTTGAGCAAAGCAGACCTCCGAGGCGCGAACCTCTACGACGCGAACCTGCAAAGCGCGAACCTCCGATACGCGGACCTCCGAGGCGCGAACCTCGTAGGCGCGAACCTTGAAGGCGCGGACCTCGCAGGCGCGAACCTCGAACGCGCGAACCTCGAACGCGCGGACATCGAAGGCGCGAACCTCGTAGGCGCGAACCTCGTAGGCGCGAACCTCGAAGGCGCGGACCTCCGATACGCGGACCTCCGAGGCGCGAACCTCGAAGACGCGAACCTCGAAGGCGCGAACGTCAAGGGAACGATCCTCGCCAAGTGACCGGATACGCGCGGTTCAACATCGAAGTTTGAAAGGAAGATGAGACGATGCCGAAACGGAGCAGGTCAAAGCCAGACGACGGAGTGATGTTGAATCATGAGGAACGCGTTCTTGTAAACGAGGCGCTGCATGAAGCAGGCTTCGATGGGAACAAGCGATTCAAATCGGTCACCCACGCGCTGTCGGACGCGCAGGGAGTGCTCGCAGGCTTTGAAATCGAGCCTGATCAAGTTCTTTCGGCTTACGAATTCAAGCGCAAGAGCGGAACCGCCTCGATTTACCTCGCCTTCTCGAACCTGAAAGACCCGTTCTCGCCGACTCCCATCGAGAACGCGGCCATGTTCTTTCAATGGCATGAGTTATCGTCTGGCAAGTTCGAAGCTGTTGCCTACGTCAGTTGATGCGCTCGATGTAGCCAATCCGATTTGGCTTCGCTAAGCTCCTCGCCATGGCAACCCTCATTGGAACCGTCACCCGTGCTGCGGGGGACACCGCAGACACGAACAGCCCAGGCGATAGCCAGGGCAACCGCGCGACGTTCATCGCTCGCAACGCTCAGGGGATCGCCATCGGGAGCTTTCGGTCGGCTGGTGAGGCGCAACGTGCGGTCAATCAGCAAGTCGGCCAAGTCCTCCGATGGATTCGGGCTGACCTTCGTGGCAGCATCGAGCACTACACCGGCTCAACGAGGGCATGACGTGGCGCATCCTACCCAGCAAGATTTCTGTCGCCGCGTCCGCAACCGCTTTCCGGTCCTGTTCGGCGACCCGACGGCGAAGATCCTCGACTGCGGAAGCCTCGACATCAACGGCAACAACCGCTACCTCTTTGCGTCGACCGATTACACGGGCGTCGACCTCGGCGAGGGTCGGAACGTCGATGTCGTCTCGCGTATCCACGAGTACGACGCTCCCGATGCGTCCTTCGACATCGTCATCACGACCGAATGCTTGGAGCACGACGCGTTCTACGCCGACAGCCTGAAGAACATGCTGCGCGTACTGAAGCCCGGCGGCCTGCTCGTCATGACGTGCGCGACAACCGGACGCCCAGAGCATGGAACAAGCCGAACGGACGCGGCGTCGTCGCCCTTCACGACCGACTACTACAAGAACCTTGTGGCCGAAGACATCGCGCTTGCCATCCCCATGGATGCCTTCGAAGAACACGAGTTCTCGGGCGACTCGGTCATCTGCGACCTCTACTTCTGGGGCCGCAAGAAGCGCGACTAGGCGTAGACGGTAGGCCGCTCGCCTGCGGCGATCTCGGCAAGCGTATAGCCGCCGGTGTGCTGGAAATGAGGCAGGTCGACGTACGAGTTGAAGTCGCCTCCCCATTCGAGTCCTACCGATTTGCCGACCTCTCCGATGGTTCTCCAAAGCGCCGCATCGTTCGGCCATGAGGGATTTCCCGCCTCGTCAACGACTGCCACGTCGAACGCGAGGCCAAAGTTGTGAAGGCTCGAACCAGGCTTCGCATTCGTCACGATGGGTCCAGGCGTTGTGCGACCTTGCTGATAGAGGCGCTCCTGCTCCTCCAGCGTGCGGTAGCCTTGCGTGACGACAAGCCCAATCCCAATCCCCCATGCTTGCTCCAGCAGCGTTCGAGCCATCTGCTGAATCGACACGTGCAGACGCGCGATGATCGGCTCCGACTTCGCGGCACCGGGCGCATTCAGGCGAAGCGTCTCAGGCATGATGCCTTCGTCCCGCGTGGCGACCGCGTAGAGCAGCGCGAGACCTACGAGGCCCGCAGCGCCGTAGGCCGCGTAGCGAACGGCTGGGTCAAGACGCGACCATTTGCTGGAGAGCGTGGCAAGGAGCCTCATCCTGCGGGGATTGTACGTCAATCGGACGGTGAAGGGGGATCTGGTCGCCATCCTCGACGCCCTGCCGGTATGCGCCTCCGTCCACTTCGCGCTTTGCAGCAGAAGAAACCTTGATGTTGTGGTCCTCGAACCACTTCTTGACCGCGACAAGACGCGAGTCGACGCGGACGAGCGCAGCCGTCTGTCCGTTTGAACGCGCTTGTTGCTTCGTCGCTTCTGCCTGCTCCCTCATGCGCGCAATGAGCTTGGCAACGCATCCTTGGCGGTAGCCCTCGCCTAGCCGCCTGCCGGAGGCGCTCCCTGTCGCTGTCTCTAAGTACTGCTTGGCCAGTCGGTCAACTTCCCGCGACAGAAAGTCGTAGAAATGATGGACGAGAACGACGTCCGACGAGCGTCCCACGAGCGTAATCCGGACAACGCCGTTCGGCTGAATCCCGAGAAGCGCCTTGCAGCCGTTCGTCTCTGCAATTCCGAAAGCCAAGCTCTGTCTCCAAAGCGACCGGCGACGCGCGACGTAGAGCGGACTGTCTGAAGCCCACTCGACTTGCTCGTCGTCGATGCCAACCTCCGCCTCGGTGATGGCGTGCTTCAGCATGAGTTCCTGCATGCGCGCTGCTGCACTCGCCGCCTCGTGCGGGGTGGCGTTCTGGTTTTCGGCCAGACGCTTCAGAGCTTGGATCTTGTCGAGTACGTTCATTTGGCCATCAGCCTGTAGAGGGCTTCCGCACCCCATTTCATGATGAAGCGTTCTTGGTTCGCATCCCATCCACTCCGGAGCGACGGGTCTCGAACGACGGTCATGCTCTCCTTGTAGACGAGAGGATTCAACTCCGTCCGGATCACGACCGGCTTGCCTGCTCGAAGCAGCCTCTCGCGGTAATCGTCGTCCTCGTAGTAAGCGGGGAAGAAGAGTTCGTCGAACGGGCCAACCTCGTCCCAGATGGCGCGAGGCAGAAGAAAGCTGCACCAGCCGATGTCTGCGTTGAGAAGCCTCGGCTCCGCGTCGTAGCCCTGGCAGAGCGCGTCGATGTCGGCCTCATTTTTCCCTAGAATGATGTCGTCGTTGCAAATCCAGACCCACCGAAGACCCTTTGACCAAGCTGCCTCGGCTAGCTGGTTCCAAGAGCCTGCAACGCCCTTGTTCGCCTCGTTCTCAATGAGCACGAACGACAGACCTGAACTCTCCAGCATGGCCCGGAGACCCTGATGGCCGTTGTCGACGACGATGAGCGTCGCGTTCGGGCACGTTGAGGCCAAGTCCGCAACGCTCATTTCGAGCAGGTCTGCACGATTGATGGTCGGGATCCCGACAGCGAACGACAACGTCATGAGGTCTTCCTTCGATACCAAACGAAACCATGGCGACTGCACTCGGCAACGCCGTAACCGTCCGAGCAAGCAAAATGCCTGACCGGAGCACCGTCTTCACACATCGGACATTCCATGCGAAACGATGAAGCAATCCGAAGCGTTGCCCCACCAAGCTCAGGCGGGAGCTTTACCCAATCGGGTGTTTGGTCGCCAATCAGAACGACGCTCTCGTCCTCGTGGTGAATCGAGAACTCATCTCCCGCTTTGCGTTGAAACCACTCCGTCATGGGCTCTCCTTTCGCGCGTCCGCTGACCGTATCGCCTTCGAATCAGCATCCAGGCACTCGTGCAGGGCGTTCCTTCCAATCAGCATCCATTCATCCGTTGCGACGCGCGGACCTCGGTCGGCATCACGAGCGGGATGGGACCTTCCATCAATCAGCATCCATTCATCCGTTGCGACGGGCGAGCGTGTCGTCGGGCCCCTTCCATCAATCAGCATCCATTCATCCGTTGCGACGCGGAGCGTCCGCGCCGGATCTCGCTGCCATCACGACCCTTCCATCAATCAGCATCCATTCATCCGTTGCGACGCCACGCAGCCGCTCGACCTTCCATCAATCAGCATCCATTCATCCGTTGCGACGACGGGCCGCGAGTCCCTCGGCCTCGCCCACGGGCCTTCCATCAATCAGCATCCATTCATCCGTTGCGACTCGTCTTGCCGCTTCCCTCAGGACCCGAAACGAGCGCCCTTCCATCAATCAGCATCCATTCATCCGTTGCGACCGAGCGCCCCGGCGTGTGCGGGACCTGCGGGGAGATCCTTCCATCAATCAGCATCCATTCATCCGTTGCGACCCGATGCGACCCCGACGCGATGCGCGAGGCTCGCGACCTTCCATCAATCAGCATCCATTCATCCGTTGCGACCCGGCGCACCGTAGGCCAGCACCGAGTGCCTGCCGCCCCTTCCATCAATCAGCATCCATTCATCCGTTGCGACAGCGCGCAGCGAGCCACGCCTCCTTACCATCAACCAGCATTCTTCTTGCCCTTGGCAGCGCGCTTGGCGCGGCCAATGTCCTTGTAATCCTCTCCCTTGCCCCCGTGGACCGCAAGCCCGCGCGCGAGGACGTTGTAGGCGGCGGCGACGTCGAGGTCGCGACGAGCGCCGCAAGACTTGCACGAGAGCTTCCAGTAGCGGAGGTCCTTGTGCTCTGGGTCAATGGCGCCGCAGACAGGGCAACGCTGCGAGTCGTAGGCTGGGCTCACCGTCTTGACGTTGATCCCTAGCTCTTCGCAGCAGGAGTGAATGCGCTGACCCGCATCGTAAAAGGGCCACTCCTGAACGCGCTTGTAGATACGCTCGCCGCCCTCAAGCTTCTCGGGCTCGCCGGAGCGAATCCCAGAGAGGTCTTCGATGAAAAGCACCGAGACGCCGCGGTCTCGCAGCCACTCGGCAAGCCTGCGCGCCAAGGTCTGGTTCTTGGTCCTGCGCCAGCGGTCAGCCTTGCCTTGCAGTTTGTCGATGGGTCGCAAGATGACGCGCCTGCCGTGGCCGCTTCGCGACGACGCGAGGCTGTTGCGCTGGTACTGACGGCGACGCGCCTGCATCTGCGCGAGGAACGCCTCGATGTCCGCGCCCTCGTACTTCCACTCTTGGCCATCGTCGGTCACGCAGACGAGGAAGTTTTTGATTCCTCGATGTAAGGAAGCCCGCTTGCCGTCTGCCTGCTTGTCGACGATTCGCTTGTAGGCCATGCGGACGTACCAGCGCGCCTTGCGCTTCGAGTCTTGCTCGATCCGAAGCTCGCCAGCCTCCCAGCCACGCTGAGCCGCCTCCAGCGAAGCGACGCGCTGCTTGTACGCCTCGCGGCTCTCGCCCTTCTTGCGCGCGAGCGCGCGGCTGCCCTTCCATTCGGAGACGTTCTCCAAGATGGAACGCTGGAACGAGTCGCGAATGTCAAGCGGGAGCTTCACGCGCGGCTCGCCCGACCGGAGCATCATGGAGAGGCACCAGCGACCGTCTTCTTTCGTCAACGAGTAGTCCTGCTGCCGAATCGGGATCGGATTGGCCTCGCGGTAGTGCGCGGGCTTTTCGGTGTTTCGGACCAGGGCCTCGAACCGAGTCTGGCGCCACTTGGTCTCGGCCATGCGAGCGACCGCTGACCCAATGCCGCTCGGAAGCATCGGAGCGACGAGACGGGCGAGCCCGTAGCTCTGGATCTTTGGCATGGGCCAGTCGACCGCCTTCTTCGGCCCGTGGCCATGCTCGACCATGTAGCCATCGAGCGCGTCGCCGTCAGCACGCCAGAACGCTCGAAGCACCGCATTCGCGGCAGCAGCCGAGTTCCTGCGTGCCTCGTAAAGAAGCTGCCGGACGCGGATGCGCTCCGGCTCCTCCATGGCCATGAAGTCAATCGTCATGCGAGCAGTCGCACGAACGATGACGGCCGTTTCGCAAACGGCGGTTGAGGCAGCGTCGCAAGGCGGATGCTGATTGGTCCCATCTCGGGACGATTTACCGAGCGCGTCCATGTTTCCTTCCTCGATTCGAGAATCGCCGTACATGGCTGCTACCTCGGCTTCAGGCCGGGAAGTCGGCCCATTAAAACCCCGCGACGCTGCCTCTACCGTCGTTTGCTGCATTGCTTGTACTCACTCGTTGCCTAAATGTCAACCTGAAGAACTCATCATTGGTGCGAGGGACTCACGTGTCAACCTTCACCTGTCGAGACAGCCAGGAACGTGGCAGACGATGTAGCCACCATCTCCGGCGTACCGATAGTTCGAGGTCTCGGCCATGAGGTCTTGGACGAACCGCCAATCATGGCCGTAGCCGTCGGTCCATCGGGAGCGGACGGATTTGCGGTGCGCGATGCACGAGGTCCCGATGTGCCCGTATTTCAATTCGCACCTTCGGTACCGCTCCGGCCAGAGCAGATCGTCAAACCAGATCCAATCCGATTCCCCGAACGAGCGTTCGATCATCAGCAGGTGGTCGGGTCGGAAAGCATCGTCGGAATCCAGGTAGGCGACGACATCGCCGGTAGCGGCTTCGATGCCCCGGTTGCGGGTCTCTCCAGCGTGCCGTTCGTCGCGCTCGCGGATGTCGATGCGAACGTGGCGCATCGTGGTCGTCTCGTTGAACCGCGCCTCGTTGCCCTCCGCACCGTAGGCGGAGGCAAGCTTGCGCCAGTACGCATCGGTTTCGTCGCACCCGTCCGAGACCAGAACGAGTTCGCGACAACCGCCTGGAAGCGATTGAAGAAACGAGCAAACGGCTCGGTGAAGCTTTGCGGCGCGCTCGCTTGCGGCCCCTACGTAGTGACCGAGATAGCAGGGCATGACAATCGACAGGTTCATGACGCATCCCCCCGGGCGGTCTTCTCGTCATGCCAGATAAGCGCGAACGATCCAAGGTTCAGCACGCAGAAAAGGGCGACGTAGGCAACGTTCGGCGTGCCGACTTCGCGGTCGATCTCGCCCGGCTCCGAGACAACGAAGAACAGCATGAGGGTTGCAAGCTGGACAAGGCCGACCACAAGCGCGATCCATTTGATGAATCGGTTGAACGCGCGCGCACGCTCGGAGCCCGGCAAGAGGTAGTAAAGCATCAAGGCAAGAACCCCGGCCCAGATCATGGGTTCCCTCCCTGCCTCGTATCTCGCTGATCTGCGATGTGCTCGGCCAGCGTTTCAAGCTCGCGCTGGACCGACAAAAGGCGCTTAACTCGCTCGTCATGCTCGACGATGGCCTCCGCGAGCACGTGCATCCCTTGCGGGTAGTAGTCGCGCGCGTTGGGGGAGGTCTTGTCGAGCTTTAGGATGGCGGTTCGAATGGCGCCCATGGCCTCGCAGACCTGCTTGTAGAGCACGTCCGGCGATGAACCGTTCAGATGAATGCTTGGCAACCTCATGACCACTTCACCTCCGAGATTCGGCGTGGCTTCCAAGTCGGGTCGCGCTCAATGAACTTGCCGAGCGGCCCTCGAATAGATTCAAGTTCGCTGAGATTGAAAAGACCAAGTTCTTCTTCCATGCCCTGAACGAGACCGAATGCCTCGCGTGTCTCAGGATCGTACTCGCAGAGATACCAGCGCCAACAGGAGTCTGGCGTAAAGAACCTAGCGATGGCGACAGGGTCGCACTCGTCTTCGGTCGCACCGAGCGGCGGCGCCTTCTTCTGAAGTTCGGGTGTCATCAGCCGTGTTCGCATGCTTTTTCCTTTGCTTGGTTAGCTTCTGCCATGAGAGCGGCCCAGAGTTTGTCGGCCTTGTCGTTGGCTTTCTCTGCGCGCTTCTTGAGCCGATTCAGATCGGCGGCCGAGAACGGCTCCTTCGGATCGTACTTGCCGACGAAGAAGCCCTGGTCGAGTGCGTTCTCGGACGGAGACTCGAACGGCGGAAACTTTGAAAGCTCCCAGCAGGCCCGATGGAACATGGCAAACTTGCCATCCTCCAAGCCTTCGTAGTCGAGCTTGGTGCCGACCCTGCCGTACCCGTCGTACTCGCCGGAGACTCGGTCGCCGTCCGCGAAGACGACGACGACCTGGGTCATCCAAGACGAGGTGTTGTTCGTGCTGTGGCGACTGCGGATGCTATGGCCGCCACCCTTGCATTCCCAGCTAAAGAATCCCATCAGTCGATCTCCTTTCCATCGCAGACGATGACGTCCCCCACGATGCGGCGTTTGGCTTCCAGCGAAGCTATCGGGTTCTCTGCAAGTCCATACAAGAGCCCCTCCTCGTTGACGACCATGACCTGACCGAAAGATGCCGGTAGGCGCACGATTTCGATGTAGCCCCCCACGAAGTCCTGCAACTCCTTCAGCGACCACGTACTGCCGTTCGCAGGAACAACCTCGGTGATTTCACCAGTCGTCTTGATTTGTGTTGCCATGCCCGTTCCTTTCAGCGTTTCCGCTCTACGACGAAAAGGGTCGCAGCGCCCCCTCCGAATGAGAGCTTGCTTCCTGGCTTGAGCGCGAGGATTGCCCTCACGTCATCCCGGGTAAAGTCCTCGTCGTTTGCGTGCAGGAACTCCGCGATGTTAACGGGCTCCCCGTTTAAGAGGTAGTGCGGTTCCATGGTCATGCTTCGCTCGCAGTCCGCGCTTAAAACCTCGCGCCGCTCCAGTTCGCGTCTTCGAGGTTCGCGCCTAAGAGCTTCGCGTCTCCGAGGTTCGCGCGTTCGAGGTGCGCGCGTTCGAGGTTCGCGTTTTCGAGGTTGGCGCCTGCGAGGTTCGCGCGTTCGAGGTTCGCGCGTTCGAGGTTCGCGCCTCCGAGGTTCGCGCCTGCGAGGCTCGCGTATCGGAGGTCCGCGCGTTCGAGGTTCGCGCGTTCGAGGTTCGCGCCTTCAAGGTTCGCGCCTCGGAGGTCCGCGTCCGCGTTCGAGAGGTCCGCGCCTCGGAGGTTGGCGCCTGCGAGGTTCGCGCCTACGAGGTCCGCGCTTTGGAGGTTCGCGCCTACGAGGTCCGCGTCTCGGAGGTTCGCGCTTTGGAGGTTCGCGTTTCCGAGGTTCGCGTCTCTGAGGCTCGCGTCTCGGAGGTTCGCGTCTCGGAGGTTCGCGCTTTGGAGGTTCGCGTTTCCGAGGTTCGCGTCTCTGAGGTACGCGCCTTCGAGGTTCGCGCCTTCGAGGTTCGCGCGGTAGAGGTTCGCGCGTTCGAGGTTCGCGCGTTCAAGTCGCGCGCCTACGAGGTTCAGCAAGTAGAGGCTCGCGCCTTCGAGGTCTGCCCGCTCGCCTCGCTCCCCACCCGTCTCCAGCCAGACAAGGTGGTCACCCAGGATCTTGGTTAGCTCTTCTTTCGTCATAAAACACCTTTCCTTTTCGTTCAGTAGATCGGATAAACGGCGCTGTACCATGACGTGCAAGCCTCGACGTAGAGGTCGAAAGGCTTGAGCGTCTCAGCGAGGCGCTCGACCGCTTTGTAATCGCCGTAGTCGTAGTTGCAGTGGCGAGCGAGGTCGCCGCCGTCGTGTACGAGAACGAGCAGACTCTTTCGCCCGTAGGTCTCGCCGCGCTCGCGCCACTCCTCGGGTGAGTAAAAGGCGCGACACCCTCCACCGGATGCGTCGGGTCCGAGCAGCCTGACGATGGCCTCGGCAGCCTTCTCCGCGCGCGGGCACAAGTCCCCCGGAATGTCGAAGTCGTTTCTCATGCGGGCTCCTTTAGCTCAGTTGTTGAAGATTCGGATGGTTCGGTCGCCGCCCTCGACCTGCGCGAACAGCCACGAGCCGTCGCGGGCAGATCGGCGGAGCAAAAACAGGCGCGGAACTCCGCGAATGACGACGCGGAATCCGTGCGTACACTTTCCGCGAATCGAGAAGCATGCAGCGAACCCTTCGCCACTCGGGGCAAGGCTCGTCGCATCGGCTCGGTACTCGTCCCCAGACTTTGCGAAGAACGCGAGAGGGAACGTCGGTAGCTCGTCGTGCGTCACTCGCCCTCGATGGGCTCGTCCACGTCCGACTGGTCGTAGCCGGAGAGAACCCAGGGGTTATATCGAGCGAGCTTCACGCGCTCGCATCGGTCGCAAACGCGGCAGAGTTCGATCCCTTGGGCGTCTCGCGCCCACCAGCTTGGCTCGGAGCTTGAATAGCCTCCGACACAGGCATGCTCGTGCATGGTGTCTCCTTTCAGTGTGCGAGCCTCTCTCTTGCGTCCGAATGACTCGGGCGCAAGAGGCAGGCCCGCCCTCCTCGGGCGGGATTGCTAGATGCGGTGATACCGTTGAGGCTGGCTCAGGTAGTCCGCATCGCTATCTGCGATCTGAACGTCGACCGCTGAATCGGTTGCGTACTCCTTCAGCATGATCCGCGCCGCCTCGTCGGCTGACGTGGCCTCCACGTAGTGTCCCTGCCGGGCTCGGTAGTTGTCGTGCCCGATGCTCCCCGGCGAGTAGCAGTCGGGCCTCGTGCAGCGGTACTCGGTCATCGTGCCTCCTTCCGTTGGTTGATCTCGTTCGAGGTGACGAACACTTCGAGCTTGACCCATGCGCCACCCTCCACCCTCTCGGGCGGAACTTCCGGCGCGTACACGTCGGAGAAGTGCTCGTCGAGGTCAAAGTACCTGTCGAGCGCCACCCGAATGATCTGACGGTCGTCCTCGGTCATCGGTCAGTCCTCCGTGTCTGGTCTAATGTCACTCAGGCGAGACTTCGCCACGAGCGATTGGTGCTCGTCGCCGTTCTCCTCGACGGTGACGACGCAGACGGTCGACTCCGGGTCCGACTTCACGAACCAGTCGAGGTTGTGGTTTCCGCAGTTGATGAAAACTTCCCGCTCGCCGTCGAGCAGGGCTCGCAAAATCATGTTCATGGTGAAGCCCTCCGGCCTACGTCCGAGACGGTCTCGGGCGCAGGGTCGCAAGGTTTCACGGAATGTCGTAGTTCGCGAGAAACTCAGCCGCAGCCTCGCGGTTCTTCGGGTCGCGAGCGACGACGCGCTCGTAGTCCTCGGGTTTCATGTGCGCGGGCCTGCGGGTTCCTGCGAGAAACTCTAGGAAGTCGCGGACATGCTTCGCCACGTTGAGATCGGGATCGTCGCACTCGGGATGCTGGCAATCGAGCCGCCCCTCGTAGGTCTCCCCGTCCTCAAACGTCACGCGGAAGTCGTGTTTGTCGTAGCCTCCCGTCTTCGGGTAGGTATGCGACTGGCGCGAGAGCCACACGTTCGCATCCTGCCAGCAGTTGGGGCCAGTGAAGCTCCGCTCGACGCAGAGCGCGGAGGGCCCCTCGGCCCTCTCGATCCAGATTTTGCTTGCTTGAATCATGGTGCCTCCTCGGCCGCGCCGACCCCCATGGTCGACGCTTGGCGAGCGGCGAGGCGTGCCAAGCCTCGCGGGGGACGGGCGTCCCGCTCAGTTATGCGGCCCGAGCCACTCCGCGTCGTCGGGCTGGACAAGGTACAAGTTCGAGCAGCGCGCGTCGTACCTTTCCTTGGTTGTCAGAAAGTATTTCCCGGTGCGGGCTAATTCTCCCTCCCGCGTCCCGCTGACGGTCGCGTAAACGCCGACCATGCCCTTCGGGACGGACGGTTCCCAATCGCCCCATGCCGCCGTCGCGACATAGCGTCCGAGCGCCTTTTCTAGGAAGGCGCGTTGCTGGACGATGAAGGACTCCTCCTCGGTCACGAGGACGCCGGTCAGCACCGTGTACTCGTCCGGGTACCATTGCTTGGCGGTCTTTTCCGCTTGATCGACCCACCCCGCATTCAGGAGGTGTCGAAGCGAAAAGACTGCAAGCGACCACTCGCAGTCCTCCTCGTACCAGCCGCCGCGTCGGCGGACCTCGGCCGGTACCGCCGCGTTCAGCTTGCGGTCGAGCTTGATCCCGCCGTGGCCGCCCGTGTAGACGACCCAGAGACCGGGGATCACTTCCTTTGCGTCTTGAATCGTGCCCCAGGGGCTCGATTTACCTCGCATGAATCCTCCTCAGTCGCGCCGACCCCCCATGGGCCGGGCGTGGACGAGCGGACGGGGATCGCACCCGTCACGAGGGCCACTAGGCCCGCTCGTGTCGCCGTCATTCGGCGGCGGCTGGCTCGCGCTCGACGCGCGGCTCCGCCATGACGGCGCGTAGATCGCTCGCGTCGATTTCCAGCGACTTGAAGGCCGCCGTATCCTCATGGACCCCGACCGCGAGGATTTCGTCGCCGCCGTCGTCGGTCGCGTGCCAAGGCCGAACGATCAAGCCAATGCACCAGCCGGAGCCGTCGAGGATCACGTCCACAATTCGATAGCCGTAGTGATCCACGTCGGCGGTCCCGTGGTATTTCGCGGCGTGTCCGCCGCCGAATTCGCGCGTCGTCACGGTCACGCCCGTGTATTTGACGAGCGGGTCCGCGAGACACCACGCACGTGATAGCTTCCTGCCGCGCCGGAGCGCCTCGTAGACCGCGTCGTAGATCGCGAACCCTCGACGGGTTGCGGCCTCGTAGGCTTTGTCGAGGCGCTCGGCGCGCGCCTTCACAGCCTTCGCATGCTCGCGCTTCGCCTTGCGGGCGAGCGCGATGCACTCGTCCTCGGTGTCAGCCTCGAAACTGCCGTAGTCGGTCGTCAGCGTCACCATGCTCCCTCCTCTCGGTTGGCGCAATCGTCGCACTGATACCCGCGAGCGCAATCGGCGGGCGTGAGACGGTCGGGTGCCTTGCAGGTTGGGCAAGGCATGTTTCTGTGGTTGCGTTTGGACGAGGCACGCAGGGCGCTTCCCGGCCTCGCGAACCGGGGCGCACGAGCCCCGCTCGGATAGTCGTTGATCCGTTACTCCCTCGGCCGCACCGACCCCCTCGGAATGAGGGGCGCCGTGCGGGCCGTCGCGTCACTTGGGGAGATAGACCCGGGTTTGTTGGGCCTTCTGCCAATGTGTGGCGCGGTTGTAGTTCTGCGACCTACACGCCGCCGGGGGCGGCACGTAGGCGGGCACTCCCTCGGATTTCGGGCGCTCGTCGCGCACCGTCACCTGCTCCCCGCTCGCCCGGAGCGCCTCGACGGCGCTCGCTCGCATTTCGGCGGCGTAAAACCCGGTTCCCGTCTTGACCGTGGCCCACACGTAAGGCTCGTGGGGCATACGCTCGACGCTCGGAGCCTTGCCCCGAGCTTGCTCGGCCGCCTGCACTTGCTCGGCCGACGCGGGAACATTCGTTCGCTTGCGGGTCACGTTGACCGCGACCTGCGGGGCCGCCTTCGGGCGGGGAGCGACGAACGCCGCATCCGTATCTGCGTCACGCTTGGCTTGCGCCTTGGGGGACAACGTCCCCGGAATGAACCCGTATTCCATGCTGCTACTCCGACCGCCGCGACCCCCCACCTTGGGGAGCATGACCGGCGACACCCCTTCCTCGGCCACCGTGCCCCCCGAACCGTCCGGTGAGCCGCCGTGGCGACACCCCTTCCCCGGCCGGACCAACCCCAAACGTCCGAAAAATTAAAAGTTATCCGGATGAATAGGACATATACATCCAGAAAATGGACTATTTTCCGGACGTTGGGGGTCTGCATCGCCGAGGAAGGGGTGTCGGTCGCCCCGGTCGCCCCGCTGAGGGGGTCACGGTGGCCGAGGCAGCGGTGTCGACGGGCCACGGTGGCTCGGATGCACAATCCCTGGAAGCCCCCGGAGGGGGCGGGAGTAGGTACGATGCGAAAGCGCGCAAAGGTCCCGGCACGGGTCTGGTTCGAGGGCGACGTGTGGTTCGAGAAAATCCTCAACTACACTACGGATCAAGGGACGCGAAGGAAGTACTGGTTCCGGGCGGGGGCCTTCTACGGCGACGACTACGCCGAAGTAGAAGGAGAAACGAAGGAGGCGTGCCTCCGGGCGCTCGCGCCCTTCTTCGCAGCGGTCAACGCCTGACCGCACACGAGCGGGACGCCTGTCCTCGCGGGGCTCGGCACGCCTCGCCGCTCGCCGCTCGTCCGCTCGTCCCCTCACGGTGAGGGGTCGGCGCGGCCGAGTTACCCTTGAACCCG
>Ga0172376_10003923_pt1 | contig 17277 bp, 11 predicted proteins | sample Lak35m_FD_121114 | JGI IMG/M metagenome (GOLD analysis project Ga0172376, IMG submission 121114) | Freshwater microbial communities from Kabuno Bay, South-Kivu, Congo - kab_092012_35m | ecosystem: Environmental > Aquatic > Freshwater > Lake | place: Democratic Republic of the Congo: South-Kivu... | reverse complement strand
CTAGGTTTTTTTGAGGCCAACCCCGCTGTTTAACCCCACCCCCATCAACAAGCCGGGCACCCCCCCATGGCTTGACAAATAAAAAAAATTGCTTACCATAGTGGGCAATCCATGCGATGCACCCACCACCACCCGCATCGCATGGACCTTTTGTGAATGGCAGTGTGACAGGCCGTGTAACAGGCCGTGTAACAGGCCGTGTAACAGGCCGTGTAACAGGCCGTGTGAATGGCAGTGTGAATGGCAGTGTGACAGTATAATCACCCCAGTGCCATGTGCCCTATTTCCCCATGACAGTCGCCTTACTTCCCCCTGACAATCGCCTGATTCCCCACCAAACGCCCCACCCCAATGCAGGCACCCCTTCGATGCACCCGTTGCAGGGCGAAAAGGGTAGACCGAGTGGGGATCGCCCCACAACACTTGAGGTTAAAAATACTCGCGGGTATACTAAGCCCATGACGAATCAATCGGCCCCTCACTTACCATCCTCATCCGCTTCCTCATTACCCACCCCGCCACCAAGCCCATCCCCTCTCCTTTTATCGCTTGATAAACCCTTGCAATCGGCAACAGTCGAACAACTGGTGTTGGCCAAGTGGGCCACCCATCCCGAATGGTCCCAACCCAATGGTCACCCTACTTTTTCGATTGTCATCCCGCCCCCCAATGTCACGGGCACCCTTCACATCGGGCACGCCTTGCAACATACCCTCATCGACATATTGGTACGCACCGAACGACTCAAAGGCAACGCCGTGTTGTGGCTACCCGGTACCGATCATGCAGGGATTGGTACCCAAACGGTGGTTGAAAAATCATTGGCAAGCCAAGGCCTATCAAAAAATGAACTGGGGCGCGAGGCCTTTTTAGAGCGGGTGTGGGAATGGAAAACCCAATACGGGGGGACCATTACGTCTCAAATGCGACAATTGGGTATCTCGGTGGATTGGAGCAGGGAACGCTTTACAATGGATGACGGATGCAGCCACGCCGTCCAAGAGGCCTTTATTCGATTGTATCATCAAGGCCTCATTTACCGTGGGTTTTACATTGTCAATTGGTGCCCCCGATGCTTAACCGCACTCTCTGACATCGAAGTAACCCATCAGCCAGTCGAGGGGCACTTGTGGCACATTCGATACCCCCTTGAACAAGACCCCGGCACCGTATTAACCGTTGCCACCACCCGACCCGAAACGTTGTTTGGGGATCAAGCAGTGGCGGTGCATCCTGACGACACCCGATATCGCCATCTCATCGGCCAGCAGGTGCGGGTACCCATTGGTGGCCAGCTCATTCCGATTATTGCCGATGACGCGGTCGACCCCACGTTTGGATCGGGTGCCGTCAAGGTAACCCCCGCCCATGATGCCACCGATTATGAGATGGCCCAACGTCATGGCCTCACCCCCCGATGGATCATGAGCGAAACCGGGCACATGATCAACTGCCCCCCGTCATACAACGGTCTCTCACGAGAAGCGGCCCGACAAACACTGGTGGATGCCTTATCCGCCGGGGGCTATTTGGCCACCATTAGCCCCCACGAACTGAATCGCGGGGAATGTTACAAATGCCAAACCGCCATTGAACCGTATTTAAGCAAGCAATGGTTTGTCGCCATGTCCAAATTGGCCCCCCGGGCCATTGCGGCGGTCAGATCGGGCGACATTGAGATTGTGCCCCCCCGGTTTGAAAAACCGTATATGGAGTGGATGGAAAACATCAAAGATTGGTGTATCTCACGACAAATTTGGTGGGGGCATCGCATTCCTGTTTGGGTCGACGACCATGATCCGGACCATGTGGTGGTGGCGGCCACCCCCCCCCAAGATGGGCGGTCTTATACCCAAGATCCTGATGTATTAGACACCTGGTTTTCGTCTGCCTTGTGGCCTTTCTCGACCATGGGATGGCCCGACAACACCCCTGACTTGGCCCGGTTTTATCCCACCCACACATTGGTGACGGGGTATGACATCATCACCTTTTGGGTGTCACGCATGATTGCCATGGGCCTGGCACTCACCGACCACGTGCCCTTTAAACGGGTGGTGGTCCATGGGTTGGTGCGTGATCAATACGGCAAAAAAATGAGTAAATCATTTGGTAACGTGGTGAACCCATTGGACCTCATGTCAACCCATGGCACCGATGCCCTGCGGTTTTCGTTGGCCCGCTTATCAACAATGGGGGGGCAAGACATTCGATACAGCGACGACAAAGTAGAGGCGGCCTCTCACTTTGTGAATAAAGTATGGAATGCCGCACGATTTGTACTCATGGGCGTGGGCAACGACCCGCTCTATCCCATGACCCGCCCCACCCCCGAGCAGGTGGCCGATCGGTGGATATTGGCGGAATGGGATCAGTTATTGGTGGCACTCAATCAGGCTCATGCCACCGCTCATTTTGCCCAAACGGCCGATCGATTGTGGGAATTCATATGGAATCGATGGTGCGATTGGTATTTGGAATTGAGCAAATGCCACAAACGTGAGTCATCCCCCACATTGGTGTATACCCTCACCCAATCCTTAATTGTGTTGCATCCCGTCATGCCATTTGTCACCGAGGCCCTGTGGGACACGCTGTTGCATCACCCCCAATTGGCCGAATCGTTACCCCCCAGTATTGCCTTGGCGCCTTGGCCAACCCCCATGGCAGCACCACCCGTGACAGATCCCCACAATCCTTACCCGGCCATTCAAGTGATGAAAGGGGTGGTGACCGAATTGCGACGGATTCGAAAAGAATTGGGGATCGCACCGGGCAAGGCCATTCCGGTCATGGTGGCGGCCCCGCCAGCTGAACAAGCAATGCTACGCGACACCCTACCTTATATCCAAAAACTAGCCAAAGTCGAAGAATGGCACGCACACGATACATTGCCCCCCCTGTCACAATCGGCGACGGGGGTGGTGGAGTGCATTCAATTGATGGTGCCGTTGGCCGGTGTCATCGACTTGGATGACGAACGGCGTCGGTTACAAAAAAAGCAAGACGCCATTCGCCAGGCGTTGACCCAAGTGACCGATCGATTGTCCCAACCAGACTTTATCGCCAAAGCACCCGCCCATGTGGTGGATAAGATGACCGAACAAAAACAAACCCTGTCATCTGAATGGGATGCCCTGGCGTCTCAATTGGCACGCTTGCAATGAACCGAATCAGCAGTCACGCTTACCGCACCCAACGTGCCCGCATCATGGACCAACAAGCAACCGAAACCGAGCGTGTGCAAGCGGTCGTCGCCGCCATTGAAACACAGGTGCGCACCGACAAAGACCAGGCCTTGCTGGCATTGGCCCACCAATTTGATGGGGTGCCCCCTACCTTTTCATTGGGGGTTACGCCACAAGAAATCGAAACAGCCATTGCCAGGGTGCCAGAGCCGGTGATGGGGGCCCTGCAACGGGCCCATGACCAAATCGAAGCGTTTCACCGCCATCAATACCCCACCGGATGGCAAGCCAGCCCCCGCCAGGGGGTTACGTATGGGATGCGGTACCACCCCATCGAATCGGTGGGGCTGTATGTCCCCGGCGGCAGGGCATTGTACCCGTCTAGTGTGCTGATGAACGCCATCCCGGCCAAACTGGCCGGGGTTCGTCAATTGGTCATGACCTCACCCCCCCAATCAGATGGCCACCTCCACCCCGTGGTATTGGCGGCCGCCCACATGGCAGGGGTCACCCACATCATTAAAACAGGGGGTGCCCAAGCCATTATGGCCTTAACCTATGGCACCGAAAGTGTGCCACGGGTGGATAAAATCGTGGGACCGGGCAACAAATATGTGGATGCGGCCAAAAAAAGGGTGTTTGGGCGGGTGGGGATTGACAAGCCAGCGGGCCCCTCTGAAGTGGCCGTGTGGATTGACCACCCCCAATGGGCAACATGGGCAGCCTGGGAATGTTTGGCCCAATTGGAACATGACCCTGATGCGCGGGCCGTGGTGCTATCCAACCATCCCGATATTTTAGAGGCCGTTTCAACCGCCGTGTTACAAGAAGCCACGCATTGCCACCGTCAGGCGATTTTGTCTCAGTCACTGCAGCATATTGATGGCATTCATACCCAAGATGATGACGATGCCATGGCATTGCTCAACGACATTGCCTCTGAGCACGTGGTGATATTGTCTGACCACACAGCCAAATGGGGCGACGGCATTCGGCATGCTGGCACCCTCTTTTTGGGGCCTTACACCCCGGTTGCGGCAGGTGATTACATGGCAGGGCCCAACCATGTGTTACCCACTGAACGGGCGGCCCGGTTTTCGTCCGCTTTGGGCGTCATGGATTTTATGACCAGCGTGAGTGCGTTATCCCTTACCCGTGAGGGCCTGGGTGGCATGGGGGATGACATTCAATTGTTGGCAAGTATCGAAGGATTGGACGCCCATGCCAACAGTGTGGGCATTCGATTGGGCGATCCGCCAGCCCGTTACCGATAATCGGTCTACCCCACCCCCATCAGGGCCAGCACTCCCCGTTCACCCCGCCACCATTCACCCCGCGATAATCCACTGCATCTGAGCTCATCACCTCCCCTCACATTCTCAGTCCCTCTGATTACACAACGCAGAAAGGCCCCCCATGAATCGGACGATTGCATTGACTTGGATAGTCCCCCCCGCAAGATTTGAACCCATCAACACAAGAGGGCAAGACCACAACACCGTACTCGCATTAAGCCAGGCATTATTACCCCCTGCATTGGGGGCCCCTCATGCGCGACCGCCGATGGGCTTCCACACCCTCCTGTCGCAATTATCCCAAGAAAAAAACCTCACGCTTTTAAAACTCATCCAGCGCATGAATACCCCCCCTCAACCCACCCATGCCCCCCCTTTTTTAAGGCAAAACGAGATGCGTCCCATTCATATGCTGCTTGAACTGCCCCATCATGACCGTCAGGCTTTTCTTTCATTTGCATCCAAATGCCAGGCCCCCCCCCAGCCCCACCCCACACCCTGTACCGCACTCATCCGAACGGCCATCCTTGATGGTAATGTCACCAACCGTGAAAAAGCACTAACCCAATGGTGTGCCGCCCTGTTCAGCCTTGACGCGGAGAGCCGGTATATCAGCCTTACCCAACCCGATCAAAATGGGTATTCCCCACTCTATCATGCCTTGGCAGGCGACATCGATGCAAACGGAAAATTGTGCCATGACGCGTATGACATACAACGTGCCAGTATTATCCTGTCATGGGTCTTGGCATTTGAAGGTAACACGGCCTGTTTTTTAAACGTGGCGTCTTCGCATCCTGCCCCCCTTTCATTGTTATTTTCGACTGGTCACATGCGATCAACACCCACCGCTTATTTTAGTCAACCCAATCAGTGGTTATTGGGCCCTTTTCAAGCGGTGGCACAATCCGAGGTATCCACGACACCCTCCCAGCAAGTCTTGCATCAAATGATTCAAACAGCAGTATGCCACACCAATCCACAAAAAAAAGAGGCCTACCACGATTTAATTCGTCTGTTTCTTTCCCATCGCACCCCCCATTCAGAGTGGGAGAATGAGTGGGGAAATCCGTGGCTATTTGAACGAGATGCACAAGGCAAATCAGCCATGCATTATTTGTTTTCGGGCACACAAGCAGGGCAAGGGTACGACGTGATAATGTGCACCCAATTACTCAAACTAATGATACGATGCGGACTAGAACCCATTAAGTTTGCCCAACACACCAATGGGTTTAGCTTGGTAGAGTGCCTGTTATTGCGGGTTGCCCTATCTGGAATGGATGGGCCATCCGAATCAAAAGCGGCCATTTTGAGTGCCGCTAATGACCTATATTTTTGGTGTGTGCCTGGCACCAATCAACCCGTTCCGACATATCCGAGGATCCCATCCCATCACCACAACCAAAGCACCATCACCGATTTGGAACACCTGTCGATACGCGATTGTGAAGCGAGGAACCTCTATGGCATGACCTTTGAGAATCCGAGCATGGGGTGTGTCATCAAAAGCCATGATCCCCAAAAGGTGGCGTATTTAAAGCAATGGCATCAAGTCGTCATCCAAAAAGGTCGCAAACAATTGGTGGCATGTGATGCCGATGGGGTTAAAAAGGGGGCGTCTTCGTTGCCGGCACCCAACCCCACCTGGTGGCGAGGTAGCGAAGCCCCATTGGGCTTTCGTTACGACCCCACTGATGAGTATGCACTGCATTACCCACTGGGGATGGGGGTTTCACCTGATCGGTCACCCCATGCATTATACCCATTTTCGGTACAAGTGCGTGACACCCAACTGGTCATCCATCGATGCCAAGAAACCACAAAGGGGATTCAACGATGGTCATATAATCTAAAAAAAGAAGCGGTATGGGAGGCTATTTTTGGGCATACTGACACACCCAACGTAGAGACCCATTGGTATCTTTTTTGACCCCACCCCGACCCTCCCCAGAGGGGAGGGAGTAAAAAATGAGTCTGGGGACCTTCGGTCCCCATACCCCCGACCGTCATTCTGCGCGGAGTGAAACGCAGTCGCAGAATCTAGAAAATCGATACTTAAATCATCCCCAGCAAAGGGGTTTCACCCCTTTAGATCCCCAAGACATGAGGCAAAATAGGTCCCTTCGTCCACTTGGGGTCCAGGGGCTCCGCCCCTGGACTGGGGCGTGGGGGCCCAAAAAATAAAATAAACCTCTTACACCGTGGAACGGCGGTTTAACCGATGCATCGTCCGTTGGCGCGTCCGTATGGTTTATCATTTGAGTATGAAACGATGGGTTCAAGACCCCAACCATATACCATATGTGTCCGTCTCTTTTAAACAATCCAAATGATACGGTTTAAGCCCACCAACCATCTCCTGTTTGGGAAAACACCGTTCAATCAACCCTTGAATTTCTTCCTTGTTAGTCCCCTCGGCACGGTAAACCGCGGTCACCGCTTCACACCAATGCATATCCCATTCAGATACGCTTAAAACCTCATACCGAATGGCATGCATGTCTCCATTCATGTCCTGCTTGTAGCGGTCTAGGTAATCGGTTACAAACGTGGTAATCCACTTGCGATATGATTCCTGATTGTCAAAGAAGTGTGTCCAATACATGCTAACCGTATCCGGAGACAGGTTGTGACTCAAAAAAGAACGATCCTCAGGCCACAGTTGCAGCCACCCTTTAATGGTGTCTGCTGGCCAATGATCGGTATTCACGTGTTGGAGCAATTCTTTAAGCTGTGCATGAAACGCTTCACGACTATCCACATCAAGGGCCCACACCCATGGTTGCAACAAAATGTGATCAAATACGTTATAGGCCAAGCACTGCTCCATTACCAATTCAAATGAAGGCTGCTTAATCAGCTGACGCAATGCGGCAACCAACATGTCATCCGTCACCCCTTGCTGCCGTTGGATGTCTGATTGCCCCGTCAGGCTGCCCAGGCTGTCTTGATCCCCCAAGCCCCTCCATTCTATTAAGAATAAAGATAATCGCCCCTGATCATCTTTGGCATTTAACCACTTATCCTTCATTGAAAATCCCAATTGCCGATGGTGGGCAAGAATATCCTTGCGATACGCTAGAGAGCATCCAGGGTTGTCAATCACCCGAAACAAGTTATCGTGCACCGTTTCTAACCGTTGACGCAAAGGGTCTGGTAAGGCTGTACGAGAAACAGATAGTTCCGTGTATAACAATGTGATCATGAGATATAAATTTGAAACCAAATAATGGCTGCTGGGCTCCTTCGAATGAACCTGTTGACCCATATCAGTACGTTGATCCAACAGATACAGCAAGCAGGTGATGTGGTCGTCGGAGGAAGTCAGACACGCACGTAATTGATCCCGTACGGCCTGATAATGGTCAGCAGGCATCATACTAAACGACTGAAACGACATCATCTGATTCAGCAGGTCTTTCATACGCAACACTGGCGGGGAGTCTGAAGGCTTGGGGGAGTCTGAAGGCTTGGGACCTCCGACACTGTCCCCTGGTGTCAGAGGCGCAGAAAGTGCGCCGAGAATGTCAGCGTCTGTTTCTTGGCATACCAGTGATTGGTCTTTCCTAGAGTTCAGAATACGGTTTACCCTATCGCCCGTACCGAGCTCCCTCGCTTTACCAATATTCGGTAGGCTTATTCTAGCTATCGATGTCATACCACCCACCGCTGCAAGGGTCTCACTCAATTGTTGCCTACGGATTTCAGCCTGTTGTTGATTCAACGCTTCTTGGGATTGTTGTTGCTTCAACGCTTCTTGGGATTGACTAATACGCCGTTGCAAGGATTGCCATTCATCCTTAAGGGATTGCCATTCACGCGATGCATCCTCCGACAGGACCGATTGCTCAATCCGTGCAGACCCTTCAATGTTAGCTTGAAAGAGGGTCAATTTATCCTTGAATTGGCCACACTGGGTTTTGAGCTTGCCTGTTTTAAGGCTGCCCGTCAGCGTGTCGACCGTCGCTAACATGTGAGTGATCGATGCCATGGCACTGGCCACCGATTCGGCGTTGGCCTCGGCTTGGCGTGCTGCCTCGGCTTGGCGTGCTTCTTCGGCTTGGCGTGCTGCCTCGGCTTTTGCGGCTTCTTTTGCTTTCTCTGCCTCTGCGGTTTTTTTTGCTTCCGCAACCCATGAATCCACACGGCTCGTCAGACGATCCAGGTCTTTTAGTATACTGGTGGTGTCTTTTTTTATCTTCCGAATCATGTCTGACAGTGCTTGGCCCTTTGGTTGTGCATGAGTACTGGCTCGTGCCTTTAGTAGGGCATCCACTTTAGTTGATACCCTAATAATATCGGTGGTTAGTTCTTTGAATTTCTTTTGTTGGTTGGAAGACAAGCCGTTGGTTTCATTCTGGATCGTGGCCTTTGATGTGTCCCACCTAGTACGTAAGGTCTGATGTTGGGCCACGATGGTGTCAATCCGTTTTATCAAAGATGGGTCAAGAGTGGGCGATGGGGAATCCGATACCTCAGCCGCAGGGGAACCCGATGACTGAGTCACAGGGGAATCCGATGACTGAGTCACAGGGGAACCCGATGACCCAGCCGCAGGGGAATCCGATGACTGAGTCACAGGGGAACCCGATGACTGAGTCACAGGGGAACCCGATGACTGAGTCACAGGGGAACCCGATGACCCAGCCGCAGGGGAACCCGATGACTGAGTCACAGGGGAACCCGATGACCCAGCCGCAGGGGAATCCGATGACCCATCCGCAGGGGAACCCGATGACCCATCCGCAGGGGAATCCGATGACTGAGTCGTAGGGGAATGCCATAACGCTTCGAAATCAGTCCCAGACTCTAAATGACCCCCCGTCGATCCACCAAGCCTCGTATGAGCGTCCTTATCATCGAAAAGCCAGTCAAACATCGCATGATCAATACCGTCCTCAGCGCAATCAACATCAGCCCCGCCGAAATGGTCAGAACGACCCGGTAAGTCAGAGGGGTGAGGCCCTGATACCCCCAACGGTGCCGCATCAATGGGTGTACAGGGGCTGGCTTGAATGTTAGGGAATTTTTTAACAACCCAGTCTGGCACCTTAACACCCAGTTGATGGCACATGGTCACCATCACCGAGCATTCGGCATATATCTCGTGATCTGGCATGCCATTAAACCGGCGTGGCATGCCCTTTGCAATGGTCTGATATTCCTCGTGAAACGCTTGTTGGGCGCGATGCCATGTTGCATAGGAATAGCGATAACCCCGACTGGCCCATTTCATAAATCGCCAATGACGGCCCACCACTAAGTAGGGGGTTTCCTCCAATCGCCTGTCTCGCCGGGCACGAATCACATCGCCTAGACCCAACCCATGCAAACTAACAACGTGCGCCTCTCCCAGACCCGTATAGAAACTTTGACCTGTGACAGGGTCCCGCATAAACAGTGGCGCCATTCGTATCCCCAAATCACAATGGAGAAAATCCACCCCACTTTTGTGACACAGCATAATCGATACATCCAATGACAAGCCAGTGGGATGGGTAGCCGGCATGGTAAAAGAATACCCAATGACCGTGCCGTGTTCTTCCAAGCGACACACCTTATACGTCTCTTTCATGTCACGTCCGTGTTGAGATTTAGTCAACGCATCCCCTAACCCCAGCTGCGTCAGCATGCTTTCCAATTCTGCGGGGTTTGTCACGGTGATGCCAATGTCCACATCATGTAAGCCTTCGCGTTGGGGGGTGGGGATCCTGTCGTAAACCGCCTGATACATGTCCCACGCGGCACCCCCTTTTATTTCGAAGGGTCCAAACGATTGACATGCCATGAATACCTCTCGAATGGGCACCACCCCCAATTGGGGGTGGCGTACCTTCAAATTTAACCGAGTGCTGGCCATGATGGCCTTGTAAATCAATTGGGGGGATAGCCCTGACACACCGTCAACATCACCTTTGCCACCAAGAGGTGGCGGTAGTGGCACAGGGGGATGGGAAGGCAATCCGCTATAAGGTAGTGGCACAGGGCGATGGGAAGGCAATCCGCCACCAAGAGGTGGCGGTGGTGCTACCAGGCGATGGGAAGGAAATCTGCCACCAAGAGGTGGCGGTAGTGGCACAGGGGGATGGGAAGGCAATCCGCTATAAGGTAGTGGCACAGGGCGATGGGAAGGAAATCCGCCACCAAGAGGTGGCGGTGGTGGCACAGGGCGATGGGAAGGCAATCCGACACCATGATGTGGCGGTGGTGGCACCGGGGGATGGGAAAGCACGGGGGGTTGCAACAAGTGAACGCCCTCGCCGAATGAGCCAACAGCCACTTGATATGCTTGGCCAGGTTGAGCCAATTGGCCAGGAGGTGCTTGGGGTCGTGGTGGTGTGAATCGACTATAATACGGCTTGCCATTATTCATGCCCTTTTATCGTGTGGCACCCTTTAAAAGTTGTATTTTGTTTTTTCGATATGTGGATGTGTCTTTTTAACCAATGCCCCCTTCCCCTCATCCCCCTGGGCCTTGTATACTCCGGTTTCGCGTGACCCATTTGGTATAGAAAGTGCCCCGCCATTGTTGCCATTGATGATTGCTTGTTGGGTTTTAATCGTGGGGGCCGTGCTTGCACCCCTTCATGCCACCACTGTCTGGTCGGTCTCGACCCCCCATAAAAAAATTGCCTTTACATTTGATGATGGGCCCAAACCCGATCAAGCACTACCACTCATTCAACTGTTGCAGTCCCTTCAAATAAGGGCCACGTTTTTTTTGGTGGGACAAGAAATAACACATAATCTCGATTTGGTTAAACGCTTGCACGACCAAGGACATGAAATCGCCAATCATGGTTACACCCACCGGCGCTTACCCCCCTTGGATCTGGCTGCCATTACCACCGAATTGCGCGAAACCAATCGGCTGATTCATCGGGCCACCGGACAAAAACCCCGGTTTTTTCGTCCCCCCGGTGGCCAATTCAACCCCTCTATCGTGAAGGTCGCGGCAGCCGAAGGCTTAACCACGGTGTTGTGGGACGTCAATGCCAAAGATTATGTCGGACAATCCACACGCTTTCCCATCCCCGATGAGTGGCGGGTCAATGGCCAGGCGGTGACCCCACGGGATGCCATTGTTGACGCCGTGATTCGAGATGTAAAACCCGGCAGTATTGTGTTGATGCACAACGGTGGGGATGTGAAACAGGCCCTCCCCAAAATGGTGGCCCATTTGCGGGCCCAAGGGTATGACATTGTCCCCTTGGGTGAGTTGTTGGCCCATGGCGTGCCCATCACCGGCGCCCAATCGTATATGCCCCATGTTCCCGACTAATCCCCGGGCTGTTTTAACGGACGCCCATGGCGTCATTTACAACGAATCAGGCCCGATTGGGTCAGCCATTCGACAATTAAATGACTGGTTGTCAGCGGGGGTCCCCGTTTGGGTCATTACCAATAACACCACGGTGGCACCAACCCAAATTGCCGCGCAATTAAACGACTTGGGCCTGCCCCTATCCGACGATGCCATTGTGTCATCGGGTCATGGTCTGGCCCTTGACCCCCCCTGTCGGAACATGGTGGCAGGCCGTCAGGTCTATACCTATGGCTACCCTGATGGGGTGTGGTATGTCACCCAAGCAGGGGGGCATCCCGTTGAGCATCCCGATGATGCCGATGTGATCGTCGTGGCCGCCAGTACCGGCCCCGACAACGAGGCCATGTATCAGCTGGTATATGATTCGTTGGCCCGCCACCCCCATCGCCCCGTGGTGGCGATTAACCCCGATCGGTTTGTGTCGGCCGGAAACGGGGTCAGCATCAAGGTGGCGGGGTATTATGCCCAGCAATTGGCCGACACATTGCCCGTGACCGTGCACTGGATGGGCAAGCCCATGCCGGCTTTTTCTGAGGTGGTGCGGCAACGGGTGGGCATTCCATTTGATGAGCAGGTGCTTTTTTTTGATGACAACCCACGCAATGTGGTGCAGTTGGCCACTGATTTGGGGATAACGGGGGTGGGGGTTCGCGACACTGGCCTGGTGTATGGCCAATCAGATGAGGCCATCTTGGCATCATTTGGGGTGTTGCCCACCCACTGGGTTCGTCAGTTGGGCACATGATGACACGTCGCTGGGCTGTGATCGTAGGGGTATGGGTGATGGCAGTGGGCATGGCCCATGCCCAATCCGTGATGGTGTTGTGTTACCATACGTTTTTAGGCAAGCCCCATATTGACACCGATTTTTCGATTTCTGAATTTACCCAACACGTTCAAACCATCCAAGCCAAGGGGTATCGGTTTGTCACCTTCGAGGCCATGACAAAAGGACAAGTGACCGGCAGTCGCAATGTGTTATTGGTGATCGATGATGGCAACCGCACGGCGTATGATGCCTATCAGCAAGTGCTCAAACCCCGTCGGATTCCGGCGTTGTTTGCCATTTATCCCGGCATTATCAGCAACCGTCGCTTTGCCATGACGTGGGAACAATTGCAAACCGTGTTGGCCAATGGGTCAGAGGTGGCATCGCATGGGTATTTTCATGAGTTTTTATCCGAGGCGTTTAAGGCCAAACGACCCCAAGATTTTGAAAACGAAGTCCGCTTGTCCCAACAACTATTAACCAAACACTTGGGGATCCCCATCGACTTGTATGTATACCCTTTTGGGGTATTTTCGGTGTCAGGCAAACAATTGCTCAAAGCCAGTGGCTATCGGTATGCCATGACCATTCAACCAGGACCCACCCTGATTCCCCTGTCGCGAAACCCCAATCCCCTTCAATTGCCACGAACCATGCTCACCCGTGCCAATGCCCAGGCGGTGTTGGGCCGCTTGTAAATGAATCGGGCATCGCTACACGCCCACCTGTCGCATCTTGACCCCGACGAGGTATCCGATGCCTTAACCCGCTTGCCCGATCGCTATTTCGAATCGTTTGCCCACGACGATATGGTACGTCACATGACGGCGTTGGCAGGGATTTCAACCGATTGCCCATTACAAGTATGGGTCGAGTCGGTGGGGGATGGGGGGGTGCATGTAACGGTGGTGGCCCTTGATTATCCTTTTTTGTTGGCTGCCACCACGGGCATGTTGGCAGCCCATGGGGTGGATATTATCAAAGGGGATATTTTCACCTATTCCCCCCAAGCCAAACCACCCGGGCGATGGACCCGTGATGATTTGATGCGGCAGTGGCGTCGCAAAAAAATTGTGGATTATTTTTATGGGCGGCGACTAGACAACCAAGATTGGGTGAGTTGGAAAGAACGGTTAGAGCAGGATTTGCTTAGCATGGGACATCAGTTGGAACACCAGCCAACGGTGGCCATTGATGGGGTGTGGCGACGGGTATCCCAACATTTGTCAGAGCATGCGGGTGCCCAACGGTCCCCCTTGTCGCCGTCTCAGGTGACGTTTAACAACACCTTGCCACAGGCCACCCAACTGACCCTTATGACCCAAGACACCCCCTTTTTTCTGTTTTCTTTTTGCACCGCCTTGGCCCATCACGGGCTATCGGTGCAACAATTAAGCATCAATACCCATGACCATGTGATCGAAGATGTGTTTCTGTTAACCGATCGGCATGGCCACAAAATTGAAGACCCGATGGCCCTCGATACCTTGCGGTTGTCAGTGGTATTTTGCAAACAATTCACGTATTACCTCAATCAAGCGCCCAATCCCTATGATGCCATTACCCGGTATGAACAATTAATTCACACGATATTGGCATCTCGTCCATCTGACGAGCGGTTGGCGTTTTTGACCAATCCCTTGGCCTTGGCCGATTTGGCCCGTGTGTTGGGGGCGTCTGAATATTTGTGGGAAGATTTTATTCGCACCCATTATGAATCGTTGGAACCCATTTTGGGGGATGTGCCCCAGCATCCCGAACCAGTGGCCATCCGATTGTCACGTGCGATGGCGGGGCTGACGTCATATGACGACAAAAAAACAGCCTTGAATCAGTTCAAAGACCAGGCCATCTTTGATATTGACCTTCGGCATTTGTGCCAACGCATGTCATTGACGGAGATGTCGGAACAATTAACCGAATTGGTAGAGGCCGTCATTCGGGTGGCCTGTGAGGTGGTCATGGCCGAACTGATTCAGCAGTATGGCGAACCCAAAACAATTGGCAACTTGCCCGTGCAATGGGGGGTGTTCGGGTTGGGCAAATTGGGGGGGGTGGCCTTGGGGTATGCCTCTGACATTGAGTTGTTGGTGGTGTTTAGTGATGCCGGACAAACCGACGGGGATCATTCGGTATCGAATCAGGTTTTTTTTGGGGAAATGGTGAAAGAACTAAATCGATTGATTGTGGCCAAGCGATCGGGGATTTTTGCCATTGATTTGCGGTTGCGACCCTACGGCAAAGATGGGCCATTGGCGTCGAGTGTGGACCAATTTTGTCGGTATTTTGGTCGGGATGGGGACGCCCAATTGTATGAACGGTTGGCCTTGGTGCGGTTGCGTTGGGTGGCGGGGGATGTGGCATTTGGTCATCGGATGGAATGGTTGCGGGATGAATGGGTGTATCACCAATCCATTTCTGACTTTTCATCGTTATGGGAACTCCGAAAACGCCAGCATGATCAAAAAGTATGGGCCCAACCCAATGCCAAATTCAGTCCTGGTGCCCTGGTGGATTTGGAATACACGGTGCAGGCGTTGCAGGTGAAACATGGTGCCACCAACCCCGATTTAAAAACCCCCCGCATTCGAGAGGCCTTGCGGGCCTTGCAGGGGGCCGGGCTAATTGAAACGACCCTGTTAAAACAATTGATTGATGGCTACATTTTTTTACGCCAATTGATCAATGGGTTGCGGGTATTACGTGGGTCTGCCGAAGACTTGAATTTACCCCATCCCGATGAGTTGGAATTTGACCATTTGGCCCGTCGCATGGGCTACAGTTCTCAAGCAGGCATTGGGCCAGCCGATCAGTTAATCATGGAATTTGAAACCGTCACGGCCACGGTACGCGGGTTTTTGGCGCGTTATTTTTCTCGGGAGTCATTGCCTTCGGCGACGGTGGCCAATGTGGCGGATTGGGTACTCAATCCCCATGTGCCATCCGACATGGTGACCCGGATTTTTTCGGGGTTCCAACACCCCGAAAAAGCGGCCCGCAACATTCGATTGTTGGCCCAAATGGGTGATGACACGGTGTTTGCACGCTTGGCCGTGTTGGCGGTGCAATGGCTCAAAAGCAAGCCCAATCCCGATCGGGCCCTGAATCATTGGGAACGGTTTGTGCGTGCCATTCCATCGCCCCAAGCCCATTTTGATGTGTTGTTGGCCCAACCCGCCCGGTTGGATATTTTGTTGGATTTGTTTTCGACCAGCGATTACCTGTCTGACTTATTAATTCGGCATCCCGATGATTTTTATGACTGCACCCAAACAGACTCGTTGCATGCGATGCCCCGGCGTGGGGGGCTCAAAGCCGAATGGGTAGTATCTGATTCAACCGATGCGTTTCGGGCTGCGTTGCGTCGGTTTAAGCACCGCCATGTGTTACGCATTGCCATTCAAGACATGACCTTGCGACGCGAATTGCCAGTGATTTACCGGCATTTGTCATTGTTGGCCGAAACCTGTGTGATGGCGGCCATTGACCGGGGCATTCAACGGTTGGGGGCCCAGGCCATTGCCCCCTGTTTTTGTGTGTTGGCCATGGGCAAGTTGGGGGGAAGTGAACTCAATTATAGTTCAGACATTGATTTGATTCCGGTATTGGACACGGCCCATTTAACGGGTCCCGTGGCCGAGGCATTGGGATGGGCAACGGCGTTGGTGCAATCATTACGTGATGATTTGGCCCAAGTGACAGGTGATGGTCATTGTTACCGGGTTGACTTTAACTTGCGACCGTTTGGCCGTTCGGGCAATTTGGTGGTGACGGCGGATGCATTGGTACGGTATTTTCAAGAGACGGCAGCCCCATGGGAAATGCAAGCCTTGCTTAAAATGCGACCCGTGGGAGGGGATTGGGGCACGGGGTTTGAGGTGATGAATCGCCTAAGACCCTGTGTGAACCGCTTCGACCATGGCGTATACCGACAATCCGTGCGGGAGATGCGGGAGCGGGCGATTCAGCAATCGGAGTCGATGGGCGGGCACGACAGGGTCAAGGGTGACGGAATGGACATTAAAAATGGACGTGGGGGGATACGGGACATCGAATTTTTGGTACAGGTGATGCAAATGGCACATGCCCCTGCCCAATGGATACGAAGTACATTACCGGCCATATCGTATCTCAAAAAAAAGGGGGTGTTAGCGGCGGGTACTGCCAACGGGTTGATGACCAGTTACACGATATTTCGTCGGTTGGAGCATGCCTTACAGATTTTAGATAACCAGCAAACCCATCGGTTACCGATTGACCCGGTCGAATGCCATATTTTAGTTCGGCAAGTGTGGGGTGTCGAGACAGACACCCCTGACTTGGCGACACGGCTATCAGGGCATTTGGCCCGGTGCCATGAGGCATTTGTTGCGGGTACGAGTGGGGGGGATGTTCTCCCCTAAAGGGGAGGGAGAATAAGTGCATCGGTTAAACCGCCGTTCCACGGCGTTATGTTGGGGCTTAAAATCCTCACGTATAGAGGTAGATTTTGAACCCCACCCCGACCCTCCCCAAAGAAGTGCATCGGTTAAACCGCCGTTCCACGGCGTTATGTTGGGGCTTAAAATCCTCACGTATGAGGTGGATTTTAACCCCTCCCCGACCCTCCCCAGAGGGGAGGGAGTAAACGTTTTTATTTCGGGGACCTGCGGTCCCCGAGCCCCAGCATGAGGTGGTTTTTTTAGATGTGGGGCG